>Ga0310697_10001770_pt1 | contig 24241 bp, 18 predicted proteins | sample 172DNAGHGlowgp2_FD_203883 | JGI IMG/M metagenome (GOLD analysis project Ga0310697, IMG submission 203883) | Sheep rumen microbial communities from Palmerston North, Manawatu-Wanganui, New Zealand - 1728 DNA GHGlow gp2 (v2) (version 2) | ecosystem: Host-associated > Mammals > Digestive system >...
TCCTTTCGACGAGCGGCGTGATCGGATTCTTTTCGCTGTTCCGCGTCTATGACGGAAAAATCCCCGTCATTTCGGGCGAGTGGAAGCGTACCGATATCAACGCGCTGCCCACGCCGAACGCCGAGCTGTTTGACGCGGCGCTTTCCAAAGGCGTCGACTATTACGAGACCGGCGAGATCAAAGAGGTCCCGATCTATGAACAGAACAAGATCGACCGCTTTATCATCAGCATGGTGATCGTCGTACAGAACGGCTCGATCACGGCCGAAGAGCGACAGACCGACATGATCTTCATCGCCTCATTCAACCAGCTTTTACAGCAGTTTACGATCGTTTCCGTTGCGCGCGATACGATCGTGCCGTTCGGTGACGAGGGCTGGAAGCGCATCAACGCCGCGTATGCGCGCGGCGGCGCGGGACAGCTGATCAACACGATCAACGACCTGTTCGGCCTTGATATCCAAAACTACGTGCTCACCGGCACGGACGAGCTTGCCGTGCTTGCGGATGACGTCAAGGGCATTCCCGCAACGCTTTCCGAAGGCGAGGCGGCATACCTCTCCGAAACGCTGAACACGCCGGTTTCGGCAGGCAAACAGCAGCTTTCCGGCGCGCAGGCGGTCGCGCTTCTGCTCGACCGCACGTCTGACGACAAGGGCGATCTCGGCAGAGCCGAGCGGCAGCTCGATATCGTGCTTGACACGTTCGAATATCTGCAGGACAGCTTTGACAGCTCGTTCCTGTATCCGTTCTGCCGCACGGTCTTCAAAAATGTGCGCACCAACCTCGATTTCGAAACGCTGCGCGGCGTCGCGTATGAAATGACCGTGTCCGATGATCTGTCGTTCCGGAAGGTGCGTCTGCCGTTCGACGACAGCTACACCGAACTGAATCTCGACGGCGCGTACGCGCTTTTGCCGGAGTTCGAAAAGAACCGCATCCTTTTACAGCAGGCGCTGTACGGCAAGGAGATCGCCGAATAAAAGCAATACAGCAAAAGGAGCCGTTAAGATCCTCTTTTGAGTTTCTTAACGGCTCCTTTTTTATACAAGCAGGATCAAGCTTTCTTTTTACGCCTGACCAGCAGCATAAAGACCAGAAGCAACCCAAGATAGGCGACCATGATTCCGATCGTGAGCCAGGCGAATCCGATCGAACGCGGTGCGATCCCCACAAGCAGCAGCATGACGGCGCCGAACACGATCGCAAATGCGCTGCCGGTCAGAAGATTGTTCGCGGCGGGGGTACGGAAGCTCGGGTCGATCTCGCGAAGCAGCATGACGCCCGAACTGATCGTGCCGGTCATCATGCCGTACATGGAGACGAATGCCTCCTCGGCGTAGGTCGGGTAGATCTTTTTGCACAGCCATCTGAGCCAGAAGAACGTCACGACGCCGCCCGCAACCGCCAGGATCGCAAACGGCACCCACAGACCCGAGAGGTCCTCGATGTTGATGCTTGCGATGCCGCAGACGATCATGATGTCGAACGCGAGTCCGGAGATGCGGGAAAGCAGGTAGTTGTTCTGATACTGCCGGGTCATCGCCTTCGTCTTGCGGAACAGGCCCAGGATCTTTCGGGTCAGCATCGCGATCAGCGTACCGATGATGAAGTTGAAGCCCCAGAGGAAGCCGGAAACGGTCCTGCCGACGCCGGGCGCGAATCGCATCAGGAGCGCTTCGATCCCGTAGCAAAGCAGGAACGTCACAAGGTACACCAGCAGCACGAGCGCGCACTGCACGGAGAACTTATCGAGCGATTCGGCGATCGGGATCTCGTTCTCGTCCTGGAAATCGGCAACGGTCACGACCGAACCGGACAGGTCGTCGTGTGCGGCGCGTTCGCGCTTTTTGCGGCGCGCGAGCACATTGATGTAGATCACGCCGACGATGCAGGCGCAAAGGTATCCGGCGGCGGCGATGGCGAGACCGAACGAGCGTCCGCCGGCAAAGCCGAGCCCCTCAAACGTGTTGCCGATGTTGTTCGCCTGCCCGGGACCCTGCCCGTAACCCATCGGAAGCAGAATGCCGCTTGCGGGGAACAGGTTGGGCATGAAGGTGTAGAACAGCAAAAGCGTCAGTCCGAGTCCCGCAATGCCCTGCACGAGGTAGGTCGAAACGATCAGCGCGCCGCTCTTGGGCGCGGTGAGTCCGTCACGCTCTTCCTTGGTTTTTTTGTCCACGCGCAGCGACAGCGCGATGAATCCGATCGCGATGCCGTGATAGGTGAGCATTTCGAGCAGTTTGGTGTCAAACGGATTGTAGGGAAGCGACGCGAGCGTTTCCGCTTTGAAGAGACAGACCCCCGCGGTACGCAGGATCAAAAAGAGAAAGCCTGCGAGCACGGCCGTCGGCATCAGCGACTTGCGGAAGAACGGCACCTTGCGGCGCAGGACGTTCGCCAGCAGCAGAAACAGCGCAATGAGCCCGATCTGGATAATGATGTTCCAGAGCTCGGTGTTCGATGCAGAATAGTTCATAGGGAAACGGCTCCTTTCCGAATACGGTACAACAGCATATATTTGCGGGTATTGAGCGAGGGCTGCCCGCAGACCTGATAATGCCCCTCGTGTGTGGAGAAAACCAAAAGATTGCGCCGCACCAGCTCCATATCGGTGATCTCCTCAAGCGGGAACACGCGTGTTCCGACCGACAGCGCATCGTGCGTCATGGACAGCGGACCGGATGAAAGCGGCAGCTTTCGATGCGCGTCGTCGTTTTGGAAGAGCTCGGTGTTCTGATCCAGGAAGGTGAATCCGGGATCGTTTGCGTGCGCCTCGAGCCACGCGTTTTCGAGCGCGTCCCATTCGGGGAGCGTCGAGACGGGCATGCCTTTCAGCGTATACGTTTCGTCGAGCGTGCCGCAAAGGCCGCAGGCGCAGCGGATCGTATCGCCGGCTGTTTCGATCGTGCCCACGCGCTTGCAGGCGGGGCAGAGAAAGAACGCGCTTTCCAGACGCTCCGCGCGGCGTTTGCTGCGGTAGACGGCGTGCGTTTCGGCTTCGCGCGCATAGGCGTCTTCACGGAGATCGGAAACGATGTGCGCATTGATCTCGGCGTCGTCCATTGCGCGCAGCGCGTCGGACGGATAGACGTTCACGATATGCCCGGAAAAATCGCCGCGGCGGATGCCGGTTCCCCAGCGCGGCAGCGTGAAGAATCCGCCTTCGAAGCGGTAGGTCACAAGCGCCGCCTTCGCCGCTTTTGCAAGCTTGCCGATCGTCGGCAGCATCGGCGAATTCGTTCCGTCAAACGAGCAGGTGCCCTCCGGGAACACGCACACGTTGAAGCCTGCCCTAAGGCACGCGAGCATTTCCTTGACCGCGGTCACGGCGGAATCGCCTTTGCGCCGCACGATCGGGTCAAAGAAGAACCGCAAAAGCCGCGAGGGCAGGCCCTTCTGCATCAGGTGCTCGCTTGCGACGATATACATTTGCTGTTTGAACGAAAGGCACAGCAGCACAGGATCGGCCGCCGTGACGTGATTGGCAACGACGAGGAACGGTCCGTCAACGGCTGCCGGACGCTCCGTTTTGAACGCGTAGACGCGCTTTATGATCGGTCCGAGCAGCGTGCGCAGCACGGTGATGCAAAGCTGATGAAAACGATGTCGTTTGACGCGAGAGTTCATAAGTTCCTTCTTTCGGATTCTATTTTAACAGAAATGCGCAAAAAAGAACAGCGTTTTTTTCTTTCAGCATGCTTTAAAAAACGGCGCTGCATGCCATAAAATGGCGTGCAGCGCCGCAGTCCTAAACGGTTTATCGCTGTTTTCCGAAGAAATAGACAGCAACGGTCCCCGGACCGGAATGACAGCCGATCGTCGTACCGATGCTGTACAGTTCGATCTCGCCGTTGATGTGCGGGAAGCGTTCCTGCACCTGCGCCTTCAGCGCAAGCGCGTCCGCCTCGCAGTCGGAGTGGCTGATAAAGCACCGGCCCGAATAGCGTTCGCCGTCGTCGGCGAGCTCCGCCATCTGATCGACCAGCGCGCGCAGCGCGCGTTTTTTGGTGCGGACCCGCGAATGAATGGTCAGATGTCCCGGATGATCCATGCGCATGACGGGGCAGATGCCCAAAAGGTTTCCGATCCTGCCCGCCGCGGGCGAAATGCGTCCGCCGCGCACGTAATAGGTCAGCGTCGTCGAGCAGAACAGATGATGGATGCGCAACCGGTTTTTAAGCGCCCAGTCGAACAGCGCGTCAATGCTCATCCCGTCGTCGCGAAGGCCCGCAAGCGTTTCCATCAGAAGTCCGTAGCCGGACGAAGCGGCGCGCGAGTCGACGATCAGAAGCTTGCGGTCGGGGAAGCGCTCTTTTAAGATGTCCGCCGCCGCAAGCGCGGACTGGAACGTGCCGGAGAGCCCGCTCGAGAGCGTGACGTGCAGCACATCCTTTCCGGTCGATAAAAGATCGGCAAAGTAGTCGACGTAATCGACCGTGTTGATCAGGCTCGTCACGCCCGTCTCACCCTTGCGGATGCGATCGTAGAACTCGGAATACGGCATCGTTTTACCGAGGTCGTCCTCATAGGGCACGCCGTTCAGCGTAAAGCGGTTGCAGATATGCCTTACGTCCAGCGCGTTCAGTTTTTCCTCCGTGATATCAACGGTTGAGCAGCAGCTCAGGATGTATTCGCTCATGTTTTTCTCCCTTTGCGTACATGTTACTAAGTATAGTATAGTGGCCAAGGATGGAAAATCCAACCTACTGCGCACGCGTGCCGCTCTACCCGAACAAAATCGCACGGTAGAATCGTTCAATCGGACTCTACCGTGCGTGGAATGGTCTTGTTTCGACCGGTTTCGGACTCAGAACTTGCCGCTGTGTCCGCCGTGCGTGCCGCCGGAGGACGAGGTGTGCGTACTGCTTCCGCCGTGGAATCCGCCGCCACCGCTGCGTCCGCCGCCGCTCGACGAATCGGTGCGCACGACGTGGACCGAGCGAGACGTGTTTTTGCCGAGCAGAACGTCGCTGTTCTGCGTCATGACAAACGAGTTCGGTTCAAGATAGCGATCCGCCGTCGTGTTCCTGCTCACGCCGCCCTTCAGCTGATGCTTCATCGATGAAACAGGGATCAGACCGAACAGCCCGCCGCCGAGGAACGACAGGATCAGCGCAAACACGTTCAGCGGACGCTTGTTCAGCACTTTTTCCGCATAGTCCATGTACGCGCGCGCCGTGCCGTTCACGTCGCCCTTGCCATAATACGGGCGGATCGCGTCGTCCAGCTTTTTGAGCTCCTTGTTCGTGAACTTCTGCTGCGCGACGCCGCCCTCGGTCGACACCATGTATCCGTAGGGCGTCATGCAGAACAGGACCGCATCGGATTCATAGACGTGATCGGGGATAAACCGGTTCAGGTACGCGCCCGGATCGGACGCGTCCGCGGTCTCAACGAAGTACACGCCGACGCCGTGATCGAGCATCAGCTGCTCCGCCTTCTGGTTCAGCTCCGCTTTGACCGAGGCCTGCATGGCGTTCTCGTCCGCGTAGACGTGATAGCAGTCGTAGGGAATGTCCTCGCGCGCCATCTTGAGAAGGTCTTCACAGCCGTCTGCAAAGGCGGTGAACCCTCCGTTGTAATCGTTTTCACGCAGGTACGGCAGGAACCGGTCCTCGAGATAGGTCTGAATGCCGAAATCGGTAAACGCCGTGATCGCGTAGCCGCTGGTGCTGATCGCAAAGTCGCGATCCTCCATCGAGAGCAGCAGCAGGATGCCGTCGCCGTTGACGGTCGTGCCGGAAGCGTCCGCCGTTGCGCCGTAGCCGTAGCCGTTGTAGTCGAAGAAGTCGTCCGCGTACTCCTCGGCGGTCTTGCTGCCGAGCGACGAAACGGTCGCAATGATCACGTCGCACCGGTACGCGGTGCCGATCTCTTTGAGCCGTTCGGACAGCGTTTCCGCTTGAGAATCGGTTAAAAGCCGCTCGCGGTCAACCAACGTCGGCTTGCCGCCGTCGGTCAGCGCGATATACGCCGGCACGGCAAGCGGATCCTCGTCCGGCGCCTGGGTCGGCGCAACAGCCGGGTCGGTCGGATTCGCGGCGACATCGTTCAGAACGCCGTCCACGGCGTCCAGATAGGCAAGGATCTTGCCTTCGGGATCGTTCTGGACGTTCTGAAACGCGGTCCACAGCGTCTCCTCACAGACGTCGTCCGGGAACGCGGCTTCGGCAGCCGCGCCCTTTTTCAGGAAGTAGTAGTATTCCGAATTGAGCCCGAGCACGATCGCGTTTTCTTCGGGAACGTGCGCGTCGGCAAACTGTCCGGCAAACGGGATCAGATCGGATTCATTGCTGTAGAAGAAGAAATAGGGCGCAATGCCGTGCGCGGCATAGAGCTCGTCTGCGCGCGCATTGATCGTGCGGATTTCTTCGTCCGAGAGCACGTCCTCGTCGGTAAAGACGCGTCCGTCCGCGTCCGCATGTGCAAAAAACACGGGAATGAGCAGCAGAAGCGTGATCAATAAAAGCGTAACGATGCGTTTCACAGGCAGCCACCTCCGCATCCGAGAAAATGTCCGAGCACGACAAGGCCGCCCAAGACAAGCGCGAAGATCGCCGCGTACAGCGCCCAGAATCCCCACGTGCGTTTTTTGCTGATGGGGAGCGTTCCGACGAACTTGCCGGTCTGACCGTTCATGGCGTAGGTGTACAGCTTGCCGTTCCACTTGACGTGCAGAAGCCATACCGGCAGAAGCGCGTATTCACGCTTGTTGTTGCGCTCCGAGATCGACGTGCTTTCGGCCGCGACGGAACTGAATCCGCCGGTCGTTTGCGAAACGAGGCGCGAGACCGTGCTGCGGAAGCGATCCTGCGCGCGGGTGACGCTGACGTCGGCGTTCACGTCGTAACGATCGGAGAAGTAGCCGGACAGATACGCGGTCTGAAAATCGACCGCTTCGGAAAAGTCGAACGGCTCTAAAGAATCCATCAGCGCATCGTCCATCTTTTCGGACCCGTCGACCGGAATGCGCGAGAAATGCGCGTCGGCGGCGCGCAGCAGCGCGTAGCGCGAGGTCTCCACGTAGTCGAACCCGCCGTCCGTCCAGGACCGGGAGCGTGTGCCGTTAAAGCGCATGCTTGCGGATACGTCCGAAGAGAACAGCCAGAACGGGACGTAAATGCCCTTGATCTCTTCGATGTTCGATTCGGAGCGGAACGCTTTCGGAAGCAGCTTCTTGCCGAACAGGTGCTTGCGGAATCCCTGCTTCGCGGCTTCTCGGTCGAGCTTGAACGGGATCACGAGATCGGGTTTCCAGTCGCCGGTGAACTGCCGCTTCATAATGACCGTGTTGTCGCAAAACGGACAGCGCGCGCTTGCGAGCGTATCGTCGCCGAGCACTTCGCCGCCGCATGCGCCGCATACGTAGACGTTCAGGCCGGTCGCTTCATCCTTTGTCCATTTCTGGGCGTCCTTTTCCCACGAATCGCTTTTCCCGTTCTCGGCGTCCTGTTTTAAGAACGCGTCATAGTCGATCAGCGACTGCGGATCGAACGACGAATCGCAGTAGGGGCAAACGACCTGCTGCGAGCCGCTGTCGAATTGCAGGGAAGCGCCGCAGGACGGACACTTGTATTCCAATAATTGAGCCAATGCAGTCTCCTTTTTTGCCTAAATGGTAAAAGGGGTACGGGAAAAACCGCACCCCTTTTTCAGAACTTATCGAACGATGTCCTTTTCCTCGAACTTGTTGCCGCACTCGGGGCAGAACTTCGGGGGATTCTGCGGGTTTTCGGGCGTGAAGCCGCACTTTGAGCAGCGATAGGAAACCGTTTCGGGCTTCTTTGCGCCGCAGTTCGTGCAGAACCGTCCGCTGTTCACCGCGCCGCAGGAACAGGTCCAGGTATCGGGCACCGCAGGCTTTTTCGCACCGCACTCGGGGCAGAAATTGCCGGTTGCGGTTGCGCCGCAGGTCGGGCACTTCCAGCCGTTCGCCGGTGCCTGCGCTTCGGCCTTTGCCTGTTGCTGCTGCTGACCCATCTGAAACAGCGCAGCCGTATTGCCTGCCATGCCGCCGGCCTGACCTGCCATACCCATGCCCATGAAGCCCGTCATTGCGCCGTTTGCGTTGCCGGCGGCGGTCTTCATCGCTTCCGCGCTTGCCTGCGTCATGGTCGCGGCGGCCATCGTCGGGTCGCGGTTGATCGCGGCGCGCTGCGCGGCCTTGATCATCTCGGCGTCCTCTTCGGTGAGCGTGATCGGATTCATCGCGATCGAAACGACCTGAAGGCCTCTCTTTTCGCCCCAGAGTTTCGAAAGCTCAACGTTCATCGCGTCGCACAGCTCGGTGGTGTGCGCGGGAACCTGATTCGGACGGACCTCGAGGTCGGAGATCTTCGCCATCGCGGGCTGCAGCGCGTTGACAAACTCGGTCTTCAGCTGCGCGTCGATCTCGCTGCGCATGTAGTTCTCGGTGACGTTGCCGCAGACTTCCGTGTAGAACAGGATCGGGTCGACCATCTTATAGGAGTATACGCCGTTGCAGCGCAGGCTCACGTCGATATCGAGATTGATGTTGCGGTCCACAACGCGGAACATGATCGGGTTGGAGGTACCGAACTTGTTGTCCATGATCTCCTTGGTATTGAAGTAATACACCCGCTGATCCTTACCGGTGTCGCCGCCGAACGTGAAACGGCGACCGAGCGTCTTGAAGGAGTCCAGAATGCTCTGACCGAGGTTGCCGGCAAAGATGCTCGGCTCGGTTGAGGTGTCATAAATGAACTCGCCGGGTTCCGCGCAGACTTCCACGACCTTGCCCTGCTCGACGATGATCATGCACTGACCGTCGGCGACGGCGATCACGGAACCGTTGGAAATGATGTTGTCGCTGCCCTTGGTGTTGGAGGAACGGCCGCCCGTTCTCTTCTGCCCCTTGGTGACCAGAACGTCCTTCGGAAGCGCTTCGCAGTAGAAGAACTCTTTCCATTGATCGGCTAAAACGCCGCCCAACGCACCGATACCTGCTTTAATAAGTCCCATTGTGAATCTCCTTTCAATTGGCTGTAGCGATCGAAAACGCCGGGCTCCCCGATCGCAATCCTTTCCGAGCCTATCGCTCTATCTTGTATTATAGCGATTCCGTATATAAAATGCAAATTCATTTTGAACGATGACAGAGACGTTATGCATTTGCATGTCAGAAATTGGCGAAATCGATTTATGAAACCGGGATTAATCGTACGGAAAAAGAAACTGCGGAAAGAAACTGCGGTAATATAAAAAGTCTCACACGCAACAATACGGTGAGACCTAAGTGACGGTATCAAAATTAAAAAAAACTACAAAAACCACAGATGCTGACCGGCATCTGTGGCCTTAATCATGATCAATTCTAACAAGTAAAATTAATCCTCGACGCCTACATGAATCGGAATGATCGGGCCAATGATTCCCCAATCACGCAACTCTTTGGAAATCGGACAGATAATCCGCTGCAAATCGCCGCCAATAGGCGGGTTTTCCCATCCGCCGGGACGTCCGCCGTTGATGGTGGCATCCGGATCCATCAAAAAGTTAAACATGTTTCTACCTCCTAAAAGAATCTTTTTAAGCATTTTCCAAACGATTTCGTATCAAGACCCGATTGTTCGCGACAATCGGATTTCTTTTCAGTAGTATTATACAAGGACCGAAACAAAAAAGCAAGAGGTTTTTGAAAAACTTTTTTCACTCTTTACAACTCAGCCGTATAATTCACAACCTCGCTTTCTCTGAAAAAACGGTATGCGGGAAACTGCCGATTCTTTCCTTCCTCCCCCGCATAAAACTAAAAAACTTTTTTGCGCGTCAAACTTTTTATATATAAACACTTTACAAGATCGAAAACATCCTTTATAATTATACAAACAGATCTTTGAACCGATGTACTCCGTTCCGTTATGACGGTTGCGTCGAAAAACAACCAGATCTCGATGTAAGGGGCAACACTATGCGAGAAAACGATGTATTGTTCGGCTTCCGTGTAACGCGCATGCGCGTATTTTCGGAGCTCGGCGGAGCGCTTGTGGAAATGGAGCATGAGAAAACCGGCGCGTCGCTTTGCTGGCTGAATCGACCGGACGAAAATAAGGCGTTTGTTCTCTCCTTTAAAACGCCGCCCGCGGATTCGTCCGGCGTCTTTCATGTTTTACAGCATTCTGTATTTCGCGGTTCGGATCATTATCCCATCAGGGACCTTATTGCTGAGTTTAACAAGAGCTCTGTTCAAACCTTTTTTAATCAACGGGTTTATCCGGACAAAACGGTTTTCATCGGTTCCAGCCGGAATGATCAGGATTTCCTGAATCTGTTGGATGTGGATTTCGATGCGATGTTCCATCCCGCCATCTATTACAGACCCGAAATCTTTCGGCAGGAAGCCTGGCGTTATGAGTTGAAAGGTGATACTCTCAATTATCAGGGCATCGTTCTGAATGAAATGAAGGGCGACGCAGCCGTTGTTGACAACCTGCTGGACAACGAAGTTTTTCACATCCTGTTTCCGGACGCTTGTTATCAATTCGAATCCGGCGGAAATCCTTCTCTGATCCCGGATCTGACCTATGAAGCGCTCTGCGATGCGCACCGGACGTACTATCATCCGTCCAATCTGCGTATTTCTCTGGTCGGGGAGATCGAGGTGGAAGAGGTTCTGAATAAGATCGATTCTTATCTGAGCTGTTATGAACGGCGCGACATCGATTTCCCGATTCCGATGCAAAAACCGATCCCCGCGTCGGCAAACGTTCTACCGTATGAAATTGAGGACGACGAATCGCTTGAGGATCGCGCCGTCATCGGCTGCGGCATGCTGATCGGAACCTATCAGGATCGGGAGCGTCTCTTAGCCGCCTCTTTGTTGATCGACTATCTGGTCGGCGATGCGGAAGCGCCGCTGCGGCGCGCCATCATTGATCGTGGACTCGCAGAAAAGTTCGAGATCATTCTCTTTGACTGGCTCCAACAGCCGACTGCCTACTGGCAGGCGACGAATACCGATCAGGCGAAGCTTCCGCTTCTGTATGCCGCCATTCGCAAAACGCTCTCCGACATTGTGGAGCAGGGGCTGGATCACGAACGGTTCGAAGCGTGCTTCCATCATTTTGCGTTTCAAAAACGCGATCGTGATGCGAGTTGGGAGCCTCGCAGCATCAATGAGGCGCTTGAGATGCTCAATACCTGGCTGTACGGCGGCGATCCGGCGGATGCGCTGATCGTCGACCCCATTTTAGACGAGCTTTCGAAAAAGCTGCATACGGGGTACTTTGAGCAATTGATCCGCGAGCTGTTTTTGGAGAATCGCCATACGGCAACGGTGCTTTTGGTTCCGTCACACACCCTCAGCGCGGAAAAGCTCGAAAAAGAACGCGCGCAGCTGGAAGCGGCGCGCGCCGTCTGGACGGACGCCGACTATGCGCGGCTGGAAGCGGAAACGAAAGCGCTGCGCGCCTGGCAGCAGACTCCGGACAGTCCCGAAGCGCTTGCTGCCATTCCCAAACTGCAGCTGTCGGATCTGAACGATCGTCCGGCGCCGCTGCATTGCGAGCCGATCACGCAGAACGGCATACCGGTTCTTCATCATACCGTATACAGCAATCTTGCTTATTTTAAAGCGTTTTTTGCCGCAAACGACCTTTCAATCGACGAGCTGCCGCTTTTGAAGGTAATTTGCGAGCTGTTTGGAAAACTGCCTACGACTTTGTACCCGCGTGACGAACTGCCGCTTGCAGTCAAGCGCACGATCGGACGGCTTCGGATCGAGCCGTGGATCCTTCCCGGAACAACACCGGATCGCTGTCGCGTGCTGTTGGCGGCGTCAGTCGCCTGTACCAAAGAACAGGCAAAACCCGCCGCCGAGCTGCTCGGCGAGATATTAACGCAGACCGTTTGGGAAGATGCTGAGCTTACCCGCGAGACGTTGCGGCAGATGTTGATTTCAGCTCGTTCTCGTTTGTTAGTGGGAGGAGATCGCTATGCGCTAAGCCGCGTGCGCTCTTCCCTGACTGCGCACGGCTTAGCAAACGAGCAGATCAGCGGAGTATCTTTCGTTCACTGGCTGGAGCAAACCGTTCAGAACAATGAGCTCTCTGTGTTGCTCGAACAGATGCAAGCGCTTGCTGCGCGCCTGTTTACGCGTGCCCGACTGACTCTCTCCTGTTCGGAGGTTGTGCCGAAGTCGGCCCTTGGCGCACTGGTACGCATGCTTCCGGCCAAGGATAAACCATTCGAAACGGAAGCCGCATATTTGTCCAATCCGATACAGCAGGAAGGGATCGTTATTCCGTCCGCCGTCGGATTCGTTGCGATGGGCAGCAGCCTGTCCCGTCACGGTAAGCTGTTTTCCGGCAGCATTCCGGTTCTTTCCCGCGTATTGGATTATTCCTACCTTTGGAACGAAATCCGAATGCAGGGCGGCGCAAATAAAAGCAGTCTGATTAATGAAAACAGAGAGTATCTGATGTTCGCTACGTCCCGCGACCCGCAGCCTGCGCGCTCCATCGACATTATTCGCCGGGCGCCGGAATTTGTTCGAAAGTTCGTTTCATCGACGCCGGATCTGACCGGATCTATTTTGAGCTCGGCATCGGCCGTTCTGGATCCGCTGCGCAATGCGGAGGAGAAGATGACAGAAGCGGAAGAGCGCTGGTTCCGAGGCATCTCCGAGGAGGAGATCGTCCGCCGGTACCAGCAGCTGCTGAACACAACGCCGGAGGATCTCCTGGCGCTGTGCGACGCTTTGGAGGACGTCGTACAAGACAATGCGATTTGCATCGTCGCAAACCGGGATCAGCTTTCCGGCTGCGGCCACCTGTTGAATCATATTATCAGCGCCTAAGCGCCGATCCGCTGTCATTTATCAGAACCGACGTCTTCTGACGTCGGTTCTTTGTATAAAAAACGCCGGTCTGTTTTCGACGCGGTCAAAATCCGTTTGATTATGAAAAAAGAATCCCCTCGGTTCAGGACGGATTCTTTTGATTCTGTAAAAAGTTTTGCAGCGCGAGAACGAGCTCGGGCGGCAGCGCGGACAGATCCGGCGCCGGAGAGGCGGCGGGCTGGGCTGCCTGGTCGCGATGCATTTCCACAGTAGCATCGCTAACATATTCGATCAGATCGGCCGGCTGGCAGCTCAGAACGAAGCAGATCTTATCCAGTACGTCAACAGGAATATGCTTTGCGGTTCCGACACAAAGCGCGGAAATGGTCGGCGGGCGGATGCCCGTCAGCTCTGCCAGTTCTTTTTGTGTCATTTCGCGCAATGCCAGTACTTTTTTGGTCTTGAACCGAATCAAAGCATAAAACTCCTTTCTTACACCATACATTATAAATATGCGGTTTTTGTTTGTCAAGAAAAACCGCCGCAAAAAAAATATAAAAAATTACGAAAAACGTATTGACAAACACGGAAGAGCGTATTATAATGCAACCAGAAAGGAAAAATAAACAAACCGATCGAACAAAAACAGGCATCTTAACGAATGCTGAAGTCTTCAAAGTGTATAAAAACACGCAAGTATACAATTTGATAGACGGATAATATGAAATGTTCATCGGGAACCATCGCCGAATAACCGATTGAATGCCCCTTTATTGGATAACCGGCGATGTACTGATTTCGGCAGGACAGATGACCCCCGCAAAGAAATCAGAATCTGAGGGCGAGTTTGCCGCTCGCCCCCGGAACGGTATCAACAAGCACTTCCGCTTGTCGAAATAATAAATCCTTTTGAGGTTGCAGCAAAACGTGCCCCCCATTCGTATTCATGGTAAATAACGGTATTGTGAGCCGCAGAAGTCACAAAAAGAAAGGTAGAGAAACATGATGAATCTTTCCATCCTCAATGGATACAATCCTCTCAATCCTGATGGAACGGTTTCCGATCAATGGAAGCGTCGCGATACCGGGTCTTACAAATGGGAATGGGGATATGATGAATTAATCGGTGTTATTTATCCGATTATTATCGCTCCCATTTATCCGTGAACCCATCTCTGAAATACCCCCCATCAATAACAATATCGGTATTGTGAGCCGCAGAAGTCACAAAAAAGAAAGGTAGGTTTTGCATGATTAAATTCTCTATTCTCAATGACTGGTGGACCGATCACGAGTATGATCCCTTCGACAAGTATGGCAAGAAGACCAAGCGCTGGACGGATCGCGGTCCGACGACCATCTTTGACTCCGAGCATCCGATTGCCGATGTTTATTTCTGCCCGACTTGCGGCAAGCTCCATCCCCACGGTGTTACTTGCCCCCGGCACATGGACGTCACCCCGCACTGCTTCTGATTTCGTAAAGCAGTTTTGATCTGAGGGGCGGGCTTACTGCCCGCTCCTCATTTTATTGCCCAAAAACTCCAATTCAAAAAGAGGTAAAAACATGAGCAGATACGAAAAGATCAATTATGATGAGCTGGAAATGCTGGCCGAGGTCGGTGGTCTTGACGCTGGAAACGATTTGCTTCCTGTTATGACAAAGAATATGATCTGCAGATCTATCAGGATTTCCATTAAGTTGTCCAAGGCCGTATGCCCGGTTCCGAAATCGGTCAATAAGACCTGCACCGGCGTCACCCCGATCAACTGATAAGTTGCAAACAATCAGACATAAACATACATAAAGGTAAAAGATCAATTATGATGAGCTGGAAGCGCTCGCCCCAAACGGCGGTAAGGAAACCACGTTTGACCAAAGAAGCGGATCAATTGTCGTTAGTGTAGTGCTTTCTGTTATGTGTACTTTACTTAAGATTTGTTCGTTGCCTGTTGCTTCTCCGGAAGAGATGCGTCCGAAGGAACCGTAACGAAAACATATCTTTTGTGGCGGGCAATAGCCCGCCACAACCATGTATTATTTTTTTTGAAAATTTAGCTTAAATGAATAACAATAGTATGAATCTACGTAATCAGGTTTAATATGTTCTTTAATCAGTCAGGTTTGGTTATGAAAGCATAGCAAGCCAATAATAGCAAAAAAGGAAAGAGGAAAATGAAAAAGTTTGGTAAAGTCTTATTGATATTTGCGCTTGTCGCGATTATGTTGAGTACTGTTCTTCCGTTTGCCATGGCAGACGAAGAGGACGACGGCTGGCGGAAACCGTTAGAAAAAGATTGGGATCTCGACGATAGAGTTTGGGTTGATCCTTATGACCACGATCATCAGGACGACTCGCTTCCGAGCAATCCTGACGGTGGTACTACCCCTTGTACCCATTTTAATCCTCAATTCAAAGGATTTGTCTGGAAAATTACTCAGGATTATTCCTGGTCAAATCAAGAAGTGAAATCGGTAAAAGCCGGCTTCCAATGTCCTGCTTGCAAACTTGTATGTTTCATTACTGCAACAGTTAATGGGAAAAACATTGTGACTGCAAGTATTAGCGACATAGAGTCCTTGGATGGATACCCGCACCGCGAGATCAAAGAGATCAATCATGAATGGGTTTTTCAGGTTTTCGACTGGGATTTGACCGATTACTCAGCTGATGCAATCTGCGTCTGCAGTGGATGCGGTGAAACGCATGCTTTTGACTCATATATGGAATATTCCTACAACACCGCAATCGCAAAATACTACGATGAGGACGGCACACTGCACCGGGAGATTATCAATCCCGATTTCGGTAAGTATCAGCCGTACTCCTGGGATCTCGTTAACGGATACTATGAGTATCAGGGATTTGAGTGGATCGGTAATAATAAAGCATCCGTCTGCTACAAATACTATACCCGTGTCGGCTGCGGTGACCTCGGTTATGAAATTGTTAAGGTGGATGCAGTTGTAACACGTAAAACCCAATCCTTAGCTTCTCAAACGTATACAGCGAAGCTTGCCTACTGGCAGACGCCGGACAGAGTGGAGCGTGTAGAAACCAAGACCTTTAGTCTGTCGGACAATCCGAATTTGGGCAAAGTTAGTCGTGAAAAGATTATCATTAAGCCGGTTGATCCGCGACCGATCGAACTGAAGCCGGTCCAACCGTAATCTATATCTTCAAAGAACGAACGGAACGCATCGTTATTGAATCAAAATAAGGGGCACGCGGATCGCCTGTTCCTTGAAAATGATTCCATAGATAGATCACTTTTTGAATACTAAAATGAAAAAGGAGGAACAAATTATGATCAAGTTTGAAGAGATCGACAGAACACCCCATTTCCCGAGCCATCCGGATCCTACACCCGTGGATCCCGTTAACTGCCCGGTTAGCGGATGCTTTCCGCCGGCAGTTGGATTGGGCGGAATCGTTTGTCAGAAGAAAGTTCGCCATGATCTGATCGTTGCACCGATCGAAATGCACCCGTAATTTTGTAATAATAAAAAAACAAGAGGGAAATAATATGAAGAGGTTTGGTAAAGTCTTATTGGTGTTTGCGCTTGTCGCGATCATGCTAAGCTCCATATTCGTCGCTGCATCGGCGGATACGGCCACGGAATACTATAATAGTCTGCGTGAACGGTGGAAGAATTTATTTGATGTCATGAAGTATCATGGCGTTCCGGAATCCGAAGACGGTGCAGTTCCCATGCCCTGGGAAGTCGAATATAATATCTATGATCCCGGCAATGGCGGAAGTGCCTGGGCGAATCTTGACGGGATGGTTCCTGCCAACGAGGAAGGCATGCTCGATGGCGGCAGTGGTTCCGCTGAAGATTGGAGAGACTATATTGATTTTAAAGCTTACCTCGATGAGACCGAATACCCCGCAACCGTTATCCTGTTCATTCAGAGAAAGTTTGTAAACAACGCACCTACAAATGAGTACAGAATAAAAGACATCAACTACAGCGAGGGTTCATTTATCTACGTTACATACAAAATGCTCGAGACAAACCTCTATCGTGTTACGTTCTCCTGGCATGTGGAAGAAACGCAAGTCCTTCCCCATCCGCATGATCCCGATGGCAGCGAGATCGTCGTTTTAAACGGATATGATGAAGTTTATCAGATGATGCTGGACTTTAATGAACTGTTCGCTGAAGAGACGGACGTTCCTCAGCATGAGCATGTATGGAAGTTCAAAGGATTCGAGTGGAATTCAGACAACGGTTTGAAGGCGACCGCGGTTTATCAATGCAGCGATACTGTCCTTATCAACGGTCATGAACATTCGTTTCTTTGCGATGAAGAGTACCGTATTGAAGCAGTTGTAACACAACTCAGTCACGATATTGTTTCGGAGTTTATGGCCGAAATCACTGCAGCGCAGTCTCCGGATGGAGAGGAACATTCGGATACATTGCGTATTCTGCCTGTGTTCGGCGGCTTTGAGTGGGATACTACCGACAGCGTTAGGGCGTTTGCAATTTATGTCTGCAGAGCACCCGGCTGCTACGATCATCAGTACAGAGTCGAAGCAATCGTGACCTGCGCGAATCCGAACGCGTTCGCTCCGAAGTATAAGGCAACGATCAGCGCGGAGAACGATCCGGACGGCGTTGAGCGCACAGAGAGCAAGACCATCTCGCCGACAATCAATCCCGGCAGTCTTGTCAGGGATAAGGTCATTATCAAGCCTTTCAACCCGCGCCCGTTCGAGCCGAAACCGATCATGCCGTAAATAATTATCGTATGTCATAGAAAACGACCGGAGCAATCCGGTCGTTTTCTGTTTATAGATGAAAGAACGTCTTGATTCTGTAATATGCTTTCAAACGGGAATCCTATTGGTTCTGTTTGCTTTGGATCCGCTCGGAGATGATCTCCTCGAAGCTGTTCTTTTGGTGATAACCCTGTTTAAACCAGATCTGCGCTTCCGGAGATTCCGGATGTTTCTGATAATCGATATTGTATCTCTTAAATCCTTCCTCCTGTTCGGGCGTGGCATGCAGTTCCGGATGACGTTTGAAATGACGGATCTGATCGATCAGGTTAGATATATAACTGCTCTGAACGCGTTCGTTCATCATATCTCCGAGGATGCTGATCGTATCCAATGAAGAAGCGCCTGTAAAATCAACAAAGATCTTATGAAGATACTCCTCTACCGGTTTATTTCCGTTGGTGGATGAAACGCTGATGATTACACATGCTTTTCCCGCAAATGGCATCAAATGCGTCAAATAGGTCAGGCGATCGATCAAATTCTTCATCGGAGCCGGAACCTGGTGCGCGTACACGGGCGATAAAATCACGATCACGTCGGATGCAAACAAATCCTCTTTGATTTTAGCCATATCGTCCTGGAGCTGGCACTCTTTTCCGCAGAAACAGCGCGAGCAGCCTTCACAGAACTTGATGTCGCTGTGCGATGCAAGATACAGCGCTGTTTCAATCCTTGCTTTCTGCAATCCGTCTGAAAGCTCCCGCGCCAGCCGTTCGCTGACGGAGTCGATCGTATTGTTGCTCCCCGAAAAGATGAATACTTTCATTCGTTTAACTCCTCCTCATTCTCTTCTGCATCATTTTGATTCGGTCCCAGCTGTTGACTGAACAGATCCCGATACGGTTCGCAGTGCTCAAGCATCCATGCGTGATTCCCGCTGACGACGGGCGTGTTCGGCTCGATAAAATACAGTCGATCCGCGTCGACGACCGTGGAAAGACGGTGGGAGATGACAATCGTGGTGATATCGAGCTTTTTCAGGTTCTGATAGATGCGGTTTTCCGTGGACGCATCGAGCGAACTCGTCGACTCATCCATGATCAACAGCTGCGGTCTGCGAACCAGCGCGCGCGCCAGCGCCAATCGCTGGATCTGTCCGCCGGAAAGATTCCCGCCCTGTCCGGAAATATAGGTGTTCAGCCCCAGCGGCATTTTTAAAACGTCCTCCAGGAAGCAGGCGCATTCCAGCGCTTCATAGACTGCTTCATCAGAGATCGATTCGTCGTTCAGGGTGATGTTGTCGCGAATGTCCTTGTTGAACACGATCGGCATCTGCGGCACAACGGTAACGAGCCCTGAGATCCTTGCAGGATCGAGATCGATTAAGGCAATCCCATTGATCGTGATCGTTCCCACGTTCGGCTCGTACAGACCGGTCAGCAACTTGACAATGGTCGTTTTTCCGCTTCCGGTCAAACCGACGATGCCGATCTTTTCACCGCGATTCGCAACGAGATTCAGATCCTGAACGATCTTTGCAGAACGCTTGCTGTAGCTGAAGGTAGCGTTCTCGATCTCAAGGCTCTCGAATCTGGAAATCTCCGCATGTCCGTCGCTGATCTGTTCCGGCTCGTCCAGCATATCGTTCAGATAGAAAACAATCGATTTGATCTGGAATAATGAGGTGATGCTGCTGAAGAAGCTGGTTACATCTCCGGTGAACATTGTGAGCAGGGAGTACACTAAAATAACGTTTCCGGCGGTAATTGCCGATTCCTGGGATGCAATGAAGAGAAGAATGATCAGAACCGGTGAGAATGTGTTGATAATTACGATCCCGAGAGACGTAAACATGCTGAAGTGCGATTCCTTTTTGAACGTCTTCAAATACGACTCAAACCGACTTACAAAGTTTCCCCAAAAATAGTTTTCCAGATGCAGGCTTTTGATTTGGAACACATTATTGATGATTTCCGTTCGAAGGTCCGAGACGGATTCGCTTGCTTTGAGGTTTTCTTTTTGTAATTCGATCTGTTTTTTTGCAATCAGCAGGATGTATGCGCCGGTTATGACCAACAAGACGGTGATCGGAATCGCAAGCGTCGGGAACGACAGTACGATATACAGATAGACGCAGATAATATTGGTCGTGTTGATGATGGTTTCGACGAATTGAGACGCGACCGCGCCTTTCAGAGAATCTAGAATGGCCAGGCGATACAGAATGTTGCCGGGGCTTCGATTATCAAAGAACGAATAGGGAATCCGCAAAAGATGCAACATCGTTCCCTTGCTGACATTGTCCGACATAGATGCTTCCAGAGAGACTCCGATTTTATTGCGTGCAAGCGACGTCCCCGCATACAGAACGATCAGCCCCAAAATCTTCAGCAGAACGGAAGAAAAGTCAAAGGAAGGCCCTCCCCGGTCGCTGATTACATCGATAATGTTCTTCAGGAAAATCGGAACGAGGATTGCAGCGCCGTATGCAAGTACGGAAAACACCAGGCTCAAAATGAGCAGTTTTGCGTTGTTCTTGACGATCCGTTTGACATGACGAAAATCGCCGATGTTCGCCGTCATCTTTCTGAAGTTCTCCGTCGGGATCGCTTCCACGACGATTCCGCCGAACAGATCCTCAAATTCCTCCGGCTTCATATACTTTTGATCCGAAGCCGGGTTTGAAAGCAAGAATCCTTTCTTGGTTTTTTGCACCACGGAAAAGTGGCTGTTTTTGCAGAAGATGATATAAGGAATACTTCCCTTATAATCATAGTCGTCTATTTTCTCGCAGCGGTATACGTTTACCTCCATTCCGAAAGAGGCAAACATATCGTAGAGCTCTTTAACGGTGGTCCCGTCTCGTCCGATGGAAAATTTATTCCTGTAGAATGAGATAGTCTGCTTATAGCCGTAATAAGCAGCGACCATTGCCAAAGAGCATACGCCGCATTCGGTTACGATGGTTTGCCGGATCAGTTTGACCTTCTTCATGATTCTCTCAATGTGTCCTTTTTACGGATTGATTGACCAAAGCTCCAAAGAAAGAATGGGCGGCGCCGCATTCAACAGTTCCAACATTGCGTATGCAATGCCTGTATTGCCGGACATGAATCCCTCATACTCATATTCAAGCCCGTCGATCCATTGCAGATCGGAGAAAGAATCGAACAGCCGATACGGAAGGATCGCGTTGAGATCGAACTTTTCTCCGAGAAGAACCTTCATAATTTCCAGGTTTCCGAATACTCCGTGGCAGATACAGAGATTCGGAATCTCAAACATTTCTTCGTCATGCAGCCATGCGTCATACTTGCCGACAACGGAATTGATCCATTCCGAAGGGAGCGCGGCTTTTTTCAGCAGATGACGGCAAAGCAGAACGCCGCTTCTTCCGTTGCACCAGGTGTACACGTGGGATTGATCCCAGTCTCCCTGCGCGATCAGCTTATCCTCCGCCTGCAAAAATCGCTCGACCAGATCCAGACAGATTTCGTTGTTCATCAGCTTATAGAACTCCGTAAAAATGATCATGTGACCGGAAAGCCCGTGCGCAAAGCCGACGTGCAGATGCTCGGACAGATCAAAATCACGAATGCTCCTTTCGATGGCCGCAAAAAGTGATTCGCGCAGCGTTTCGGATGCCGTCGGATTCGCACGATAGATCTTGCCGATCAGATAAATGGATCCGAAGATGCCGTTTACGTAATCAAAGTCATCCTTTTCGAGGGTTTCTTTTTTCAGGAAAACCTCCAGGATCAGTTTTGCCTCCTCTAGATATTTATCCCAGTAATACCGGTCTCCGGTAAGCGCATACATATTGTAGGAAAGATACAGGATCCCGCCGATTCCCGAGAAGACAGAAAAGTTCTGATGACTCGCTTTCTTCGACTTCGCGTCTTTTGCCGCGGCAGCGACCCCTTCAAACTCTGCGTAATCGTTCTCCAGAAACCGTTTCGCCAGATCCAGCGCGTCGGCATCGTGATACCACTCTCCCCAATACGCCAGAACAAGCGGGAAAGCGCCGTTTTCATACAATGCGGAATCCAGGTTTTTGTGCATGAATACGCGTCCGTTGTTCAGCGCATATCCGAGGGTAAGCATGGAACTGCTCTTCTGTCCGGTTTTGAACGCGCTTTTTTGCAGAGAATCAACGACGTATTTTATGTTCTTTTTGAAATACTCCTCCGTCATCGGCGCCTGTTCGGGCAGGCGCATGATTCGTGTCCCGACAAAGGACTGCTCCAGGGTAGTGAGCGCAACGGATTTTTCGATCAAAGAGACCTGATAATCCAGCGCTTCGCTGTCAAATCTTTCAATTCTTTTTTGAATCGATGCCAGCGGTGATTCCAGGAAATAATTTTCACAAACGACTTCGCCGTTGCTGTACAAGTGCGGCGTATCGGGACGGGTATAATACAGCGGGATCCCGCCTTTCTTTAATTCGGATATCTCATGCTGTACACGAATATACCCGAACTTGCCGGGAACAAAGTTTCTCGAGAGGATCATAAACATGTCATCCCGCTCGTCTTCATCCTGCAGAAGATCCGGATGATAACCGGCTTGAACGAACTTTCCGTACGATTGCGTGTTCCGAAGCAGTTGGCGGAACTCCAGATCGTGGGAAGCGCAGAACGCATCAATCGTTTGGACCAGATCGGTTTTACGGTCTATCGCATACGCGCAGGCATCCCGGAATCCGGAGATGAGCTTCCGCTTTGCTGATTCGATTCCGAGTGTCGTTCCGTCCTCCAGCGCCACGATGTTTTTCTCTTCTTCGACCGTGCCCTGAACCTCTTTAAAGTTCAGAACGCCATTCTCCAAAACCATTTGACTTTCCGCGGATTTTGCCGTCCCGGTCCAGGAGAACAGCCCGGACAGATTGACGCCGAACGGATCGTCTTCTGAGATGTTCGGCAGGAAGGCGCTGCTGAGAACACTGTCCACCATTCCCTTGTTGTCTCCGATCGTATCCTCTTCCGAGGATACGTGACTTCTCGCAATTGTTTCGCAATCGATGATGACCGGATATTCCCCGTCCGCGATGACGTTTTCATGATGCATGTCGAAGCTGCTGAGGAAATAAAACGCCGCCAGCAAAACGCCGGCACGATAATAGTACCGCTCCATTTCCTCAACCGAACGGCAGAAGTGCGGCTCCGCGATTATTTCCCAGGAATGATCCTTGGCGGAAAAATGCCGGATAAAGCGATAGTCTTTGACCTTTCCTCCCTGCGCCAGAAAGTTGACGACCGTTTCCAACAAAAGGGAGTTGTCCTCGTTGCGTGGCTTATACACCAGCCGTTTTCCGTTTGCGAAGGTGATAAAGGCAACGCTTTTTCCGTTGTGCAGATCCCCTTGCGAACATTCAATTTCCCGAATCTCATCGAATTCTTCCGAAAGCGTTTGCTTCATTGCTTCCCGATCGGTTTTGAAGTTCTCATAGATTTCCCGCTGATAAACGGCCAGATCCCGGATCTGCTTTCCCATCGTTTCCGGGAAGATGAAAAACTTCTTTTCAAATGCCCGGCTGTACTCCGTCGAAAGAACCGTTTTTTCGAATGCTTCGTACAGCTTCTCTTCCGGAAGCGACGGATCGATCGTGCCTTCGTCCTGCAGTTTGTTATACTCGTATGCGAGGATTCTTAGAATATTAGGAAAGATATACTTATATAACTCATTCTGGCAGTAAGCTGCCAAATCAGCGCCCATGATCTCATTGTTCTCGGCAATCTCTTTTTCTGCATATTGCGCTGCTTTATGATATGCAAAATTCGCCACGATTTGGTTAAAATCCATCTGATCTTTCCTCCGGAGTTTTTTCAATTATATTATAGACTTGGTTTTTTGAATTGTCCAGTTATTAGGGAGAAAGAACACATTTTTATAAAACGACGCTTTTTTCAAGAGTTGATTTCAAAAACAGCCTGATGTATAATAAATAAAGAACAACTTGTAATTATTCAATCGAATTTGTGTTTCGTCATTTTTGAGCCGACAGGAGTCCACTTATATGCGTGCTGTTCAGTATTTTCAGATCGATCATGACCAGGAGATCGCGTTCTTTCCGGAGACGCGCCGGTTTTTCTTTGTCAATGAAGAGATGAAGGAGCTGATTTCGGCTATTCTGGAAAAAGAAAAAGCCGACGTTATTCTTGAGTTCGGCATCAGTGAGACCGAGTACGATTCGTTCCTCAAAAAGATGCGGCTGGCAAAAGTTGCGGAGCCGGAGATGCCGGATCGCGGGCAACGTGCGCTGAACCGGCTGATTCTGCATCTGTCGAACGACTGCAACCTGCGCTGCGTATACTGCTACGCCAACGGCGGCAACTATCGTTCGAGCCGCGATCTGATGACCGGGGAAATGCTGGATCGGATCATCGAAGTGATCTACCGGGAATACGACCACGTCGACCGGATCCAGTATTTCGGCGGCGAGCCGCTTCTGAATATGGATCTGATCGATCACGGCTGCCGGCGGATGCGGGAGATCGAGCAAAGCCGCGGAAACGACATTGATTTCGGCATCGTCGTCAACGGCACGCTGATCAACGACCGCTTCATTGAAATGGTCAGGGAGTATAAAATCGTCGTAACGGTCAGCTACGACGGCGATCCGGACATCAACGACCGGCTGCGGCCGTTCCCGAACGGCAGAGGCAGCAGCGAGGTCATCCTGAACAATATTCAAAAGCTGAAGGAC
>Ga0310697_10001772_pt1 | contig 24233 bp, 26 predicted proteins | sample 172DNAGHGlowgp2_FD_203883 | JGI IMG/M metagenome (GOLD analysis project Ga0310697, IMG submission 203883) | Sheep rumen microbial communities from Palmerston North, Manawatu-Wanganui, New Zealand - 1728 DNA GHGlow gp2 (v2) (version 2) | ecosystem: Host-associated > Mammals > Digestive system >...
TTTACATATAAAACCTCCTCTATTATTTAGTATTGTATTATTAGAATGTCGTATAACGTTAGTGAAACATAAATATAATACAAGATAAAATAAATACGAGGTGATTAGTATGGTTAATTATAAAAATACCAATCCCATTATAGGTGATCCCTCGATGGTTTCGACAATACAGTTTCGTCAGACTAGAGAATCTTTACTAGATACGGAAGATTACTCTAGATTCATATATTCTGTAGAAAACCAGTTTAGACGAGGAAGGTTTTATAAAGATTATAAATCCTCCATAATGCAGAAAGATCTAAACGTAGATCAAATTATGAGAGGTATAAATTCTGAAATGGCTGCTATTGAGCTGCACCATCATCTACCATCACTCAATTCAGCAGCTATAACTATTACTGAATATTTTCTTAATACAGTTGGATCTGTAAATACTATGATGGTTATTAAAGAGCTAGAAGAATGCCATAGAAATAATATGATGGCTGTTATTATGTTATCTGAAACCAACCATCAGATGTACCATAATTCTAACGGAACAGCATTTATTCCTCTGGATATGTGCTGGGGTAATCCTTTTAAATTCTTGGATAAATATGGTAAATATCTTACATTAGATTTAGCATTCCAATGGATGCTTCAATTTAAACAAGAGGAAGCCAATAATCATAAGATGTATTGGCCTGCGATTGCTAGAGCAAGAGAACAATTACTTGATTGGTCTAATAGTGGATACATTCAATATTAACATAGAGCTAGCTGCAAAGCTAGCTCTGATTTATTATCTTGATCACATGCTAATAATAAAATGAAGGGAGATTAATCATGGATATTAAATCACAGCTTATACATTATTTATTTACAATGAGATGGTTATGGATTATCGTAATTATCCTTTCTTGGATCATAGTAAATCGGCTATTGGATATGCTTTATACTTATATCATCAATAGATTTACTCTGCATTTCGATGAAATGAAATATTCTGAAGAAGATATCATTAAGCATCTAGATTACATCATAGATGAAGCTATTGACGAATATTCTCTTATCCATATTCGTCCTAAGGATATTCCATATATCAATAATAAGATGGAAGAGCAGCTACGGAATTATTTAGTAGAAACTATTCCTGATAGAATGTCAATTACATTACGCTCTCAGCTACTTCTTGTATATAATGAAAACTATTTAGGTAAATTCTTAGGCTCTCATATTTATATGAAAGTTGTTGAGTTTGTATTGAACTATAATTCTCTTAAGGCTCCGGAAACAAAAAATAATAATGTATAAGATTCGGGAGAGGCGTAAAAGCCTCTCCCTACATCTTTTTGGTTTTTATGGGTTTACTAATAGTACATTGTTTTATACGAAGTCGTCCTCAGAAATGACTCTTACCAGTTCTTCAAATAAAGTCTCAAGGATTACTTCATCAATTGTATTCATTATACTACCTCTCTGTAATCGCCATCAATTGTTTCTCCACATCCATTAATGTTGTTGATCACTTCAGATGCGAATACAGCCTTGCAAAAGTCATTATAGCTTTTGATGCCGAATCTTGTGAGATGTACTGCAAGCAGCTCGTAATCCTTTCTTGTTGCTTTGCTGTAAATGTAGTTACCAACCTCTAACCAGAATAATGCCGTTAAGAATTTATCCATGTTCTTTTCCTCCTCTTTTATTGATTTAACTGTTTCTTTAGATCCCTGATAGCCTGAAGATTAGCACAATGCTTATCAAGTTCGTCGAAAGTTACGTCATGGTCATATTTCCACATGACCTGAGTATAATTACTTTTGATACCAAGACTTGCCCATACAGCTTTTGCATCCTCGCTAGCTTTATTTTTTACGATAGTTTTATGCTCTTGGATGCCTTCCTCTGCTGGTCGCCTTCTTTTGAATGCGCTTGGCTGATAAATAAATCTGTCTTCTCCAACTACAAAGATGCCATTCTTTGCTGCCTCGCAGATTGGTTTGCCCTCAAGCCTCTTCAAAGCTTCTCTATCAATACCAGTGTATTGATTTACTCTAGTTGCTGCCATTTGTTATTATCCCTCCTAGAATAATAAGTTAATAGTTTCTTGTTGCTTACATATCTATATTATATTATTGAGAAAAAATGAATTTACACAAGATATCCTCTAGGGATTTCTCCCTAGAGGATTTATATTCTCAATGCTTATTGAAATACATCTGTACTAATTTCTTTTGCAATTCTAGTAATATTCTAAGATTGTTGGATATATCCAGATATTGTTTTTGTTCTTCAGTAGCATTATCCATCCCAAATCCTGTTCCTATAGGAGTTCTGAATTTAAAATGATAATCGCTTGTTACATCGAATCTTCTATAATACTCTACTGGTAATGATAATGAAATATATTGTATGTAGAAATCTTTAAGCATTCTCATCGCTATTTCAGCACCATTAGATTGTATAGTATAGAATAGATCTTTTAAGAACTGAAGAAAATATTTATCATGTAGTTCTAGATTTTTATCACTAATACCTTTGATATGTAACCACTCTTCTTGTGTTATATTACTATAGAAGTAGTACATCTCTAAATTCATTAATTGATAAAATCCAGTGTATTTATTCTTAGGAATAAAATGTATTAATCCGAAGTCTCTCACTTCAGGAATTCTATCTATAAGAAATATAGCATCATTCTTAATAGATAAAACTTCATAGTCTTGAATATTATTTGCTTCAAATAGATTTTTTCTAGCTTCTCTAATGCCTCCTTTTAAGGCATCTGAGACAGCTTTATCTTTCTGAAGTTTGCCTACATAGACTTGTCTGACCTGACGCTCCGAATTGTATAAATAATCGTAAATTTGCTTATCTATTATTCCTAATGAATATAATACATTTATATTTGCTTTCTGAATATCCAACTCATAGATGAAAGTATTATTTATGTATGATATACCAGATGTATAATTAGATTCTGCCCATAATTCCATAATACTTTCACCTCCCTTATAGCATTACAGAATAGATTTAATATAGCTACAGATTTCAAACTCTATATCTTCATGTGTTCCAGTCTGTAATACTTTATTCTTATAGAATCCATAATCTTCTGGAATTGGGAAATACGTATCTACGTCCTCATATTCCTTATGGTAAATTGTAAGAATAGTCTCATCACACTGATTGATTAGCTTGGTATAAAGCCTACCACCACCGATGATATAAATTTCATCATCATCGTAATTATCAAGCTCTTTCATAAGAGTATCAATAGAACAAACTATGATATTAGAATGCTCTTTATGATATTCTTTATCAGAAGTTACTACAATATTAATCCTGTTAGGAAGTGGTTTACAATCCATAGATTCATATGTCTTTCTTCCCATTACTACTACATTATTTCTTGTAATATTAGAGAAGTTTTTCATATCTTCTGGAATCCTAAAAAGTAATTTATTCTGGTAACCAATTCCATAGTTATTATCACAAGCTGCAATCATTTTCATAATGGTTTAAGCCTCCAGTTGTTCAATAGCGTAATAAGCATCTCTTACTGTAGTAAAGAATGCTGATTTATCTCTTACATTGATAAGCGGCTTTTCTACCTTAGCCCAATTCTTTATAGTAAGAATATACCAGTTAGATGTAACATAGCTAAACGGTAATCCATCTACAACCTCATTATTTTCAAGCTTCATATATTTCCAGGATAATAATCCTTCATTAAGCTTGGATAAAACATCAGCATTGGATAGAGTTCCATACTCAATAGCATTGGTGTAAATCTCTTTTACAGGTGTAGGATCTACATAATCCTTAATAAGATCACCTTTATTATAGACTTTACGTTTAATACCATAGATGGCAGATGGAACTCTTGAATTGAATTCATCATACTCATCATCTCCATCCGGTACAATATATCTATGAATATACTTAGTATTAGGATCGTACCAAACCTCTTCCTCTTCTATCTTATACTTACTAGGATCGTTCTGGTATTTAAGATATTCAAAGTAAGCATTCTGTACATCTAATACTTCTACCTTGATAGGAATATATCTTGGCTCGTCTTTATGGGAAAATTGCTGGCTATCTGTAATTCCTTTGAGTTCAGTTTTACCGGCAGCATAGTATAAAAATACTCGTTCTCCAGCTTGGAGACTGAGCATAATATTATCTATATCTAATTGCTTAAGCATATTTAGGCACCTCCGAATCGTATTTTACTCAGATGTCTTGGCTTACTTATTGAACTCACTATCAAGCCTATTAGTAAGCTCTTTAGACTCTTTAACGATTTCTGATACATCATTAAAGAGTTTAAAGTCTACAGTAGACTTGATCCTATTAATTACTCTATCAAACATATAACAAGCCGTATACAATGCATAAACAGAAAACTGTATAGCTGTCTTATATGAAGCACATTCTAAGAACTTCTGTATTACGTCATAGAATAAACCTTTGTTATCATATTCTGCTTTAATATTCTCATCGTCTTCGATGGTTTCCATAATATACTCATTGATTCTATCTTTGTAAGTCATAATATCCTCCTTAAGAAAAAATAAGCTAGAGAGATTACTCCCTCTAGCTTAGGTCGTTTATGTTTCTACATTAATCATACTTACAGGATCTATAAGCTCGCTTACTCTACCGCACTGGTATAAATTATCATACCTCTTTACATCTGAATCTAGCGTTATTATTCCAGCCGGTGTAAATGTAGACTCAGCAAGACAATCTATATCATCAATAGAATTGACTATCCAACAGTTGTAACCATACCTCTGCTGTATGAGCTTAATAACAGATTCCATTATAGCATCTCTATATGGTTCTCTATAAACTAAAAGTATTACAGTAAAACCAAAGTATGAGCTTGCTATAAACTTAGTGAATGTTTCAAACATGTGATCATTCTGTAATAGTACTGATGCATACATGATGTCAAAATCAACTGTATTGATAAATTGATTTATAGGCATCCCACCAGTCTCTACTAAGTTCATACTGGTGCACATGCAAGTTGCATCCTCAAACCCAGAATAGAGTGATGAGAAATTCATTACTCTAATTGGTTGTCTAGTCTTATCTGCTATGTAAGGTATGAGCTGAGGATTGTCTAAGAATACAATCATTTATCCTCACCGCCTTCGACGAGTCTAATCATATTCTGCTTAGGTTGAGCTGCTTGCTGAAGTTTAGAAGCATTAAGCTGATTGAAGTAAGCTCTATACTCCTCAAAACTAGCAGGTCTTCCTCCAAATGGATTAAGATCAACAGCAAGCTTATTTATTACAAAGTCTGGTAAAGCATATCTAGCAGGATAAGACTCCAAGAATGGTTGCGGATCCATTACATCCATCATATAGAACTTAGCCATAATGAGTGGAATCTTTGTTGGATCTATATAGAATGAACTCCAAGGAGAATTAACTGTAATACCATAGATGAATCTAAGATGGTTCAGTAATATTGGTCCGAATACATTATACTCATCAGTCGGTATATACAGAATAATGTTTCTCTGAGTCATAGCTGCTATTAATGCTACGATCATATCATCGCATTCTTTAGTCAGCAGATATTTAGGATATTCATTCTGTAATATAAGCTGATTACCATCAGCCCACTCCATAAGTATTTCTGTCGGTGGTAATAATACCCCGGCATAATATACATTAGGTTGATCAGGATAATCACTTGTAGTTATAGCTGCTACTGTAACGAAATCAATATTTCTAATATCATTAGCTACAAGATTGAGATCGGTAACTAACGACATTGTATGATTATTGAACATATTGATCTCCTTTCAATTAATAAGCATTCAATTCAGATTTCTTCGGTTTAGCTCTAAGCTTTGCGCGGCTACCAGATTTGGACTGCTGAGTAACGTACTTTTTGAACTTCTCAACTTCGTAATCGTCATACTCTTGCTCAGCATAGTCTTCCTGTTCATCTTCAGAATCATATTCTTCTTCGTCTTCATCATCCTGAGAATCTTCATCAAATCCAGGATTACCGTCTACATAAGAAGACAGATCTACTGTATTGGATTCTTCTTCAACAGAATCATCCTCTACATCCTGTTCTTCCTCTTCTTCAGATTCATGATTAAGATCATATCCCATAGCATATGTAGATTTACCCCTTGTAGGATCTGTATATTCCACATTTACCGTAGGATCCATGTAAGGTCTAGTTATAGGACTATCCTCAGGAATCTTATCAGCTTCAGGATTCAGAGCTGTTGATTCTCTAGATACTTCTTTATCAGTATGAGCAGCTCTATTCTCTTCAACCATCTTAGCTACCTGATCATCTGTATATACTAAACCATCACTGTTAACAGAATAGTCATCTGTAGGCTTAGCTGTTACAGAAGCTGTAGCTGCTTCTTCAGTATCCTGATGCTTAGTATCTACAGTAACATCTTCTTCTGTATCTTCTTTCTTTACAAGATCATCAAGAGTGAACTGTTCTTCATCTTCATCAGAATCCTTATTAGGATCTACAGTAAGCTCAGGAAATGTTTCTGCTTCAAGATACTCAATGAGATCTCCGGTTCTGCTATTATAAGTGCCTTCAACATCAACTTCCATAGGCCCATTATTCTTGATCCAAGTAAACTCTAAAGATTCATCAGAAATCTGCTCTTTCTTAGCTTTCTTCTTATCAAGCCTTTCAGTAGCAGCAACCTCGACATCAGTGTCCGGCTTCTTGATCACAGGATTGAATGCATTCTTCTTCTGAAGCTCATCGAAATACTGCTTCTGAAGAGCTGTATAATACTGATCTCTATACTCTCTCTGCTTCTGTTTCTTCTTATAGACAGTCTTACCGACTTCGATTTCGTCTCCTGCCTTGATATTAACGCTGTTAATCATTTCATATTCCTCCTCAGTTAGATATCTTCTGGATTCCCGTCCAGAGTCCATAACAACTTTACCATTATCAATTATTCTTACTCTCATTTGGTATTGTAACTGTTTAATTAAAGCTTTCTCAACAGATGTGTCAATAAACTTTACTGTTGCATTACCCTTAGAGAGATCTCTGGCTTTATAGGATCTTCCGCATTTCTTACAGGATAATCCATTAAATCCAGGATTATAATCTATATCACCATTACATACTTCTTGTCTTCCTGTATATGGATCGATTCTCATAGACTGACACTTAAGCTTAGCCCCATCTAATTCATATACATATGGGAAGTCAATAATTACTGGACCAAATGTATGGCCATTAGAGTCTTGTCGTACTCCAAAATTCATATAAGTTTCAGATCCAAGATCGTCTACAACATACTTACCAATTATCTTGGTAATCATCATATTGAAGACATCATCTTTTACACTGAAAAACTCTTCTAATGAAGATATTGGATTGACCCTTTCTACAAACGCAATAACTCCAGATGGATCGACTTCAAAGACCCTACAACAGAATGGTTGAAAGAACATCTGATTTCTAAACTCTGCTGGTGAATCTTTCATTCCAACTCTATCTACTGCTACTTTGGCAACAAATCTAGCATCTTCAAGAAAACGATAAACAACTCGGTTAGTTCCGGCAGCAAGCTTTCTAAATCCTCGTTGTTTCATTACCGCATCTATCAGTTCATATTTTTTATTTATATTACCATTATATCTTACACTTGTTGCTATTCGTATTAACTCTTGAATATCTTGTGGAGTAAATAACGTCATAATCGGAGGCGCCCATAATTCTTCAAAATGAAATTCCAGAGCACTCTTCTTCTTGATCTTTAACTTCTCAAGAGTTGAAACTCTAGACATTTTTAACCGCCTCCCTTACTAGCATTCTTTCTATAGATTTGATCCATAAGTTTCTCTGTGAACAGCCTCCTCTGTTCTTGAACTTCTGGACTAGAAACGAATGTGGGTAATTTACCTTCTAATACATTCCTCCTTCTCATCTCTCTATCGAATACTTCAGCTAATCCTACTTCAGAATCATCTATATTATTATCATATCTAGAGTTATCCATCAACTCATTGATATAAGGATTAGATGATCTGTGCATATTCAGAAGCTCATTATATTCTTTAGAATTGTAAGTTGTTGATAAGTCTCTGCTTCCTCCTTTACGAATATTTTCAGCAATCCAGAACTCTCTCTGAAGTCTGGGATAATCCTCTTCAAAGAATTCACACATGGAATGGTTATCAAAAGCTTCATGATATTTCTTAATCTGAAGCTGCATGAAATTAGCCATCTGCTTTATAGGACTATCATACTGGACAGGGCTGTTACAGACGTTATGTAATCTTACCATCTCCCTCCAAATAGAATCATTTTCTCTTCTTTCGTCTGTAACTTGATAAACTTTGTTGTTAGGATTACACCACTCATCTATTTTATCTTCATCAATATCCTTTCCGAGAGCGGCTAATTGTACACGACATTTGATTTTACTTACAGTAATCTGATTATTCATGGCTTGCTGAATCATCTGCATAGACATAAATGGACTATAGCCATTATAGTTCTGATAAGAATACTGTTGATATGGATTAATATACTGCTGCTGATATTGTGGATATGGATTATAATAAGAGCCTTGTTGCTGTGCTCTATATTGCGCCATTGGATCATATCCACCATTTATCGGCTGGAATGTATACTGCTGTTGTTGCGGTTGGTTATTATACGGATTGAAAACCGTAGAATTATAATTATAGCTTCCAATCGGTATCATATTCGACTGTGGTTGTGGAGGTGGCATAAATCCTGACTGCATCATTGGTTGTTGGTACGGATTATAACCACCCATAGGTTGATTATTACCAAAATAACCATTCTGGATTAAATTTGGTATTTCATTCATTAGAAATATCCTTTCTGGGTGTAATTATACTATATAGTCTTTGAAATTCTTCGGTACTACATATCTACACATCTTAGGCTGATTATCAGAATATTCCAATATAGGATAATCAAATTGGTTTACATCATCTAGCATAAATCTTGATCTTTTATCTACAATATCATTGTAGAATGATATCTTAAATATCTCCTCTGGTTTAAGAAGATATCCATTAGCGTTTTTAAACTGTGCATTAGCCTGAGCTAATTGCTTTGGTGAATTAGTATTTACGTGACCCTTCTGATTGAAGAAATGAATCTTAAGATTATGGGTAACGCAATATGTTATTATCATCATAAACATATTCTGGTTTTTCACTGGTAGACCATTAGATCCATATATTACTCCATGATGATCCATGGTTCTACTCCATTTCACCATCCAATCTCTTAATCCAAATACAGCAAACTGGCTATCTGAATAAATATAAATGTCAGTATACGCATTCGGAAATGTTAACATTGTTTCTTCTGCCAGCTTAACAGCAAGATATACTGCAAGAAGCTCTCCTCTGTTATTAGTAGAATCTGGCGATACTTTATAAACTTCTTTGTCTGTATTTATACATATAGCTCCGGAACATGTGAAAATTCTACCAGTATCTTCAAAAGTTTTCATACTAGCATCACAACAAATTTCCAGTATATCGCTCAATTAAGTTTCCTCCTTTCTTATATATTTATAATATATAACTATAATCAATATTGATTAATTATCATCTCCTTAGTTAGATTATTTTTAAGTCTTTAGTATAATAATTTTCTACCTCCTTAATAATATAATATATAATTGAAAACAATATTAACCCAGAGGGATTGCTCCCTCTGGGCGTATATTATTTATAAATATTAAATAGATTTCTCATACAATTAAACATTAATAAACTACCATTGTCATTCCAGTGCGATCCTTCATTAGTTAAAGTATCTCCTGCTTGTCCAGAACCTATAGTAGCGCTCTTCATATCACCATATATAGCAACTGCACCATCACAGAAATATTGACAAGCGTTTATATGTAGACCTTTAGAATGTTCTTGTAAATATCTATTACTCATAGTCTGTAAATCTAAACCTGTACAATAAGTACCATCTTTAGTCGGAGCAAATTTTAATTTACCAATCTTTGATTCATCAGTTTCTCCATCATCTTTACCATATATACCATGGAAATTCCATGTTATAGTAGATGTAAATGTAATAAAATCTAGATCATTAGCATTAATTCCATTTGCTACAGCTCTTGATATTATACTTACTGGGCAATCTGTATTAGTAAAGAAATCATAAGCAGCATATCCAAAATAATCATCGTTATAATTTGATGATTGAGATGACCCTCCAGAATTATGAATTGGATTTTCAGAGAAAATTAAATCAGGTTTATATGATATAATTTCGTTATCTATAAATTTATGTAAAGAATTACCAGAACCAGCAATTCCAAATCCATGACTTCCTCTAGCAGAATTAATATATGTAACCATAAATTCTCTAGGAGACCATTCAACTCCCCAATACATAAACCTACCAGTCCCAGAAGATGTTATATTAATATTTTTCTCAGTACCAATAGAATTAATATTTCCAGATTTACATCTCATTTTAAGACGTTTCTGATATGTAGTATTTCCAGAGATTTGATATTGCACAACTGTAGAAGATAAAGCATTATGCGCTGTTGGAGATGGATATTGAACATTTGTAAGATATTTAACTTCTTCTAACATTGAGAAAGTATAACCATTGGCTTCAAGCCATGTAGTTCCATTAAAAACTTCAACTTTATTATTACCTTCAGTTATTGTTAAAGTAACATTTTCATCACCAACTGTATCGGTACGATAAATAAAATTAAATTGAAAAGCATCAGAAGGAATTTTACAACTTATAGAAGCAATAGTATTATTTATATATCTAGTCCAACCTCTACGATATGCCCCATCGTCCCATTCTGATAAAGCATATGATGTATTAAAAGTTCCTCCAGATTCAGTAAACCATCCAGAATCATATCGTCTGTATTCTTGACCTTCCCATATTATTGTATCCCACATCATTGAACAAAAATTATTAGAATCGAAACATGGAGGTCTAAATTTAGCTTTTGGATGTTCAGTAGCATGTTCTGTAGCCCTTGCGGTTAATGATGTTCCAGTATTAACAATAACAAGATCTTTATCTTTTGCAAGATAATGATTAAAGAAATTAGAAACTTTAGTATAATCATCACTTGAAAATTGAATTGGATCTAATTCTTTTATTCTATCAGAATATGATTTAGATGAATTATTAGAAGTATTATTAGACTGCTCAATATCTAAATATTTAGCAGGTATAATTAACGTATTATCTTCTACATAAGGAATTACTTCAGTTGATATTTCGCCTAACTCTACTTGAAATGTATTTAATGATTGATCTGATAATTTTTGATTTTCTTTTTCTTCAGTTGTTGATAGTAATAATGTAATTAAAGCATAGTGTATATTTTGCCCTGAAGGTACAATAAAATATTTACCATTTCCAGATACTGGAGCTATAAATTCAATATTTCCAATTGCAGCTTTATTTATAATTATATCATTTGTATCATAATATCCACCTTGGAATACATTTCCAGTATACATATACGTTTCATTTTCATCAACAGGTATCCATACTGATACGTATTTAGTAGATGCTGCCATATCTGAAACTATCTTAACTCCACTATTTTGATGCCTTGCTGACCAATTTATATTATTTTCATGCAATAAATTTTTACATGTAGATGATTTATATTCAAAAAATGACGTTTGCTCTGGAGTAATAGGATTTTGTGCAAAAGCTGATGTATCTATGCTATCATTTATTATTTCTTTAAATTCATCTGTAGGAACAATATTTCCAGTTTCAATATGCTGGAATTCCTCATATCCAGTAAAAGTATCTCCTTCTTGTACCATACAATATTCATTATATAATGAATATTGCTCAGTTTCTGAATTATAAGATTTGCGTATTGTAAGTAAAGCATAAGCTATTTCATCATTATCTGGAACTGTAAATACGTAATTATTAAAAGTAATTGAATCTATTGCTGGATAATTTAACGTATAAGTAAAATATTTATCATAATAACCACCTTGTTGGATACCAAAATCATGTGTTATATAAGTTTTTCCTGGAGTTACTTTAAGAAGAACACTACCATAATTATCATCACTTCCAGCGCTTAATAGTTTATTTTTAGAAGTATAGTGGCGCATTGTAAAGTTTATTTTGGATGGATCTAATAAATTTTTAGATTGTATAACTTCAATTTCTAATAAAGAATTAAATTTTTCATCTAAATTATTAATTTTTACATCTTGATCAATATTATATTCGGATAAGTTAGATACATCGTTAGAAAATAAAGCAAGATAACCCGTAAGGGTTATCTATAAATCATTTTAAAGAAATATAAATTCTGTTTCTAACGATTTTCAATACAATCAGGAAAGTCTTACTTCGCTTTCTCAAAATGTAGATAGCTTAAAGGAAGATTTAAGCGTTAAAGCCTACACTCCTATAGACGGATGGGCGAGTGGCTATATAACACTAAATATAGAACCGAACAATCCAATTGATACCACGCCACAGCCAAATACAGGATTTGTATATCAAATTATTCCTGTTGTAACCGGAGATAATTACAAAATATCTACAAAAGGCGGAGCGGTACCTAGAGCATATGGATTTACTGACGTTAATTATAACCTGTTGCCGAACCAGAGAGCTAGGTCTGGGGTGACGATTAATGACACAGTATTAACCGCTCAAGTAGACGGGTATTTAGTTGTCAATTCACAGACTACAGCCGGAGGAAATCCTTTTCCTTACTATGTTGCAAAAGAAACCTCCTCATCTATACAAGGTAAATTCACAAATATAGATTCTGAAATTGAAGATTTGCAGAGTGGCGTTGTTAGATATGATATATCGCAAAGCCTTTTGCCATTACAAAAAGAAACCGCAAAACAAAATCTTGGAATTGAAACGATTGAAGTTGATGATACCCTATTGGTTGCTGAGCAAGCGGCTGATGCAAAGAAAACCGGTGATGAGTTAAGGAAAGGAGCAACGAGCCATCAGCTATTGCTCGAAAATCTTTCCGAAAATAATATACTTGAGAATGCTTTTGTTGATATTTCTGATATGGGCAATGGTTATATAACAACGGGTGTCGACAAAGGAACATACATTGATGTCACCGATACTAAAGATCCTACAACATATGCTCATCAGGTAGTACCCGTAACTGCTGGTGATATGTTTAGAATACAAGCACAAGGGGCAACCACTCCTCGTGCATGGGCTTTTACTGATACTGACTATTACTTGCTTGATAACTCAAATACTCAGTTTACACAGTTGGATGAAGTGATAACTGCGGAACAAGATGGTTATCTTATTGTTAACTCATACAAATCGCCATCAATAGTACGCGCTGTTTACAAAAAACAATTCACCTCGTTCCTCAATGACAGAATAAACAGCAAGGCAGGAATAGGGTACTATGATATTACTGATACTGTTGATATTAATGAACCAGGATACATAGTATCTGCAGCCAAAGGAGACCATGTTGATTATTCTACTCGGCAGTACAACCCGAATTTTATTTATGGAATCTGGGAAGTTTCAGCGGGCGACAAGTTCAGGATAACCGGACATGGAGGAAGTGCTCCAAAACTTTGGGTGTTTACTGATTCTAGCGATAATGTTGATAAGGTGTCTTCTGCCTCGGCAAGAGCAACAGATATTGAATTAACTGCTGATGTTGATGGTAAATTTGCGTTTGCAACATACCTTACAGAGCCATACAAAGTCGAACGAATGGCTACAGATGTAAATACTATATACAATGAAGCAGTTAGAAAAGCTAGGTTTAATCAGTTGAATTATGGTCTTGATGTTTTATCTGCATTTAATAATATCACCTGTTGTGGTGATTCATTGACTGCATCGGCTGTTTATACCTCTTCAAATTCTGCTAGGCCAGCCAGGAAGAGATATCCAGAAATACTTGCTCAAAAAACAGGAGCATCAGTTGATATTTTAGCTACCAGTGGAACTACAGCGTTAGGTTGGTGGTCTGAATATGGTAATAGTATTCAAGCTAAGACAAACCAGCTTGCAATCATTTATCTCGGAACAAATGGCGGCTTAACTGATACACTTGAGCAAGATGGAGTGATAAACGGCGATGAAGTTGTTGCGGACTACTCATCTTATGCAGATACAAATACTGGTAGCTATTGCAAAGGCGTTGCTAAATTCCTTAGTGTTGGAGCGAAGGTTATTTTGCTAAATATCCACAGAGGCGGGGGAAGTGATGTTTTTGGAACTAATAAGGTCATAAATAAAATTGCTGAATATTTTAATGTTGCTGTTGTTGATATTCCTTTCTTAAAAGAACACAAATACAGAGCATATCCGGATAATAGTGGTGAGGATTCTGTGCACTATAACGATTTGGGATACGCAGTATTTACCGACCGACTAATAAGGAATGTTGGAGATTTAGATGATGACATGCTTGTTAGGTTGATTCCAAGCTGATTCCTTATTCTAGTAACTTATAAAACTTTTTATAAGACGCATACTCAGAACGATCAATGATGAGTTGATATAAAAATGGCGTTTTTTTGAGGTGCAAATTCTCACCCGCATTACATGCACCTGATTTAAAGCAGGCTTTAAATTATTTCTAATAAAATCTATTTATATCCCAGAGGGAGCAATCCCTCTGGGATATTTATTGTTTTACTCTTCAAATTCAGAAATAACGTAATCGTATAATTGCTTTACAATACCGGTAGTTCCAATATCTTCTCTATTCATCTTGCTAAATACTGGTATGAATATACTCTTGCTAAAATCAGCATTCTCAAGAATATTATGTAGTATTACTTCAACATCCTCTACATACATTCCTGTAGATTTACTGACGCTTTCTAGAGCTTTAACATATTTTAATCCGTTCTTTCTTATACTCTTAGTAGGCTTAATATCTGCTAAAGCATCTAATACTTTAAATTCATCGGTATCTTTATCAAATCCCCAGAGCATTGCTTCTGTTTGAATAATATCTTTAGCAGTAATATCCCGAGAGTCAACAATTTCTCTTAGGCTCTTAGTAATATCAATCGGATATTCCATAACGCTCTCTTTATTATTTTTCTTTTTGCCAGCCATCTATAATTACCTCCATAATAGTATAGAATTAATAAAATGTAATCGCTCTACATTATCATCTTAATCTATCTTCTTTTTCTCTTTAAGGATTTAAGCATACTAGAAAATCCACATTTATATCTTTATATAGATTTTCTATTAATCTCCTTACATTATTCCAATTAAGACCATCTAAACCACAACCTATAGTGGGCATAGCTATCTTTTTAATTTCATATGCTTCTATAATTTGGTTCATCATTATCAAAGCAACTCTCATACTCTGGTAAGTTGGCTTATCAAAATACCTATACTTGGTAACCAAATTTAATACATTATGGCTTGTAGGAATACATTCGCCTAAAACATTGTTACTTTTCATTAGTTTCTCTAATCCGTTAGGAAACCTAATCAATAGTTCTCTTTTAGTTCCAAAACGTCTATCAAATTGTACAGCGATTCCTGCACCTAAAGCAAAGTCTGCAGAGATACAATGAGCCAACCAATACGAATCATCTACGGTAAATAGATCTTTTACTTCTTCTCTTATAGTCATTTTATTTACACCTCTTGATAATATTTAAATGTATCTTATTATGGTGTAAGAGTAGTTATAAAATTAAACAAAAAGAAAAATAGTAATTAAATGGGGGAACCGCTATGGTTCCCCTCTTATTAGGCTCCTTTCTTATAATACTGATTAATAGATACATGAAAGCAAGTATATTAATTAAGTATCATTAACCACCTCACTTTTTTTCTTTATAGGTTTTCTAATAATTTCTTAAGCTACTGAATAGGAATTATCTGTAAGATAAAATACATCGTTTACTGTTTCATATGAAGAATCATAATCCTCTTCATACACCACCGCAGGATAATAATACTCATCTTCTTCGTTCTGATATTCATTGATAAGTTCTGTACGGCTTTCCCAAAGATCTGCAACCGCTGATGCAAGAATTGAAATTTTAGAAATGATTGTAGAAAAGATTAAGATACAAGTGCTGCTAACTATATTCCATACTCTGAAAAGAATTCTACCACCCGCTTTACGTTTGCAATACAGGTTCAGCATCCAGCCATCCCAGTTATCAGAAACATATCCTTTAATCCAGATGATACCCTTAGAAACGATACAGAAAATATTGACTGCTGCTACAACGATAAACTCAGCGATCTTTGCTACCACGCCGAATAAGCAAATGACGATCATTGCCAGATACAGATGAAGCTTATTCTCCTCCATCATTTTGTTAAAATCAAAATTGGTCTTCATTTTTATTTCCTCCATTTTTCTTTTATATTTTTAATTTAGTTTTATTTTTGAATCTTGGTTACTTTGTTACTAGCAAAATAATATCGCTATTATTATTGCTATGCCTATAGCAATTGTAACGATATATTTTGTCTTGAGTCCGTCATCTAACCCTACTTCTTCATACTCTTCATCATCATATTCATCTTCTTCGTATTTTTTCATATTTCACCTCCTTAAGATGAATAAAATAAATTGTTTATAGTTACGATATCGATATCTGTATACACGTTTATAATATACAATTGAAATTTCTGACAAAAACACATCCAGAGGGATTACTCCCTCTGGATAGTTAAGCATAAATAGTATGATTTTATTATTTGCTTCACATTATATGTAACCAAATATGGAGGAGAGTATAATATGAATGATATTACATATTTCAACAAAGCAAGAGATGCTTCTAAATTATCTGATTATGGTAAGAATCAGCATATTGGTTGTGTAGTTGTATATAAGCGCCACATTATTTCTGTTGGATTCAATAGTAATAAAACTCATCCTATACAGAAAATATATAATAGGGAAAGATTTTCTGAGGATTGTACTCCTCATAGCTTGCATGCTGAGATTACAGCATTGGTATTTCTTAAAGATCGTAAGGATATTAAATGGAGTGACGTAGATTTATATATTTATAGAGAAAATAGAAACGGTGAATTAAGAATGAGTAAACCTTGTAAATCTTGTATGGCACTTATAAAAGAGCTAGGAATAAAAAGAATTCACTACACTACTAATGATGGATTTGAAAATATGATTATTGAGTATTAATGTACTTTTGTTTAATATAATCAGCAGCTATAATTGAATCATTTTCAATCCCAGAGGAATATTATAGTATACATTTGTAATAACTAAATATTATAGTTCAATTGATTTTTGCCGAATCTAAAGGCATAAAAATTATGAATTTGTTGAATTAAACTTACTTAAAATTTTTAAGTATATCACCAGATAGAGAAGTTCATCTGGTGATATAAATAGATTTTATTAGAAATAATTTAAAGCCTACTTTAAATCACGTCCATCGAATTATATTTTTTATCGTTGATCCTTTTTTCTTGTCAAACATAATGGGCTGACTAAATATTGAATCCGAATTTGTATGTGCTTCTACCCTAATATACTTCGTGCTATTGTTCGCTTTGTAAACAGCATGATTCCCAGAACCAGTATACACATTTTCCCCATTTGAAATAATATTTATTGTGTCAGCATTTTCGGTATCAACAGTAAGTATATTTGATGGTGACAAATAAATAGATCGAAATACAAGATTTGTGTTCGCCAGTTTCCCATAAAATCTGCCATCACGATATGCCTTTAGGCATTCATGTTCTGTGACATTTGGAACAAGAAGAATATTTCTTCCTTCCCAATCATCTCTTTTTTGTCCTTCATGGTCTGGAACACAGAATCCCCAGCACCGTCTTCCGGTAGAAAGTATGTTATCCCAAAGCTTTATATTTACTTCCATACTTTCTCCGCTTTCTAATTCTTTTGCAGTATTAAATATTTCCAAACCCAAAACACGCTGATCATGGTCAAGAAATCTACAAAACCAATTAAATAGATTGATTCGCATTATATAAGTTTGAGCTGCCGACCAAGATGGATGATTAAGAGTAATACCACCAGCATCTTCATATTGCAGGTTGTTAAGTATTTCATTAAATGCCATTGCCCAGTCAAGTCCATCAAGACCTATTGGAGTTTCTCCTCTCGGTTTTCCGCTTGAAAATGTGCTTCCAAGGCTATTAAAATGAAAGACATGAATCGTTGTACCGTCTACAGACGAACTGTGATGCTCTGCATTTGGGGATGCAATCACGCCTTCTGGTATATTGTCAAAAAAATTTGTCAATGGATATGTTGGCGATGATGGATAATAGTTTGAAATCGCATAATGTTGCACACCGCCTGCGACTAAATGATTAAACTGGTCCTGTGATTCGGAATGTGCATGTGATATTGAAACAATTTGATGATCCGTTTGCCAATTTGTTTCAGCATAAGGGTTTATCATCTCAATCACTTCCTTCCGTAAGCTGTTATAGACAAAGACCCTGATGTTGGTGTTGTTTTTGCTTGAACTCTTAATGTCAAATAATGTAACAAGTTCAATATCGGCAAATCATCTGGCGTAACAACGATATTTCGTGTTGCACTTACTTTCGCTGGCACTGCAATTTCAATTGAATTCCCATTAATATCTTGTAATATGCTCCCTCCAGTTGCATGCCAATCGTCATAAAATTGGATACTGACATCTGCATCAAGGGAGTTGACGATTCTGAAAGATATATATGCAAAACTGGATACATCATTTGATGTTGGTTTTACAGCTTTTGAATTTGTGTCTCTTATTTGATCATTATCAAGAATTGTTAACGCTGTTTGTTCCCATTCCCGTTTTGAAATAACAATCAGTTTTCCATTGTTATCTACTTGGATTCCTTTTGCAACTGAACCGGATGTTTTTCCAGCGATTTTCATCATTTTATCCATTTTTATTCCTCCCATTCTCCATTTTCTTCCACCAAGCAACTTTCAATCTGTTTTAGTATTCCTGAATCTCTTACAATTGTAAAATGTGAAAGATGCTGATCCAAATCGGTTATATTACTATTTTTGTCCCTGAACGTGAAAATATAAATACCAGTTACTGGTATAGAAAAACTTGTTTGTGATTTCCACGAAATGTCAGTCCATGTGCTTCCACCGTCTGTTGAATATCCGCCTCTGAAATCATATGATGCGGAATTATCGGTGTATATAACATCACCATATTTAAGACCAAGGAACCAACCTTTTTTTAATCTTGCTCCGTTTGCCGAACTTGTATACGCAATCTTACCATTTGAAATGTACGCCCAACCAATTTCTGCTGGTCTTATTGGTACACTTCCAATAATATCATTTACGTCATTATTTAATCCATCAAAATCTTCCTTTAAGATAGTGTAATCGTTAGAAAATAAAGCAAGATAACCCGTAAGGGTTATCTATAAAGTATTTTAAAGTAATATAAATTCTGTTTCTAACGATTTATTCGCCGTAAATGAGGTATCTGGGGAACGTGAGATTTCCAAATCGGGGCTTTTAGGTCAAACTCTGTGGGGGAGTACTGGTACACCTACTGAAGAGGCTAAATCAGCTAATTTTAATACAGTAACAGATTTGATACAGAATCAATCGGATATATTAAATTTTATTATTAATAATGAATTTAATATTGAATTCGAACAGGGTGCCATATCATCAGTTACTGGTAAACTTATAGATTCGCCAACTAGCGCTAGAAGTAAAAACTATTTATATATACCATTTAATATCATAATAAAATGCAAAACTAATAAATTAAATATTGCATTATGGTTAATAAAATATCATAAAAATGATAGTGATGAATATATTTTTGATCATTGTTATAATATGCATAAATCGACTATAAATTCTATAGCAGAGCATACACTTAATCAGAATTATTATTATAAATTTTGTATATATACAAATGATGAAATTATTGATATTAATAATATTTCTAATTATTTTGAATTTTTATATACAGTTGATGAAATTAATAGCGATCCACAATATTTTAATGATATCTACCCAACTTTGAATACAATAATTTATTATACAAAAAATAATAATGATATTGTATTGACTTGTAATCGAACATCTGGTGGTATATTTTTCTATGATATAGATAATAATAAATCTATTGCTTTTTCAAATAGTACTATTAACTTCCCATATACATTAAATAATTTTGACTATTTAGCATTTAATATCTCAACTAAAACACTTGAAGCCATCCCTTTAAATGAAATTACAGGTAATCATATTATCCTATTATATAACCATTATGGATATCCAAAAGGGCCAATATATCCGTATTTAGTTAACACAGCAGATACAAGTACAGAAACGCAAATCACTGAAATTACATCCACTAATGTAGATATATTTGCTGCTGCCGGTACATCATTCTCAATAAATAAATTAAATAATAATGTTTTGGAAGTACAATATAATGGCGTAAATGGCATTAATGCTATTGTGATATATTTTAATAAAAATGTAAAAGTAATACAAACACGTACGTTATCATTTCCATATACATTAAATAATTTTGAATATCTTGTATATGATATAGATTCAAGTACAATTAAAATTATATCTACAGAATCAGAATTAAAAAATATTACGTATAACTATTGTATTCTATTATTTAACCATTATGGATATCCTAAAGGCCCAATGGAGAAATATTATTATAGAGATCACGCATTGGATAATTTGGATATAAATTTAAATACTAATAATATACCTGACTATTATTTTGAAAATGATTATTTACCAAATAAGATAGAGCAAATAATAAAAAATACTGAATTAATTAATGAGTTTAGTTTCTGTTTTGTAACAGATTTACATTTCCAAAGTAATGCATTTATTTCTCCATATATAATTAAATATATAATTCAACATACATCTGTAAATTATTGTTTATGCGGTGGTGATTACCCAGCAGCATATGGTACTAAAGATTATCTATATGAACAAGCAAGAAAATTATTAGAATATGCTGGGGTTATAGGGCATGATAAATTCTTTGCTGTTCGAGGCAATCATGACTTTTGTATAAAAACAGATTCATCATATACTACTGGTGCGACTGGTACTGGATACACAGCTCCTGTAAATGAAATATATAATTATATTACAAAATTTAGTGAACCATATGTTGATAACATTCAAGCTGGTAAGATGTATTATTATATAGATAATAAACCACAAAAAACCAGAATATTTATGCTGGATTCTCATGAAGGTCATGAAGATGATTTAGATACAACAAAATCTTGGAATATCGCATATACTCCGAGTAAAGATCAAATAGATTGGCTTATTGAAAATTTACAAAATACCCCATCTGATTATAGAATTATAGCAGTATGCCATTGTAGCCCAAGTTCTAGAATAAATAATATTAGTTCTGCCGCCATACCATTTTTAAAAATACTAAGTGCTATAAAGCATAGAACCACCTTAAATTTAACATATGCTGGCAATAATTTTACTTCTGATTTCTCTCAATCTACATTAGAAGTTGTTTGCTTTATGAATGGGCATTGGCATCGTGACATGGTAGATGTTGTTGAAGATATACTATGTGTAACAACAACGTCTGATGCCTATTATAGAGATGATTTACCATTCGAAAGAAGCAAAGGTACAATAAATGAGCAAGCTATAGATGTTGTAACATGCGATTATGATAATAAAAAATTATTAATAACACGTGTTGGAACTGCTAAAGATAGGTTGCTATATTATGATGCTAATAATAAATACAATGTAATTTATAATTTAACGGATTGTTATTCGCATCATAGATCTTATTCTGATAGAATCACTCTATTTGAAGGTTCATCATATTGGGATCAAATAAGAAGAGATGATAAATCTGGAAACGCATTCGATTCAATTAGCGTAACAATGAGCGGAATAGATATTACAAATGATGTAGTAGAGAGCAATTATTATGGATACTATTTTTATATAGAACATATTACTGGCGAAATTCAAGTAACTGCTGTTGCTACTGCTAATTAATAAAAATATTAAACCAAATTATTACACCTCCAGCCATTACTGGCTGGAGGCTGTTTATTATTTCTTCTTTCTTTCGAGCCAGCCTGTAAACTTAGCTTCAAACTTACCATTTTCTAAATATTTAACAACCATCTTATTTACTGGAGTATGAGTCTTACATTGATCCTTTGGAGCAAGATAATAAACCATCTTATCAGCAGCTTCATATCCAGCATTTAATGCCGGAGAGACAAACTCTTTGTATAAGTAATAAGCACATGAATTTTCAAGAGTACCATCTTCTTTAGATTTATAGAATGATTTAGCATATTTAGGATTCTTCTTAGCCTCTTCTTCACTAGCCTGAATAGACTGCTTAATTGCTTCAGAGATATCTACAGTTACAATATTACCATGACAAGCAGTCTTTGCTGGTAAATGCATATCTTTATCGAAAATCATTTTAACGGCACTTTCAGTCAGGTAAGCTAATATCTCTCCATACTCTTTATCAGTACCTACATAAATTTTACCATCAGATTTACCGTCTTTATCTTTTCTAATTACATATTCTTTTAACGGTTGTTTCTGATCTTCTTTGCTTATAGCAATTTTACCCTTCTTTTCAACCTCTTTATGTTCAGGTTTCTTTTTAGTAAAGTGAAGAACAGAAGCAATCTTCTTAAGAATATTCTTGAAATTTTCTTTCACACCTTCCTGGAGGATAGTGGATTCTTCATTTACTACTTCGCAACCAGAGAATGTAATGGTAATTTTAAGCTTCTTAGAATCGACGTTATATTTATACTTAGCATTCTTGCATCCAGTTTCATTCTGTGCTGTCCCAACAGCCCTTCTAATGTAAGGATTAACAGCTTTCTGGATCATAGCTCCAGTATATGCTTTCTTAGCATCATCACCATCTTCTTTAGAATGAGAATCAATATAAGAATTATATCCAGGCTTAAGATCAAATACTACAGTCTCACCAGCTTTGGAGACTTTAACATCAATATCTTCCTTAGGTCCAAGATACTTTTTATATACATCAGCAACATGCTTTGCAAATGTGCTTGTAATGGTAGCTTCATCAATCGGTCCAGTAGCCTCAGGACCATTATTAGAAGTAACTTCAAGAGTAACTTTATATTTCTGATTATTATAAGCAACAACCGATTCTTTAGTAACTGTACTCATATTACTCACCGCCTTAAATCTTAGAAAATTCCGAGAGCCTATTTAAAGGCTCTCGTACTCTATTATGCTATAATTAATCACCAGTAGGTTCAGGACCAGCAGATTCGCACTTAGCCTTCTTTTCACTTAGAACTTTAGCTCCAGTAGAAGATTTCGCACAGACTTCTTCTTTCTTAGAGCAGCCTTTCTCAGCAATTACAGCTTTACCATTACCACAGTTGGCTCCATCGCATTCACACTTGCAAGCAGCCTTACCGCACTTCGGGCAAACCTTAGACTCGCTATTCTTCTTAGCCACTTTATAACCTTCACTGAGAAGCTTAGCAACGATCTGATTATTTTTATGAACCTTTGCTACAGCATTCTCAAGAATCTTATAGTTTCCAGTAGCTTTAGCTTTAGCAGTAGCATTATCAATAGTAGACTCAACATATGCCTGAGAATCTACAATAAGACCAACTTCCTTAGGCTCAAGACCATTAGCTTCAGCAACCATATCAAGTGCTTTACCAATACTCTTAATACCAGCATCCATCATAAATGGAGCAAGAGCAGTCATCTCAGTATAGAAGCGGTTATCACCAGTCTGAGTTACTACAACATCAGCAGCCTCAGTCACTGTAGGCTCGATACATTCTTCAATCTGAGCATAAGCTTCTTTTACAGCATCTGCTTTAAGAACCCCTGCAGTAGAATTCTTAAGATCTACAGCTGCAGCTTCCGAAAGAATCTGAAGATTAGATTTAATATCCATTAATAATTACCTCCTTAAGGAATTTATATAGATTTAGATTGTACAATCTTTTACAGATTTACTGTAATGTTTCAGCTGCATCATTTGAATTACGCTTTTTAATGAGCCTATACATTACTTTTTTACCTGATTTGATTTCAGAAATACGATCTTTTACTACAGATCTATTTCTATTAATTTCTTCATCACGATTCATATCTTTAATACGAACGTATGTACTATGAAGATTAAAGATCTCCTGTTGTTGGTTTACGATATTCT
>Ga0310697_10001773_pt1 | contig 24217 bp, 22 predicted proteins | sample 172DNAGHGlowgp2_FD_203883 | JGI IMG/M metagenome (GOLD analysis project Ga0310697, IMG submission 203883) | Sheep rumen microbial communities from Palmerston North, Manawatu-Wanganui, New Zealand - 1728 DNA GHGlow gp2 (v2) (version 2) | ecosystem: Host-associated > Mammals > Digestive system >...
TCATACTTATACCACCCATTACCTTCTGGTGTGAATTTGGTCAGTTTGTATTCGTCACTAGGACCGTCTTGAGCTTCACTGCGGAATTTCCATGTGGCATAGCCCTCTTCTCCATCATATTCATATGCCTCTTTTAGCTTCTTTTTGAGATTTTCTGTGCAGAATTTCGCATAGAAACCATCACCATCTTCATAATATCTTTCATTAAATACCTCTTCAAAAAATGCTTCAATAGCACCATCCAGAGCTTTCTGATTTTCCAAACCACTCCTTTTCAACTCAACCCACATGCTATCACTGATACCTTCGTCAGCTTGTTGGGCTATGGAGTCAACCTGAATGATGTCACCGTCGGCTCCATTTGCTGATTCTTTCTTGGTATTACATCCGATGACGGCACTCAGTGCTATCACGGACATGACAATTAACATGATTCTTTTCATTGTTGTTCTATATTTTCTTGCCTACTCTTCTGAGGATTTTCGGCACTCTCCTTTTTTACATAGTTTTAATGGTTGACAACTTCCATACCACCCCGAGGTGAATGACCAGCAATAGTGCCAACACGATTACATAGTAGGGTATCGAGACGCCAAAGACAGCAAAGCAGAGATTGACGATGGTTACCACGATGAAGGCAGGGATGCTCCACGCCTTCAAGTTGACATTCTTCCTGCCATCTTCCAATGAGACGCCCATCACACAACCCAATGTCAGCAATATAGAAACGCCGGTCCCAATACCGACAAAGATGTCGTTGGGGTCGGCTTTCGTGTCGGCCAGATGATAAGCCAGATAGCCTATAGCTGCTACAACAATCAGCAACAACAATGTTGGAAAAGCGGAAATCTTCATACGCTCAACGGTGGTGGGGTTAATGCTACTAACTTCAGGATGGCTGGTATCTGCTCAATAGGCTTCCAGCCTAACAGGCCCGGCATCCATGCCAGCGTGTCCTTATTCACCTTCTTCTGAGCAATCAGAGCAGCCATCTCGCTATCGTTAAGCGGTCCTATTTGGCTCCTGTCAATAGCCACATAGTAGATAGCAGGCACAGGTTGCTGCATCTGTCGAATGGAGCCGGGAATGTCCATCGTGCGCATATACTGGTTCATAATGCCCACCATCTGGTTGGCAATACCTATCCCCAGACCGAAATCGACCAGTCTGTCAATATAAAAACAACTTTGATCGTCCATAGCTATACCTTATTTAATGTGTTACAATGTTGGAGGGGGTGGCGGCGGTGGTGTTCCTGGTGCTGCAAAGAGCGATGCCAGTTCAGGAATGTTACAGACAAAGTCCCAGTTTGCCATTCCTTGCTTCCATACGTATGTCTGTGGCGTCAGCTGTCCGTTTTGAGCCATCTGTTGTAGTTGCTGCATATTGAACGGTCCCATCTGTGAACCATTTACCGATACGTGGTATTGCACATTGGGTATTGGCGGAGGCGTATTCATGGCTCCTTGCATCTGCTGCCCCATGTTGTGCATCATACCAGCCATCTGCTGTCCCATAGCACCACCCATCATCATGCCAGCCATCATGCCAGCGGGGTTCGAACCACCGCCGCCTCCGTTACCACCCATATTGCCCATCTGGCCAAGACTTTGAGCACCGGTTTTGAGTACTTCTGTCTGCTGATCCAGAGCATGAGCACCCATGAAGTTCGTTTCCGTCTGTAAACGTTGAGCTCGTTGCATTTCTTCGCGCTGCACTCGAAGCGTCTCTTCCAGATTGGCAGCATTGATACGTTGCGTGTCTTCAAGATTCCGGATGTTCACATCTGTCTGTGCATTCAGCGTCTTTGCAGTATTACCTGCTGTCAATGTACGTAAGTCGTCATAATACGGACTCTCCTTGTCAATTTCGAGTGTACCTATATCAAAACCCTTCAGGTTCACGCCAAAGTCAGCCTCAAGACGTGGTTTCAGGTATTCCTCAACTTTTGTATTGATACTCAGAATCTGGCTCTCCATCTGCACCACAGGAATATTCATCTCCCGAGGAACATTCATTACCACACCCTTCACATACTTCATTAGCGCATCCTTGATTTGCTTACTGAATTGTTCGTGGTCAAAGTTGATAAGACGATTCAGTTTGATGAATCCCTTATAATCTGTGATGTTGAAGGTCATCGTACCTCTCACGGCCATCGGCACGCCATGATCAGGCAAGCGAGGGTCGAACACGTCAAAGTATGGCACAGCAAAGCGCAACTGGTTGTTGCCTGCCAGATTGATGAAGTAAACCTCTGCCTGGAAGGGCGATTCGCCACCAAAGGCCAGACCAACGATACTGCTCAAGACGGGGAAGTTCGCCGTCTTGATGGTATCGTCGTAAGGTCCTACAATATAGTCCTGAATGGGGCCGTCCTTCTGCTTGTAGACGAAGACTGCCACTTCGCCATCCTTCACTCGCAGCGAACTGCCATATCTGATACTATTCTCACGTGTTGTTGAATTGACGTCCTGTCCTTCAGGTCGCCATTTCCACACCATATATTCTTCTTCGTCGCAGCGAATGACATTCATCATTCCACCGCCTTTACCTCTACCAAATAATCCCATATTAATCAATTAATGATTTCAACTGTTCTATCCTTTTTTCAATTCTATTCTTCTGCAATTTATCTGTGATTATGAGTCCACGCCTAGCATCTTGCTTCGATATACCAAGTTCAGTTTCAAGATCATCCTCGACAATTTTAAGATTATACACCCCGATATACACATCAAGTAGTTCTTTTCTTAATCGTTGAATCTCACTTTTACGCTTCCTTGGAACATATCCCCAAATAAATGCAGTTATGATACTTGAAATACCAATAATTAGTGAAACTACTATGCTACTTACTCCGATGTCCATATTATGACAAATTATTTATTCAACATATTTTCATAATAGTCAAGCTGCCGAGTGAATTCAGCATCACCTCGCAAACTACGTCCCTTCATAAGAACCTGATCAAACTTAACTCGCCATGCTTTTGCCAATTCATTAAAATCAAATATCTCAGTATCTAAATGTAAGACAATGTTTGCCCATAAACCTATTCCAAAGAAATAGGCTAATCCTCTGGCTAAAGAATCATCGGTTAAGTAATTTGCAGTAAGAACTATCGCAACTGATACTATGATGAATAAAATAAATCGTCCTGACTTTGTCCCCCATAAAAAACCGCCACGAGTTTTTGAATTAGGAGTAGCAATAGACAAAAATTCTATAATATCTTCTTTGGTATTTGGTACAGGAAACATCTTAATGGTTTCTATTTTTCTTCTATCACTGCATTTCTCAAGTTTTTTTGAAAGAATCTGCACAGAGGAAACTGCTTCTTTTTTCGTAAACTCATAACCGCATTCGCATTTCAGAGTCAGTGGCGGTACCTGGGCACCACAATTGGGACACTTACGTCCAAATGCTTCCTTTTTCTCTTTCTCGTACTTCTCATCAAGAGTGTTTTTCTTTTCATTCAACTCTCTTTGACGCTTTTGTAGCAACGAATTGATGTAGATTTCCAACTCAGCAATATCAACGCCTTCTCTCTCAGCACGCTTGACGAGCGCAGCCTTTTCATTCTCTTCCAGCACGCCGTCTTCGAGCGTTGCCTGGATTAGATTCTCTAATTCCTGTGAAAACATAATTCTTGTTTTAAGTTAATAGGTATTTCATTTACGCACAAAGAGTGTGAGCCTTCTTGACATCCTTAGTCTGAAGGTCCTGGAATACCCGTATGCATAAGAATGAAATCAGCTCACACCTGCAGGTATTTACGTGAGCTGACTCCACATGGGAGCAAGCAGTATAAATGCTACTGCAGGAGAAGCAGCTTTCAGACTTCTCGCCCGCATACTTCGAATTTTCCAGGTTCTCAGACGGGTCAAAGCTTAATAGCTCTCCTCGATGTTGACGTCTGCTATTCACAAACGACGCGTCAAAGATAGGCATTATTTTTAAAAGTTGCAACATTGTGAGCCGATTTTTTTACTTCGGGCGCAAATTTAACCCGAAAGCCACGTTGCCGCAAGTCCTTTTCAGTCCTTTTTGTCTATGGGCTTGCAGAATTAGAGAATAATTCGTATCTTCGCGCCATGAAACAGGATTTGCTGAAACAGGAGGTGGAGCGGACGGTGGGACGTCCGCTAAAGGAGGCACGGGACTTTGAGGAACTGAGCCACCTATTATTAACGCATACGCGCGAGAGGTTGTCGCCGACGACACTGAAACGACTATGGGGATACCTGAAGAATGAGGAGGTGAAGACACGGCCTCATACGCTGGATGTGCTGGCGCGCTTTGTGGGCTACAGGGACTACGAAGACTTCTGTACGCAGGTGGGACGGCTGAACGAGGTGCAGAGTGGTGTTAAGACGGAGGAGAGGGTTGCAACGGAGAATATGAGGCGCGGCCAGCGGCTCATCATCACGTGGCGGCCAGACCGCAGAATTGTCGTCCGGCATCTGGGCGGCAGTCAGTTTGAGATTGTTGAGGCGGAGAACACCAAACTAAGTGTGGGCGATACATTCCGCTGCCACCTGATGATACAGCACGAGCCGCTTTATTTGGACGAAGTGGTGCATCAGGGACAACCAGCAATGGTCTATGTGGCAGGACAGAAAGACGGTGTGGTCATTGAGATGTGCGAATAAATCAATCGAAGGGCAGTTCTGACATTCGTTTAAGCCAAGGTTTGCGGTAGCGCTCCTGGATGTATTCCTTTAATTCCGGCTCTTTGGTAGTATTGATAAGCTCATCGGTGATTCTTATGAATGGGACGGTGATGTTACGCTGACAGGTTACTGTGTCAAACATCTGTTGGATGCCATACGCCTTGACTTTTCGGTCAATCTCCCTCTTGGCTGCCTGAATGTAAGCCTGACGTTCTTGGACGGCAGTCCTTTCCGCTTGCAGTAGATTCTCTGTTATCGTCACTCGTGAGTGTAGGCTGTCGACGGTGGTCTGTGTAGACAGAAGGGCTATCTTATTTGCTTCATTCTGCTGTTTGATGTGCGTCAGTGAATCATTGAGTACCTGCATCTCTGCCTGATGGCGCGACTGGGTTTGGGTGATGCCGATGATATAGACACTGACAATCAAAGCGAGCAAACAGACGATGGCTGATATACGTCGTGGCCAGTACCAGCAGCGGTGTAGGGCTTTTTGTATGGAGGCTATATCGGTATAGCGCTGATGCAGCGGAGCATAGCACTTCCAAGCAACCTTATTTGCCAACCATCCTAAGCGTAACTCGCGGAGGATGCAGCCCAAAGAGTAAATGTCTGACGGGCCGTCGGGAGCCATATAGCCCTCAGTGCCCGCAGGGGCTTTCAGGATAGTGTGGCTGTCGGTGTCAGAAAGACCGAAGTCGATGAGCTTTAGGTACTGACCGTCATGCGTGAGCATGATGTTTGAGGGTTTTAGGTCGCGGTGCTGTGTCTGGCGGCTATGCACGTAGGCTAATGCTCCCAAAAGCATATCCGCCACATGGCGACGCTGTTTCATCGTATGTTCTCCCTGTGTGAGCCAATCCTTCAGCGTCATGCCTTCTATCCACTCCATGACAATACAAAGCCCCAAACCATCGACTTCTTCAAGCGAAGAAACCGATACTACCATGGGGTGTTGCAACTGGCTGGTTATTTCAAACTCTTTCTGTAAGAAGGACTGAAAGATAGTGTCCTGCCGATAGGGCTCTTTCAGCCCTTTCAGCAGCCACCATCGCCCATGACGCTTTGCCCGTGTCAGCAGACTATATCCTCTGCTGGGCACGGTGGAAAAGTCCGTGAAGCGGTCTGTCTTCAGGAAGTGGTCTGGTCTGACGAATCCCGATGTCGGCTCCATGTCAGTCATTACATGCGCTCGGGAACCTCGATGCCCAGCAGCGACATGCCGCTCTTGATGATCTTAGCCACGTTGCGGGCCAGCATGAGGCGGACGGCACGCTTGTCGGCGTCGGGCTCGTTGAGGATGGAGTAGTCGTGGTAGAACTGGTTGAAGACCTTCGTCAGCTCGTAGCAGTAGTTGGCAATGCCAGAAGGGCTGTAGTCCTTGCCAGCCTGCTCGACGGCAGCACCGAACTCGTTCATCTTCTGGATGAGCTCGATCTCCTTCTCGCTTAATCGAGGAAGGAGGAACGAGGAAGGAGGAACGAGATTACTATTTCCTTCCTCGTTACTCGAACTCTTGCGGAGAATCGAGCGGATACGGGCGTAGGTGTACTGAATGAAGGGACCGGTATTGCCGTTGAAGTCGATGGACTCCTCGGGGTTGAAGAGCATGTTCTTGCGGGCATCGACCTTGAGGATGAAATATTTCAGTGCCCCCATGCCGACGATGCGGGCAATCTCGCGACGCTCCTCTTCGGTCATGTCGTCGAACTTGCCCAGTTCCATCGAGGTCTTGTAGGCATCCTCGACCATCAGGGCCATCAGGTCGTCGGCATCGACGACGGTGCCCTCGCGGCTCTTCATCTTGCCGTTGGGCAGCTCGACCATACCATAGGAGAAGTGGACGAGCTCCTTGCCCCACTTGAAGCCGAGGCGGTCGAGCAGGATGGAGAGTACCTGGAAGTGGTAGTTCTGTTCGTTACCAACGACGTAGATCATCTTGTCGATGGGGTAGTCCTGGAAGCGCATCTCGGCGGTGCCGATGTCTTGCGTCATGTAGACGCTGGTACCGTCAGAGCGTAACAACAGTTTCTGGTCGAGGCCCTCGTTGGTGAGGTCGGCCCACACGGAGCCGTCCTCGTGCCGCTCGAAGAGACCCTTGGCGAGACCTTCCTCGACCTTAGCCTTACCTTTGAGGTAGGTCTGTGATTCGTAATATATCTTGTCGAACGAGACGCCCATCTTCTTGTAGGTCTCGTCGAAACCGGCATACACCCAGTTGTTCATTTTCTCCCACAGTGCACGTACCTCGGGATCGTTCTGCTCCCACTTTACGAGCATTTCGTGAGCTTCCTTGATGAGCGGAGCCTCCTGCTTGGCCTTCTCCTCAGCTTGCTCGACGGCCAAACCGTCGGCCACAAGCTGTGCGGTGAGCTCTTTCACCTCTTCGCGGTAGTGCTTGTCGAAGGCCACGTAGTAGTCGCCGATGAGGTGGTCGCCCTTCTTGCCAGAGCTCTCTGGTGTCTCGCCGTTGCCGTACTTAAGCCAGGCGAGCATCGACTTACAGATATGAATACCGCGGTCGTTGACGATATTGGTCTTCACCACGCGGTTGCCGTTGGCCTCCATAATCTGAGCCAGCGACCAGCCGAGCAGGTTGTTGCGCACGTGGCCGAGGTGAAGGGGCTTGTTGGTGTTGGGCGAAGAGTACTCAATCATCACGAGGGGAGAGCCCTCGTTGGCGGTCTTCGTGCCGAAGTGGTCGTCCTGGTCGATGGCCTTGAGCAGTTCCAGCCAGGCACCATCGCCGATGCTGAGGTTCAGGAAGCCCTTCACGACGTTGAACTTCTCGACGGCTGTGCAGTTCTGTACCAGATACTCGCCAATCTCCTGAGCCGTCTGTTCAGGCGACTTGCGCGCTGCCTTTACGAACGGGAACACCACCAGTGTCAGGTTTCCTTCAAACTCACTGCGCGTCTTCTGCAGCTGCAGCATCTTCTCGTTGGTATCCATACCGTAGAGTGCTTTCACGGCCTCGCCGGCAGCCTTGCTTATCAGTGCTTCAATATTCATATCTTCAGAAATTTGGGTGCAAAGTTACTAATAAAAAGCGAATTGCGGAAGAAGTTGCCAATAAAAAGTGAATTACGGGAGTCAATATGATAATTAACTGAAAAAAACGTTTGTTTCACTGAAATGATTTTGCTGTTTTCGACAATTATATTTACCTTTGTAGCGTAAAACGATAAACCGATGATGACCGACCTCCTAAGACAATTCCCTGCAATAAGTCTCGACGAGATGAGTAGCGTGAAACTGATGAACCGCATTGACACGAAGTTCATCACCACGATGCCGCAGTTGGAGCGTCTGTTACAGATGGCTCAGGAGGACTACTTTGCACAAGAGATTGGCGGCGAGCGTAACATGCTCTACGACACCACTTATTTTGACACTCACGACTACTCCATGTATGCCGAGCACCAGCACGGCCACGCCGGCCGTCAGAAGATACGCTTCCGCACATACGTGGCGAGCAACCTGCAGTTCATGGAGGTGAAGACAAAGAACAACCACGGTCGTACGAAGAAGAAGCGTATCGAGGTCAGCGACATGGACCTCACCGACCCCACGAAGCACGATTTCCTGACCAAGCACCTGAAGTACGCCTGCGACGACCTCATACCACACATGCACAACTATTTCCGCCGTGTGACACTCGTGAACCGCCAGAAGACCGAGCGGCTGACCATAGACACACAGCTGGAGTTCAACAACATAGTGTCGGGCGTGACGCGCCAGATGCAGGACTTCGTCATCATCGAGCTCAAGCGTGACGGTCTGTGTTTCTCGCCGGTCCTCGAGATGCTACGTCAGCTGCGCATCCATCCCCATGGCTTCAGCAAGTACTGCATGGGAGCGGCGATGACCAACGGCGAGCTGCCGGTAAACAACTTCAAGGAAAAGCTCCACGACGTGGAGAAGCTCCTGGGCAACAGGCCTCCACAAACCCCATAGGCCGCCACAACCCCCATAGGCCCCAAAAAAGAAAAAACCAAAAAAAATAACGAACAATTATGGAAACCATCTTTTCAGAAGCTTTCTCCAGCGCACTGATCCGCTTTCTCATCTGCGTGGTGGTAAACTGGAGCATCATCGGACTCCTCTACTACCGTAAGAGCCACCGCCGCGACTTTGCATTCACCTTTATGATTATGACCGTGGCAATCTTTTTCCTCGTCTACTTCATGATGGGCATGGACCGCGGCAAGGCAACGATGGGTGTCGGACTCGGACTGTTCGGCATCTTCTCCATCATGCGCTACCGCACCGACACCATGCCGGTGCGCGAGATGACCTACCTCTTCGTCATAATCTGCCTGTCGGTGGTGCACGCCATGGCAGCCGAGTGGGACGACGACGACGGCATGATGGCTATGAGCTATGCCGAGCTGGTAGCCGTCGACCTGGCAGTAGTGTTGGCCATCTGCATCGGCGAGGCACTATTGCGCGTACATAGTACCAAACTCATACAGTACGACCGTCCCGAGCTTACCAAACCCGAGCGGCGTGCCGAGCTGATAGCCGACCTGAAGGAGCGCACCGGTCTGAACATACTGAAGGTTGAAGTCGGAGGCATCGACTTCCTGAAGGACTCAGTGGTGCTGCGCGTCACCTACGAGGGACTGTCGTCGGGCGATGTCGACAACCTGTTCACAGTAAGAAAATCACAATGGAGAGAGATATGAAGACTACAGCAATGAAAGCGGCACTTGTGGCCGCCGTACTCAGCCTGCTGCCCACGACTGCCGTCAAGGCCCAGTCGGAGGGCGGCCTGCTGCTTGGTGCCGAGTTAGACAAGAAGCTGACACGTCAGCTCAGTGTCAGCGTCGAGGGCGAGTTCCGCACGCGCAACGACTTTAAGACCATCGACCGCTGGAGCGGTAGCGTCGGCGCAAGTTACAAGTTTACGAAATGGCTTAAGGCCGATGCCGGATACTCACTGCTCTACGGCAACAACCGCGAGAAGATAAGCTATAACACCGACGGCAGCTACAACAACTGGCGACCCAGCTACTGGAGCACACGCCACCGTCTGAACGCCTCGCTGACCGCCGACTACAAGTTCTCGAACAACCTGCACCTGTCACTGCGCGAACGCTGGCAGTACACCTACCGTCCGGAGTCGACACCAACACGCTGGGACTTCGACAACGCGAAGTGGGAGGACAAGCTGCGCAAAGGCAAGGGCAAGAACCAGCTGCGCTCGCGTCTGCAGGTGGAGTACGACAAGAAGGGTGCCACACTTAAGCCCTACGCCAATGTCGAGCTATACCACAGTCCCGGTATCGAGAAGTTGCGCTATAGCGTTGGCGCCGACGTGAAGCTCACCAAACGCCACTCTCTCGACATCTACTATCGCTTCCAGGACCAGCGTAACGTCGATGAGAGCGACTACGACCCTGACATGCACTACCTCGGCGTAGGCTACAAGTTCAAGTTCTAACCACACTTTAACCCAAAACAGAAGAAATGAAGAAAAACAGCATTTTCATCTTGTTGCTTGCCGCCACCCTCGGCTACAGCCTGACAGCCTGCGAGAAGGACGACACCGACTTCAGCAGCTATATCAACGGCAGTGGAGAAGAGCAGGAGGAGCCTGTTGACGACCCCACGGAAGACCCTGTCGACGACCCTACGGACACACCTGCCGACAGTGCCACCATCGACTCAACACTCGTTGCCGGTGCTGACACCATCTATATCTGCTTTAGCGGCACGACGGCAGAGGTGACGGGCGACGAGCATAACTACGTCAGCGTCAGCGGTGCTGATGTCACCGTCAACGCCCTTGAGGCCGACACGACGATGCTCCTCGTACTCAGTGGCTCCAGCAGCGACGGCTCGCTGCTTGTCTACCGCCAGAAGATGTTCACCATACAGCTCAACGGTCTCGCACTTACCAACGCCGACGGGCCAGCCATCAACAACCAGTGCGGAAAAGCCCTCTACATAGAAACCGTCAGCGGCACTGACAACACCCTCGCCGACGGCAGCTCTTATGCCGATGCGCCAACGGACGGCGACGGCATGCCGATAGACCAGAAGGGTGCACTCTTCAGCGAAGGACAGATATACTTCACCGGAGCAGGCACGCTGACAGTCAACGGCAACAGTAAGAATGGCATAGCCTCCGACGACTATATCGTCGTGCAGGGCGGAACCATCGAGGTCAATGTTTCAGAAGACGGCTCCAACGGCATCAAGGTCAACGACGGCATCGACATCGAGGGCGGCAGTCTGAAGATTACAGTCAAGGCCGACGGCGCACGTGGCATACGCAGCGAGGCTTACGCAAACGTCAGCGGCGGCACAACCACCATTACCACCTCGGGCGACTGCGAGATAGAGACCGTCGACGGTGTCCGCGACACCACGTCGGCAGCGGGCATCAAGTGCGACAGCACCTTCACCATGACCGCCGGCATGCTTACCATCAAGAGCTCTGGCGACGGCGGCAAGGGCATCAACAGCACAGGAGCCGTCATCTTCAGCGGCGGCACCCTCAGCGTCACCACCACCGGCTCCAACGACGACGGCAAGCCCAAGGGCATCAAGAGCGACAAGGCCATCATCGTCAGCAGCGGCTCCTTCAGCGTCAGCGTCAAGAAGAGCTGGGCTCTCGACAACGGCACCGACAGCGAGACACCTTCCGACCGCATTACCGTTCAGGGCAGTCCGGCGACCAAGACCATTGAGAAACGGTCGGTCGTCATCAAGTACTGACGCGTTTTTCACTGATTCTATCGAGAAATCGACGGCTTACAATCTGTTTTAATTGCAAGCCGTCGATTTCTTTCGCCCGTCTGACAAATCATTAAATTGCAGCCGAGACACTGATGCGCTCCAGAGCGGTCATGAGGCGGCTACGCGGGCAGGCTATATTCAGGCGGATGTAACCCTCGCCAGACTGTGTTCCGTACATCGTGCCGGGGTTCACCCACACGCCGGCGTCGCTCAACAGACGGTCGGCGTACTCACTGGCGGTTCGACCAGTGGCACTGATGTCTACCCACACGAGGTAGGTGCCCTCGAGCGGACAGACGTGCCACTGCGGCAGGTGCTCGTCGGTGAAGGCCTCCAGAGCCTGGTAGTTGTCCCAGAGGTACTGGTTCAGCTGGTCTATCCACTCCTCGCTCTCGTCGTAGGCGGCGACGGTGGCTACTGGTCCGAAAGGGTTAACGTCGCACACCTCGTTGATGTTGATGGCGCGGTCCAGCCGGCGGCGCCAGTCGGGTTGCGAGCAGACGATATTAGCAATCTGCAGTCCCGCGATATTAAACGATTTCGAGGGCGAGTTCAGTATGACACTGTTCTGTCGGCACTGCTCGCTGACGGCGGCAAAGGGCTGGAAGCGGTGGCCGGGCATGATGAGCTCGCAGTGTATCTCGTCGCTGACAACCTTTACACCGTGGCGCAGACAGATGTCGTTCATATGCATCAGCTCGGCCTTCGTCCACACGCGCCCCGTCGGGTTATGGGGATTGCAGAGCAGGAAGACGGTGGTCTTCTCGTCGGCACACTTAGCCTCGAAATCCTGCCAGTCTATCTTGAACGGAGAGTGTGGCGTAGAGGCTGTCGCGGCTGCCGTCTCCGTTGTGTGCTCTTCGCGCACTAACACGCTCTCGAGCACCTCGCAGCCATTGTTGCGGATGCTGGAGAAGATGCAGTTGTAGTCGGGCGACAGTATAAGCACGCGCTCGCCAGGCATGGTCAGTGCCTTCAGTGCCACTGACATGGCAGGCACTACACCTGTGGTATATAGTATCTCCTCGCGGCGGATGGTCCACTGGTGACGGCGGTGGAACCACCGTATGACGGCATCGTAGTATTCCGGTCCCACGACGGTGTAGCCGAAGACTCCGTGCTCCACGCGCCGCCGCAACGCCTCACGTATGGCAGGTGCCGCCTGGAAGTCCATGTCGGCAACCCAGAGGGGTATGATGTCCTCACGCGGTGCCGTGCCTGCCTGGCTGTGGACTTCCTCGTCCCACTTCACGCAGTTGGTGCCGCGACGCTCTATCAGTTCGTCAAAGTTATTCTCCATTTATTTTCTGTTATCTGACGGTTATGACGCAGTCATTCGGCTGGCGGACGTTCTCATCGATGGTGATGCTGCCGATAGAGTCGGCAGTGATGTGGCCGCTCGTGGGGTTCTTGATGTTCTCGATGTGTCCGCGGATGTCGGCCTCGACTGTGGAGTACTCGAAGACACGGTCGCACATAGCGTCGAAGGTGCAGTTCTCGAGCACCAGGTTCTCACAGTAGCAGAGAAGCTGCTCGCCGGCCAGATGACAGTTCACCAGGCGCACGTTCTTCGAGTGCCAGGCTAAGTATTCGCCGTCGAGCTCGGAGTCGTAGATGGTGACGTTCTCGCACTCCCAGAAGGAGTCCTTGGTCAGAATCTTCGCGTTGTGCAGTTCAACGTTCTTGCAGTACTGGAAGACGTACTTGGCATCGCTCTCGAGGTTCTCGGCGTAGATGTTCTCCGAGAACATGAAAGGGTAGGTGCCACCGTGCAGCCGCACGTCCTTCAGCCGCAGGCCATTGACGCGCCAGAAGGTCTCGTCGGCATCGGTGATGTTGACGTTCTCGAGGGTGACGTTCTTCATCTCGCGGAAGAACTTTGGGGCATCAATGCGCGAGTTGGTCATCACCAGGTCATTGGTGTACCAGATGGCCGACCGCGAGCCCAGGGCGAAGTAGCAGTTGTTGATGCGTGCCCCGTCGACGTGCCACCACGGGTACTTGCCGTAGAACTTGCAGTTCTCGGCCTCTATCCTCTGGCACTGCTTGATACCACTCTCACCATCCTCGATGGTTATACGCTCCAGCCTCAGGTCGTGGGTGGCGAACAGCGGACGCTCGCCACCGAATTTCTTGTCTTTTATCAGTTCCATTGTCTCTCTCTTAATTGCTCTTTTAGTTGAAGTTTCTGTGTAGGAAAAAGGAGGAGTCCATAACGGGAACTCCTCCTTATGTACCCAGAGCCGGGGTCGAACCGGCACGGGTTTCCCCACTGGTGTTTGAGACCAGCGCGTCTACCGATTCCGCCATCTGGGCTTTTTAGCGGTGCAAAGGTACGAAGAAATTTTGAACTGACAAATTATTCTGATAAAAAACTTAAAAATACTTGCTTATGTCAAAAATTATACCTATCTTTATCGCCGAAAAACGAGACTAAATCTAAATACATGGAAAATAGTTCGAATAATTTCTGCGTTATCCTGGCCGGTGGAAAGGGCAAGCGCCTGTGGCCGTCGAGCAGGGTGGACAAGCCGAAACAGTTTCTTGACTTCTTTGGGACAGGCCGCACACAGCTGCAGACCACTTACGACCGCTTTGCCAAGTTCCTGCCCAAGGAGAACATCTATCTCTGTACGTGCAGAGAGTATGCCGCGATGGCAAAGGAGCAGTTGCCCGACATCGTCGACAGAAACATCCTCGTGGAGCCCATCAACCGCAACACGGCACCGAGTGTGGCCTGGGCAGGACGGCGTATACGTCGTGAGCATGGTTCTAACGCCAACATCGTCATCACACCGTCAGACCAGCTGGTGCTCGACGAGGAGACGTTCCGTAAGAACATGCTCGAAGGTCTGGAGTTCGTCTCTTCGAACGACATTCTGCTTACCATGGGTGTCATACCCACGCGGCCTGAGCCAGGCTATGGCTACATACAGTTGGGCGAGCCCACACAGGTGCACGATGTTTACAAGGTGCAGTCGTTCACGGAGAAACCCGAGCGCGAGTTTGCGAAGATTTTCATGGAGAGCGGTGAGTTCTACTGGAATACCGGTATCTACATGGCCAATGTTCGCTATCTCCGCGAAGCGTTCCTGAAGGTGCTGCCCGACCTCACCCACCGTTTCGACCACATACGCGACGACCAGACGCTCGACGAGGAGCTGGACTTCGTGCAGACCTACTATACGTCGTACCCCAACATGTCGCTCGACTACGGCGTACTGGAGCGGTCGGACAACGTCTACGTCATGAAGTGCAACTTCGGATGGGCCGACCTGGGTACGTGGCATGGTATCTACGAGTGCATGCAGAAGACGCGCGACGACAACGTTGTGCTCGACTCGGAGGTTCTCCTTGAACAGAGCTCGCATAACATCATCAAGCTGCCGAAGGGAAAGGTGGGCGTCATCAGCGGGCTCGACGGCTTCATCGTTGCCGAACAGGACAACGTGCTGATGATCTGTAAGAAGGGCGACTCCTCGTCGCTGGTAAAGAAGTACGCCAACGAGGTGGGCATCAAGTACGGTGACAATTATGTGTAAGAAGCGAGATGCAACGATGAGGCGTAGAAAAGGGCGTAAAGCCTGTGCTGTGAAAACTAAAAAGGTGTGCCGTTCAGCACACCTTTTTGAATTCTGAGTATATCCGTGCGGCAGCGTCGCGGAACTCCTCTTCCGTGAGCTGGGCCTTCTCACGCCGGAAGTCTACATCGCCCTCGCTGTTCATCGGGATGAGGTGGATATGTGCATGAGGCACCTCGAGGCCTAACACCACCTGTGCGACCTTCTTACAGGGGAAGGCACTCTTGATGGCGCATGCCACCTGCTTGGCAAACACCTGGAAGGCAGCAAGCTCCTGGTCGTCCATGTCGAAGATGTAGTCTACCTCGCGGCGCGGTATCACTAAGGTGTGACCTTTGACGACGGGGTTAATGTCGAGAAAAGCATAGAACTGCTCGTTCTCCGCGCACTTGTAGCTGGGAATCTCACCGGCAGCAATCTTACTGAAGATGTCCATTGTCGTTTTGCTTTTCGTTGTTCTGATGTTTCCAGAGTACAGCCCTTTACCCGACGGTAATCTTGTCTATGCGCAGCTTGATGGTGCCGCGTGGAATCTTTATCTCTACCTCGTCGCCGACCTTATGGTTCAGCAGACCCTGGGCAATGGGTGTGGTGATGCTAATCTTACCCTCACGCAGGTTAGCCTCGCTCTCGCTGACGATGGTGTACGCCATCTTGGCCTTGTTGGCCATGTTGGTCATCTCTACCTTCGACAGTATCTGCACTGAGTCAGTGCTCAGACGCGAGGTGTCGACAATCTTTGCCTCGCTGATAGCAAGCTTCAGCTGGTTGATCTTTGCCTCAAGGTGGCCCTGGGCCTCCTTGGCGGCATCGTACTCGGAATTCTCACTGAGGTCGCCCTTGTCGCGTGCTTCCGCGATGGCGGCCGATGCCTTGGGGCGTTCTACGCCCTCTAAGTGCTGTAGTTCGGCTATGAGTTTGTCGTAGCCTTCTTGTGACATGTATGCCATGATGATTACAATTTACAAATTTGCTATTTAACGATTTACCGTTTGCTATTTATGTTTTACGTTTTTTGACTGACAAAAAAGAAAGAATCCCGACTTTTCGCTGTCGGAATCCTCGTGTATTACACTCTGTTAGTGTTAACTTGTGGGCAAAGGTAAGGATTTTTTTCGAATGATGCAAATTTTAGTGACAAAAAAAGACGTTTGCCACTCCTTTTTCTTTTCTTTTGCCACTTTTTGCGCCTTTATTGATTGACATATGTCAAGAAAGTGTAGAAAAAACACTATTTGATACTCGAAAAGCTTGCAGGTTTCAAAAAAGTGCGTAACTTTGCATTGTGTTTTTCATAGTATTAGATTTAAGGTTAACAAAGGTTGGATCTCAGCGGAGATCCTTTTTTTTGTGCCCTTAATTCTGCAACAGCATCCTGTAGTGTACAACGGTGTTGTACCGTCAGGTCAGCCTCAGCTTTTCGTATAGCACAAAGAGTGTGTAGTAGACTGCCACACCCGACAGCAGTCCGGCAAACACGTCGATAACGTAGTGAGCCTGTATGTAGAATGTGGCGAAGCACATCAACACGAACAGCGGCAGGAGGCTGAAGAACAGGCGGCGAGACCTGGACGACCAGGCAATGAGCATGAGCACCGTCGTAATGCCGACATGGCTGCTGGGAAAGGCCGCCGTGGGCCGCTCGCCGGCAGCGTGGGCACTGACTACGAGCTTATAGAAGAAACCATCCTCCCAGCCGGGCAGCGGCAATGCCTCCTGATGGTCGGCGAAGTAATGGCCCACGTCAGGGAACACACCTGCGGCGATGTTGTCGACACCCGCTGCCAGGTAGTAGTACTGTGGTCCTGCGACGGGCAGGAAGATAAAGACGACATAGTAGGCGAAGAACGCCGAAAGGATGATGAAACAGGTACGGTTGAAATGGTCGTAACGGCAGAAGAAGTAGAACACTGTCACTACGGCTATCAGCGGATAATAGCTTGAGTAGCCTAAGTGCATCAGCTCGCTGAACACGGGCGAGCTCCAGTTCTGCGCGAAGGTCAGTGCAGGCTGGCAGCCGAAGAGTGACTGCTCGTATCCGGCGAAGACATTGTCGAGGTTGGCGAACATGCGGTTGAACTCGTAGGTGTCAGGGTACCACCAGCTCAGCAGTGCCATCTGAACACAGAGACGTGCGAAGTGCGTCAGACGACAGGGCACCATGCGGTAGACACCCCATAGTGCCAACGTTATAGCCACCGCCTGCACACGGCCAACGAGCATGGAGACGGGGTTGTGAACCCTGGTGTAGGTAAACAACATCAGCAGCAGCGTCAGCAACGTGTAGCCCAACACCACCCACTCAACGGCTAACAGCCCCTTGACGGGCTTTGCCTTCAGTTCGAACAGATATCTGATAACTTTCAACTCTTCACTATCAACTTTCAACTTTCCGCTTGACCTTTGGTCGCTTTGCTTGCAAAGAACTATTCACAGCCACCCGTTCTCCTTGTACCACGTAACAGCACGGTGGACACCTTCCTTAAGCTTCACCTGAGGCTGGTAGCCGAGTTCGTCGATGGCTGGCCGGATGTCGCAACGCCAGTTGCGCTGTTTGAGGATATTGTACTTGTCGTTGTTCAGTGCCGTGATCTTGCCCGTCATCCGTCCGATATACTCTCCGAAGAACGTCACGACACGCAGTACCCATACAGGCGCGGTGATGCGTATCCACCACGGCCGCCCCAGCTCCTCGTGTATGAGGTCGCTGAACGTCGTCGACTGGTAGACCTCTCCGTCGCTGAGGAAATACTTGCGGCCGGTCTGTCCCTTCTCGATGGCCAGGAAGACGGCCTGTACCACGTCGGTGACGTAGACGAAGGTGATGTCCTGTCGACGGTAGCCCACGGCGAAGTCGGAGTGCTGCTTGATGCTCTTGGCCATGAGGAAGTAGTCCTTCTCGCGCGGGCCGTAGACACCCGTCGGGCGCAGTATGACATAGGGGAAGGCACCGGCTGCTTCTCCCTTACCCCTTCTCTCTTCCAGTGACTCCAACCACCGTTCTGCCTCGAGCTTGCTGCGCCCGTACTCGGTGTTGGGCTGCGGTGTGTCGCTCTCGCGTATCTCCTCGTATGGTTGCTTCTCGCGTATGGCTCCGAAGACGCTGAGGCTGCTCAGGTAGACAAAACGTTTCAGGGGCATCTTCAGCTCGAGCAGTGCACTGACGAGGTTCTTCGTACCCTCAGTGTTGATGCGTGCGAAGTCTCGCTTGTCGATGCACTTGGTGACGCCGGCGGCATGCACCACATAGTCAAACCGGTGGGGACGCAGCTGCTCCACGAGCTGAGCCTTCGAAGAGAGGTTCAGCTCGATGAAGTTTGTGCGTCCGTCGGTGAGATATTCCCGTGAGCTGCTCTTACGTACGGCCGCCCATGTGTCGAAGCCTCGGCGCATGGCCTCCTCGACGATGAACGAGCCGATGAAACCGCTCGCTCCGGTAATAAGGATCTTCATTCTCTCAGTATGGTGTGTGTGACATTAACGCTGTGCAAAGAACAGACCGCCGTTCTGTGCCGTGCGCACCTGGTAGAGACCGGCCTCGTCGGCATTCACGGTGAGACACTGACCGTCGCTGAGCACCGTGGTGATGGTGCCGTCGGCGTTGAAGCGGAAGAGCTCGCGCGTCAGACCGTTCTGCGTCAGCGACCATGTGTTCTGCTCCTTGTCGTATTTGAAGTAGCTCAGCTCGCCATTGGGGGCTTTCACCTCGTAGCCGTCGCTTAGCGTCGTCACGGCATAGTAGCGTCCGTCACTGCCGAGCACCTGCTTTGTCTTGCCGATGTTGGCGTGCATGGGGTTGCTGCCGCTCCAGAACTCTATAGTGTTGAGGACCAGGGAGTCGACGAACAGGCAGATGCCGCCGACGATGGGTGTCAGGATGAATCCCACGATGGCGTTGATGAACTTGTTGGAGGTCATCGTGCGCTGCCACTTGGCGTAGCTGTTGAACAGGCTGTAGGAGCCTATGCACGATGTGTAGAGCAATGCGCCGGCCATGAGGCAAACGGCGACTTTCAGATTGATTTTTCTCATAACTTTAGTTTTTATTTGGGGTTGATTAGAATGTCGGGTTGATAACGAACCTGATGCCGTGTTTCTGCGCCGTGGGCAGACTGCGGTAGTTCATGCGGTGGACATACTCTATCTGTATCAGGTTGAAGATGTTCTGCACGCCGACGGCATACTCCCAGTAGGGCTTGCTGCCGTCCATGACGGTGGAGCCTGCGGGGAACACCATCAGGCGGTGGTTGCGGGCATTGTCGGCAAGGAAGGGGTTGTTCTTGTCCGACAGCGTACCCCACAGGCACTTCAGCTCCAGTATCTCACGTAGCTTGAGGTGACGAAGCAGCGGCACGCGGTTCAGTATCTTGCCGCCCATCTCCCACGTCAGCATTAGCGAGGCATATCGGTCGTTGAGGAACTCCATGTTGCTTACCATGTTGAACGTTCGTGGGTCGATGACATACGACAGGTTGGCACGAGGCATGGGCAGCAGCGGCCATGGCACCTGGTTCCACTGCTGGCCGGCACGCAGCCAGGCATCGATACGCCCCCAGCTCATGGGGAGCCATGTGCGGCGGAAGCAGTCTATTTCGGTGAAGTTGTAGTTGTACTGCCCGCCGAGCAGGTTCTCCACGCCCACGGTGTGCGTCAGGCTGACGTACCATGCGTCCTTGTTCATCAGACGGCGGCGCTGCTTGGTGTTGACAAACTTCTCGTCGGGGGCATAGCGGATGCCGAAGGTCGACTCCGTATAGCGCATGTAACCGAGCGGCACTCGGGTGTCCAACGGCACGAAGCAGAGAGCACCGACGGGCTCTATGTTCTCTGTCTTGAGGTTTGCCGACAGGCGCAGGTGCCATGGTGTCTCGTACTCGTAGGCCAGCTGCTGGGTGTTGTAGAGGAGCATCTTGTTTATCTCCTCGACCTTGAACGATGCGAAGACATTGTCCTTGTCGGTCATGGCGTACTTGTCGCTGGGCAGTGCTACGTCGCGCTTCGACGACAGTGTGATGTTATGAACGGGGAACTCCTGCGGCAGGTACTGCTTCTCGTTCAGCGAGTATGTCAGCTCGGCATTGTAGTAGTGGTTACGGGTGTCGCTGCCGTAGGCGTAATAGCCCTTGGCAAAGAAGTGGGGGTCGAGGTTGGCAGTGGTCTGCCCGCCGACACGGAAGCGCAGTCCGTCGTAGAAGTTCTGCGACACCATGGTGTTGATGGGTCCCACGTCGAAGAGGCTGGGCTTGTCGCGCGAACCGGTCTCGAGATAGTTCTCGAAAAGGGCCTTGAGCACAAAGATGCCGTACTTGAAGCCCTTCAGCCGCTCAATGTTGTCGAGGAACGACCCCATGCCGCGCTCGCTCTTGGTGAACTCCACCTGCCGGTGCTGCTCCCAGAAGTCATCGCTGCGGCGGTCGGAGCCTCGCTCCACCACCATGGGGTTGCGGCTCTTGAAGCGCGCGTCGGGCAACGGGTCGAAGGAGAAGTCGGTCTTACGCGTCGTACGTGTGACGACGGCCTTCTGTATGAACTCGGTGACCATCAGCTCGCACGTCATATCGTCGACCGTCAGCAGCCACTCACCGTCGGCCTGGCGTGTGAACTCTTGCATGCACTGCATCGACTCCACCCAGTTGACATCGCTCGAGCGCGGCACCATCAGCTCGCAGCGCTTCACCTGATAAGTGGTGTCGTCGAGTATGTAGAGCTGTCCGCGGAACCCGAAGTCCTGCTGGTTGTTGGGCACGAAATCCAGGTGTATGCAGCGGTCGCTGCCCACGAAGACGGTGTCGGTGATGTAGAAGCGGTAGAACTGTATGGCATCGCGGCCTATGGGCGAGCTGAACTTATGGCGCATCAGCGCGATATAGTCGTCGTAGATGTCTACGTCGGCAAAGACCTCGCGCATGATGTTCGTCAGCATGTCGCCCGTCTGGAACAGGTCGTTGACACCGCTCGACTTCGTACCTTTCACTATTGTGCGCTCGGCATTGGGGTCACGGCGGTAGAGGTGCTCGGTGACCATTTCGTCGACGGTAAGCGGCAGCACCATCTTGTCGGTGTACTGGCTGGTGTCCACCTGCTCGCGCAGCCAGGGGAAGCGTTTGAAGAGTCCTTTCTCCAGCGTCTCGGGCTTCAGTTCGTTCAGTCCGAGCATTATCTTCTGGTAGTTCTGATAGCGGTAGTAGTCGTGCCGTTTGAGGTCGGCCTTCCGCTTATTGGCAATGACGCGGCGCATGAGCTCGACGGCGGGGTTGTCCTTACGGCTGTAGCGTGTGCGCCGCTTCGACTTCACCGTCACCTCGCTCAGCGTGCGGTTGTCCTGCGCCAGACGAACGGTCATCTGTGAAGGTGTCTGTGGCACTATGTTGAGCACCTGGTCGCGGTAGCCTACGGAGCTGACAGTCAGTCGCCATCCGTTGTGCCGCTCTATGGTGAAGCGGCCGTTGCCGTCGGCTGTCGTTACGACGCGGTTTCCCTTGTACTGCACCGTGGCATAAGGCACGGGGCCGCCGTCGGAGGCATCGACCACCACACCAGAAATTTGTGCTGACACGACTGCCGAAATCATCAGCAGCCATGCCAGCACAATTGTCCTAAGTCTCACTGTCTGTCTTCTCTTCACTTTGCCGAATTCGAAAAACACGGTGCAAAGTTATGCATTTTTGGGAACATCGGAAAGCAAGAGAAGTTAAAGTTACTAAAGAGGATAGTCTTCGAAGGCGTAAAGCACTGTCGAGAGGTAACGCTCACCGGTGTCGGGAAGGAGCACGACGACCTTCTTTCCCTTGTTCTCGGGACGCCGGGCTATCTCTGCTGCAGCATAGGCGGCAGCACCGCTGCTGATGCCGACGAGAAGACCCTCCTGCTTGGCCAGCTCACGGCCTGCGCGGATAGCGTCGTCGTTCTCTACATCGAAGACCTCGTCGATGACTTGTGCGTCGTACGTCTTGGGTACGAAACCGGCACCGATGCCCTGAATCTTGTGCGGACCGCTCTGTCCGCCGTTCAGCACGGGCGACGACTTCGGCTCGACGGCAATAATCTTGATGTTGGGGTTCTTCTCCTTCAGGTACTTTCCAGCTCCCGAGATAGTGCCGCCGGTACCTACGCCTCCTACGAAGATGTCAATCTCGCCGCCTGTCTGCTCCCAGATTTCCGGACCCGTAGTAGCATAGTGCTTGGCGGGGTTGGCAGCGTTCTCGAACTGCTGCAGAATGATGCTTCCGGGAATGCTGCTGCGCAGCTCCTCGGCGGCACGGATAGCTCCGGGCATGCCGTCCTTGCCTGGTGTCAGACGGACCTCGGCACCGTAAGCCTTCACGAGGTTACGACGCTCGATGCTCATCGTCTCGGGCATGGTGAGAATGAGGTGGTAGCCCTTGACGGCACTTACCAGTGCCAGTCCTACGCCGGTGTTACCGCTGGTAGGCTCGATGATGGTTGCACCGGGCTTGAGGATTCCCTTCTGCTCGGCATCCTCAATCATGGCCAGTGCTATACGGTCCTTGACGCTGCCGCCGGGATTGAAATATTCTACTTTGGCTATAACAGGCGTGTCGATGCCCTTTGCCTTTGAGTACTTGTTAAGCTCCAACAGCGGGGTGTTGCCCACGAGGTCGGTCAGTTGTTTTGCAATCTTTGCCATAGTATTATCTTTTTTTTGTCGTTGTTATTCTATTGTTATAACGCACTCTGCCACGTTTTATTATATCTTGTCCAGTGCCTGTGACAGGTCGTCGATGATGTCATCGATGTGCTCGGTACCTATCGACAGGCGGATGGTCGACGGGGTGATGTGCTGCTCAGCCAGCTCCTCGGGCGACAGCTGCGAGTGTGTCGTGGTGGCCGGATGTATGACCAGGCTCTTCACGTCGGCAACGTTTGCCAGGAGCGAGAAGATCTGCAGCGCATCGATGAAGCGCCAAGCCTCGTCCTGCCCGCCTTTCACCTCGAAGGTGAAGATGGAGCCGCCGCCATTGGGGAAGTACTTCTTGTAGAGCTCGTGGTCGGGATGGCTCTCTAAGGCCGGGTGATTGACCTTGGCAACCTTCGGGTGGCTCTTCAGGAAGTCCACCACCTTAAGGGCGTTCTCCACATGACGCTCCACACGCAGCGACAGCGTCTCGACGCCCTGCAGGAGAATGAAGGCGTTGAACGGCGAGATGGCAGCACCGGTGTCGCGCAGTATGACGGCACGTATGCGTGTGACGAAAGCAGCAGCACCCACTGCGTCGGCGAAGATTATACCGTGATACGAGGGGTCGGGCTTTGCCAGTGTGGGGAACTTGTCAGGGTCGGATTTCCAGTCGAACTTTCCACCGTCGACGATGACACCTCCAAGACTTGAGCCATGACCGCCGAGGAATTTCGTTGCTGAGTGCACCACGATGTCGGCACCGTGCTCCAGCGGACGGATAAGGTACGGTGTCCCGAACGTGTTGTCGACTATCAGAGGGATATTATGCTTATGTGCCACTGCTGCCACACCCTCGATGTTCAGCACGTCGCTGTTGGGATTGCCGAAGGTCTCGGCAATGATGGCCTTAGTGTTGGGCTTGATGGCAGCGTCGAGAGCGTCCAGGTCGTTGACGTTGACGATGCTCGTAGAGACACCCTGATTGGCCAGCGTGTGGGTAATCAGGTTGTAGGTGCCGCCATAGAGGTTGTCGGCACCGACGATGTGGTCGCCGGCTCCTGCAATGTTCTGCAGGGCATAGGTGATGGCGGCAGCTCCAGAGGCAACGGCCAGTCCGGCGACACCACCCTCAAGGGCGGCGACACGGTCTTCAAACACTCCCTGAGTGGAGTTTGTCAGACGGCCGTAGATGTTGCCGGCATCGCGGAGACCGAAACGGTCGGCAGCGTGCTGCGAGTTGTGGAACACATACGACGTAGTCTGGTATATAGGTACCGCACGTGCGTCGGTAGCGGGGTCGGCCTGCTCCTGGCCTACATGGAGTTGCAATGTCTCGAAACGATAATTCTTCTTTGTACTCATAATATTTTCCTTTCTTTATTTAATAATCAATGATTTCCGCTGCAAAGTTACAAACTTTAGAAATATACTCCAAATATTGTCCGTAATTCAGAAAACTGTACTACAGCAGGATTGCTTTTTGTAAGTTTATTCTATCTGCCAACGCCATTCCGCCACCAAACAGAATATTTTTCTGTCATGCCTCATCAGGGGGTTGTATGTCGTGGTCTGTCATG
>Ga0310697_10001775_pt1 | contig 24212 bp, 40 predicted proteins | sample 172DNAGHGlowgp2_FD_203883 | JGI IMG/M metagenome (GOLD analysis project Ga0310697, IMG submission 203883) | Sheep rumen microbial communities from Palmerston North, Manawatu-Wanganui, New Zealand - 1728 DNA GHGlow gp2 (v2) (version 2) | ecosystem: Host-associated > Mammals > Digestive system >...
AGGACGATGTGTGGGAATTTCTGAATAGTAACGGCATTGAACATTGTTGCTTGTATGACAGAGGATACAAGCGGATTGGGTGCATCGGTTGCCCTATGAATACTGCTGCTGCTGCTGATCTTGAACGATATCCGAAGTATAAACGAATGTATCTTAACGCCTTTGCCCGAATGATACAAGCGAGAAAGCAAAAAGGACTTGGCATTGAAGGCAGATGGGAAACACCTGAAAAAGTTATGAAATGGTGGCTTGAATTGCCAGATGACGAAACGGAGGAATGAGGGAGATGACAAACATCGCAACGATCCCGGAGCAGCGCAGAGCTGCTTCCGGGTTTTACCCTACCCCGGCCAGCATGGCATCCAAAATGCTGGAGGGCATCAAATGGGATTACGTCAGCACAATTCTTGAACCAAGCGCAGGCAAGGGAAACCTCGCTGATGCCATCAATGAGAAGTGGAGGATTTACCGCAGCTCCCGCAGGTATTACGCGGAGGAGCAGCGGGCAGACATTGACTGCATTGAGGTTGATCCGAATCTGCGGGCCATCCTGAAGGAGAAAAAATACAGGGTAGTGCATGATGATTTTCTGACCTACCAGACCATGAAACGGTATAGCCTGATCGTCATGAACCCACCTTTTGATGATGCAGCGCGGCATATCCTGAAAGCTATTTCCCTGCTGGATGCGAACGGAACGTTGGTGGCCCTGTGCAATGCGGAAACCATCCGCAACCATTCGGCATATAACGAGCGGTATCAGCTGTTCAGAATCCTGACGGATAACAATGCGGAGATCACCTACCACCATGGCGAATTCCTGAAAGCGGAGCGGAAAACGGATGTCGAGATAGCCATGATCCGCTACAAGGCTCCCGCAGCTGATCTGGGGGACAGCCTGATCCTTGAAAAGCTCCGTCCAGCGCACAAATATGTCGCTATGCAGGAAAGCGAATATGCGGCTCTGAGCAAGTCGGACTTTGTTGAAGCGATCATTGACCGGTATAATTATGAGGTGGAAAGCGGCTTGCGGCTAATCCAGGAATACAGGGCCGTTTCCTCCGTGCTCAGCTCATCCATGTCTCTGACGATTGGAACAGAATCCGCGCATGAAAACATGTGGATAAGGAAGTGTCGGCATAAATACTGGTCAACCCTGTTTGCATCGCCGCAGTTTGTTGAGCAGCTGACCACCAACCTGCGGACGCAGCTATACAACCGGGTCAAAGAGCTGGAGGATTACGAATTCTCTTTTTACAATATCAAGGAGATTATGATCCAGATGAATGCCCAGGTTACGCAGGGCGTAGAGGCCACCATCATGGCTCTTTTTGACGACTGGACACGGAAATACCATTGGGACGAAAACGCCCAGAACAGGCACTACTTTGATGGCTGGCGAACCAATGACGCATTCGCTGTCAACAAAAAGGTGATCCTGCCGCTTAGAGGGTACACGGACTGGGGCAGCAGGATCGAGCCTGAATTCCATGTCTACAATGTCCGGGAAAAGCTGATGGACATTGAAAAGGTTTTTAATTACCTTGACGGTGGCAGGACACCGGAGAAAAACCTAACGGATGTGCTGCTGGAGGCTGAAAAAACCGGAGAAACCAAAAAGCTTGACAGCAAATATTTCTACCTGACGTTCTACAAAAAAGGCACGGCCCATCTGGAATTCAAGGACATGAATCTTTTGGCCCGGTTCAACATCTTCGCAGCAAAAGGGAAAAACTGGCTGCCGCCGAGCTTTGGCAAAAAGCGGTATAAGGACATGCAACCAGAAGAGCAGAAGGTGGCGAAATCGTTTATGGGGACTGCTGACAGGTATGATAAGGTTGTGCAGCACGCGAATTATTTTCTGGCTCCGCTGTCAGACAATAATATGTTGAAGATCGGAAGCTAATATACTACCGTTTCCACTACCAAAGATGGACTGAAAAGTGCGTTTTGATATGTTTTGGACATTCCTTCGTGTAAACAAAAAGGCCCGTGATCGTTTGAAATCACGGGCTTTCCTTATGCTCCCCAGGTAGGGCTCGAACCTACAACCCTTCGGTTAACAGGAGCAGAGTTATGGAAGCCGGAGCCGTTGCAATCAAATTGTTTCTGGCGTTTCATTTTTCGCTCCACTACCATTTCCACTACGAAAAAGCTTTTTTTCGAGTTTTTCCGCTTCTGTTTTGGAGCGGCTGTCCGGAGCATCGTCGTAGATTTTCAGGATCATTTTAGCATCCGCATGGCCCATCCAGCGGACGCAGGTTTTCAGCTCCACGCCGTTGTCCCGGCACATGGTGCAGAACGAATATCGCAAATCATATGGAACCACCGTAAACGGCACCCAGGGCGGCAGCTGACCGCCTTCCGCAATGATGGCCTGGTGTTCCTTCGTCCTGCCGTACCAGCGCCGAGAAACGCCGTTTATGGCCGTTTCCATTGCGGTTACGTACGACGCATAGACAGACTTCCACGCGGTAACAGTCACCTGATCGCCGGAAGCAGACGTAATCAGCAGCCCGTGACGGCCTTCAAGTGTGTTTCTGAGGGGGGTGAACAACGGGATCGTTCGGATTGCCTTGTCTGTTTTCCCCTTTTTGGTGATGACATACTGATTATAGCCGTCCATGTGCGCAAAATCCTTTAGGTGGATTTCTCCGGTTTTGAAGTCGACGGAACGGTCAATATTCAGGGCCTTCATTTCTTGCGGCCTGATTCCAGCATAGAGCATTGCCATGACCGCCGGGTGTGCGCGGTGATCCGTGCAGAGGGTTTCGATCCAGACGCGCTCCTGCGGGGTGATGGCCCGATGGCCGCCGGAGGTTCCTCTGTGCGGTTTTGCGGAATCCTGGCGGGCCGGATTGCGCTTGATGTACCCATCATCCACCGCAGCATCGAAAAGGGCCTTATAGAGCTGCGCCGATCTGCGGATATAGCTGTCGGACAAACCAGCAAAGGCAGAGCCGTACACGTCCCGGATGTCGGACGGCTTGATATCCGCAAGATACAGGTGACCGAGCGCGTCCGTCAGCTTCCGCAGCTGGATCTTTGCTTCGTTCCGGGTGTGGGCAGCGGTTCCGGTTTTTGCCGATTTTATCCAACGGTCAGCAAATTGCTGCAGCTTTGGCCCGGCAAGCTGTTCCAGTTCTCCGGCCTTTTCCAGCCGCCTGTATTCCTCCCGCTGGGCAAGCGCATCGTCTTCGTCCATGGAATAGAACCACTGATCTTTGTACCGGCAGACATAATACCCATCCGGGCGCCTTTTTAGGCGCTGCTTTTTTTGCCTTGGCATATGGCTCTCCGATTATTCAGCGACAGAAAACGACTGGCCGTCGTACAGGATCTTCACCGTTCCGAGTTCTTCTTGTTTGTTGGTGGTCGAGTTATAGGTATAGAGGGAAATCACCATGTCTTCCATTTCGGAAAGGCTGGAAATATCCGCATCATCCATTTTAATCTGAAAAGTATCCTTCTTCTTTGAACCGGCGCTGGTTTCGCCGATTATATCACAATAGACTTCCCAGCCGTTGACGATGCACGAATGATTGTGAACGCTTAATTTCTCATCGGTGTTATTTACAAACACGACCTCGATATCCAGATACCGACCGGACGTGTCGGTTTTTCCGGTCAGGTAAATTTGCATATCCTCCCGGTCGATCAACATCACTTTGCCGGATGATTCCATTTTTCTGGAAAACAATTCATTCCGTGCGCCATTGATCATGGAAAGAAGCTCGTCATCCGTCATGGACGCGAAGTCGGGATCCGCTGCAAGCGCGACCGGGCATAAAAGCAACAGAGAAACCAGCAGACAAATAAACCGTTTCATGATTTTCCCTCCTTTAGATCATACGGACATAACCAACAGCGACACCCAGGATCCGAATGAAAGTAGCTCGCTCCCCTTGATAAATCTGCGGTGCATACTCCGCCGTGTTTTCCGGCAGCAACATTATACCATCCGGAATCCGATGAATCCGTTTCAAGGTGGCTTCGTTTTCAATCAGCACGGCAGCAATCTTTCCGTCATCTGCATCTTCCTGCTGACGGATCAGCACCAGATCACCATCCAAGAAAAGCGGCTCCATGGATTTCCCTTTGCAGCGCAGGGCAAAGTCAGCATGAACGCCTGCGGGGGTATCAACATATCCTTCTATGTTCTGCTGTGCCAGGATTGGAGTGCCGCAGGCGATTTCCCCGACAATCGGCACGGCGCCCATAATCATCTTCAACAGATTGGACGGCAATGCATCATCTTCCCCCAGCAACTCGCTCACACTGCAGTCCAATGCGGCGGCGATGGCCTGCAGCGTATTTTCTTTTGGGCTGGAGATCCCTTTGATAATGTAGCTCAAACCAGATTGAGAAATTTGCGCCATTTTGGCAAGCTCGTTTTGAGAAATCTTCTTTTCTTTCATCTTGGTTAGAATGTGGTCGCCAACAGACACGATCTCGCCCTCCTGTTCAAAATATCGAAATTTCTACAATCATAATACCATGAAATTATCAAAATATCTATTGACTTCTAATCAGAGTTCTGGTATTATATTATCAGAATTTTGAACGGAGGTGATTTGATGCTTCGGGAAATGCGGAAGAAACGGGGGCTTTCTCAAGCTATGCTTGCGAAAGCGGCAGGCGTTCCGCAGGGCGTGATTTCCTATATCGAGTGCGGGCGCACCAAGCATCCGCGTGTGGATACCATGCAGGCTATCGCAGCTGTATTGAAATGCACCGTGGATGAGCTGCTGCAGGGGGGCAAGAACGATGGAAAGATTGCTTAGTGTTCACGACATCATGGCCCGGTACCAGTGCAGCAGGCAGACGGCGATCCGGCACATCCAGCGCATGGAACACATGGAACGGCCATACATGGTCACGGAGCGGGCGCTGGCCGCATATGAGCATAGCCGGACGGTGGCACCGCCGGAGCTGATCCGGGCCGCAATGATGCGCGAGAAAATGCGCAAGAGAGCATAAGAAAGGGGCAGACACAGATGATTAACAGTTACGGGCAGGACATTGACGCCATGTGGGAGGCCAGCACGGCGCGGCTTTGGGAGGATCTGAACGATATCCCGGAAGAGGAAGAGCAGGAGCAGCCTTGGGAATCCGGGTGGTACCCGGCAATCGGCGAACTGCAGGAAGCCATGCGCAAGCTGAACGAAGCGGCCGCTAAGCTGCACGATGCCGCTGGAAAGGTCGCCGGATGCCCGGAAGAACACCGGATCGAATCACTGGCGATGGAAACGGAAGATCAGGCATCCTACATTGAAAATCAGATCAGCCGCATGGAAAGGCAGGCGGGATGATATGACTGGATTCTATTACGTTCCCGGTTCCAGAAGGGTCAGCCGGGGGCAGCGGTTCGGCCTGATGGCACGTTACCGGCTCTGGAAACGGCGCCGCAAAATGCCTGATCTGGCCGGAGTAAGCGGGTGGTGCAGATGAAAGCAACAGAAAAACCGCATCAGGGGCCACTGACGCGGTTGAGTGTGAACAATTGAGGGCAAACACAATAATTCACGTCATCATTATAAATGATGGCGATCAAAAAAACAAGGGGGAAAATAACATGAGTGAAGCAAGAATCCTCGAGCCTGAAATGGAAGCAGGGGAAGAAGAAAAGCTGGATCAGGTAGCGGTTCTGGATGATACCAGCGCGGAAATGATCCTCATGCAGCTGAAAGCGGCACAGCAGCAGTATGAACGCATGGATGCATGGTACGATCAGCAGAAAAAGAAGGCTAAGGAGATTTACGAGCGCACCCGCTTCTGGGCTGAATCCTGTTTGCGGCCGTACTTCGATATGGTGCCCACAACCGGAACTAAAATTCTGACGTACGACATGCCAGGCGGCACTATGAAACTCAGCATTCAGGATCCCAAATACGATGTCCAGGATGACCAGCTGGTGCCGTGGTTGGAAAAGAACGATCTGGCCGATATGGTAGCAATCAAAAAGGAAGCACGCTGGGGCGAATTTAAGAAGACGCTCAAGGGCAAGAATGGCATCCAGACGGCAGAGGACGAAAACGGGATCCTCCGGGTGGTCACCCCGGACGGGGAACTGGTTCCCGGAGTAACAGTCACCAACCGCGAACCGAAATTTACGGTCACGGTGAAATAAAAAGGAGGGCAAACACATGGACAACATTTATGCAGAGCTGGCCAGAATCCAGCGTGAGCTGAAAGCTCCCAAAAACCTTTACAACAAATTCGGCAACTACAAATACCGCAACGCGGAGGGCATTTTGGAAGCGGTTAAGCCACTGCTCAACGGGCTCGCGCTCGTTATCAATGACGAGCCGGTTATGGTCGGGGAACGCTACTATATCCGCGCAACGGCTACCCTGACCGATGGGGAGCAGAGGGTGGACGCAACCGCTTACGCCAGAGAGGACGAGCAGAAAAAAGGCATGGACGGATGCCAGATCACCGGAGCTTGCAGTTCATACGCTCGCAAATACGCGCTCAACGCGCTGCTTATGATCGATGACAGCAAGGATTCCGATGATGATTCGCTCTCGCCGAAGAATCCCGAAAACGATTCGGACAAAGACACCCAGAAAAACCCGCAAAACAGCCCCGGAAAGGCCGCTGTCACGACATCCACGACTGTTCCCCCGGCGCAGGCACAAATGCCCGCAAACGGCCCGGAAATGCCGTCAAACACGCCCATGCAGGGAGAAACTGCCGGAGCTTTCATCACGCGCCGGATTGCTGAAATGAAGGCCGAATTTCCGGGATTCGATTTCATGGGCGCCAGAGCGGAGCTGATCAAGGCCGGAACCGTGCCGGATGTACCGAGTGCCACCATGAAGCTCGAACAGGCGCAGGCGCTGATGGATGCAGTGCATCAGTACCACGTGGCAAGGAAGGCCAGCTGATATGGAAGGGCGGCTTACAGGATTTTCCCTGACACCGGACGGTGATAGTCAGAACATCACCGTCACGGTAACCGCCGATTTCAGGGAAACCTACGATGAGCTGAAGGACGCGCCGGTTGAGATCACGATCAAAAAGGCGACAAAGCACCGCAGTCTGGAAGCCAACCGGTACGCATGGGCACTGATTGATCAGATCACCGCAAAGAGCCATGTAAAGCGACGGGACGTATACCGGAAAGCCATTCTGGATATTGGCGGGGTCAGCAAGGATATGTTCATTAAGGCTGACGCGCTGCCTGTATTTACGCAGATTTGGGAAAAGCAGGGGCTTGGCAATCAGGTGGAGGTTGTCGACGAGGATGAGGCGGGCTGGTGCAGCATCCGGGTGTTTTTCGGAAGCAGCACATACGACACAGCGCAGATGAGCGCACTGCTGGATAGTTTGATCCAGGAAGCGGAATCGCTCGGGATTCCAACGATCACACCAAAGGAAGAACAAAGAATGCTCGGAAGATGGGCAAAGAAATGGGAGGGCAAAGACAATGATTCAAACCACAGTGGAGAACATTAACAAGGAACGCGCACAGGAATATTTGCAACTTAATACGGGCAACTACAGAAGCATGAACCTGCGGATAGCGAAGACTTACGCAGAGGATATGAAAGCCGGAAAATGGGTTCTGAACGGGGAACCGATTGTGTTTGATCAGAATGGCAAGCTGAAGGACGGACAGCATCGACTTATGGCGGTGACGATCGCGGACGCGGTTGTTCCGTTCTTGGTTGTCCGCGGCGTTGAGAATGACGTCAATATCTTCGACCTTGGATCAAACCGGAATATTCGCCAGGTCTGCAGCGCGATGAATGCGCCGGTCAAAAGCTGCTGCGCAAGCGCGTCGAGGATCCTGCTGTTTGGATTTCACGGATCGGCTGTGAAAGGCGTTCAGGCCGATTATATTCTTGCGCACAAAGATGAGCTTCATGAAGCGCAGCGGATCGCTATGAAAGGCCGGAAAAAGGCACTCGGCGAAAAGGCGAGCGTCGTTCTGTTTGTGTATGTGTGCAGGAAACTGAAGCTGTTTTCCGATGAGCTGATGGAGGATTTTTTCTGGACTTTTAACAACCAAAGCATAAATGCCGATCAGGCCAGAGATCCAAGCCCGGCGCTTATAGCAGCGAGAATGTTTATTGAGAAGTATCCCACCGGATCAGCGTCCGTACAGATCAAGCACATCAATATTCTTTATCAGGCCATCAGGGACTTCAAGGCGAACCGGAACCGTCTGAAGGAATACAAATTTGATGCTGTGGACTTCATGCCGTATATCAATGCTGTAAGGAGACAGGAGGGCATCCGGGAGACGAACTCATGATTATGTCCAGAGAGGATGAAGATCCATGAAAAAGATTATTTGTTTGCTGCTGGCCCTGCTCACGATCAGCGGGGCCACAGCGGAAACGCGCTGGATCGCCTGTATGCCGGATGATTATGTCAATGTCAGGGAGAAGGCCAGCAAACGATCCGCAGAGGTCGGATATCTGGAAGCCGGTGACGAGATCGAAACGGATGGAATAATCCGTGATGGATTTATCCACATCATTGGTTTCGGTGAAACAGGGGACGGTTGGGTATTTGCTGGATTCATCAGCGATGAAGAGCCGCAGGAGGTTATGGAGCGTTACGTATGTGTCGCCCGTAAACGTGTAGCCTGCAGGCGATGGATTGACGGAGATCGTATCAGCGGCAAACATGGATGGCTCAACAATGGATCAAATGCAACAGTCTATTACAAGGCTGGTGAATGGCTGATAACCAGCCGGGGATACATCCGGGCAGAATGGATGGAACCGGATCCGGCGATGGAGGAACAATAATGGGCAATATATTCGGACGTCAGTCCCCGGCAAACAAATATCACAACCGCAAGGTTCTGGTTGATGGTGAAACATTCGATAGCAAACACGAAGCGCAGCGATGGGCAGAACTGAAGCTGCTGGAAAGGGCCGGAGATATATGCGAGCTTTCCCGACAGGTTTCATTCTGCCTGATCCCGACACAGCGGGACGAAATCACCGGCAGAGTCATCGAGCGGGAAGCAAAATATATCGCCGATTTTGTGTACCGGGACAGGAAGACGTACAAGCTGGTCGTTGAGGATGCAAAGGGCATGAAGACCGATGTGTATAAGCTGAAAAAGAAATTGATGCTTTACCGGCACGGTATTCAGATTCGGGAAGTTTAATGAAATGGTGATCAGTTATGGCAAAGTTTATTGAATTAAGGTTCGGCCAGGGCGATCTTGGAAAGTCGCTGATGGACGGCAAGAAGGACTATGAACAGTTTATCCAGCGCGAAATCGTCCCGATCAAAGCCATCCAGGACGCCTACGTGATCCTGCCGGAAAAGCGGAATATCCGAATTACCTTCAAAAGCAAAGGTCGGCTGTTTAGCCGGACGGAGTACTACAAAAACGAGATCGACTGCATCAAACGCTGGACGATGATCTGCAAAGCACTCGGCATCCGTGCAGCGGATGTGATCAGGAATCCGATGCCACTGAGCAAAGACGTAGAGGAGGAATAACCATGAACAAGCTGACCATTATCGGAAATTTAACCAGGGATCCGGAGCTGCGCTCCACCACGACAGGAATTCAAGTATGCACCTTTACGGTGGCTGTAAACCGCAAGAAAACGCAGGATCAGCAGCAGCCGGAAGCGGATTTCTTCCGGGTGACGGCATGGCGTGAGCTTGGTGTAAACTGCTCAAAATACCTCGCCAAGGGCCGGAAGGTATGCGTCATTGGGCCTGTGTCCGTCAATACCTACACCGGGCAGGATGGCGTCACCCGGGCCAACATGGAAGTGACGGCACAGGACGTCGAATTTCTGACGCCCAGGGATCAGCAGAGCCAGCAGATGCCAGCAGGATACGCGCCGCAGGCGCCAGCGTATGATCCGCAGAGCGGTTATCAGCAAGTCCAGATGGATGACGGACAGCTGCCGTTCTGAAAATAAGGGCAAACACAACAATTTCCAAAAAAGGGGGCTTCAGGAATGCCAAACAGACTTATTAAAGAAACCATCTGCACATCCGAGAAGATCAACTCTCTTTCTGACTTCGGATTCCGTCTCTGGACATGCCTGGTTACTTATGTGGACGATTATGGGCGCGGTGATGGTCGCGCTGCGATCATAAAGGGCCGGTGCTTCCCGCTGCTGGATCGTATTACTGTGCGCGATATTTCTGAAGGCTTGCAGGAGCTTGCTGACAATGGATGCATTCTGCTTTACGAGGTTGAAGGAGAAAAATACCTTTGTTTTCCGAGTTGGGACAAGCATCAGACCATACGCAACCAGAAATCAAAATACCCTGCTCCGCAAGCAACTGAAAACAATTGCGATCAATTGAAAGCAGTTGCGAGCAAAAGTCCCCGTAATCCAATCCAATCCAATCCTAATCCGAATCCTAATCGTAGTCGTAATACGCGCACGCGTGAGGACGACGACGATGACAAAGCTGGCGGTATTTCGATGGAAGAAGCGCAGCAGGTGCAGCAAGATCATGACATCGTGCTTGATGCTGCCGAGCGGGCCGGGTTCCCCAAGAGCGAATCAGTCCGCGATACGCTTATAGCTTTCTACGCCGAACACGGAAAACAGAAAATGCTGGATGCCATAGACGCCTGCGTTGAGCACAGTGCGCCGAGCATCGCCTACCTTCGGGCCGTCCTTCGCGGTGATCCAAAGCCGCAGAGGTCGGCCCGTGCCACCGTACCGGCTCAGCAGTACCACCAGCGCGAGTATGATGACAGCCAGACTGAACAGATCAAGCGGTTTGTGCAGCTTGCAGAAGCCGGAATGGGCAACGCAGGATAAGGAGGACGAAAAGGAGGATGAAGATGAAGGATTGCATTCATTACAGCGAAATCAGCGGACGCAAGCGGCAGGTGTGCTGCCGGTACGATGGATCCAGACGAAACCGGTGTGCGGATGGATGCCCGCATTTCCGGCCGACAATCTGGTACCGAATCAGAAAGCGGGTGTGGCCGTGGGCTACCTGATCGTCAACAGCGGGCTATATCTCCGGGAGATTACAAGCGTCGGCGCCATGCAATGGCGATGCGGGGAATATGGACATCCGGTATTTTCCGGACGAAGGGAACGTGACACAAGCTCGGCCATTGTCACCGCAGAGTACACACCGGATCTGAAACATGCCAGGGTATTCAGAGATCAAGCAGTGGCCGAGCGGTTCATCCGGGAAAACAGTGTGCTGCGGTTCTGCCAGGTTGTGAAGGTTTAAGAGGTGGCAACGATGGGACAGCTATACTGCGCATGGAACAACAAACCAGATGATGACACGATCATTATAGCATATGCAACGGCAAAGGAATGCGCAGCGGCACTCGGTATATCGGTCAATACACTGTATCAGGAATGCAGCCGATTGAAACACGACAAAGGTCACCGGCTCCGGTCAGTCACGGTAATGACGGTCGACCAGCTGGAAGCACTGGAAACGGAGGGACAAACACAATGATTGAACGGGAGAAGGTTGTCAAAGGGCTGGAGTGCTGCATTGCGAATATGCACAATAATTGCCCATACAAGAGCACAGACGAAGGGATAGACAAGGTAACATCTTGTACGACATATTTGATGAAAGACGCCCTTGCCCTGCTGAAAGAGCAGAAAGCCGAATATGAGAAAGGTTTTAATGATGCTATGCTTGGCAAACAAGAATTGATGTATGAGGGTATTGATGGAAAATGGCATAAAAAGGACTGGTGAAGTGATAATGACAGAGAAAGCATTCGAGCAGATGAGAGACGCAATCGAACTGCTGAAAGATCAAGAACCGAAGTCTGTAATCTTTGACAGACAATGCGAGGTGGAGCCGGGTCGCTGGGAGCGGAAAGGATTCTGCCCGAAATGCCATCAGGTAGTGCTTTGGATAGTCAACCGTGAGTATTGCGGATTCTGTGGGCAGAAGGTGAAGTGGCAATGACAATTCAACGAATGATCGAACTGCTTGGGATTGAGCATGAATGCATGCTACGTGGAGCGCACAATGATTGTGACAGAGATTGTGCGAACTGTGAACTTGTACAAGATGATGGTGATCTGCATGAGATGTATACGGATGTAATTGCCCTGCTGAAAGAGCAGGAAGCAGTACAGGTTATACAGCGCGAAGTTATGCATATGCTTGTCTGGTGTTGCGGTTCGTGCGGCGTAGCCATAACAGATGGCGATAAATTCTGTAGGATGTGCGGAAAGAAGGTGAAATGGAATGATTGACAGGGAGAAGGTAATCAAAGGCTTGAAAGCATATGTCGATTGTTACGATAATAGGCATAGCATGTGTAAGTCAGATTGTTTGCTATACAGTCATGGAGACTGTGCAAAATATGTCATTAAATACATTAACGAAGCCATTTCCATGCTGAAAGAGCAGGAAGCGGTTAAACCGCATTATAATCCTCGTTCAAACTGGTATGAGTGCGGTGCTTGTCGGTACTCAATGACATCCGGGATGCACTGCCGTTCGGAACTGATTCCTGCGTATAAGGTCGGATTTTGTGCAAAATGTGGAAAGGCTGTGAAGTGGGAATGACAAATCAAGAAGCAATTGAAGCAATTAACGCAAATTATCCACCGGAAAACTATACGATATTGAGAGAAGCATTGGATATGGCTATTGCCATGCTGAAAGAGCAGGAACCAGTGGAACCCAGAATACAAACCAGCAGTTCCGGCGTTACGTGGTGGAACGTATGTGGGAACTGTCAGACGGCTATCAATCCGAACGATAAATATTGCCATGAGTGCGGAAAGCCGGTGAAGTGGGAATGAAAGGTTTGTGTGATTCAATGCCACATCTTGCAACAGAGTCTTTTTTGACAAAGGAACAGCAAGACAGGCTCAAGGGAACATTCGATGATTTTGTAGTTGTTGTCCGGTGCAAGGATTGCAAGCATCATCTTGAATGTGATTATTGGATTGAAAATGGAGATAATTGGTTCTGCGCTGATGGTAAACGGAAGGAGGAATGACGATGCTGCCACAAACGACACTGCTGCCGGTGGTCGAACTGCTGGCCGGGCTGGCCGAGGAAGGCGCGGAACTGGCCCACGCGGCGTTGAAATTGCGCCGGGTGTACGACAAGACCAACCCGACACCGAAGACGGAAGAAACGGCCATTGATGACCTGTACGAAGAGGTTGCAGATGTGATGCTTTACGTGGATCAGCTGAAGCTGAACATCGTGGATATCGACCGGATCAAGAACGAGAAGATGAACAGATGGCTCCGGCGCTTGGAGGGCGAATGACGCTGACAATGCGACTGGTATGCGAGCGGAAAAGCGCGTAAACAAATAACATCCAGCATGCGCCAGGCTGGCTACAGGCCAGCGGGTCGGGGCCTATTCGCGGGGTTGTCCACCCTCGCCTGATCCTCTGCATATGCGGTGGCCCGCAAATTGACATTTGACGCCGCAAAAGACAGGCTGAATGGGGTCGGCGCATGCTTTATTCCGATATTTTGACAAAAACGAGGATGGAATCGGAAAATTTGACAATTTATTCCTTTCCAGCGGGGACAGAGAGGTGAAACAATGGACGCACGGCAGCTGATACTCCGGGCCGATGAGATACGCCAGGAACAAGACCTGACGCAAGCTGAATGGTGCCGGAGAGCGGGGTTTGACCAGTTCGGAAAATTGGTCAGCAATACATTCAACCGGGGAAACTGTAAATTGACCGTTCTGGTGCAGCTTCTGAAACCGCTTGGATATGAGCTGAAAATCGTAAAACAGGAGGAAAAATCATGAAGGAGTTTGAGCTGAAAATCGAATACCTGCCGGTGGATTCTTTGACGCCATATGAGAAGAACACCCGCAAGCACTCCCCGACAGATATTGAGGGCATCAAGAAAAGCATCCTGGATGTTGGATTTGATGATCCCATCGGCATCTGGGGCAAGAACAACATCATCGTGGAGGGTCATGGTCGGGCCATCGCAGCCAAGGAGCTGCATCTGGAAAAGGTGCCCTGCATCCGGCTGGATCACCTGACGGACGCCCAGCGCAGGGAGTACGCCATCCGGCATAACCGCAGCGCGGAGATGAGTGCATGGGATTTTGACCTGCTGCAGGAAGAGCTGGCCGCTCTGGACATTGATGGCATCGATATGAGCGACCTCAACTTCACTTTCGATGAGATGCCACCTATTCCTGAAAATCTGGATGGAGATGATTATGATGCCAATGCACCAATGGCAGTGAAATTTACTTTTCTCAGTTATGAAGAATATTCAGAACATGAAGAAGAAGTAAAACAATTTGCTAATAAAATAGGTGTGACTTATTCGGTGGTGAAAGGATGATTACTTTAAAAAGAGCCAATCCAGAAGCAATAAGATATTCCTGTTTGTATTTTCATTATGCAAAGGCAGTTCCATCTGCGAGTTATGCATATAATGTTTATAATGAAAACAAGGAATGGTGTGGGACAATTATCTTTGGTGGTGGTGCAAATAATAGAATTGGAAATCCGTTTGGTTTAAAATGTGGTGAAATTGTTGAACTTGTAAGAGTGGCATTAAATGGAAAACAACCTTGTACTTCTGAATGTGTTGCTGCTTCAATTAAGCAACTTCATAGAGATGCCCCACAAGTAAAAATGATTGTAAGTTATGCAGATATGGATCAGAATCATGCCGGAACTATATACCAAGCAACAAATTGGATTTATCTCGGTGATACCTTGGTTGGTGAAAAAGATGGAGCATATATTATCCATGGCAAAAAAATGCACGGCAGAACTATAAGCAGTAAGGGGTGGAAGCATAATGAAGAATGGTTAAGGCAAAATGTTGATTCTCATGCTCATGCATGGGTTACCAAAGGGAAGCACAAGTATCTGTGGGTTTATGATAAAAAGCTTCGGAAAGAATGGCAGAAAAAAGCTTTGCCATATCCGAAAAAGGGCGAATGATCGCCCATCATGCGGTTTTCGTTCAACAGTAGGACAGCAATTTACCAAATTGCAGATGGCGGTTCGACTCCGACCAAACCGCTCCATTTTGAAAGGATGTGCAGGCAAAATGATCCATCATTATTTGACTCAATACACGGAATACGGCAAACAGTATCAGGCCGCTGCACGACGAGGGGTGGCATAAATGGCCGAGAAGAAAAAGAAAGCCACGGATAACGCAAAGAGGGACGAAAAGGGACGCTTCTTAAAGCAGTCGCTGGACACGCTGCCGGGCAAGCGGTTTGAATCCGGCGAAAGCGCAAGGGCAGCCGCTCTGGCATCTGCAGCGAAGCGGCGCGAGAAGGGCGACCTGCGGAAGCTCTGTCAGCTCTGGATGGAGGAAGAAGTCGCAACTGGCAAGGACGGCGAGAAGATCACCGGGGGCCAGATGATGGTGCGGGTAGCCGTCAAGGAGGTTGCCAAGGGCAATCCTCGTTTCTGGGAACTGCTTAGAGACACGGCAGGATTCAAACCCGTGGACAAGGTGATGGTTGCGGATGTGGAGCCGGACGTGATTGCCGAGGTAGAGGAAATGGTGAAGGAGGCCGGGGAATGAAGTACATCGTGATCCGTGACCGCATTGGGCGGTATGTGTTTATTCCGGTCATCACGGGGCCGATGGACTGCAGCGGGTTTGTGAGAATGGCGGTGAGACGATGGTCAAGAAAATGAGCCTGGAAATTTTCTCCGGGGGGGGGTACATCGAAAGGGAGCTTGTCTACGAAGGCAAGGATCTCAAGGAGATAGCCGCCCAGATCGAGCGGGACGAAAACGCTCTGCTGGACTATATGCGCACAGGTGATACCCACGGGGAAAAATGCTTTGTGTTCCAGGGCTTCATGTTTGCCAAGGGCGCGATTACGGCAGCCCAGATGAAGGAGCCGGAATATTGATCGATATGGATAGCCTATGGTAACGGAAAAATGGTAAGGCCGTTCGACTCGGCATAAAGGATCGGGTGTATGTGGTTCGAATCCACCGCCGTTATTAAGCGCACAGGGAGCGCCTGATCAGCGCGGATGCAATAGTGGGCAGGGATTGCATCATACAAAAGTCAAACAGAGCAAAACAGGCAAACGGGCGCCGGAAGCAGAAAGGTAGGACGCTCCCCACCGGCGACCGGAACCTGTCAGCTATAGCGTCCTTTCCTGATGCTGGCTGCTCCCCCGATTGCAACACGGAGCAGACAATGCGCACGGGATCGGCGGGACGGGTGGCGGGAAAAAGAAAGAGGTGCATAATGGATGAAAAAGTGAAGTACATCGAGGAAAACATTCCGCACAAGGTCAGCGAGGTTATCTGTATCAACTGCAAACGCAGGTGGATTAGTGTGCGGCCAGAATGCACCCGGCTTAAGCAGCTGGAATGCCCTGGATGCGGGGAAACCGGGTACGTGATCGAGACGGGGGAAGAGATCAATAATGACACGGAATGAAGCCGTGCGGTTCCTTGTGCGCACTCCGTACAAGTTCGGGCATCTGGTGGGGTTCACAAAGCTCACCGAAATGCACAACGGCTGGATGGTCAAGATGCTTTCCGGCGAGGGCGATATGACGCTGCAGGGCCACCGGGAAAGCTTCAAAACCACGTGCCTGTCCATTGTGCTGACGATCTACATCATCTTGCATCCCAATATCCGCACGCTGTTCATCCGCAAAACGGACGATGATGTCAAAGAGATCATCAATCAGGTACGCAAAATCCTGCAAAACCCGCGCACGGTTTATCTGGTATCCGTCATTTACGGGGTCAATCTTCGGCTGACCACCGACAACGCGCTGGAAATCAACACCAACCTTACAACCGACACGCGCGGAACCAGTCAGCTTGTCGGCGCGGGTATCGGGGGCAGCCTGACTGGTAAGCATTTCGAGCGGATCTTCACCGACGATATTGTCAACCTCAAAGACCGGCGAAGCCGTGCGGAACGAGAACGCACAAAACTGGCGTATCAGGAGCTTGTCAACCTGATCAACCGCGATGGTGGCAGGATTATCAACACCGGAACACCGTGGCACCCGGAGGACGCCTTTACGCTGATGCCGCCCGCTGAAAAATGGGACTGCTATCATACCGGCCTGATGACTCCGGAACAGATCGACGAGAAGCGCCAGAAAATGGCGCCGTCCCTGTTCGCGGCCAACTACGAGCTGTTGCACATCGCCGCAGAAGACGCACTATTCAAAACGCCACCGGTGTTTACCAAAGATCAGGAAATGCTGCGGGATGGCATCGCGCACATAGATGCTGCATATGGCGGCGAAGATTTCACAGCATTTACATGCGGTGCGCGGAAGGGCGACAAGTTGTATATGTATGGCCGGATATGGCGCAGGCACGTCGATACAGTGCTGGATGTCTGCATCGCCGATGCCAAGCGGCTCATGTGCGGCCCGATGTATTGTGAAAAGAATGCAGACAAGGGCTATCTTGCCCAGGAACTGAGCCGAAAGGGCATGACTCCGGCGGCGTACACGGAGCAGGAAAACAAGTACGTCAAGATTTCCACGTTTCTGAGGAAATGGTGGAACAATATTGAATGGCTTGAGGGGACGGATCCTGAGTATATCAACCAGATCCTCAACTTTACGGAAGACGCGGAGCATGACGACGCACCGGACAGTGCGTCCTGTGTCTGCCGAATATTAGACCGGCGCAGTGGAGGGGAATACAAATCCGCATTTTCACGCGGGGAAAGGGAAATGTATGCCATCAGAAGATGAGATGGAGCGGATGCTCTGGTCAAATGCATGGTGGGAAAAACCCATGAAGCCGGAAAAGGCACAGGATGAAGAAAGGACTGGTGATGAAAAATGATTACATTCCAGGATTACGAAAAAGCGACAGACAAAACAAAGTGGATTCAGCAGGCGTTGGTCAGTTACCGCGACAGCGATGAATATAAGCGTGCCATCGTAGAGCAGGAATACATGGCCGGACGCAATCTGGAAATCATGAACACAATAAAGGTTCTCTACACGATGGCCGGACTTCCGGAGGAAAATTTCGCCGCCAGCAACCTCAAGATTCGAAACCGACTGATCCACCGGTTGGTAACGGACAGGTGCAGCTATTCTCTGGGTAACGGAATCAGTTTTGCAGGAAAGCACAAGGTTATCAAGAACGGCAAGCCCGAAGCTGTTGACGATACCAAAGAATTGCTTGGCAACGACTTTGATCAGGCTGCTTATCAGTGGTCGTATTGGGCGCAGGCCAACGGCGCGGCCTACCTGTATGTTCACATTGGCCACCGGCAGGATCAGTGGGAATACAACCTCTTCAAAAAGACCGAGTTTTTGCCGCTCTATGACGAGCATACAGGCGCGTTACGCGGCGGGGTGAGGTTTTGGTCGCTGGACTGGGGGAAGCGGCCAATTACGGCCGTTTTATACACGGAAGAAGGCTATACCCGATATGAAACCAAAGAAGGCGAATACGGACTCGCTGCGCTGAAACAAGTGACCGATATTCGCCCGTACATTGAAACAGTCGAGAATAGCGAAGCCTTTGGAGAGGAAGTCACCGGAGAGGGCAACGTAACCATGCTGCCAATCTTTCCGCTGTATTCCGGGGAAAACCGGGACAGCGCGCTGGATAACCTGAAGCCGCTGATTGACGCATACGATATGGTGCTTTCCGGTTTCGCTAACGATATCAAAGACTGTGCGCAGGTCTACTGGCTGATATCCGGCGCAATGGGCATGCAGGAAGATGATAAACGGCAACTGCTCGATCGTCTCCTGCTGCAGCATATGGCCGTTGTTGACGGAGAGAACAGCAGCATCACGCCATACACGCAGGAAATCCCGTACGAAGCGCGGGAACGCTGCCTTGCGCAGCTGAGAAACCAGATGTATGAGAATTTCGGCGGTTTTGATGTGCATATCATCACGGCCGGAAGCACAAATGACCACATCGAAGCGGCGTACTGGCCTATGGATGAAGAAGCAGACGCCTTCGAGTACCAGCTTATCACCGCTATCCGCAAGATTCTGGACATGATAGGCATTGACGACGTCCCGACGTTCAACCGCAACCGGGTTAGCAACCAGAAGGAGCAGACGGAAATGATCATGCTGGCGGCCGGACAGCTTGACCGGCAGACCATCCTTGAAAAGCTGCCTTGGATTACCCTGGACGAGATTGATGGCATCCTCGCCCGGCTGGACGGGGAAGACAGCGACCGGTTTAATGAGGGTGATAAACTGAATGAGTGACATTATTGCTGCCGCCCAGAAAAGCATCTACCGCGAAACAAAAAAACTGTATAGAAACGCCAGGAACGAACTGGAAAACGGACTTTCCGGGATGCTGAACAGCGTAAACGATGAAATCAGACGGGCAAAAAACGCGCTGGATACCGGAAAAATGACGGAAGCCGAGTATCGACAGGAGATCATTAACATTCTGGTTCGCAATGGCATCCGGCGAAAGGCGAAGGATTACGCAAAGAGCCTGTATGAAGCCAACCTTGGAGCTGTGGAAGCGATTAACGGCAAGACGAGCGCGATGATAGCGGACGGGCTGAGCCGGGAAGCATATCAGGCAGAAATGGATACCGGGCTGGATTATGGCCTTTATCCGCTGGACGAAGACGATATTAAAGAATGGATGGAGGAAAACCCGGATATATTTCCGATCCAGAGCCTTGACAAGCGCAAAGACGAGAACTGGAACAGCCGGATTATCACCAACTCGCTTTTCGCGGATATCCTGATCGGTGTAAGCATCGGGCTGCTGGCGAAGCGAACAGCCGACCGGGTAACCAACCGGAACAGGAACAGCATGTCAGACAGAGCCTATGATATTCTGTCCGGCACCCATGAATACGGGCGAGATATCATGATGGGCGAAGAAAAGCGCAAGGGCATGGAAACGCTGAAAGAATGGAGCGCAACGCTCGATTTCAAGACGAGAGACGCGCACCGGAAGCTGGATGGAAAACGCGTGCCGGAGGATCAGCCCTTTGTGGTAGACGGGGAAGAAATCTGGTTCCCTCGTGATCCGGCAGCGCCTGCACACCTGCGCTGTAACTGCCGATGCGCTATGCGGACGATCCATAATCGATATGATACGCGCAACGTTCGGCGGGAGAATATCCGCACATACAATCCAGACGGCACATGGGAAAAGAAAGTTATCCCGTATATGGACTATGACCAATGGTACGAAATGAAACGCCAGCAGTTAGGGGACGTGGAGATTCAGCGCCAGATCAGGCAAATGAAACGCGAACAACAGCAGCGGTATTATCGAAAGAGAAAGCGGGAAAAGAAGGATGCAAGTTAAATTCAAAAGCAATAAGGCTGAAGTGTTAGCTCGCACTGAAAAAGCAACACGGGAAGCATTAAATATTGTCGGTGATCAAGTTGTTGGCTGGGCACAGGATTTGGCTCCGGTAGACACTGGCAATATGAAATCGTCGCTGGATCATCAGGCAGAGTCCAACGATACGGAAATTGTCGGAACCAGCAACGGAAAAGCGCCATATAAAGATGTCGAATATGCCATATATGTGGAGCTTGGAACGCATAGAACGCACGCGCAGCCGTTTCTCCGTCCGGCGATTGAAGGTAACCAGAGCACAATACGGCAAATTATCGAGGATACATTTGCGGACGCTTTCAAGTAACTGACAATTATACCATTTGTGGTATAATATCCATGTACTCCATCTCATACTTTCTTTTTCCGGAATGGCTGATCTTCGGGTCAGCCTTTTTTTTATGCATTTTTGACAAAAACGGGAATGATTTTGAGAAAAATTGTCATTTCTTTCCTTTCCGGTGGCTTGATTTTTCCCGAAAATGTTATGTGAAGATCGTACCCGGCCGCGAAGGACTGCCGCCGGGGGTCAAAAAACTCCGTAGGGCCGAAGAACAGGCCCCGAAGAAGTGGGAGGAAATAGAAATGGCATTCGGACGCAAGGAAATCCGGGAAATTCTGGGCGATGCACACACGGACGATATCGCAACCAAGCTCGTTGCACTGCATAGGTCGGTACTTGATCCAATCAAGGACGATCTGGACAGCATCAAGCGGGATGCGGAGAAGTGGCAGAAGGACGCTGAAAAGCTGCCGGAAGTCCAGAAGGAACTGGACGCACTGAAGAAGGACGACTGGAAAGCCAAGTACGAGAAAGAACACTCGGAATTTGAAGGCTACAAAACACAGATCGCCCAGGATGCCCAGCTCGCCAAAGTAAAGGCGGCGTACAAGAAACTGCTGACCGAAGAAAAGATCAGCGAAAAGGCCCTCGAATCCGTACTCAACGCCACGGACTACAGCAAAATCAAGCTGAAGGATGATGGAACGCTGGACGGACTGGAAGACCTGAAGAAAGACATCAACGACAAGTGGGGCGGCTTCAAAACGGCGACGCGTCGCAGGGGTGAGAGCGTAGATAACCCGCCGAATGATGATAACGGCGGCAACGACAACACAATCCGCGATTATGTGCGCAAGGCGCATGAAGCCCGTTTCGGTGCAGCACCCAAGCAGAATTGACGAAAGGAGCAAAAAACATGAGTTTCACCCATAGCACAAATGGACATGGATTCTCCGCTGGTTTCTTCCTTGCGGACGATGATTGTCTCCGCGAAACCATGACGATCCCGGCAAATCATTCTCAGGCGGTTACGCTGGCTGATGGCAGCAAGATCGTTCCCGCTGGTGCGCTGATCACCGGCAAAGGTCTCGTGTATGAGGACGTGGAGGTCACCAGCGGCGACATGCCCGGCAGCGTTGTGACCCGTGGCGTGGTCTATACCGACCGTCTGCCTTCCGGCAGCTCCATTGACGGGCTGACCGGGATCACCGGCAAGGCGGCGCCTGCTGTTGTCCGGCCGGACTTCAACATTGACGGCCTGAAGGCGCTGACAGTTGTATCCGCTGCCGGAACCGCCGTTGGCGATACCGCGCTGACCGTGACCGGCTACACGCTGAAGAGCGGCGAGAGCTGGGCTTATAAAGTCGGCGACGCTGCAGCGACCGTGCTGCCTGGCGAAGTTGTTTCCGGCTGGACTGCCTGGGACGGCGATGATGACATTACCGCCGCGACCGGCAAGAAGCTGGCCCTGGTGGCCCTGAATGCCTCCGGACAGGCGATTGCCTACGGCGATTGCACTGTGACCGCGAAAGCCTGATGAAAGGAGAAAAAGGCCATGTTTGAAGAGAACATTTTCGGGCTTATCCCCAAGAAGAATTTGCTGGATATCGGCTATGACGTAACTCGCCAGAACGAGCCTGCAGATCAGCTGTTCGGTGATGTTAAGACCGACAACCTGCTGGCGTACTGGGAAACCATGTCCAGCGAATACAACCTGCCGGTCATGGCACAGTATCACGCATTTGATACCGTGACCCGCAAGACCATCCGGCGCCCCATTGATACCAAGAACATCGAAAAGGGCCTGATCAAGGTGAAGATTCCCACCACAGAACGCCTGCAGGCGCTGCTGGATCGCGGCGTTGTGGCACAGACCGCGCTGGAGAAGCGCGTGCTGGATGATGGCATCACCGTGAGCGAGGAAGTCTTTACCCGGTCGAAGGTAGCCAAGAATGAGCTGCTGGCAACCGGCAAGATGACCATCAAGGAAAACAACCTTGACATCACCATTGATTATGGAGTGCCGCAGGATAACGTGAACTTGGAGCTGGATTTCGGTGCCGGTGCGGAAAAGCCGCTGTTTGAGCAGCTGGAAGATCTGCTGGAGGCAGCCGTGGCGAAGGGAGTCACTCTGAACGGCATTTACACCAGCAAGGCGATGCTGAGTGCCATGCGGAAGGATTCCAGCTTCCAGAAGGCCGTGAACGGCTATGTGATGGACGGCCAGATCATTCGCGAGAGCGCGTTCAGGGCATTCCTGAACGAGGAACTGGGCATCAACCGGGTGATCACCAACGATAATCAGTACAGCCTGCCGCTGACTGAAGGCAGCGACGGCCGTCCGGTGACCAATGCCCGGAGGTTCTATCCTGTGGACAAGATCACCTTCTTTGCCGGAGACGGGAAGATCGGTGACGGTCTGTGGGGCGATCCGCCCACCGTTCGCGCAAACAACTACATGGCCGGAGCCACGGATGCGGCGGCGAGCAATGTTTCCCCGTACGTCTACGTGAGCCAGTATGTCGAGAACGATCCGGTTATCGTCTGGACGAAGGCCGAGGGCCTGTTTGTGCCTGCTCTGTACAACCCGACCGCGCTGTTCATCGCCACCAAGACCGCCACGATCGGCGAAGGATGAAAACTTTCGTCAGTGCGACAACCTGGCGCGATCTGACGGACAGGCATCTCTACCACGAAGGGGAGCCTTTCCCCTTCGACGGCAGAGAGATTCCGAAGGACAGGCTGGAGGCGCTGGAGAACGGCCGGAATCGGGCGGGATTGCGGCTGATCCGCGCGTGTGAAGTCCAGGACGAACCGAAGGAAGCACCGAAGGAAAACGCGCCGAAAAAGGCCTCTGGCGGCCGGAAAACCGCGAAAAAGCGGACAACCAGTAAATAGCAGGAGGGAGATCGCAATGCTTCAGGAGATCATGGAATACATTCACAACTACTTTGTGCCGATCAGCGCGAAGGAAGTGATGTATACCATTTCCGACGGCGCGATCTCCCCGTCTTTTGGTGCGGAGGATGGCGACAGGTTCCTGATCTGCAACAGCAGACGGAATGATGGCGTTTATACCTGGCATCAAAGCTATATCGCGAATGACGACGATTCAGAGGCGGCGGGGCTGCGAGACGAAACGTTCGCCGGGACGATACGCGTTTGCAGTGTTCCTCCTGCATTGCTTGCGCTGTCTGCAGAGATCAGCCAGTGGGTGGAAACCTTCGGCAAGCAGCTGTCCAGCCCGATGCAGAGCGAAAGCTTTAATGGGTACAGCTACACGCTGAAATCCGGAAATGGCGGATCAGGAGGGTCGGGACCGCTGACATGGCGGGATCAGTTTGGAAAATCGCTGGAGCGCTGGAGGAGGCCCTTTGTATGAGTCTGATGGATGAATACACGGTCAGCTGCGTTTTGCTGGTGAAAACCCGGCAGGACGATCCGGTAGGCGGGTATATCACCGTCTGGACGGACGGCGCGCAGTTTGACGCGGCATGGGAATACGAAAGCGCGCCGGAGATCACCGTTGCGGAGCAACAGGGGGTCGCCAGGACGTACCGGATCTATGTGGACAAAACGCTGGATCTGGACTTCCACGAGGTTTTCCGGCGTACCGACAACGGCCAGATTTATCGGGTTACCAATCCAGGAACAGACAGGAAGACACCG
>Ga0310697_10001776_pt1 | contig 24207 bp, 20 predicted proteins | sample 172DNAGHGlowgp2_FD_203883 | JGI IMG/M metagenome (GOLD analysis project Ga0310697, IMG submission 203883) | Sheep rumen microbial communities from Palmerston North, Manawatu-Wanganui, New Zealand - 1728 DNA GHGlow gp2 (v2) (version 2) | ecosystem: Host-associated > Mammals > Digestive system >...
CAAGTAATATATGCGGTGGTTATAGCGGTGAGGATCCACCTCTTCCCATTCCGAACAGAGAAGTTAAGCTCACCCGCGCCGATGGTACTGACCCACCAGTTGGGAGAGTAGGTCGCCGCCGTTTTTTGGAAGCCCGGACGTCAATCGTGACGCCCGGGCTTCTTCGTTATCCCCCCTCTTCTGCCCGTGCACCTCCGTAAAGTGATCTGTCTGAATGTCAAACGTTTGCATCTTGAGAGGTGCACCTGTGAGTGCACCTCTCGAAACGTAAGACGCTGAGTAACATGCACTTGGCCGTTAAGAGGTGCACCTGTAAGTGCACCTCTTGAAACGTAAGCCGCTGAGTAACATGCACTTGGCCGTTAAGAGGTGCACCTGTGAGTGCACCTCTTGAAACGTAAGCCGCTGAGCGACATGCACTTGGCTGTTAAGAGGTGCACCGGGGAGTCGACCTTGGGCCTCCGATGGGCTTGAATAAATACCTATTTCTTCTTAATTTTGTAGAAATTGAGATTATTCATGAAAAAGGTATTGTTTTTACTTCTCAGCTTTGTCTCTGTCTTTCCCGCGATGGCGGATGAGGGGATGTGGCTGCCGGCGCTGATCGGGCAGCGGATCGGAGATATGCAGGCCAAGGGATTCCGGCTGACGGCCGAAGATGTGTACAGCGTGAACCAGGCGTCGCTCAAGGATGCCGTCGTCCTGTTCGGGGGCGGGTGCACGGGTGAGTTGGTGTCCGATGAAGGGCTTCTGTTGACGAACCATCACTGTGGTTACAGCTATATCCAGCGGCACAGCAGCGTGGAGCACGATTACCTGCGGGACGGCTTCTGGGCGATGAACCGTGGCGAGGAGCTTCCTAACAAGGGATTGACCGTCAGTTTCCTGGATCGTATGGACGAAGTGACGGACCTGGTTCTCAAGGGATATGAACCCGGGATGACGGAAGCGCAGCGTGACTCGGTCGTGAAGGTCAATTCCGACCGCCTCGTCCTCGAGTCCACGGATGCCTCGAAGGGCCTTCGGGCCAATGTCGAGGCCCTCTTCTACGGGAACCAGTATTACCTGTTCGTTTTCAGGGTGTTCCGTGACGTCCGTCTGGTGGGTGCTCCGCCGTCTTCCATCGGCAAGTTCGGCGGGGATACCGATAACTGGATGTGGCCGCGCCATACGGGGGATTTCTCCATCTTCCGCGTTTATGCCGACAAGGACAACAATCCGGCGGACTATTCCCCGGACAATGTTCCGTATCGGCCCAAGAAGTTCTTCAAGATCTCCCGTGCAGGCGTGCAGGAAGGGGATTTCACCTTTGTCTATGGCTGCCCCGGCAGTACGCAGGAGTATGTCCTGTCCGACCAGGTCCGCTATGTCGCCGAGCAGTCCGATCCGGCGAAGATCGCCCTCCGTACCCAGCGGCTGGACATCCAGAAGAAATATATGTCCGCTTCCCAGGCCGTGCGGATCCAGTATTCCTCCAAGAATGCCTCCGTATCCAACGCCTGGAAGAAATGGCAGGGCGAGGAAAAAGGAATCAGGCGGATGCATACCGTCGCCTCCAAGGAAGCATACGAACGTCGATTCGACGAATGGGCGAAAGGAACGCGTTACGAGGGCATCACCGAGGAACTTCATGCGTTGTATGCCCGTAGGAATCCTGCTTACCTGGCCTACGAATATTACAATGAAACGGTCCGGACCATCGAACTGCTGCAGTTCGCATCCGGTATCCAGGCCCGCCTGCGGGCCGGAAATCCCACGAAAGACCTGATCGAGAGTTTTTACAAGGATTATTATCAGCCCATCGACGAGGAAACTTTCGTGGCGATGATGACTTCCTTCGAGAAGAATGTCCCGGTGGAATCCCAGCCGGCCTGGTTCCGGGAACAGCTTGCCCGGTATGGATCCGTACAGGCCTGGAAGGACGATCTTTATGCCCGTTCCCTCTTTACGGACCGGGCCAAAGTGGAAGCGCTCACCCCTTCAGATGACCTCAGCGTGGATCCGGCGCTCCAGTTCTATGCCGCCTTCCTGGAGTGGTATCGGAAAGATCTCTATCCCGTCATCCAGGAAACGGGAGCCGCCCTCCGTGTCGCCAACCGCACTTACATGCAGGGGCAGATGGACTTCGAACCGCAGCGCGATTTCTATCCCGATGCGAACCTGACCCTCCGCATCGCCTATGGGCAAGTGGCCGGTTATGAGCCCTACGACGGTGCCTGGTACCATCCGGTATCGACCCTCAAGGGGATTATCGAGAAGGACAATCCGGACATCTTCGACTACAATATCCCGCAGACCCTCCGCGACATTTATGCCCGGGGCGGCTACGAGAACCAGCCGGTATGCTTCCTGGCGACGAACCATACGACCGGCGGCAACTCCGGGAGTCCCGTCATCAATGCCGACGGCCACCTCATCGGCATCAATTTCGACCGTGTCTGGGAAGGAACCATGAGCGACATCGCCTATGACCCGGAGATCTGCCGGAATATCTCCCTGGATATCCGCTACCTCCTGTTCGTCGTGGACCAGATCGGTCACGCCTCCTACCTCTTTGATGAAATGGTCTTTGTTGACTGATAAACCATGAAAACTTCTAAATTATTGTTTCTGAGCCTGTTGGCCTTTGCTGTCAGCGCGCCGTCCGCATCGGCCCGCAAAGAGAAGAAGAAGCCCTACCACCATACGGTCGTAGAGATTCCGGCGGTGAAAAAGCAGGTAATTCCCGTGGAGACGGCCCATACCCAGCTGGTCCTCCGGGTGCAGGAGAACGGCGTCCTCCAGACCCTGCATTACGGGGCCCTCATCTCCGATCCGGATGCCTACCTGGACTATTTCACCTACCGCTCCGATGACAACGGCAGCGGACCGATGGCCTATCCCACCGCCGGCGGCCGCTATGTCGGCGAGCCGGCCCTCCATGTGAAGTATGCCGATGGCTACCACAATACGGAACTGTACTATGCCGGTCACGAGACCCATGAAAAAGGGAATGTCATCACGACGGAAATCCTTCTGAAAGATTATGTTACGCTTCTGGAAGTCAAACTCGTCTATGATGCGTACCAGAAGGAGGACGTCATCGTCACCCATTCGGAGATCCTGAACGGCGGCAGACAGGCCGTTGAACTTCAGAACTATGCCTCCGGCTCCCTGTATCTGGATGCCGACAAGTATTATCTCACGCATTTCCACGGCGGCTGGGCCGATGAAATGCAGATGGACGGCGAACTCCTGACCCATGATACCAAAGTCATCGAATCCCGCCGCGGCACCCAGGTCACCCAGTGCAACAATCCTTCGTTCCTGGTGAGCCTGAACACGGACCGGCTGGAAGAAAGGTCCGGCGAGGTCGTTGCCGGCGCCCTGGCATGGAGCGGCAACTTCCGCCTTTCCTTCGAGATGGACGAGTCCGGCCGGCTGAATGTCCTTTCCGGCATCAGCCCGTATGCATCGGCCTACAAGCTGGCCTCCGGGCAGACTTTCGTCACGCCCGATTTCATCTATACCTTCTCGCAGCGGGGGGCCGGCCAGGCTTCCCGGAACCTGCATGCCTGGGCCCGGAATTACGGGGTCTATCAGGGCGGCCAGGTCAATCCCACGCTCCTGAACAGCTGGGAAGGCGCCTATTTCACCTTCACGACCGAAACCCTTCTCCGGATGATCGACGATGCCGCCTCCATGGGCCTCGAAATGTTCGTCCTGGACGATGGCTGGTTCGCGAAGGACTATCCCCGCAACGGGGACGACGCCGGCCTCGGCGACTGGGAAGTCAATACGGCCAAGCTTCCGGAAGGAATTGATTATGTGGCCTCTTATGCCCATGACAAGGGATTGAAGTTCGGCATCTGGATCGAGCCGGAGATGGTCAATCCCCAGAGCAACCTGGCCCACGCGCATCCGGAATGGGTCGTGCAGAGCCCCGGCCGGGAAATCTACCAGAGCCGGAACCAGTGGGTGCTGGACCTGAGCAATCCGGCTGTACAGGATTTCGTGTACGGCATCTTCGACAACACGATGCAGCTGTCGGACAAAATCGACTACATCAAATGGGACTGCAACCGGATCGTGGCCAATGCGGGCAGCGAGTACCTGGGAGCGGAGCAAGACCGTTTCTTCGTGGAATATGCGCAGGGCATCTACAACGTGATGCGCCGGCTGCGTGAAAAATATCCCGACGTCATCGTCCAGTGCTGCTCTTCGGGCGGCGGCCGGGTGGATTACGGTGCCCTGAAGTATTTCAACGAGATCTGGACCAGTGACAATACGGACGCCTTCACGCGCGTGTTCATCCAGTACGCGACGAACCTCATCTATCCTGCCTGCGTGATGGCTTCCCACGTGTCGGCCGTTCCAAACCATCAGACCGGCAACGTGACGCCCCTGAAGTTCCGCTTCGACATCGCCTGCTCCGGCCGGCTGGGCATGGAGCTCCAGCCCCGGAACCTGACGGAGCAGGAACGTGCCCTGGCGGACCGCTGTATCCGTTCGTATAAGCAGTACCGCGACCTGGTGTTCACCGGGGACGTTTACCGCCTGGCCTCACCCTATGACGGGGATTATTATGCTTTGATGTATGTGTCTCAGGATCAGCGCCGTGCGGTTGTCTTTGCGTACTGCACCAAGTATCAGAACCGCGCCGTCGGCGCCCATGCCTTCCGCCTGGACGGACTGGATCCGGCCCGCAAGTACAAGGTGACGGAGCTCAATGTGGACCGTTCCTCCTGGTGGGGGGCCGGCAAAGTCCACGCCGGTGATTTCCTGATGAGCGGCGGATTCAATCCCGCCCTTCTCAAGACCTTCGACAGCGGGGTGTTCTATCTGGAAAGTGAATAGATCCCTTCGTCGGTCCTTGACCTCCTCGGGATGACAAAGGGAATGTCATTCCGAGCGTAGCGAAGGAATCTAAGTGTAGAGACCGCCGTTTACGCTGATGCACTCGCCCGTGATGTAGGAAGCATCCGGGGAGGCGAGGAAGGCGACAGCGGCAGCTACTTCTTCCGGTCGTCCGAAACGGGCGGCCGGAATGTCTTTTTTCAGGGTGGCTTCGTCCAGGCCGTCGGTCATGTCGGTTGTGATGAAGCCGGGGGCTACAGCATTGACAGTCACTTTCTTCCGGGCGACTTCCTGGGCGAGGGCCTTGGTCGCGGCGATCAGGCCGCCCTTGGCCGCGGAATAGTTCACCTGCCCCGGCAGTCCCTTGATGCCGCTGAGGGAGGCGACATTGACGATGCGGCCGTACTTGTGAAGGACCATGGGCTGCAGGACTTCCCGGGTGACGTGGTAGAAGCTCCCGAGATTGGTGTCGATGACGGAGGTCCATTCCTCCTTTTCCATGAAGACCATCAGGTTGTCCCGGCGGATGCCGGCGTTGTTCACCAGCACTTCGATGTAATCCTCCGGGTGCGCCGCCTGCCACTGTGCGATGGCCGTATGGACGGCATCGGGATTCCCGACATCGAACCGGAGCAGTTCGCCCTGCCCTCCGATAGCTTCCAGCGTTTCCCGGGCCGCGTTTTCGTTGGAAACATAGTTGATCAGGACGTGATAGCCCATGGCGGCGAGGCGGATGGCGACGGCGCGGCCGATGCCGCGGCTGCCGCCGGTGACGAGTGCGGTTTTCATGACTGCAGGATTGGGTACAAGGTTGTTTCGCCGAGGATTTCCCGGCAGGTTTGCAGGGCGGTCTCCGACACGCCCAGGACTCCGTGCAGGCCGCAGTTCTGGCCGGTCAGGAAGAGTCCCGGTACCGGAGTCCGGGGATGGACATAGCAGGAGGCGTCCTTTTTCCGGATGCCGAAGGCCGTGCCGCCGGGCGTTCCGGTATAACGCTCCCAAGTGTCGGGGGTGCTTGTCCAATACTTCACGACGGCAGGAGCGAGGCCGGGGATGCGCCGGATCAAGCTTTCCGCCAGCGCGTTACGATCCGGAACCGGAGCCTCGCAGAAGGAGAGCAGGTCTGCGCTCCGGGCGAATCCCTTTCCGTCCGGATTCCCGTAATGGACCATCAGGTTTCCGTCGAAGGTCGTATCCCAGGGCCGGTAGGGAAGGGTCTCCGGCAACAATCGGCAATAGACCGTGAAAATGCCGGGACCGTCCTCCAGGACCTGCAGGCGATGCAGGTAGGAAGGACGGACGTGCCCCTGGAAGAGGGCGAAAGTCAGCCGGGGATGGATGTCGGAGATGATCGTCCCTTCGTAGGAACTGCCGTCTTCGCACCGGACGCGGCCCGGCTCGATGGCCGTCACGGCGCAGCGGGTCCGGATCTTCCCGCGAATCTGTCCCGCGAGGTGATCGACGATCAGATCGCCCGCCGGAAGCCGCCAGGAGCCTTTCCGGTAGGGGATCATTACGTGGGTATATTCTTCCTCCGTCGCCTCCGGAGAAGAGAGCCGGAGGACGTTCCCGAGGGGGTAAGACAGTTCCGGCAGGCGGTGGGAAACCCCGTCCAGGACAATCTCATCGGTCTCCTCTACCCGTTCCCAAGGCAGGTCCGTCAGCCCCAACGGACGGAAGATCCGCTCCAGCGGACCGCCTTCCTCCAGGCCGGCGACGGAATGGAAGCCCGTATTGAACCGAAGTCCGTCGCGGATGAAGGTCTGCAGGCAGCCGCCGGGCTTGGCCCCTTTTTCCAGGACTGTGACGTGGTAGCCCGCCCGGGACAGGATGGCGCCCGAGAGGAGGCCGCCGAGCCCCGCCCCTATGACCACGGCTTCAGGCATTCCGGACGATGAGCGTGGAATTGGTACCGCCGAAACCGAAGGAATTGGACAGGAAGGTATCGAACGGATGCTCAAGGGTTTCCGCAGGAATCCAGAGCTTTTCCGAATCCTCGTCGGGGTGCTCGAAGTTGATGTTCCCGGCGATGAAACCGCCTTGCATCATCAGGATGGAATAGACGATCTCGCTGGCGCCGGCCATCCACATCTCGTGCCCGGTCTGGCTCTTGGTCGATGTCACCGGTACGGTGCGCTCGCCGAATACGCGGGCGATGGCCTTGGCCTCGTTCGCGTCGCCGACATGGGTGGACGTGGCATGGGCATTGACATACCCGATCTCCCGGAGGTCGATGCCGGCGCGCCGGATGGCCATTTCGAGGGACCGGGCCGGGCCGTCCACATTGGGGGAGGAGATATGGTCGCCGTTGGCGGAAAAGCCGTAGCCGAGGACTTCGGCGATGATGGGGGCACCCCGCCGGCGGGCCGATTCGTAGCTTTCCAGGATGATCGTTGCCGCCCCGCCGCCCGGTACGAGACCGTCCCGGTCACGGTCGAAGGGCCGGCTGGCCTTCGTGGGTTCGTCTTCCCGGGTGGAGAAAGCGGAAATTCCGTCGAATGAGCCGGTTGCGGCCGGATTAACCTCCTGCGCACCGCCGCAGACGACCATTTCCTGGAGGCCGTTCTGGATCAGCAGGGCGCCGAGGCCGATGGCATGGGACCCGCTGGCGCAGGCACCCGAAACGGTGAGGTTGATGCCCTTCAGGTGAAAGATGACCCCGAGGTTCATCGTCACGGTGGAATTCATCGACTGGAAGATGGCCCCGGAGCCGCACAGCATCGTGTCTTTCTTCTCCACGATCTTGGAGATGGACTTGTACACGGCATCCGCCGTACTGTCGTTGCCGTACAGCAGTCCCACTTCGTGCGTATCCAGATAGTCCTGGTCGATACCGGCCTGCTTCAGCGCATCCCGCGTGGCGCAGTACGCATACTGGGCCGGCTCGGGCATATAAACGCGCTGGGAGCGCGGCAGCTCCTTCTTCAGGTCCGGCAGCGGAAGCAGGGCGGTGAGTCCCGACCGGAAACCCATCTCTTTCCGCAGGGGATTCAGGACGATGCCGGATTTCCCTTTGTACAAAGCATCACGCACCTCTTCCAGGCCCGTCCCCAGGCACGACCAGATGCCCATTCCCGTAATGACGACTCTTTGCATACTGCAATTGGATATAATTACAAAAATACGCATTTTTTACCTAACTTTGCCCCTGAAACGAAACGAACTTGACAAGATGAAGATCATGAAGTTTGGCGGCACTTCCGTGGGGACCGCCAGCCGTATGCAGCATGTGGCGGAGCTTGTATCCGCAGCCGGGCGGAACCTTGTCGTCCTGTCCGCCATGTCGGGTACCACGAACACGCTCGTGGAAATCGCCGGCTATCTGTACAACCACAACGCCGAAGGCGCGCGCGACACCATCAGCCGCCTGGAAGGGAAGTACCTGAAAGTCATCAAGGAACTCTATACGACCGAAGAATACGCGGAAAAGGCGCGGACCTTCGTCCACGAAACCTTCTCCTATCTCGGGACCTTCGCCAAGCAGCTCTTCGGCCCCGTGCAGGAGAAGATCATCCTGGCCCAGGGTGAACTCCTGTCCACGCACCTGATGTACTGGTACATGCTGGAGAAGGGGATCGGCGTCGTCCTCCTGCCCGCCCTCTCTTTCATGCGGACGGATGTCCAGGGCGAGCCGGATGCCGAGTATATCCGCGAACACCTGACGCAGCTCCTGGCGGAAAACCCGGAGGCGCAGCTGTACCTGACGCAGGGCTATATCTGCCGGAACGCCCACGATGAGATCGACAATCTCCAGCGGGGCGGCTCCGACTATACGGCTTCCCTCGTAGGTGCGGCCCTGGGCGTGGAGGAAATCCAGATCTGGACCGACATCGACGGGATGCACAACAACGACCCGCGCATCGTGAAGGATACGGAAGCGGTCCGGCACCTGCACTTCGAGGAGGCGGCCGAGCTGGCCTATTTCGGAGCCAAGATCCTGCATCCGACCTGCATCCAGCCGGCCCGCTATGCCAATATCCCGGTCCGCCTGCTGAATACGATGGAACCGGAGGCCCCCGGCACTCTGATCAACAACATCCCCGAGCCCGGCACCATCAAGGCCGTCGCCGCGAAGGACAACATCGTCGCGATCAAGATCAAGTCCTCCCGGATGCTCCTGGCCCATGGTTTCCTGCGCAAAGTATTCGAAATCTTCGAGAGTTACCGCACTCCCATCGACATGATCTGCACCTCAGAGGTGGGCGTTTCCATGTCCATCGATGACACCCGCTACCTGGGCGAGATCGTCCACGACCTCAAGAAGTACGGGACGGTGACCGTGGACCTGGACATGTGCATCATCTGTGTGGTGGGCGACATGGACTGGGAGAACGTGGGCTTCGAGTCCAAGGCCCTCAGCGCCATGCAGGACATCCCCGTACGGATGGTCTCCTACGGCGGCAGCAACTATAACATCTCCTTCCTCATCAAGGAGGAAGACAAGGAAGCGGCCCTGCGGGCCCTCAGCGCCAGTCTGTTCGCGAAATGATGAAGGGAGACTTCCCGGTGGGGGAGTTCGCGCAGAAGAAGACGCCGTTCTATTTCTACGACCTGCCCCTGCTGGAGCGGACCCTGGATGCGGTCCGCCGTGAAATCAAGGACCGGCCTCTCTGGAAGGTCCATTATGCCGTCAAGGCCAATGCCAATCCGGAAATCCTCCGACGGATCGCCGCCGCGGGATTCGGGGCCGACTGCGTGAGCGGCGGCGAAGTCCGGATGGCGTACGAAGCCGGTTTCGCCCCGGAAACCATCGTGTATGCGGGCGTGGGCAAGAGCGATGACGAAATCGCCTATGCCCTGGAAAAGGGTATCGCCCGTTTCAATGTGGAGTCGTCGGCGGAACTGCTTGTCATCGAAGAGATTGCCGAGAAAATGGGCAAGGTCGCGCCCGTGAGTCTGCGGGTGAATCCCGACATTGGCGCCCATACCCATGCGAACATTACGACCGGCCTGGCGGAGAACAAGTTCGGCATCTACCATGCGACTCTCCCGGAAGTGATCCGGCTGGCCCTGGGATGCCCGCACATCAGGTTCTGCGGCCTCCACTTCCATATCGGCTCGCAGATCCTGGACATGTCCGATTTCGTGGCCTTGTGCAACCGGATCAACGGGCTCATGGACACGCTGGAGCGGCAGGGCCTCCCGGTCGGAGACCTCAATGTGGGCGGCGGCCTGGGAATCAATTACGAGCACCCGAATCATCTGCCGGTGGCGGATTTCGCCTCTTATTTCAATACTTTCAAACGGCATCTGCAGCTTCGGTACGGGCAGGCGCTCCATTTCGAGCTGGGCCGGAGCATCGTGGCTCCCTGCGGAACCCTCATCTGCCGGGTCCTGTACGTGAAACAGGGCACCTTCCGCCAGTTCGCCATCGTCGATGGCAGCATGACGGAACTCATCCGTCCGGCCCTGTATCATGCCTATCACCGGATCGAGAACCTGACTTCCGACGAGCCGGAGCAGCTGTATGATGTCGTCGGCCCTGTGTGCGAAAGTTCCGATGTCTTTGCCAAGGGCGTTTCGCTGGACGCCTGCCGCCGGGGCGATTTAATCGCCATCCGCAGCGCCGGCGCCTACGGCGAATCCATGGCCTCGACCTACAACGGCCGTCCGCTTCCGGGCGCGTTCTTCTTTGAATAAACGGGAATAATCCGTAACTTTGTCTTCTTATGAAGACGAAAGTGAATCTCAAGGGGCCCAAGGGGCGGATAGCGGCCCTTCTCCAGCAGCCCGCGTTGGCGGAGGGGCAGAAATGTCCGCTGGTGATCCTCATGCACGGTTTCATGGCCAACAAGGCCCTGCAGCCGTTGAAGGGCATTGCCCAGGCGCTGGAGGCCGAGGGTATCGCTTCCCTCCGCTTTGACTTCGACGGCCATGGACGGAGCGATGGCAGGTTCTGCGAGATGACGGTCCTGACGGAAATCGAGGACGCTAAGGCGGTGTTCGCTTATGCCAAGACTTTGGATTTCGTGAGCCGGATTGCCTTCCTGGGGCATTCCCAGGGCGGTGTCGTGGCCGGCATGCTGGCGGGTGAACTGGGGGCGGACGAAGTGACGGCCCTTGTGCAGCTGGCTCCGGCGGCGGTCCTGAAGGACGATGCCTTGAACGGCGTTCTGATGGGCAAGACCTATGATCCGGCGAATCCCCCCGAAAAACTCCGCGTCTTTTTCCATAAGGTGGGAAAATGTTATTTCCAGGTAGCGCAGAAACTTCCGATTTACGAGACCTCTGCGAAATACGACGGCCCCGTGTGCCTGATCCATGGAACGGAAGACAAGATCGTTCCTTACCGTTATAGCGAGCAGTATGACGCGGGTTATAAAAACAGCGTCCTGCACATCCTGGAGGGCGAAAACCACCTCCTGTCCAAGCGTCGTCAGGAGGTCATTTCCCTCGCTGTCGGTTTCCTGAAAGACAAGCTGAAATGAATCTCTTCCCGGAAATAGAGAAGGCCTATTCCAAAGACCGGCTCTCCGCGCGGGAGGCCCAGCGCCTCGCGCAGTACATCGCCTTCGGGCCCATCGTGTTCCAGGCCAGCCGGCTGATGATCAAGTTCGGCATCCTGGAGCGGCTCCGTGACCGGGAAATGACGCTTCCCGAAATTGCTAAAGCCGCCGGGCTTTCGGAATATGCGGCCAAGGTGCTCCTGGAGGCGTCGCTCTCCATCGGCACGGTCCTGATCGACCCGGAAACGGACCGGTATTCCTTGTCCAAGACGGGCTGGTTCCTGCTGAACGACCCTTCCACGCGGGTGAACCTGGATTTCAACCAGGACGTGAACTATGAGGGCTTCTTCCACCTGGAGGAGGCGCTGCTGGAAGGAAAACCGGCCGGACTCGCCCATTTCGGCAACTGGCCCACGCTGTATGAAGGCCTCTCTTCTCTTCCGGAACAGGTGAAGAAGAGCTGGTTCGGTTTCGACCATTTCTATTCCGACCATTCCTTCGACGAGGCGCTGGGAATCGTGTTCAAGTATCATCCCCGCCGGATCATGGACGTGGGCGGCAATACGGGCCGATGGGCCCTGCGCTGCGTGGAATACGATCCTGAAGTGCGGGTGACCATCGTGGACCTGCCGCAGCAGCTCGCGATGATGCGGGAGCAGACGGCCGGGAAGCCGGGTGCGGACCGCATCGACGGGTATGCCATGGACATGCTGAATCCGGCTTCCCGTTTCCCGGAAGACCTTCACCCCGACCTGATCTGGATGAGCCAGTTCCTGGACTGCTTCAGCGAAGTCGAGATCCTGTCCATCCTGCAGCGGGCGGCGGCCGTGATGGCGCCGGATGCGCACCTGGCCGTCATGGAGACGTTCTGGGACCGCCAGAAGTTCGAACCGGCCTCCTTCTGCCTCACGATGACGAGCCTGTATTTCACCGTGATGGCCAACGGCAACTCCAAGATGTATCATTCCGACGACATGACACGCCTGGTGGAACAGGCCGGAATGACGGTGGAGGAGATCCACGACGGACTGGGCCAGGGTCACAGCATCATGATTTGTAAACTTATGTAAGATTATGGATATCAAAGAAATAAATGCGAAGGTCGATGCCTTCCTCGTGGATGAACTGGAGATCGATCCGGAAAAGATTTCGGACGATGCCCGCCTGAAGGAGGACCTCGGGATCGACAGCCTGGAGGTTGTGGATGTCATCGTGCTCGTGGAGGAGGAGTTCGGCTTCAAGATGCGGCCGGAACAGTTCAGGGAACTGAAGACCTACGGTCAGTTCTGTCAGTTCATCCGTGACCGGCTTGCCTGAGTACGCGCATACCGGCTGGCAGGGGACGACGGACGGGACGCCCTGGATGCAGCGGACGCTCATCCGGCTTTTCCGCATGCTTCCCCTGGAGGTGCTGTATGCGGTCATGGCCCTGGTCATCCCTTTCTACATGCTGTTCGGGAAAGGGTTTAAGGCCTCCTATGGTTTTTACCGCAAGCGCCTGGGCTACGGGCCTTTCAAGTCGTTTGTCCATGTGTATCTGAACGAGTTTTCCTTCGGCCAGGTGGTCCTGGACCGTTTTGCCGCCTATGCGGGGAAAGCGTTCCGGATGAACGTGCCGCGGATGGACTTGTTCGAAAGCCTCTGTGCGGGGCCCGAAGGGTTCGTGCAACTGAGTTCCCATGTGGGCAATTATGAAATGGTCGGCTATACGCTCACCGCGCCCAAGCGCCTGAATGCGTTGGTGTTCGGGGGCGAGACGGCCACGATCATGGAAAACCGGGCCCGGCTGTTCGGGCAGACCCATGTCCGGATGGTCCCGGTGTCGGAAGACCTGTCCCATATCTTCATCCTGAACAGCGCCCTTGCCGACGGGGAGATCGTCAGCCTGCCCGGCGACCGCGTTTTCGGGTCGCAGAAGACGGTGGAATGCCTCTTTTTCGGGCAGAAGGCGAAGTTCCCGGCCGGCCCGTTCATCCTGGCCGTCCAGCGGCAGGTCCCGGTCCTGACCGTCTTCGTGATGAAGGAAAAACGGCAGGAATTCAGGGTCTTCCTGGAAGTGGAGCAGGTGCCGGAGCAAGGGACGAAGCAGGAGCGGATCCAGGCCCTGGCCGATGCCTACGCCCGCCGCCTGGAGGAGATCGTGCGCCTGTATCCCGACCAATGGTATAACTTTTACGATTTTTGGAAATGACCTCCTTTGCCGATATCGACATCCTCGGGATCCTTCCCCAGCGGGAGCCCTTCCTCTTCGTGGACCGTCTCCTGCATTATGACGACGTGGAGACGGTGACGGCCTTCACGGTCCCCGAAGGGCATCTGCTGGTGGAAAACGGGCATCTGACGGCTTCCGGCGTCCTGGAGAATATGGCGCAGTCGAGCGCGGCCCGGATCGGATACCTGAACAAATACATCCTGCACGTCCCTGTGCGTGTCGGTTTTATCGGCGCAATCCGGAAATTCCGGGTGCACCGGCTGCCGGCCGTGGGGGAAACGGTGGAAACGACCATTCTCCTCCGGGAAGATGTCTTCGGCATCTCGTTGACGGATGCCGTGACCCGGGTGGGGGAGGAAATCATCGCGGAGGCGTCCCTGAAGACGGCTCTCGGAGAAAAGGAAGCGGAATGAAGCAAGTCATCTGCATAGGGGAGAGCATCCTGTCGCCGATCGGAGAGACCGTGCAGGATAATTTCGGGGCGGTGTTGCGGGGAGAATCGGCCCTGCAGCTCCATGCGGGAACATTCGGCGTGAAAGAACCCTTCATGGCTTCACTCATGGACCGTGCCCGTTGGCGGGTCCCGGGCCGGACGTTCTTTGATACGCTCATCATCGAAGCGGCCCGGCGGGCCGTGGAGGCTTCGGGCATCGACCCGGCCAGCCCCCGGACGGCGTTCATCCTCTCTTCCATCAAAGGAAATATCGAACATATTGGCACGCAGGATGTTACACTGGCTGCATCGGCCCGCCGCCTCGTGGAGGCCTTCGGCAATCCGAATCCGCCTGCAGTCGTGTCCAATGCCTGCATATCCGGGCTGGCCGCTCTTCTGCAGGGACGCCGCATGCTCCTGGGAGGCGGCTTTGACCAGGTCGTCGTGGTCGGTGCGGAGGTCCAGTCCCGTTTCATCGTGACGGGCTTCCAATCCCTGAAAGCCCTTTCGGAGACCCCCTGCAAACCCTTCGATGCGCACCGGGACGGCTTGAATCTCGGGGAAGCCGCCGCAGCCGTCGTCCTCGGATTCGGCGAAGAAGGCTGGGAACTCGTGGACGGGGCTGTCCGGAACGATGCAAACCATATCTCGGGCCCATCCCGGACGGGAGAGGGAAGCTACAAAGCCCTGCGCTATGTTCTCTGCCATATCGCCCCGGAGGAACTCGCCTTTGTCAATGTCCACGGCACCTCCACCCTCTACAATGACGAAATGGAATCCATCGCCATCGACAGGGCCGGGCTCATCGACGTTCCGGTCAATGCCCTGAAGGGGTATTTCGGCCATACGATGGGGGCGGCGGGCATCCTGGAGTCCATCCTGTCCATGCGGGCGGTGGATGCCGGCGTCGTCCTGCCCACCCGCGGCTTCTCGGAATTGGGCGTCAGCCGTCCGGTGAAAGTTTCGGCGGAAGCTGGAAAGACTTCCAGGCGGGCCTTTGTAAAACTCCTTTCCGGTTTCGGCGGGGTGAACGGGGCGCTGCTTTTCAGAAAAGGAGGTGCGACATGCTGACAATCAAGAAGTTCGCTTTCATCCCCAACGGGACGGACTTGACGGCCCTGTATCGCTCCAGGGTGGGGGATTACCCCAAATTCTTCAAGATGGATACGGCCTGCAAGCTGGGTTTTCTCCTGGCCGAAGAGCTGGCCGACGAGCCTCGTTTCTCTCCCCGGGAAGACCGGGCCGTGCTGATGTTCAGCACGCACGGCTGCCTGTGCAATGACCGGCACTATGAGGAGACGGTGCAGGATTTTCCTTCACCCGCCCTCTTCGTCTATACCCTTCCCAACATCATCACGGGTGAAATCGCCATCCGGAACAAGTACGCGGGGGAGACCTCGGCATACGTTTTGGAGCGTTTCGACCCGGCCGTTTTTGCCGCCCTCGTGGAACAGGCGTTCCAGGACGAGGTGACCGCCTCGGCCCTGTGCGGTTGGGTGGATTGCCGCGCGGATGATGATTATACCGCCTTCGCGTTCCTGGTGGAGCGAGACGGCGACGGAAAAGCATTCAATACAGAGAACATATATGGAATCCTTGATCAATGAAATCAAACTGAAGCTCATCGACGCCCTGAACCTGGACGGGATGAAGCCGGAAGATATCGACAATGACGCCCCCCTGTTCGGGGACGAGGGACTGGGACTCGACTCCATCGACGTCCTGGAACTGATTGTGCTGCTGGAGCGCAACTACGGCATCCGGCTCTCCAGCCCGCAGGAAGGCAAGAAGGTCTTCCGCAGCGTCGCTGTCATGGCGGAATACGTGGCCGCGAACCGGACCAAATAGGTGGATCCGGTTCTCCATATTACCGGCGCCGGTGTCGTCAGCGCCATCGGGTGCGGGCAGGAAGAGACCCTGGACGCGCTCCGGAAGGGGCTGGCCGGCATCGCACCCGTGCAATATCTGCAGACGGAGGAACGGCGCTTCCCGGTGGGAGAGGTCAAGGCCTCGAATGAGGAGCTTGCTGCCCGGTGCGGTGCTGCGGAGGGGCTTTCCCGGACCTCGCTGCTGGGTATCGCCGCCTTGCAGGAGGCTCTGCAACAGGCTGGCTTGAAAGACCTTACAGGCGTTCCTCTCATCGGCGGGACGACCGTCGGCGGCATGGACCTGACGGAACGGATCTTTCCGGCCTATTCCCGGCTCCATGACTGCGGCGCATCCACGGATGCCATCGCCGGGCATTTCGGCGGGGCACCCTTTGCGACGACGCTCTCTACGGCCTGTTCCTCGGCGGCCAATGCCATTATCTTCGGGGCGAATCTGATCCGGAGCGGCCGGGCCGATATCGTGGCGGTGGGCGGCAGCGAATGCCTGTCGGATTTCCACCTGCACGGATTCGGTTCCCTGATGATCCTGGATGAAGCGCCCTGCCGGCCGTTCGATGCCACACGGGCCGGGTTGAACCTGGGGGAGGGCGCCGCTTTCCTGATCCTGGAGTCCGAAGCTTCCAGGAATCGCCGCGGAGCGCAGTCCCTGGGCATTTTGAGCGGTTTCGGCAATGCCTGCGACGCCTTCCATCAGACGGCTTCCTCCGAAGACGGCGAAGGCGCTTTCCTCGCCATGCAAAAGGCCCTGTCCATAGCCGGAGTACGTCCGCAGGACATCGGCTATGTCAATGCGCACGGCACCGGGACGCCCAACAATGACGCCTCCGAAAGCACTGCGCTGCGGCGGCTTTTCGGGGATTCCCTGCCGCCGGTTTCTTCCACCAAGGCCTTTACCGGCCATACGACCAGCGCTTCCGGGAGCATCGAGGCTGTCTTCTGTCTCCTGGCCTTGCGGGAGGGATTCATCCCGCCGCAACTGAATTGGAAGGCGGCCGATCCGGCCTGCATCACGCCCTATCCGGGCGAGTCACGGCCGGCTCCGACCGGGCATCTGCCCCTGAAACATATCCTGTGCAACGCCTTCGGCTTTGGCGGAAACGATTCATCCATCCTGCTTTCCCATGCGTAAGGTCTATCTTCATTCCCGTTGTGAGCTTCTGCCCGGCGATCCGGAACCGGACTGGCGGAGCGTCTTTTCCGTGATGGAAGCCCGGCGGATGGGCCGCCTTCTCAAGCGGGCTGTCTGGACCTCGGCGGAGGCGTTGAAGCAGGCTGGAATCGCCGTTCCGGATGCCGTCATCATCGGCACGGACTTCGGCTGCATCGACAATTCCGAACACTTCCTGAAAGCGGTCAAGGGGATGGACGACGCCCCCTTGAAGCCGACGCATTTCATGCAGTCCACCCACAACACCATCGCCTCCCTGATCGCCATCCGGCTGGGCTGCCACGGGTATAACGCGACCTATTCGCACCGCGGCCGTTCCTACGGAAGCGCCCTCGAGGACGCCTGGATGCAGATCGCCCTCGGCGACATCGACACCGCCCTCGTCGGCTGGTTCGACGAACTCACCCCGCTCCTCGCGGAAAGCCTCCGCCGCCAGGGCATCGACCCGAAAGAGCACGCCCTCGCGGTGGTCCTTTCTGCCAACCCCGAGGGCGCGTTGGAAGTTCTGTCGATCTGAGGAGGTCGAAGACCGACGAAAGAAACTAATACCCGAAGATATCCTCCAGCGTAACCTGCTGGACGGGTCCCAGGGTCTTCAGGAAGCCCAGGTCCAGGTCGGACGGGTCGCCGAGGATGGCATAGACGTAGGTGCGGCCTTTGATCCACTTCGCGTGGGTGGCAAGAAGGTCGTCCATCGTCAGGGCGCCCACTTTCTCATAAACCTGCTTCTCGCGGGGCTCGGTGAGGCCGAGTTCCTGCGCGGTCAGGTAGCTGTACAGGACGGAGGCGCCGGTCGTGCGCTGGGTGCGGAGCTTGCCCAGGATGGCGGCTTTTGCGATTTCCAGGTTCTCAGGGGCCTGGGGCAGGTCTTCGATGATCTCGTCGAAGCCTTCGACCGCCTTCTGCAGTTTGTCGTTCTGGGAAGCGATGGTGGCCCGGAAGGCGTAAGTGTCACCCAGGAAGCCCGGGGTTGAAAGCTGGGCGCCGGCTCCGTAGGCGAGGGCACGGGATTCCCGCATCTCCTGGAACACGATGGCGTTCATGCCGCCGCCGTAGTATTCATTGAACAGGTCGATGTACGGATCCTGCGAAAGATCCATCGTCTCGCCCCGGTCGGAATACTGCACATAGTTGAACTGGCGTGCGTTGTACGGGGCCAGGATGACCTTGGAAACCGGGGTCAGCTGCTTGGTGGGATGCGTCTTCACGAGCGGCTCCAGCCCTTCGCAGGGATGGGCGGCCGCGATCATCTCACGGACTTCCTCGATCGGGGCGGGGCCGTAGTAGAGGAAGGTCACCTGCTTGCCCAGAAGGTCCTTCACGGCGCCGGTCAGCGCGTCGGAGGTGAGCGCGGCGACATCGGCGTTCGTCAGCATTTTGGACTTGATATACTCCGGACCGTACATCAAGTAAGTCTGCAGGGCGCTGTTGCAGGAACGCTGGTTCAGCTTGGTATCCATCCGCCTGCGGATCAGGTCCTGCTTGAGTTCGGTGAGGACCGTTTCATCGCCGGCGGCGTTACGCAGCAGGTCTTCCACGGTCGCGAGGGCCTGGGAGATGTTCTCGCTGAGGCCGGTGATCCAGATGTTGCTGGTGTTTCCGCCCACCTGGAGACCATAGCTGCAGGCCAGTCCGTACATCTGGGACGCGATGTCCGCGGCAGGATGCTCCGCTGTTCCCAGATAGTCGAAGTAGCTGGCGGAGAGTGCCAGGACGGGATCCGTGTCGCTGCCCTTGTCGTACCGGAAGGTCAGGGAAGCGATGTCATTCTTCTCGTTCTTCTTGTACAGGAGCGGGAGCCCGTTCACGTCGGAGACGGTCATGTCGGTCTCGAAGTCCACGAAAACCGGCTCGATAGGCTTGACTTCGGCATCGGCGATCCCGGCCAGGAAGGCGCTCTGCTTGTCGCGGTTGGTCACGATCGGCGTGATGCGCGGCGCGTCGATCTTCTTGATGGACGTGTCCTCGCCGATGTGCTTATAGACGACGGCGTAGCTCTCGGCCCCCAGGTACTTCCGGGCCCAGGCGACGACATCGGCCTTGGTCACCTTCTGGATCCGGTCCATCTGCCCGACGGCCGTATTCCAGGGAATCCGGTTGACGAAGGCTTCCACGAACTGGTTGGCCCGGCTGCTGTTGGCCACCAGTCCCTGCATCTGACGGAGCTTGTAATTGGCCTTGACGGCCTCTACGAGCGATTCGGGGAAATCACCTTCCCGGAGTTTGGCGAATTCGGCCAGCAGGATGTCGCGGACTTCTTCCAGGGTCTGTCCTTCCTTGGGCGTCCCCTCCACGATGAAGAGGCCGTGGTCGGCCCGGTTGTAGTTGACGACGTCGGCGCTCAGCACGGCCTGGTTCTGTTTCACGTCCAGGTCGATCAGGCCGGCCTGCCCGTTGGACAGGACCGATGCCACGATCCTGGAAATCTCACTGTCCAGGGAGGACGCGCCCGGGGTGCGCCAGCCCATCATCAGGAATTCGGCTTCGTTTCCGAGAATGTCCTTGCGGAGCGGGGCGGTGACGGGATCCTCCGGCTTCACGGTGAAAGTCGGCAGGTTCTCGTTGGGCTTCCAGGCGCCGAAGTATTTCTCGATGGTCTTGACCATCTTGTCCGGGTCAAAGTCCCCGGAGAGGCAGATGGCCACGTTGTTCGGGACGTAGTAGGTGTCCTTCTGCTTGCGGATGGCCTTCAGGGAAGGGTTCTTCAGGTGGTCCTGGGTGCCGATGACGGTCTGCGTCCCGTAGGGGTGGTGGGGGAACAGGAGCGAGTCGAGGGCGTCGAAGGCTTTGTCGGAGTCGGAGGTCAGGCCCATGTTCTTTTCCTCATAGACGGCCTCGAGCTCGGTGTGGAAGCCGCGGAAGACGCAGTTCATGAAGCGGTCGGCCTGGATCTTGGCCCAGTTCTCCACCTGGTTGGAGGGAATTTCCTCCACATAGCAGGTGACATCGTTGGACGTGTAGGCATTGGACCCTTCGGAGCCGATGATGGACATGAGCTTGTCGTACTCGTTCGGGATCGCGATCTTGGAGGCCTCGTAGCTGATGGAGTCGATCTCATGGTACAGGGCGAGGCGCTCGTCGTTGTCCTTCAGGGTGCGGTACACCTCAAAGAGGCTGTCGATGGCCGCGAGCATCGGCTTCTCGGCCTCGTAGTCCTGGGTGCCGAACTGCTCGGTACCCTTGAACATCATGTGCTCGAGGTAGTGGGCGAGGCCGGTGTTGTCGGAGGGGTCGTCCTTGCCGCCCGCCCGGACGGCGATATAGGTCTGGATGCGGGGTTCGTCCTTGTTGACGCTCATATACACTTTCAGGCCGTTGGGAAGGGTGTAGATCTTCGCCTGGAGCGGATCTCCCTTCACGGTCTCATACTTGGGGCCGCAGGATGCGGCCAGGACGGCCAGGGCCGCCACCATCAGCAGTTTGTTTCTCATACGTAACGAGTTTGAATCAACAAATTTACAAATAATCTGTCATACCTCCAATGAATGGGCCTGGTTTGCGACGGTTTTGGACAGGGTCTGATTAATAGGACCTTGCCCGGAATGTTCGCAGACCATGCCTAAGAAACAGGCTGGAATCCTTGCTATCCCGGCCGGAAATTGTTAATTTTGTCGATTGGATTGACCTGTTTTGGCGGTCCATTTACTCATTTGGACGTAAAATTGTTAAAAACAATAACTTATGCACGAAAAACTAAACTATGAGATTCCCGAGGCCGAACTCCTCGTGGTAAGATTTGAGGGAAACATTATGAGTCCCGGAACAGAAACCGGCAATCCGAACCGGCCGTTCGGCGCCCGTTCCTGGACGGTTGAAGAAGATGATGAGTTCTAAACACTTCGCCCTATGAAAATGAACAAGTACTTCTATCTGGCTGCCGCCGCGACCCTCCTGATGGGCTGTGCCAAGGAACAGGACCAAAAAGTGGAAGAGGTTTCCGGCAAGGTATATACGATCGAGGCCGCCGTCGAGAATCCGGCGACACGCTCCATCGCCTCTTTGAACGGAACGACGGACCTGTATGAATTCGCCTGGGCGGAGAATGAAACCATCGCCGTCGTTCCGGACGACTATGATGACCCGCTGTCTTTCAATGTGGTGGACACGAAGAACGGCACATTCTCCTACACGGCGGGCGAGGGCGAGCCGGAATACACTCGTTTTTCCCTTGCCGTTTCTCCGGAAGATGCGTTGCAGGAAGCGACTGTTGATGGCGGTAATGTTCTCTATACCATCCAATATTCTGGCAGTTACCTCCAAGGACAATCCAACGCCATCATGGTGGCCGGCGCTCCGACCAAAGTTTCCGGCAACCAAAAGTTCCAGTTCAAGCACGTCGGCGCCCTTGTGCGTGTCACCTATAACAATGTGCCTGCGGGAACGTCTGCCATGGTATTCAGCACCGACGACAATTTCATTACCGGTGTCTTTAACTTTAACTCCGCTACGGGCGTAGAAGCGGAAGCAAATAGCATTACAGAAACTTCAACTCAGGAAACGGGTACGGAAGCAATGGTAATGCTGGAGAATCCCACGACCGCTGTCGTGGAGACCATGGACTTTTACCTCCCTATCCCGACCGGTTCTTACCAGACTTTCCAAGTGCGCCTCGTCGATGAAAATGGGGCCACGATTAACGGTACGGAGCAAACCTTCTCCGCCAGCAATCCCTTCACGGTCTCCCGGGCCGATGTCGTCGAATGCCCGGCGATTACCCTGGCGGTTTCTGCCATTGAGAATTTCAGTTCGTCCAATGCAACTACGAATAATTACGATTGTAATTCAGGCCTTTCTACGGCGGCAAACCGCACTGATTTCGACTTCACTTGGACTCCTGCAGGATCGGGTACGGTTTTCAAGAATGGCATCAAACTTGGCAGCAGTGGTTCCGCGACAGGTTCCGTTACCAGTTCTGACATCCTTTCCCTCATTCCTGAAGGAGAGAATTTCACTGTGAAAATTTATGCTGCGGTCTGGAATAATGATGGTGGCGAATTGGTCGTTACGTATAATGACGTGGCACAACAGGCCGCTCCGGCAAATGACGCCATTACGAGCACGGGCAGCGAATACTCCGCATCAGACTTTGTTTCCCCGACTGAATTCGTATTCACAAAGGTGGAAAATGCGACGGGCCTTAAGATTGCTTCTTCCACAAAACGCATTCTTATCGACAAGGTCGAAGTGGTTCCTGGAGGCACGGTTCCAGTCATTGAAACGCTCACGGTCACTCCCGACGAGAACAATCCCGAGACTGTTCCCGCCGAAGGCGGCGTTCTGAACTTTACCGTGGAGACTGCCAACATCGATTCCTGGACTGTTGAATCCAATCATGAAGGCTTCGTGGCTACGAAGACTGCGGACGGATTTACAGTGACTGTTGCGGAAAACGAGACCACTGCCACCAGAAGCGCCACCATCACGGTTGCCGGAGGCAGCAAGAGTGTCGATGTGACCATCAACCAGGCTGCGGCCGAGAATCCCGATGCCAACAGCATCGACAATCCTTATACGGTTGAGGAAGCGCTTGCCATCATCAAAGAACTTGATGATAACAAAAAAACGGAGGCTTGCTATACGCAAGGTACCATTACTGAAATCACAGAGGTCAACACCACAGAATATTACAATGCCACCTATACGATTTCTTCCGGCCAGAATTCCCTCGTTGTCTTTAGGGGCAAGTATCTTGACAATGCCAATTTCACCTCAGAGGATCAGATTAATGTGGGAGATGTCGTTGTCGTGTGTGGCGAACTTCTGAAATATGTGAAGAATAATGTGACGACCCCTGAGATTGCGAAGGACAACTATATCGCCAAGTTCGCTGAAAGGGCGCCATACTTTACTGCCGCCCTGACCGGTGAAGCCCAGATTACCCATGCCGGTGGCACAAAAACCATTGAGATTGCGGCCAATGTCCCCTGGACGGCAACCGCCAACAATGGTGCAACGCTCCAGATTGGAAGCGGCACGCCGGCTGCCTCCGTTTCCGGAACCGAAGACGCTACGGTAACGGTTACCATCCCTGCCAATGAAAACGGAGCAGAGTATGTCATTAGCTTCTCCTCCAGCAATGAAAACGTCACGCTCCCGGACGATATCCAGATTACCCAGACCGCGGTCCCTACCATCACCGGCATCTCCGTGGAAGATTACACGGCAACGTATTCGGTAAGCGAAGATGAGTATTCCTTTGACGGTAAGGTCTATGCCTTGTATAGCGATGATACCCGAGTTGAAATTGAAGCTGGAGACTATGAGGTAGAGGAAAGTGTTGATCTTTCCGAAAAAGGCGAATACGACGTAACAATCTCTTATCTGACGTTCAATCAAACAATTAAGATTAAGGTTGGAGGTAATACCGTCGATGTCCTTACGGCCAGTATGCTTGCAGCTACATCAACAAACTATACGGATTTTTCCAACGTTTCGTATAGCGGAGATAACCACTCAAAAGCGGTTTATGCTGGGCAAAGTGCAAAATCCAGCAGTGGAGGAATTCAATTACGCTCGAAAAACAGCAATTCCGGAATTGTTTCGACCACAAGCGGTGGCAAAGTAAAATCCATAAAGATCACGGTTGAAAGTGGTTCCAACACCATTGACGTTTACGGCAATACCACGGCTTATACAAGTGCTTCCAATTTGTATAATAGTAGCGCTCAGGGAACTAAGTTGGGGAGTCTGTCTGCGACGGGAACCATAACGGTTGACGGTGAATACCAGTATGTTGGAATAAGGTCCTACAGTGGTGCCGTTTACATCACGAGCATTGAAATCACTTGGGAATGAGACTCTTCCGGAAGTGGAATCTCAGAGAGTGGTGGCGCCATCGTAGATCCGGGGTATCTCTCCAGTGGGGAGATACCTTTGGTCTGCATCATCTAGAAGACCTTCATCCCTAAGAGCTACCACCAAAGATTTGAAATAAAGTAAGATTCTACAGAACGAATAATCAAGAGTTTTAGAACTATGAGTTTAAGTTCAGGGGCCTCGATATCGGGGCCCCTGCATTATATGCAAATGGCAATGCCCTTCTCCACCTTCCGCGCCATCGTAAGCCTCCGACCATCCACGTGTCCTGTGGCTGACGTCCAATAATGCGAGACGCTTACCTCCTATGTCGCCTGTATAGGCAGGCAAGCGCACCAGGAACTCTCCCTACTAATCCATCATGTTCGGGCAAGGACTGACGCTTTTATGGGCACGGTCTGTTTTTC
>Ga0310697_10001777_pt1 | contig 24203 bp, 14 predicted proteins | sample 172DNAGHGlowgp2_FD_203883 | JGI IMG/M metagenome (GOLD analysis project Ga0310697, IMG submission 203883) | Sheep rumen microbial communities from Palmerston North, Manawatu-Wanganui, New Zealand - 1728 DNA GHGlow gp2 (v2) (version 2) | ecosystem: Host-associated > Mammals > Digestive system >...
TTAAGCCAGCAGTGCTGGTTGGAAGTTAAGCACTTTCGTGCTGGACAATACTACAGCAATTAAATGCTATCGTCCTGTGCAAAGCACATAACTCCCAAGAGCGTAGCGAGTTTACTTCCATTTCTATTTCCATTTTTACTTCCGAAAGATGTGTAATTTAGGTGTGGTTGCCGTAGTGAGGGGTTACTTCGACTTGTAATCCGTAAAAGGTGCAGGATTCAGTTCCTGATAACCAACGTTGAGTTTTCCCAAAAGTCCGCTTGCGACCGTTGCACCCCACCTTCTTAATAATAAAGTGAGTGCCGTAGGAGAGGAATACTTCGTAATGGTTGAACGTCGGATAGCAGATTCGAAAGTGCAGGTTCGATTCCTGCCACCAGTTCGCTGGTGTAGTTTAGAACCCTCACCGCTTGTCGCCTCACATCTTATAAGCAAGTGCCGTAGATGAGACTTACTTCGCCTGTTAAGCCGGTGGTCGCTGGTATAAAGTCCAGCCATGGATTATCCATGTAGCTCAGATAATTAGAGCACCGTAAAAAGTGTCTTTTCGCCAGTAGCCTTGCTTCATACAGCGGAGTGGAGCAGTTGGTAGCTTGCAAGTTTCATAAGCTTGAGGACGCAGGTTCGAGTCCTGCCCCCGCAACAAAAAAACGCAGAATGCCGTAGGATGACAGATACTTCGCTCCACCATGAGGGAGGGTTTTTACTGGTTTTTCTCAAAAATCTTTGCGAGACTCCCGCCTGTTGCCCGCCTGTCGCTTCTGCTTATCAAAAACGGTTGCCGTAGTAGAGAGATACTTCATTAGCTACGTCAGAAAGCACTCGACTGATAATCGAGGGATTCATGACTCTCTATGCCTGTCGCACCGTTTCCTTTTAAGTACATGATGAATAACTAATTAATTTAACAAGTAACGAAAATGAAGTACAATTCTATGTTGAGAGAACAGAATACCGAGAAGAACTACGAGGGCGCCAACGCTTACGCGATGACCCCTGAGTTGGAACTCTACTCTGCCGTAGTGACTGCATCGCTCAGCGATACTTTCTACGAGAAGCAGGACGAGCGTACCAACCGTATTGCAAAGCTTGTCAAGAAGGTGTCTCCAGAGTTTGTGGCACGTCTTGCAGTATATACACGCACAGTGATGAATCTCCGCAGCGTTCCACTGCTCCTCCTGGTTGAACTGGCAAAGGTACACAATGGCGACGACCTTGTGGCCCGTGCCGTGGAGAAGACAGTGCTTCGTGCCGACGAGATTATGGAGTTGCTGATGTGCTACCAGTGGCGCAACCCTTCCACCGACCCACGCAAGAAGCTGGGCAAGTTGTCGCGCCAGATTCAGAACGGTTTGCAGCGTGCATTCAACCGATTCGACGAATACCAGTTCGCCAAGTACGACCGCGATAATCTCGAGGTGAAGCTCCGCGACGCATTGTTCCTCGTTCACCCCAAGGCTAAGGACGAAGAGCAGCAGGCGCTTTTCGACAAGATTGTGAACGGCCAGTTGGAGACTCCTTATACTTGGGAAACAGAACTCTCTGCACTCGGTCAGCAGCAGTTCGAGTCCGACGAGCTGAAGAGAGAGGCTTTCCGCCAGAAGTGGGAAGAGTTGGTGAACAGCGGCAAGATGGGTTATATGGCTCTGATGCGCAACCTGCGCAATATGCTCCAGGCCGATATCTCCCTCCTCGAGATGCAGAAGGTGGCCAACCGCCTCGCTGATGCACAGCAGGTGGCGAAGTCCAAGCAGTTGCCCTTCCGCTATCTGTCTGCCTACCGCGAGATTGAGAAGGTGGATTCCGTCCACACCGCAACACTGATGAATGCCTTGGAGGCCGCCGTCAAGGCCTCTGCAAGCAATATTGAAGGTTTCGACGAGAACACACGCGTCTTGCTGGCTTCCGATGTCAGCGGTTCAATGTGGTCATCTATCAGCCTGAAGAGCACTGTTCGTCACTTTGATATAGGTCTCTTGCTGTCGATGTTGCTCCGCAACCGCTGCAAGCAGGTCGTAGCTGGAATATTTGGCGACACCTGGAGAGTGGTGAATATGCCCAACGACAACATCCTGATGGCTACCCGCCAGTTGGAGAGGCTGGCTAACACTGTAGGTTTCAGCACTAATGGTTATAAGGTCATCGACTGGCTCATCAACCAGAAGAAGGAGATGGACAAGGTGATGATGTTCACCGATATGCAGATGTGGGACAGCACATGGTCTGATAAGGCCATTGAGGACTCCTGGCACCGCTACAAGCAGATGGCGCCCGATGCCAAGCTCTACCTCTTCGACCTAGCTGGCTACGGACAGCTCCCTCTGCGCATCGTAGAACCCGATGTGTATCTCATCGCAGGTTGGAGCGACCGTGTGTTCGATGTCCTCTCTGCCATCGACAAGGGCGAGGACGCTCTGGGCGAAATCAATAAGATTAGTCTTTAGGGATGCATACAAATCCCGTTTAATACCATAGATACGGGGCCTCCGTCTCAATAATGAAGTTTGGCGTTTTTCTTCAGAAATGAAGAAGGACGCCATTCTTAGTTTGTCGCAAACCGTCAAATTTGCATCATGTCCGTCATTTGTTTCTCTTATTTTTGTTGATACGGCGAACAATGATTACCTTTGCGATGAAAAACAAATTTTATAACTTAACTACCTAAATGATAATGAAACGATTAATGACTTTGTTTTGCTGCTGTTGCTTGGCCATCAGCAGTTTTGGACAGCAGGCGTTAGGCCAGCGTCCACGAGTACAATCCCCAGTAGTACACCCTGACGGCACGGTAACCTTCAATTTCTACGACCCCTCCGCCCAGCAAGTGAGCGTCATGGGCGATTTCGATGAAATCCGAGGAAAAGACCTTCCCATGACCAAGTTTGAGAACGGTGTGTGGTCGGTGACCACCGACGCGCTCAATCCCGAACTCTATTCTTATAGTTTTAGGGTAGATGGACAGCGTTTCATCGACCCAGCCAACAGTTATGTGAACCGCGACATCTCAACCCTGAGCAACATCTTCATCGTGACGAAGTCCAACGACGACAAGGGACATCTCTACCAGGTGAACGACGTGCCTCACGGCACTCTCGCCCGCGTGTGGTACGACAGCCCGACGCTCGGTCAGCAACGGCGCATGACGGTCTATCTGCCTGCCGCCTACGACGGCAAGAAGCGTTTCCCGGTGATGTACCTGCTCCATGGACACGGTGGCGACGAAACGGCATGGGGCGACTTAGGCCGTACTTCTCAGATTATGGACAACCTGATTGCCGAGGGCAAGGCCGTGCCGATGATTGTGGTGATGCCCAACGGCAACCCCACTTGCAATGCCGCTCCCGGATGGTGGCATGAAGGAATGTACACACCCGATGGCAACGCATTTAACCAGCGCGGGGCAAAGGCTTCCATGGAGGAAAGTTTCATGGACATTGTCCGCTTTGTCGATAGCCACTACAAAACCATCGCCAAGCGTCAGGCTCGTGCTGTGACAGGTCTTTCCATGGGTGGCGGGCACACCTTCGGCATTTCACGCCTCTATCCCACGGAGTTCGATTACTACGGACTCCAGTCGGCCGCCGCACGCATGCAGCAGAATGACCCCAAGTTCGATGAACAGATGAAACGTCTCTTCGACTCGAAACCAAAACTCTACTGGATTGCCATAGGCAAGGACGATTTCCTGATGCAGATGAACAGCCAACTGCGTCAATATCTCGATGAGAAGGGTTATCCCTACGAGTACTATGAGAACGACGGTGGACACATCTGGCGCAACTGGCGCATCTACCTCACCATGTTCGCTCAGAAAATCTTCAAATAGTCCCTCATCTTGGGATTGACTGTTTCCTTAGCCCAATGAACAAAATAATCCGTGGCAACGCCACGGATTATTTTGTCTATAGGTAAAACTTCCCTCCGACTCCCCTCCCATCTAAGGGGAGGGGTAGGGGTGGGGTATTTCATTACTTTCTCCCTCCAACTCCCCTCCCATCTAAGGGTAGGGGCAGGAATGGGGTATCTCATTACCTTCTCCCTCCGACTCCCCTCCCATCTAAGGGTAGGTGCAGGAATGGGGTATTTCATTACTTTCTCCCTCCGACTCCCCTCCCATTTAAGGGGAGGGGCAGGGGTGGGGTATTTCATTACATCTCCCTCCAACTCCCCTCCCATCTAAGGGTAGGGGCAGGAATGGGGCATCTCATTACCTTCTCCCTCCGACTCCCCTCCCATCTAAGGGGAGGGGCAGGGGTGGGGTAGAAACCTACTCCGCCTTACTTGTTCATGTCGAGTGTGCAGTGGCCTTTCGCGTCGATGAAACCGTAATGGGCGTCAATCCCAACGACAGCGATGCCTTCGCTGATGTCTTCAGCCTCGTCAAACCGGCAGGGGAACACTTCCTTGCCCGTCTTGTCGATGTAGCCGTATTTCTGGGTATTTTTGTCCCAAACGCGTGCGAGGCCTCCGTGGAAGTTGTAGCATGGTCCTTGGAGAAACATATCATCTTCTACCCATGGCTCATAGCGGAAGGGAACAACAACCTTACCCGTCTTGTCGATGTAGCCGAACTTGCCGTCTTTGTTGCTTACCCATGCCAGTCCTTCGCTGAAGGTGGGGCAGAGAGGACTTTCGCCGCATTCCATGCCTTCTTCCAAGACGATGGTCTTGTAGTCGCCGGTAATCACAAACTTACCTTCGCGGTTGATGAATCCGATGGCGTCGTCGGTCTCCGCCCAGCAGAGGCCGTCGCAGAACTGTCCTGTGCGGTTGAAGATGAATGGTATGACCTCAGCGCCTTTCTTGTCGATGAATCCAGTGCGCAGTTTCCATTCGTCTTCCTTGTCCGAGAGGTCTCTGGCCACAGAGGCCAGTCCTTCATGGAAGTCTTCTGCCGAGCCCTTGCATTCGAAGACTTTTTTGCCCGTCTTGTCGATGAAGAACGACTTGTTGGCTTCTCTGTCATATCGTTTGCACAGCCCTTCGCTGAAGTCGGTGATGAAAGGGCCGTTGCAATACCCCATTTCGTAAGTGGGAGCTATGACCACTTTGCCAGTGGTGTCAATATAGCCTTCCATGTCCATGCCCGACTCCTCGTTTGTCGTCCCAAACGCAAGCAGACCTTCTTTGAATCCTTGGTGGTAACCGTAGTCGTACTTTGCTATTTCCTTTCCAGTCTTGTCGATGATGAACTCCTGGTCATTGTCTTTGGTGACGATGGCTACACCATCGTTGAAATCGCATGAGATGTAACGGTACTGACAGGGGATAACCTCGTTGCCCTTCTTGTCAATGAATCCATAAAGGTCGGTTTCCCTGTTGCAGACCACTGCAAGCCCTTCGTGGAAATTGCTGACCACATTGTATTTTGGCAGGGATTTCGCCAGCCCTTCCAGTTCTTCTTGTGTCACCTCGGTCTGTTCTTGGACCAAAGCATCAGTCTTGTCATTACCTGAGTTACTATTGCCAGAATTGCTGTTGCCTGAGTTACACGACGTTCCAAGCACAAGCATCAGTGCCAATGCTGCACCGAACGATTTCCAAGTGTTTTTTCTGTTCATGATAATTGTGTTTTTGGTTAAAGAAAATGATAGGTCAGAAGCGAAGCCATACAAGTTTAATGGATTCCTTCCTGATTACCGCATCCAAAGGTATGACAAAATCTTGACCTGTCCAAGAAAATGAACTGAAAAACAAATGTTTTGCTAAAAACAGAGCCAATACTTTCTTTTTTCAGTGAAAATGTCTATTTTTGCGGAGATTAACCTAGAGAGGGCAAATATGGCGTCAGAAACTGGTGTACATGTTGTCCTTTTCAACCAAATCTTTTCACAATGAAAAAATTACCTTCACATTTGGTGGCATTGCTTATTTACTGCTTCGCTTTTGCCTTTTTCACATCCTGTTCCAAGGACTCCACCATCAAGGATGAAAAACCTGTGAAATATACAGGTGTGCCACTCGTCATCTTTGACGCCGATATCGGGTCTTCCACCGACGACCTCTTCTCACTTGAGCTTCTCTACTATTATGAGAAGCAGGGGCTCTGTAAATTCTTGGGCTTCGTGGTTAATCGTGAAGGTGAACGCAATGCAGCCTGCGCCGATGTGATGAACACTTATTTTGGACGTTCCGACATTCCAATCGGACTGGTGCGCGAAGGCATCAAGAATCCTTCGGTGTGGATTGACTATCATGACATGCCCAATTACAAGTTGGACAATGGCCAACCCATGTTTCACCGCACCATCACTGACTACTCTGCCTTGCCCGATGGATGGCAACTCTATCGTAAACTGCTCTCCCAGCAACCCGACCACAGCGTTAGCATCTGCTCCGTGGGGTTCGTCACCTGTCTGGCACAACTGCTACAGTCTACAGCTGATGAATACTCTCCATTGAATGGCGTGGAACTCGTCCGTCAGAAAGTGAAATGCGCATACGTGATGGGAGGTGTTTTCGGAGATGCACGGGAACCTGACTACAATTTCGGCCAAGGTATAACCTTCGCTCAGGATTTCTTCAGACTTTGGCCCAGTGATGTGGATATGGTGTTGTCACCTGCTGAGGTCGGCGACGCCATAGAGTATGTTCCCGAGCAAGTCATCAGCGACATCTCCTGGACCGACATCCACCCCATCAAGCAGGTTTATATGAATTGCAACTGTAATACTGGTCAGAAAATGTGGGATCCATTGGCTGTCATTCATGCCGTTGAGGGTGATGCCTTGTTCAACCTATCCGAGCGTGGAACCGTTACCATAACACCTAATGCCGAGACCATCTTCACCCCGTCTCCCACGGGAAACTATCGTTACCAGAAAACCGGCACGCCTGAATGGGCTTCCGGCATCCTACAAAAAATTCGCGACGTCAATATGATTCACTAGGTTTTTCAATAGCATATTTTAGGCGTCAGGTTCAAAAGCTAAAGTTGAGTCTGACGCCTAATTCCTAATTAATCTCAGCTCGATGAATTCATCCGTGACGACCGCCGCGGATGCAAATTACCTTGCCCAACGAACAATCCGACCAGCCTGTTGTGCCCAGTTGTTCCGTCGCGTCCGCGGCGGCTCTTCCCTAAAACCCGCCAGGGATAATGTTGTTTAAAGTTGTGATAAGTTGTTTCCAAATAACCTAACGTCAGTTCGATGAATACATCCGTGACGACCGCCGCGGATGCAAATTACCTTGCCCAACGAACTATCCGACCAGCCTGTTGTGCCTAGTTGTTCCGTCGCGTCCGCGGCGGCTCTTCCCTATATCCCGCTAGGGATAATGTTGTTGAAAGTTGTGATAAGTTGTTTCCAAATAACCTAACGTCAGTTCGATGAATTCATGAAAATTACAAAAAGGCTTTGCCTTACATAAAAAATCATAAATGAGTTTCGTCGAATTCACGTTACTTAAGGTCTGTCAATCTCATCAATCTTATACTCGTCGCCTTCTTTGATAACCGTCAGCACCACACTGTAATCTTCGTTATCGTACTTGTTGACTACCAAGAAGTGGTTCCCGTCTTGTGCCTCTACACTACGTGATATCTCTCCACCAGTATCACCGCCTGCTTCGTAAAAGAATATCCATGTGGCCAGACATTCGCCATCACAGTCATAGTCATATTCATCCTTCAATTGCTGAAGCATTTTCGGAGTGATGAATTTCTTTACGTAGTCATAGTCCAGCAAATCATCCCAGTCGGCATAGAATTTCTCAACGAATGCCTTTTTGGCATCAATCTCGTCTTGCGATACAGCCTCTGTCACAGTCTCTGGTTCTGGGGCCACTGAAGCTGTTGTCGTGTCCTCTGTCGCTGTGCCGTTCTCTGGCTTAGTGGAGGTGGTATTGCCACCGCAACTCATCAAAGCCAACATCGAAATAATAAATACTGTCTTTTTCATTTTGATTGGTAATGATTAGTGAATAATAAAGTCATTTTCATATCCGATATCAGAAGAAGTCTCTAACTCCTCCCAATCATCAGGCCTACAAAATTAATCATTTTTCATGACTATCTGTTTGTTTGGAAGAAAGAATGTGGATGAATGCTCATGAATTTCCACTCTGCTATTATGCCTCCAAAGCTGCCTTATATGACGTACGAAAATGTTTTTTCAGCGAAAAACATCTAAAAAATCCAAATACTTGTGAATTTGAAACATGTAAACTGTTATAATGAAACATTCTTGACATTTGTATCAATTTTTAATAACCATGTTACGCAATAATAAGCTTTTGTTATTTATTACTTGTTAAATTTGTGGCAATTATGGATTAAACTGATGAATGATGTGCCCGTGGAGGCTATGAATTGAGCTGGTGAATCCTTTGCGTATATTTAATAGGTAAGAAAAACAGTTAATAACTATCATTATCAATCAACTTTAACTTATCAACTATGTGGAACTTTAAAAAGTTACAAAAGACGTTCGCAGTGCTGTTCCTGCTTTGCTTCTTCCCCTTGGGAATGATGGCACAGATCGTGCAGGGTACAGTAAGTGATGAAGCTGGTGAACCAATCATCGGTGCCGCCGTGCAAGTGCAAGGCACCAGAACCGGTGATGTCACCAACATGAACGGTAGGTTCAGTGTGGAGGCTCCAAGCAATGGCACACTGATCATCTCTTATTTGGGCTTTGTCACGGAAACAGTCCCTGTCAATGGCCGTAAGGAAATCCGGGTAACACTTAGAGAAGATGTGGAAGCCCTGAACGACGTGGTGGTTATCGGTTACGGTACCCAGAAGAAGAAACTGGTGACTGGTGCCACTATCCAAGTGAAGGGCGAGGACATCGCCATGCAGAACACCACCAACGCTCTTGGTGCTCTCGCTTCCTCCACTCCTGGTGTGCAGATCACCCAGACATCAAATCAGCCGGGCAAGGGTTACAAGGTGTACATCCGTGGTATCGGTACCACTGGTAACTCACAGCCCCTCTATGTGATTGATGGTGTGGCCGGTGGTAGCATTGACGGCATCAACCCCAACGACATCGAGAGCATCGACATCTTGAAGGACGCTGCCTCCGCAGCCATCTACGGTGCACGCGCTGCCAACGGTGTGATTCTCGTGACCACACGTCAGGGCAAGGCCGGTAAGATTGAACTCTCTTACAATGGCGCCATGGGTTGGTCCAACGTCTATAAACGTCCGCAGCTTCTCAATGCCCAGCAGTACATGACCATTATTGATGAGTACACTTTCAACACTTCAGGTCAGAAGATGGATTGGGCAGGCTTCGTTCCACAGGACATTCTTACCAAAGTGAACAGTGGTTGGTCTGGTACTGACTGGTGGGATGCTTTTGTTAACGACAATGCTTTCCAGAACAACCATTCACTGACCTTGACAGGTGGCACCGACCGTTCTAAGTTCGCCATGTCTTATACCTTTACTGGTAACGAAGGTATCATGGGTGCTGATCAGGCTTCTTACTACAAACGCCACACCATGCGCATCAACAGCGACCATGTGCTTCTGAGGGTGAAGGACTTCGACGCCATTACCATCGGCGAGAACATTTCTTTCGGTTATAACAAGAGCCACGACCTGGCAGAAGACGGCATGTACTGGAGCTATATCCACAGTTTGCTTCAGACTACTCCGTTTATGCCACAGTACGCTTACAATGGCGACAACTATTATTATCAGGATTTTGACGGTATTGTCAAGTACGGTCAAGGTTGGAACTCTTCTCTGTTCAGCAACCCATGGGAGAATCTCGCCAAGGGTGGTTTCAACTCCTTGGCCCAGAGCCGTAATATCGATGTCAACGCCACTGCTTTCCTGACCATTCAGCCTATCAGGGGACTCAAATGGCGTACACAGTTCAACTACAGTTGGAATTCAGGGGCATATCGTAACTATAATGAGCCACGTTCTACTGGTTATGGAAATGCTACATCTCCTGTTTATAGTGTAAGCCAGAATACTTGGTTGAGCAACAATTGGTCTATTGAGAACACCCTTTCATTCGACTCTCCTGTTTGGTCTGGGCACAAGATTACCGCCATGGTCGGTCAAAGCTACCAGAGTACAGGATGGAGTGCCAACCTCAGCGGATCCAACAAGGTGAATTATGGCGACCAACTCGCAACTTTGAAGGGTTGGGATTCCGCTTGGCTGTCAAACATCAAACTGGTGAATGCCACTGATGCTACTTTGACTGGCAAGCCCAATGATGAAGAGTATCTTGCTTCCTGGTTCGGTCGTGTGACATGGGACTGGAATGAGACCTACATGGCTACCGCAACCTTGCGTTATGATGGTTCAAGTATCTTCACCCGCGGTAAGCGCTGGGGTGCATTCCCATCAGCATCTGTAGGTTGGGTGATGACCAACGAGTCATTCATGGAAGGCGCAAAGGGCTTCATGGATTTCTTCAAACTCCGCGCTTCTTGGGGACAGAATGGTAACAAGGACATTGCCAAGTACCAGTATCTTGCAACTATAGCTCTGTCGGGCGAATCCGGTGACTCTGGCTACAAGTTCGGTTCAGACATGGCTACTTCTGTCGCCGGCACTCCCAACACCGGTGCATACGCCAACATCGTTCCTAACCCAGACCTTACATGGGAAACCTCTGAGCAGTGGGACGTAGGTTTTGACTCTCGTTTCCTCAACAACCGTTTGGAAGTGAACTTCGACTGGTATAAGAAGATGACTAAGGACTGGCTGATTAGTGGTAACTTGCTTGCCATATATGGTACCAACCCTGCTGCCATCAATGGTGGTGACGTGGAGAACACCGGTATTGAACTCGCTGTTTCTTGGAAAGACAGGATAGGCAAGGACTTCCGTTACAACGTAGGCGTGAACTTCGCCACCAACAGAAACCGTGTAACCCGTATCGCCAACGACAACCACTACATCAATGGTCCCAGCGGTGTCCTCTCACAGGGTACAGATTACATTTACCGTGCTGAGGAAGGCAAGCCTATCGGTTATTTCTACGGTATGTCCTACAGCGGTATCTGGCAGAACCAGGATCAGATTGACGCTGCCCGTGCAGCAGGCAAGGCCGTTCTTGACGGTGCACAGCCTGGTGACTGCATCTGGGATGACTGGAATGGCGACGGTGTGATTACATACGCTGAAGGTGCTACCTGCGACCGTCACCGCATCGGTAATCCTAATCCTGATTGCACCCTTGGCATTAACCTTGGTTTCACATGGAAGGGCTTTGACTTCGCTGTAAGCGGTGCAGGTGCATTCGGCATGCAGATTATGCGTTCTTACCGTTCATTCAGTGACGCTCCCTACCAGAACTATGATACCACGATTCTTGATCGTTGGTCTGGTGAAGGTACCTCAAACTTCCTGCCACGTATTACAAGTACAGGTAGTGAGAACACAAACTGGGTATCAACCCGTTACATGGAGGACGCAGACTATTTCAAGATCAAGACCGTCACTCTCGGTTACGACTTCAAGAATATTTGGAAGAACTGTCCGTTCCAGCAGCTCCGTCTCTATGTTCAGGCTCAGAACCTCTGCACAATTACTGGTTACAGTGGCCTCGATCCTGAAGTTGGTAACTCAGCCGGTGGCAATGGCTGGGCTTCCGGCATTGACCTGGGTCTTTACCCACCCGCTCGTACATATTTGGTTGGTGCAAATATCAAATTCTAATTCGACTTAATAATATGAAGAAATTAATTATATCATCGTTAGCTGTTTTGGCAGCTACTATGTTCACAGCTTGTGACGACATGCTGGACACTGATCCGCGTGTGACAGAGTTGTCTGCGGCTACTTTCCCAGGCAAGCCTGCAGATGTGGAGGCTTTGAATGCGGCTACCTATAGTATCATGAATACGCTGGGTGGTGGCGACCAAAGTGGTATCTTGAATAATCCTTTCTACTGGTGGTCACTGATGTCTGACGACTGCTACGGAAGTGGCGGTTTGCAGGACAATGTGGCTAAGTCACTGCATCATTTCACAACAGCGAGTGCTAACCAGTACGAGCAGGATTTCATCCTTCTCTATGGTGGTATTTCCCGTGCCAACAACCAGATTGAGACTATCGACAATGTCGATTGGACAAACAATACCGCTCAGCGCAATCAGTTGCTCGGTGAGGGCTATTTTATGCGTGGTCTCTATTACATGTGGCTGAGCCAGTTGTACGGCGATGTGCCTCTGATTACCTCGACCGTCATTACTGATGAAATGCAGGAGGAGGCAAGTGCTGCGGAGGCTATCTACCCACAGATTATCTCAGACTTCGTATCTGCCAAGAATCTGATGAAGGCAGAGAGAGCCAATGGTTCAGGTCATGCTGACAAATATGCTGCTGAGGCATTCATTGCACGAGCTTGGATGTTCTGGGCTGGTTTCTACAAAGGTGTTCATGAGCTCGCTTCTGGTGATGCTACCTTAACTCTTGTAGAAGGACAGGAGGGTTGCCCTGGTGGTACTATTGCAAAGGCTGACGTTGTCGCTTGTCTGAAAGACATCGTTTCCAATGGTGGATACAAACTTTGCGAGGACTTCCGTTCACTCTGGCAGTACTCTAACAGTCTTCTTTGGGATGAAGCTCACGATGGCGTAGGCCATGCATACGAGTTCATCGCTGATATGAAACGTTCGAACTGCTTCGATCAGCCCGGTATGGGCAATGGCAATACTGAGGAAATCTTCCAGATTCAGTTTATGAATGCCTCAAAGTGGGCCATCGGTGGTACCTATAACAACCCGCGTATGTATTCCAACTATCTGTCATGTTTCTGGGGTCTTCGTAACGGTGCTACCAACGACAATGGTAAGCGCGACAAGACTTATCCATTCAACCAAGGTTGGGGTCAGGGCACTCCCTCATGCAACCTCTGGCTCGATTGGACAGAAGCAGAGAATAAAGGTAATGAGGGTAATGGTTTCAAACCTTATTCCGACATCCGCAAACTCGCTACTTTGATAGACCTCGACCATGAGCTTGAAGCCTATACCTATGAGAAGGATGACTGTGAGGAGTCAGGCTATGCAGTGAAGAAGTACGCTGATGTTAACCTTGATGCTTGCGCTGCAGACAACGATTCGTGGTGGTCTAAGTGTCCGGGGTATACCTCCAGTTCGCTTGACAACAAGCAACAGGGTGACCACTTCGAAGATTACTACCTTATGCGTTATGCTGACGTCCTTTTGATGCTGACCGAGCTCACAGGCGATGCTTCTTACATGAACCAGGTTCAGCGTCGTGCGGGTGTGCCTACGACAGGATACTCATTGGCGAATGTTCAGAACGAACGCCGTTGGGAGTTTGCCCTTGAGGGTCTCCGCTTCAACGATATGCGTCGTTGGTCTGGTATAGATTCTGGCGAAGATTCATACGCTGCCAAGGCTCTTCAGGCTCAGAATGGTAAACAAATTACATGCCTTGGCAAAAAGAATAGCAGGCTTATGGAACACATGACCTGCTCTTGGGCTAAGCGTTACAAAGACACCAACGGTTTCTTGCCTAAACCTCTGGCTCAGATTACACTGATGAACGGTAAGATGAAGCAGAACCCAGGATGGAATGAAGAAGCATCTCCAGCAGAGTACACTTATAAAGTTCTGTATTAATATTAAATAAGAAATCAAAATGAAAAAGATATTATTTTTGCTATTTGCCGCAGTATGTGCCCTTGTTGCCTGTGATCCTGTTCATGAGGATATCAGCAATGGCGGTCACATCACTGTTGACGACCTCATGAAGAATACCACTGTTACGGTTGACAAGGTAGTCAAGATCGGTGATCAGATAACTGTTACGGCTGTCAAAGAAACGCCCATTACCTTGTTGGAGAATGTTGATGTTAAAGACTGCGATGGTATCACCATTTATTTTGATGCAGAGACCATTGCTGACACATGTTGGATGATATCCTTCTCTGAAGGAAACTTTGAGAAGATTCAAAGAAATGCTTCATTTTTCAGGTACGAACTTGGCAACGAGGCTGTAGGCAGTGTCTTGCCTAAAATCGCTATAAAGCACATCAAAGACACGGAAACTAACACTATCACCATCAAAGCCATTTATAAGACTTATGGCCCTAAGGTGGCTTCCGACGTAAAAGGTGAATTCGGCAACGTTATTACCTGTTATACATCTGCTCCGGTCAATGCAAAGTGGGATTTCGATGGTAAGGAATTAATTGGAAACTTTGCTACGAAGAAAATGAAGGTTAATTGGAATGAGAATGGTGAATATATTCCCACTGATTATGTAATTACTCTCACTGCTCTTTGTTTTGACGGCACCACGCTTATAGCTAAATACCCCGTAAAGTGTGATAAAATCTCTAATCCACTTGTGAAGTATTATATCTATGGTAATCCTAATAGGACAGACGAAGAAAAAGCAGAAGATCCGCAACTGCCATTCAAACCAGGTGCTTGGGACGCAGCTGCTATGCGTTTCAGTTCTACCGAAGGTGCACACCTGCCCACTATCCCTGATGAAGTTTACTTTGGCTTGAAGACTCTGATCTTTGACGTATCAGATGTTACTCCTGATTTTGATTTGAAGGTCATGAACGGTTGGTGGAGTAACACCTATTATGATCATGTGAAGTGGGTGGATGGCTTGAACGAACTTCCAATCACTCAGACAATGGCTGATGAGTGTGCCAAGGGTGGCGAAGGTCGTGACCTTGACCTCATGCTGTATAATGGCTCTATGACTCTCAAGGCTGTTTACTATGAGGAATAATAAGTTCTTATATGTATAATATTTAAACATCCGTTATAATGAAAAATTTTAAGAATTATAGTATAATCGCAATTACCGCACTTATTGTTTCAATTCTGTTTGCGGCTTGTAGTGAGGAGATTAGCGAAACTACTATCGATACCCCATATACAGCAAACACTGGCAGTATCAAAAATGCCGGTCAGGCTGTCGATTTGGGCCTACCCAGTGGTACCAAGTGGGCTAATATGAATGTTGGAGCAACTTCAGAATCTGATAATGGCATTCTCTTCATTTGGGGAGATGTAACAGGAACTCAGGTTCAGGCTACCGATGATGTATCATATTTAGATGTAACAGAGACAACATCTGTTTCAGATTTGTTCGGAATGTACAAAGATGATGAAAAAGATGGTGTCGTTTGTGACACAACAAGTATTGTCAAAATTGAAGAGCCTAAGCTTATTAACACATCGTCTATAACTGATGATGTAGAGATAAGGGAAACAATTCTTTCATTCGTAAAGGCTAAGTTGGCTGATATTAGGAATAAGTCTTATGCAGGACTCCTTGAGGCATCACTTGAAAATGAAGAATTTCAGCTCATCATGAATATGGATGGAGATGCGTATATTGAGAGATTACCAAATCTTAAAGATGTACTTAAAATTCAAGATCGAGATGTAACTCTCCAAGATACTTTAGATTATTTTAAGAAGTATCAATACGAAAAAGTATCCAAATTCAATATTGACGAAATGGGTTCTACCACTGTCACGTATTATAATTCTAAGTTAGCTGACAATTATGCTGAAATAAAAGATCAGTTTGGTGTCGTGATGCGTAAGGACTATACTGGTGGTGTTATTGGAAACGCTCCGAAAGACAGACATGATGACAAGAAGAAGAACAACTTGAAGTTCGTTCCTGTTTATAACATTATCTCAGATGCTAATCATGATCCTGCTACTGCAAATTGGGGCAAAAGCTGGAGAATGCCATCCACTGCAGATTTTGTAGAATTGCTTGAGTATTGCGAATGGGAATTTACTGGAAATGGATACAAGGTGACCAGCAAAGCCGAAGGCAATAACAACAGTATTTTCTTGCCGGCTGCAGGTTATCGTTATGGGGAGAAATGGTTCGGAAACGGAAATGCAGGCTATTATGCTACTGGAGAGATTACCGGTACTTACACTTTCCCATCAATGGCAGATCAGTTTAATGGCTCAAAGGGAACTATTAGTAGCAATGAAAATATGCCTAACATGTTGATTTTTCAGCATGGTCAGTATAATTCTCTGGACATCTACAACAACTTGAGTTCCAGTTTTGGAGTTTCCATTAGACCTGTGACTAAGTAAAGTTTGATGTCAGTGCTTTATTACAATACTTATTGGTTTGGCAGTAAGGCATAAGACAATTCATCAAGAGGGTGTGTCAAAATAGGCACATCCTCTTTTTCTTTTCTTTGTATAAGTCATTCTATAATTTTATGAGCGAAATATGAATTAAGGTCGAGTTCCTCGCTTGGAACCCGACCTTATTTGTTACCTTTGTTTTTGCGACAAAACATCAATTACATGAACAAAGTTACGCATTTTATCGGACAGCCGATGTTTGGTCACTAATATTTTTGAATAAAGAAAAGAACTATACACTATTGCAACAATACGAAAAAGCAAGTTTTTGCTTTCCTAAATCATTTTTTTTTCTTAATTTTGCACAACTTATTCACAAAAAAACTCATATACACAAAGTGCCCATATATGACGTCACTACAGATTAAAATACTTCAACTAAAAAACCTAAAAATATACGTTTTCGTTAAGCCAAATGAGCAGAATGAAACTTGTTTCAATTCTGCCATGAAGTATTTATTATTGGAAGATTTAGTGTTAAACAATGATAGCACAGTGATTGTTTCTGGCCCCCCACTTCTTCTATGATACAAATGAAATAAGACGAACCTACACTAAATTTATTTCTATATTATGGAAATGGACACCCCAAACAAAACCTCGAAGATTCTCCTCTATGGAAGCCTCTCGGCTTTCATCTTGTTTGCTGTATATATCTTATACATCAACCAAGAGGTGTTTTATACGGCACACGACCGTTCCGAGTTCCTCTTCGGAGCACCTTTCTTCCATGCACTCATATCGAAGCCTTTCGGCTTGATGCAGTATGTAGGGGCCTGGCTCACACAACTCTTCTATCATCCTGCCGTAGGCGCGACGGTGTTGGCGATGATATGGGCGCTCATCTTCTTTGTGGGGACGAAGGCGTTTCGGTTGAAGGGAAGTACCATTGCGCTGATGCTCTTGCCTGTCGCTTGCCTGCTCGTTTCAGTCGTTGACCTGGGGTATTGGATTTATGTCTTCTCGATCAGAGGTTATTGGTTCTCGCAGTCGGTGGCATTTCTTGTCATGCTCTCGCTCTTGTGGGTAGCACGTTGCACACCGCGCAAATGGCATCTTGTCTGGTATCTGCTTGCCTTTTTCTTCTATCCCGTCCTCGGGTGGTTCGACTTGCTCTTCGTGCTGTGCCTCGCTCTTGCCGAAAAACCCTCTTGGGGTGAATTGCTGGTTATTGTCGTTCTCATCTTCACCCCCGCCATTTGGCATACGCAGTACTATCCGGGGATTCCGACTGAAGACGTGATGATGGCGGGTTTTCCTCGTTTCATCTCCCCCCTCGACAAAAGTGAACATCTCTCCGTCCCCTTCTGGGTATTGGGTGCAGTCACTGTGCTCATCTCGTTGTGTGGCCGTTATCTGGCCAAGTGGTACGTGCCTGTGTTGTGCGCAGTCGCAGGCGTGATTTTCACGCTATCACTCATGTACAACGACAAGAACTATGTTGACGAGATGCGCATGGTGCGCTACGCTTCCGACGACAACTGGAAGAAGGTGCTTGAGATTTCCGACAACAACCCCAGACCGACTACCACGATGATGTTCCTCAAGAATGTCGCCCTGATGAATGAAGGCGGACTGCTCGACCGTTCGTTCCAACTCAGCAACAACGCCGTTCCCATCTACAACCCCGATTCCCTCCACGTCACACTCTTGGACATCGCTTCGCCGCTGGTGTATTACAACTACGGCATGATGAATGAAGCCATCCGACTGAGTTTCGAGAATGGCATACAGGCCGGTTTCTCGACCTTTTATCTGAAGATGCTTGCCCGTTGTGCTGTGGCTACAGGAGACGACAAACTGTTGGAACGTTACACCACACAACTGCATCATCATCTGTTCTATGGTGGTTGGCTACCCGCTCCGGTCACAGCTAAGGTCAAGGAGTTGCAGAACTGCTATCCCGATGAACTGACGGGCGTCGAGAACAGCGACAGTTATCTGGTCAACGGCATCAGCCTCTGGTACGAATCCGACAGCAAACTGGCTTCGGAACAGGCGTTGTTCTATTCCATGATCCGTTGCGATTCTCGCCGATTCTGGGCATCGCTGCGTAAATATGTGAAACTGCATTTGGACGAGAACTTCCCCTTGCATGCACAGGAGGCTTATATCTTGTTCATGGACAAGGCACCAGAAGAAAAGAGAATCATGCTCCCTGTTGAGCAGACGGTTTATGAACGCTACAAACAGTTCTGGGATGCCCTTCAACATAAAATGGGACAACCCAATATGTCGCTGAAAAAGGTCGCTGAAGAGATGCGCGATGAATGGGGTGGTACCTATTGGTATTACAACCTTTTCGGAAGAAAGGTCTATGTCTCTTCGACACAATTACATGAACATGGGAATTAATGAATAACTCAACCTCTCCCTTTCACTTCCCCTTTTAACTCCCTTTTTTATTTCCCCTTTAACTTCCTTTTAAATGAAAAGAAATATCCACCCCTTTACACTTCTTCTGTCTGTGGCAGTGTTGCTCATGTCATCGTGTTCGAGTCATCCCGATGTACCAGCTTCGTCCAAGGAGGCCAACCGCTTGCCCGCCATCTTCCCCGATTATTGCGATGTCACCGTGCCTTGCAATATCGCGCCGCTCAACTTCATGCTTCCTGCTGACGAGTACGAGGAATGCGTGGCACGTCTCACCACGCCCGATGGCCAGCAGCAAACATACGGATCAGGCGTGAAGGTGCAGATCCCCGAGGACGAATGGCACGACATGCTCAATGTCGCCAAGGGGAAGAGCATCAAGGTTGAGGTCTGGGGAAAGGCTATCGGATTGAAGTCCGAGCGTGAGAAAGAAGATGAATGGTTGTCGTTCAGTCCGTTCGAGATCCACGTGGCAGAAGAACCCATCGACGAATACGTGTCGTATCGCCTCATCGAACCTTCCTACGTGGCATGGAGCTTCATGGAGATTGCCCAGAGGAACCTCACCACGTTCGAAGAGACCCAGATTTTCAACAACGAGATTACCAGCATCGACAGGGAGAAAGGTCAGTGTATCAACTGCCACAGCTATCAGAACTACAAGACCGACAACATGCTCTTTCATGTACGTCTCTCCAATGCGGGTACCGTCATCGTCAACGACGGCAAGGTCTCGAGAGTCAATCTTAAACGCGACTATACCATTTCTTCTGGTGTCTATCCGGCATGGCATCCCACTGCCAAACTCATCGCCTTCTCGACCGACAAGACACGGCAGGGATTCCATACCCTCAATCCCAACAAAATAGAGGTTTATGATATGGAAAGCGACTTGATTCTCTACGATGTGGCAAAAGACTCCGTGATGGTCGTCTGCAACGACTCCACACTCCTGGAGGTCTATCCCACTTGGTCGCCCGATGGAAAATACCTCTATTACTGCAAGTCTGTACCCCTTCCTGAAGAACTGCGCGACAAAGACATCAGGTCCTACTATCAAAAGATACAATACAACATCTACCGTCGTACTTTCGACCTGGCAACACGAGGTTTCGGTGAAGAAGAACTCGTTTACGATGCTGCGTCACAGGACAAGAGCGCAACCTTGCCGCGCATCAGCCCCGACGGGCACTATCTGCTGTTTGCCCAGGGACACTACGGCTGTTTCCATATCAGGCACCTTGAAGCCGATATCGTCTGTATGCCACTCGACTCAACGGACAAAACCGAAGCGCCGTCTCGCCTCGACCTGACCAAACTGAACAGCGAAGGCATGCCCGACAGTTATCCGTCATGGTCGAGCAACGGGCATTGGATCATGGTGGCCACACGCCGCGACGACGGCAACTTCTGCCGTGTCTATTTCTCGTATTTCAACAACGGAAAGGTGGAGAAGGCCTTCCTCATGCCGCAGGAAGACCCCGAGCTCCACACCTTCTTACTCAAGAGCTACAACCGCCCGGAGTTCATGGTCGAACCTGTCCATATCAGTGTTGAAGAGTTCAGTCGCGTGTTTCAGTGACTCCCAACTTTAACAAATAATGTTCAATGGTCAATGGTCAAAAATATGAATGAGCGAAGCCAATGGTCAATGTTCAATGTTCAATGTTCAAAAATATGAATGAGCGAAGCCAATGGTCAATGGTCAATGGTCAATGGTCAATGGCTATGTTCACCCTCCTTTTCGGTGTGGCTGTTCTCCTATTCTTCGGGATGCTCTATCCGCATCACCTGCATTACCAGGAACAGTTCCAACTTTTCCTCTTCGACAGCGCCTACGTATGGGAGATGGTCAAGTTGCCGGGCGGCACAGCCGACTTGCTCGGACGCTTTTGCACCCAGTTCTTCCTTTTCGCTTGGGTGGGAGCCATCATCATCGGGCTGCTGCTCTCAGCGATGCAACTCTTGACGGCCAGACTGGCCAAGTGGGGATGGTTCTACGGCTTGAGTTTCGTGCCTTCGTTCCTCCTTTGGCTCTTCTTGCTCGACGAGAATGCGCTCTTAGGTGGAGTATGGGCCGTCTTGCTCTCCCTCCTCGCTGGGTGGGCATTCGACCATTTGCCATGCGGATGGACACGTCGCATCCTGTTCATAATCGCCATCCCTGTCCTTTACTGGATAGCGGGTCCCGTCTGTATCCTGTTCTTCCTCCTGCAGGCTCCTAAACGCCTTTCATGGTATTATGGATTGTTCGTCCTCTTGGTGCTCTTGCCCATCCTGTTGTCATTCTATCTCCCTGTACCAGCCGACAAACTATGGTTCGGCATACATTACCACCGCTACCCGACAGTTTTTCCTGCTCTCCTTTGGGTAGCTGTTCTGTCCATCTTCGTCCTCACACTCATCGCCCGTGCCCTCCACCGCTGGGCCAATGCCTCAAACAACTATATGGCTCTTCTCTCTTTTGTCGTGGTGGCCATAGGTATGGTTTTCTTTGTATCAAAGAACTCCAATTTCAAAGCGGAAAAGGTGATGCAATACGACTTCATGGCTCGCCACCAGCAATGGAATCGCATCCTTGACACAGTCAATGCCGAAAAACCCAACAACCCCATTGGAGTGACAGTACAGAATCTGGCCTTGGCCATGCACGGATTGCTACCCGACCATTTGTTCGAGTACAACCAGAACGGCATCTCAGGGCTTTTTCCTACGGTAGAGCGCGATGCCACCAGTCCGTTGCCTACTGCTGAGGTGTTTTATCAGTTGGGGATGGTCAATGTCGCACAACGAACGGTTTTCGAAGCACAGGAGGCCATACTCGACTTCCAAAAAAGCGCACGGTGCTACAAGCGGCTGGCTCAGACCAACCTTATCAACGGCGACTACGAAGTGGCACGCAAATATCTCATGGCGTTGCAGAAAACCCTTTTCTACAGCGACTGGGCCAATGAAGCGCTCCCGCTGCTGGGCAATGAGGAGGCGATAGCCAAGCATCCTGAATATGGACGCCTCCGACAGTTCGCCTATAAAGATGACTTTTATTTCAGCGACCATACGACTTCACAGATGCTCCAGAGCCTTTTCCTCAGTAACACTGACAACCGGCTTGCCTACGATTATCTGTTAGCCTACTGTCTGCTGACGGGCGACAGCGAGACTTATTACCAATTCACTTCTATTAAGCGATGAAAAAGATTCTATATATACTGCTCACCATCCTCCTGTGCGTTGCATGCACAAACGAGAAGGTCAGCGATGCAAACCAGGAGACCAGTCTGCCCCATATCTATCCCGACTATATCGGGGTGACCATACCTGTCAATATTGCTCCGCTCTGTTTCAATATGGCTGATGAGACGGCATTGCGTATTGATGCCGTCATCACAGATCGCCACGGACACAACCTCCACAGCCAAGGAGAGGAATCAACCGACTTCGACATCGACGACTGGCATACACTCCTCTCCCAGAACCCTGGAGATTCGCTCACCGTCACCGTTTCGGCCAAGTATGACGATGGCTGGCACACCTATCGTCCTTTCTCAATTTACGTCAGCACCGACAGCATCGACTACGGCATCTGCTACCGCCTGATTGAGCCTGGCTACGAGGTGTGGAGCAAGATGGGTATTTACGAACGCGACCTCTCCTCCTTCGACGAGCGGCCGCTGATTGAGAACACACAGTTTGAGGGGTGCGTCAACTGCCACAGCTTCAACCGGGGAACCCCAGCGGATATGAGCCTTCACATCCGAGGACCTCATGGCGCCACATTGCTTCGGCACAACAATGGCCCTTTCATCGCTTACAACACGAAGACCGACCAGACGCTCGGCCTTTGTGTCTATCCCTACTGGCATCCTTCTGGCCGCTATATCGCTTACTCTACCAATACCACGAACCAACTTTTCCACAGTGCTGGTCGTAACCGCATCGAGGTCTTTGACGATGCCTCCGACATCCAGGTTTACGACGTCGAAAAGAACGAACTGCTGCTGTCGCCACTTCTCAAGCAAGACTCAGTCTATGAGACTTATCCCGTCTTTTCAGCCGATGGCCGTTCCCTCTATTTCTGTGCGGCCCGCGCACTCCCCGAAGGCAGCCATCAGCTCGACTCCATCCGCTACAATCTTTGCCGCATCGATTTCGACCCTGAGACGGGAAACTATGGCGAACGTATAGACACCATCGTCAATGCCGAGGCACTACATAAGTCGGTATCCTTCCCCCGTCCCTCCTACGACGGTCGTTTCCTTTGCTACACCCTCTCCGACTACGGACAGTTCAGCATCTGGCATCATGAGGCCGACCTCTATCTTCTCGACCTTGCTACAAGTCAAAGCCGCCCCATGGATGAAGCCAACTCCAAGGATACAGATTCGTTCCACAACTGGAGTACAAACTCCCGTTGGCTCGTCTTGAGTTCCCGTCGCGACGATGGACTCTTCACCCGTCCCTATTTCTGCCACATCGATGCCAAGGGGAAGGTCAGCAAACCCTTTATGTTGCCCCAGCGCAATCCCCGCCGTTTCTATCGTGAGCGTTTCCTCTCCTTCAATGTCCCCGACTTCATCACCGCCCCCACCCGTTTCAACAGTCATCAGGCCACCCGCCTCATCAACTCCAACTCCCGCACCCCCTTCGGCGTCCGCACATCCCCTTAAATATGAGCCGCCTGTCTTGACAGGGTCCCCCATCTCTATCCAACTCCCCTCCCATTTAAGGGGAGGGGCAGGGGTGGGGTGTTGCACCCTTGAATCTCCCATCTAAGGGGAAAGAGTCCTCCATCTACCTATATAATCCACCCTACTTTGAGCGCTGTGCCCCGCCATTTCATGGCGGGTGTAATCATCAGCATGACCAATCTCTCACTGGACTATAGTTGCCTTGGAAAGTGACGACATCTGTCTCCACAGGAAGACTTGCTAACAATAATCCTTGACCATGTTTCATAATGTCACGCCCCTATGACATTTTTGCATATAACATTGCATAGAAATACATAAAAACACCCCAAAAACCGCCCATTCTCGTGCATATCAATACGGTTTCTGCATATCCGCCCTCATTTTAACATTTAACATGAAACATTTGACACCACCACTTTTTCCCCTCCGTTGTGCCCTGTTGTTATCATTCATGTTTTCAAAATCTCATTGCAGGGTACGCAGGCTGCCAGCCTGCGAAACAAACACCAGCAACTAAAATCCATAGTTTGTTGTGCCCAGTTGTTCCGTCGCGAGCGACGGCCTCTTTCCGTCTGCATGGATATCATGTTGTTTATAGTTGTGAATAGTTGTTTCCCAATGCCAGTCCCCCGGCCGCGTTTGCGGCCGTCCTTTAAGTCCTTCATGTCCTTTAGTCCGTAGAGCCATACATCCGTGGCGACCGCCGCGGATGCAAATCACCTCTTTCCTACGAATTTACGACCAGCTTTGCCTTACATGAAAATTTATGGATAATTCATGACCAATTCATGTCATTCATGTTTTCAAAAACTCATTGCAGGGTACGCAGGCTGCCAGCCTGCGAAAAGTCAGCAGCTAGAAGCCATTGCTAATTGTGTCCAGTTGTTCCGTCGCGTCAGCGGCGGCCCCTTTCCATTCGCATGGATATCTTGTTTAAAGTTGTGATAAGTTGTTTCCGATTAAAGCCAAATGTTCAATGGTCAATGCTCAATGGTCAATGTTCAATCATCAAAGGTCAAAAATGCGATTAAGCGAGTACAGAGC
>Ga0310697_10001778_pt1 | contig 24201 bp, 21 predicted proteins | sample 172DNAGHGlowgp2_FD_203883 | JGI IMG/M metagenome (GOLD analysis project Ga0310697, IMG submission 203883) | Sheep rumen microbial communities from Palmerston North, Manawatu-Wanganui, New Zealand - 1728 DNA GHGlow gp2 (v2) (version 2) | ecosystem: Host-associated > Mammals > Digestive system >...
GCCCTAACCCTAAAAGCCGAAAGTTAAAAGCTTAGAAGTCCACGTTATCAAGTGCAGCGTTAACCGCGTCTTTAACGTCCAACCAATCCTCTTCGCAGCAGCACTCAGCTCCGAACTCTTCAGCTATTCTCGCCGCCGTGTCAACCATCGCGCTAACAACTTCGCTTGTTTCTTCTTCGTTATCGCAAATCGCCAAGACGTCAGTCCAGAGATCAACGGCTGTAGCAGCCGCACGCGAAACAACCGAACTCCACAAACTAGTCATGAGATATCAACCTCCTAAAAGTTTTAGAATATTTCCTTCCAATCAACCCAACTCCAGTGCGGCGAAGCCGCCCTTATCCCAGCGTCTTAACAAAAGAGAAAACCGCAGCGTTAGCCACAGCTTCCTCTTCGTCAAGACAAGCAATAGTCTCAGAAATTGCCTGCAACCTCAACCGGCTCAGCAATCGCAGTAGAAGACGAAACGACAGCTGGTAACAATGACCAAGCAGCCTTAACTGCCTCACGACCGTACAAGACAAAGCTTTTAGCCTTGCCCTGTAAACTTTCAACGAGAATTTCGCCGTAAACAACTGCTGTACCGTTCTTGTCAACGTCCCTAACCACTTTAACGTCACCGTAGAATCGGCTATTACGAACTACGGCTTTTCCGTTAACCGCGCCGCCCTTAACCGACAAAACCGTGCCGTCAGGAATGTTCTCGCAGTCAATCAACGATACTTTCCTCAACGTTTCGCCAATACCGGACACCGGAATAAACACGTCCTTGTTTTCAGCCTTGCGCAGCGCCGTCAGTAACATCTTGAAACTGTCACGATAGAACTTCTCTGCCTCACCCTTCATCCAAGGCAGAACCATTACGTCTACCGCGTTATGCTTGTCACGAAGCTTCCGCGCCTGAAGATATCTCGGCACGTAACGGTCAGGAATCACGACCGCACCCGACACCCCGGCGTCAGCCATCTCAGAAATGACCGCAGCCAAGCCTGCCAACACCTTTGCTTCCAACGGCGCAGTAGCGTCAACCGTCTTTTTTGCAACGACAACTTTGCCAGCCTCAATTGTGCCTTCAAGTCTGACGCTGGCCCTGGCAATCATGTTATCGCGGGCACCAACAGCAACAGCAATCTTCAAAATCTTTTTCGTAGTCATGATACTCAATCTCCTTTTCTTTTTAAAACAAACAGTAGTAATAACTTGTCAAGAACAATAAAAGGCGGCGCCGTTACACTCGTCAACTACTGTATCAGAGTTTATAACTGTTATCGTCGCCTCAACGTAACACCAAAATATATACAACAAGAGGAGGTCTCAGTCTTACTATGGCTAAAATCGTCAGAGGTGAAAAACGAAAGCCTTTCGGAACTAACGCTACACCAACAGAAAAAGCTGCTGTTTACGCTCTCCTCAAGGCGTCAGCTAAGGGCACTCTTGACTTCTCTGCCCCTATCTCTACTCTCTTTACTACTGCCACAACAACAGCAGCTGAGAGTCAAGACGCTACAGCCTTTCTCTTTCACCCTGCTCTTATTAGACCCTTTCCTAACCCTACGCTTCAGAAACGTCCCCTTCCGTCCCTTCTCGAGTCAAGAAAACGAAAGGCCCAAAAAGACGCCCTGACAAGACTCCTGCACAAGCAAAGAAAAGTCGACGCAGCCGTTTTCGCAAGACCTTTCAGCCCTACGACAGAGGCCCTAACTTTGCAAACTGCCCTTGCTCGTCACCCTTGTCTTGTCCCTGACTTTAACCCCACTAACGCCACCATTGTTCAACAGCCAACGCTGCCGTCTCCGGCACTGCCACTGCCAAAACTTCCCGGCGTCAGCGCCAGCGCCCCCGCCACAGCTACAGCACCAAGGCAGCGAGGGCGACGATCTGCCGCCCCCGCCACAGCCCCTGCTGCCGCCACTACCGTAGCCTTGTTGTCTTCGCTTTACCCTCAGGCTTAGCCTTGCTCAACCTTCAAAGGTTCTTGTGCCATAACAATCTTCGACACTCCTCTGAGCGGCAACGCCCTAACGTTAATCGCCCTAAGCCTGATAACGTCAACCAACGCCGCCTGCGAGTCAGACACGCCCTCGAGTTCAGCCTCAGACAGTTTAGCAGCGTCACCCGCCGGAACGTGCTTGCCGCCAACCGTCACAAAGCGCGGCGCAAACAAGCGCCAAACTTTCCCGCCGTCACGAGTGGCGTAACTTGACGAAACCAACGTAACACGCTCGTTGTAAAACGTCTTAGGAACGACACTGCCGTTAGGCCCCAGACTGCCAACCGTCAGGCCCATGTCAGCGTTAACGCCAGCCGTGAACGAAACGTCATCTTTGCAAATCTCTGCCACTGTCTCGTCGTCAAGCGTCTCTGCCGAGAAAACTTCCCAACGATACAGCTCTCTTGCATTAACGAAAAGCACCGTGCCTTCAAAGTCTGCCAAGACTTGCGCGAACGCCGACAAACTCTGCTGCCAAGCCTCAGCGTCTTTGCCGTTAGCCATCCACGGGAAGTAAAGTTTTCCGTAAATGGCCGCAGCGTCACCGCCAGCTTTCCTTGCCTTCAGCGCCGTCGCGCAACGAATCGTCACTTGCTCAGGCACGACAATAGCAACACGCCCCGTGAAGCCTTCTTCCAGCAATGCTGCCATGCCTTGCGCTACCGCTGCCATCAGGAAAGCCTGCTGCGGCAAACCGTCGGCACTTGCCTCGATTACTGCCTGAGAAACTTCCAAGCCGTTCTGGGTTAGGCTGCCCAGCGTAATCGCTGCCGTGGTGTCTTTGCTGTCAACGACGATAATTCTCTTTGCGTTTTTCATTGTTAAAACTCCCTTTCTTTAAGACAAGACAAAATCATAAAACCTTAAAACCTTACGCCATAGACGCCGCAATGTCAGCAGCGGTAGCGTCAACGGCCGTAGCCGAAAGGTCAACTTTCTTGAAAAGACCTGTCGCCGTTGCCGACTTCTCAGCAGGCTTCTCAGCCGACGGTTTCTGCTCAGCAGCGGCAGTTTCGGGCGACACCGCAGGCGCAGCTTTCTTTTCAGCGACGGCGTTAGCGTTAGCTTCTTCAGCTGCTACAGCCTTAGCGCATGCAATGACAGCCGTACGGTAGTCAACGTTGTTAGCCTTCATTGTGTCAGCAACGTCGGCTTCGCTGAACTTCCCTGCTTCCAAGTCGCACAGCGCAGCGCCGTAAACTTTCCAGCGTGCGCCTGTCTTAGCCATGCAGTCAGCCAACGAGACAAACTTGTTGCCTACCCAGATGAAGCCGTCACCGATCGTGCCGGGAACTACCGCGCCAACCTGCAAGGCCGTGCCTGCTGCACCGAAACCGCTGCCTTTGATACCTGTCAACATTTTGATCAACAACCTTTCTTTTTGTAACAGAAGTTAAAGTTTCCGAGGGCAGAAGAGTTAGCAATCTTTTCTTTCTCTCTTCTCTCCCAATCGCCCCAACTCCAGTGCGCCGAAGGCGCCCCGATAGTGGCAGGTGACAGCCTGACGGGAATGCCGCCAGACCAAAGATGAGAAATCATCTCTGAAAAAGAGTCACGATTGTCAACAACAGCTTTTCTAAACAGCGCAAAGCAGTTACCTGTTTTCTTGTAACTCCTAATACCTGTTCGTACAATGAAAAAGAGTTTTGACGGCAGACACAAGACGTCAGGGCCTGTTGTTGTTACAAGGCCCCAGATATCTCCTGCTGCCGTTGCTTGTTGTGTCTTAACGGACAGAGTAAAACCGTCGTTGTCACAACACTCTGTTGTTACAGCATACTCTTTATCGTCAAGCAAGGCAATCGTTACTATCGTCACGGAAGTTCTCCCTCCTTTCTCTTCCTACTGCCCCAACTCCAGTGCCGCGAAGCGGCCCCGGAACAACAAAAAAAACTTTTAAAAATTTTTTTACCACAAGAAGGAATAAAAGAGAATGTGTGGTAATATACAGGTAAAGAGTTAATCACTCTTAAAAACCTTGAATTCTTGAAACAGCACTGCCCGATATCCCGGGTTAACCAAAGAAACTTTCTGCTGTTTCACCCAACTGACCAAGGCCGAGGCCGTAACCAGCCGGTACAGCCAAGGATGTAACGGGCGGTACCGTCTCTGACCTGCGACCTGCCGACGGGAGGCAGCCACCACAGCGTCAGAGCCAGAGGACCTAACCCAGCAGCTACAGGCCGGACACGGGAGCGCCGGGGTAGCTTTTAGGGAGAGTCTCAACCTAAGCCGTGACGGAGAACAGGACGGGCCAAGGACAACAACCGGGATTACAGCAAGCAAGGGCAAGGTCAAGAAAAAGCTTGCGATACAGTAAGGTACAAGACATTATGACTACTGACAGATAAACGTTACGTTCTCTCGAAATAGTCCGGGAAAAATCTGTTGCTGCAGACGGTAAGTGGGTTAAGTTCAAACCGTCACTGCAAACCCGGGTCGGTAAATGACTACGCTAGCTGACGAGATCTCTCGGGAGCAATAACAGAACCTAACGCGACGTTGATCTTTCCGTAGGGGTACAAAAACTTTTACGCCAACGTACGTCTTTTTGCTAAGACAAAGCCCGCGCAGGCCTAACCCGCCTGCCGACAACGACTCTTCAACCTTGTTGCTCAACCCTGCTTCCCCTCTGCGCAGACAGCTCTGCACAGCAACTGACAACGGAGCATGGGTAACGGTACGAACTTGGCGGTTGGCATGTGTCACCCTGTCACGACCCTCGGTTAAGCAACAACAGAGACTAGAACTTGTCTGAGACTTTGGGAAGACGTTCGTAAGGTTCCGCTCCTTAACAACTTAACAAGTTCCAAGGTCCGGTCTAAACCTTCCTTAGACCAAAAGAAGGCGATCTTCGGGCAACATGCCCACCAGTGCCCCAGATCGTCTTCTTTTGGTGTCTAAAACCCACCCCTACCCCCAGCCCTTTATTCCCCCTCTTTTATCGATCGGCGCGCTCGTTTGTCTACCTGCCAGGTAAAAAGAACCTGTGCTTCTTTCCCCTGGCAGGCTGTCCTTCGACAGCGTTCCTTCGGTGTGTGTTGTTTTCCTTCCTTAAAAGCTTCCTAAGATATCTTGTCGCTGTATCCCAAGATATCTCGATAGCTTTTTAGCCCGCGCAGGCCTCCTCCCTGCTTCCCCTTGAAGGATCGGTGCGCTCGTTTGCCTACCCGCCCAAACTAAACTTTGTATCGTTTGGGCGGCCTGCTTCACAGCGCTACTTCGTATTATTCCCTCTAGAAAATGTCTGAATTTTCTGAATGCTGTACCTTAGAAAATGTCAGAATTTTTAGACAACAAGCCCGCGCAAGCTTACCTTGTAAGGATCGGCGCGCTCGTTTGTAGGTAGCACCCTCAAACTTCGTTTGGACAAGGATCGGTGCGCTCGTTTGCCGTAGGGCTTGGCGGGTTGCGGAGGTGCGCTCGCTTGTTAGTGGGGCCGAGCAGTAGCGGTTGTGCCCGTTAGCGCGACACATTGTGTGTCTTGTGTACCTTGTATTGCTACAAGGGGAAGGATTTTGTTTCCTCCCAAGAGAGATAACTCCAGTGCGCCGAAGGCGCAGTCCTCAATAAAGGTGATTACCCAGTTAAGATAGTCGCCCTTGTTGAAGCCCGCCGCGCAGGTTTGTTGTAAGTTTCAGGATTTCTCCCAAAAGACACAACTCCAGTGCGCCGAAGGCGCCCCAGAAAAAAAAGACAGCCACTACTCAAAGAGTAGCGGCTGTCTTAGTGGCAAAACGCAGACGATTAGTTGTAACGATACTTAGCGTCAAACTCGTCCTCTGCGATACGCGCCTTACGAATTTTGCGCGTGCCTTTGACTTTCTTGGGACGCGCGCTCTCGACCGGCGGCGCCTTTTTCTTGCGCACCGGCGGCGCGGTTTCTTCGTCGTCCTCGGGTTCGTCGTCCTCGGGTTCGTCGTCCTCGGGTTTGGGTGCCTTAGCCTTGGACTTGGTTTTGGTTTTGGGTTCCTCGGGGATATCGTCATAATCCTCGAGATCTTCCAAGTCGCAAAGGTTCACTCTTGCACCTGCAAGCATGGTGCGTGTAATAGGCGAGCCATCTTTGACTGCCGTGCCCTTGAGTTGCTCTGCGGCGCGGTGAAACTTTGTTTCGTCGCGGAACTGCTTGTAGAGCACGTCGAATTGTTCGTCAGCGTTAACTCTGGCTGACTTCCGTGTGCCCTTGCCGTTAATAATGGCGCGCTTAGCTTTGCACGCCGCAACTCCGGCATCTCCAAGGTCTTGGGCTTGGCTGCCAAGGAACGACAACACTTCGCATGCCGTCTGCGCTACTGATAATCCTAGATCAAGACCGCCTGTTTTAAAACTTCCCATTGAGATTCCTCCCTTGTTTTGTTACCGCCGAAAACGGGGGAAGCGCCGGTGCGCCTCCCCCTGCGGTGTTGGTTGGTGTTACTCGTCGTCGTCGCCGTCCAAGTCGATTTCGGCCTGCCGCCTGTTGTTGCGGCCGATCGTTTTCTTAACGCACTTCGACTTCAACAGCTCGTACGCCTCAAGCATGTTGAAGAGCCTCTGGTTGCCGTCGGACGTTCCGTCGGCAAAACCTTCGACTTCCTCCGGGTCTTTCCGGAGAGTCGCTGCGACGTCAGCGGCGTTGTAGCGCGTCCATTTGCCGTCTTCGATTGTGAAGATCGGCCGATGCATAAAGGCACGCTTTCCGTCGCGAGACAGGTAGACTTCGGCTTCCCAGTCTTCCTGCGGACCGGGTTGCCAAATGATGGCGTTGACATAGCCAAGACGAGTGCCCTGGCTGTCAAGCAACCACGTGCGGTTGCTCCTTCCGCCACGGCTATTTGTGTAGGCCTCAATTTCGAGACCGTACACTTCGTTGTCGTCGAAGATTTCGTTAGCGTCAACGTCGGCTTGGCGGTACATGTTACCGCTGTCTTCGCCGGTGAAGTCGTCGTCGCTGTCGTCGCACTGCTGCTGCGGGATCACGATCTCGTACGAAGTTAACGTACGGATGTCGCGAATTGCGACAGACCGCTGTGCAGCCTCGATTTGCTGCAGTTTCTGGGCAAACTCCCAGAATTCAGCAATGTACTCGTTCGAGAGGAAGCAATCAGCACTGCCTCTTGCGTGGAACGTGCTGGCGCACGCTTTGGCAAAGTCCTCGAAGCTGTTCGCCTTGTTCGCGGCAATCGCCTTACGCAGCCACGACAGACGCGGCAGCTCCATGGCCGCCGTTTCGCAGTACACAGTCGCCGTCAACGCGCTGGATTCTTCGGTGAAGATATCCAACGTGTTATTGACGAGGCACAACGCCGTCGCTGCGTCGTCGGCGTAAAGCGCCGGTCCTTTGTATACGATCGGCTCGGTTTCGGCAGTGCCGAGTTCGTAGGTGCCGCAGAAGAATGCGGCGTTGCCTTTCAAGGTCGCGACGACTGCGTCGAAGAACGCCTTGCTGACTTTGCTGTTGTTGCCGATAGCCGTTTTGATAGTGTTTCTTTTCATGATAATGGCCTCCTTAAGCCTGAAAGTATTTTATTTGTTCAGGATTTCTCCCAAAAGACCCAACTCCAGTCCCGCGAAGCGGGCAAACGTTTCGGGTCAAGAATAGTGGCGGACAAGTTTATAGTCTGTTACCGCCATGGGACTGTTCGCGAGAGAACGTTACTTCAGCAGGCGCTTCACAATGTAGGCAGCGTTGCGTACGTTAGAGATCGTACGCCGCGTTTCGGCACGCTTAGCGCGTTCTTCGCGTGTTGCCGCCGTTGTTACGTTGAGCTGCAGGCTTTTCGCCGCGCAGACATCCAACGCCACGTTAGCAACTGTTTGAACGAGTTCTTTCAGCATAGATAACACCTCCTTTCGGTGTGTTCGCTGTTTATCGTCCAAACGCCCCAACTCCAGACCCGCGAAGCGGGCGAGCATTTCGGGGCAAGAAGAGTGACGGATAGGTTTAACGTCACTGCCGCCATTGGACTTGAAAACTTTAGGGTATGACGGTTATCGCTGCGTTTACAGCCGCCGCTGCCTGCTCAACAGCAGACAGGATAGTCGTGTACGCGAAGTAGCCGCCGACAGTGCCCAGCAGGATACCGAACAGTGTTCTCATGACTGTCACCTCCTCTCGAGTGTCAGAGATTCTGTTTTCTTCCCAACCGACCCAACTCCAGTCCCGCGAAGCGGGCGAGTGTCTTGGACAGCGACAACGCTACGGTGGCTTGACGCTTTTGTTAGCGTCCAAACGCTCCAACTCCACCAAGTACCTCCCGTAGGGGCGTTCGCAGCTGCTGTTGCGATGTGTAGCGGCGCTCACGGTGCAAGGGAAATGAAAGACTCGCCGCGCTTGCAAAGTTGCAGCTGCTCGGTTAGCCGTGCAGCCCCCGTAGGGGACAGACAGACATACCCCCGCAGGGGGAGGTTTTCGCCTGTCTGTCACTGTTACCGTACACAACAGCAGTAGTTGTAACGGTAACGGTGGTAGCGGTGGTGGTATGTTACGCAAACAACAACAGCAGCAACTGTAAACGTTACCGTTACAGCTACTGCTGTTGTGTACTACGTGCGTCTCACCGAAAGAAGTGCGTGCCTTGCGGCGCTGCCTCAAAGACGAAGCCGACGCCGTCAATGGTGATTGCACGCATCCAGTCATTGCGGACTTTGCCACGGTCCCCTTTGACATAAAAGTTGCCCCGCTTGTCTTGGCGAAAGCCAAAGATTTTGCGCAAGGGGCAGCGCTTGCCATACGTCTGCCGCTGGTAACGATTCTTTACTGTCATGTCGCTATCAGCGTAACCGTTCACAGCTTTGTTCAGTGCGGCAGCAGCGCGAACCGTGTCGTCGCTGAAGAACGCAACCAGCATCTGGACGCCGGTAGCGAGTTGCTCGCGTTCGATACGAGCGTAGTCGGCCATTTCAGCAGCATACTCCTCTGCTGATACTGCGTCAGCGTTAAGCTCGTACTTCGGAAAATTGCAATACTGCAACAGCATGTTCTCGTAGTGTTCATTCAACGCTGACGCTGACGCGAGCTGCGGTTCTTGTTCCGGCTCAGGATCGACGACGGGGGCAGTCTTGGCTTCCTGCTCTGCCTTCAGAGCGTCAGCAAAGTCTGTCTCCTCGTAAAAGCCTCCGCCGATGTAGCTGTCCTCAACCACAGCAATGCGTTGTGCGAGTTGTGCTGCGACCCAGTCGAGACTTTCGTCGTCGACCTCAACGCCGATACCGCTGTCGATGTCCGTGTAAAGCACACGTTCATCTTGCAGCACTGAGAGTACTGTCTCCAGTGCTTGTGTATCGCTGTAGCGTTTGAAGCACGCTTTCAGAGCGTCGCCGTACAGTTCCTCCGGAGTCGGCGGTACGCTTTCTTCGTCGCAGAAGTCAGGGCCGTCGTTAACTTCTTGATCTGCGCTCGCGGCGTCTGCAACGGAAGGTGCTCCTGCGTTGTTGTTATCGTTGCCGTCGAAAACGGGCGGGTCAGCAGGCAGGTCGTTGTTAGCGGGTTCGTTGTCGCCGTCGCCGTTATCGTCGCCAGACGGTTCCTCCGGATCCTGCGGATCTTCGGGATCGTCTTCCGGCTTTTCGGGCAGCAATTTCTCGTCAGCCGTCATGGTGTCCGGAACGTTAGGAGATATCTCCTTCTGTTCCTGTGCCGTGGTGGCTTCGTTGTTGTCAACGGCAGTGGTCGCGGCGGTGCCGTACTTGGCCTCGAACTCAGCAACGAGGACCTTGTAGAAATCCTCGAAGAGTTCGAACTCGACAACGGCGTCATCGAGTTTGTGGCCCCTGACCCGCTGCGGACGCGTGGGCACCTTGACCTCGACACCGGGTTTGCCCAACGCTTTGAGCTGAGTTCTGAGCGTCCGGATTTTGCCCATGCGCTGTGCTGCCTCAGCCATAGTGATACCGGCGGTGAGTGCTGCAGCAACGTTGAGACCGGCAATGACGCCGGGCATCTTGCGAGCTTTGTTGGGGCCGGGGTTAACGTGCGGCGTGTCGTTGCTGCCGCTGTCATTGTTGTTGTCGTTATTGCCGTTGTCGCCTTTGTTGTTGGCTGCAGCTGCAATTTCTGCTGCAATCGCAATTTCGAGAGCGGCGTTGGTAACAGCGTATTGGTCGACAATTGCGTTGAGGATGATGTTGGCGTAGTCGTTGGCGTCGAAGTTGTAGGTGCGAGGAGCGCCGTTGAGGTTGCCGACCGTTTCGTAGTTGTGGGCATCAGCCCACACAACCTGCGGTTTGTATTCGACGGTGATGGGTGCCGTTTTTTGTTGCGGTTCGTCCTCAAGCTTCGCGCAGCCCGGCTTGAAGAAGTCCAAGCTGACGTTGCCCCCTTCGAAGTTTCCATTGTCGTTGTTGCTGTTGCTGTTGATATTCATTTTTGTTTCCTCCTTAGTTGTTTCGGCTTCGTCAGCCAACTGTTCGCGGTACAGGGCTTTCTTGAACCACGCGTTTGTGGTGTCGCCCTCGATCCGCGTGCAGCGGGCGATCGCCCCCGTCATGAGGAGCTCTTGTCCTCTGAAAGGCCGGCAAAATATGTCGCCGGTGATTGGGTTTTTCTTGCAGTTGTTAACGACGTAATCGCGGAACGCGATCTGCGCCGCCGCCGCTGTGGGCGCGACAACGTAAGCGGCACCCTCGCCGCTGTATTTATTGTCCTCGTTAAGCCAACGCGCCTGGATTTCCCAGACGCTATTGCTGCCTTTCGCGGAACGAATGATAATGTGAGCTTTAGCCCACCTCTTTTCGCCATTGCGGACGACTCTTTCGTAACCGAATGCCGCGTAATCCTGCGGCGGGACGCCCAAGCGGGCGATGTCCTTAGCCGTCGCGTAAGGGATATACTTACGGACGTCAGTCAAACTCATATTGTTTTCCATTGTTTCTTCCTCCTTATAAATAAAAAGATATCTTTGCAGCAGCTGTTGTGCTGTGATAACAACCGGCAACGGGCTGCCACCCGCAATCGCCACTGTTGTTCTTTGCTGTGAGTAACAGCTGCTGCAAAAAAGAGTGACAGGTGACGTTCAACATCTTATGCTTGCTGTTTTTTTGATATCCCGACGTGCGCCACGCCGGCAATCTTTCAATGAAGATCACAGCTGGTCGATCTTTTACGTGTACGGACAAAGAAGTCATCCATTAGGAACAGTTACACTGTTGTCGGTAACCCATAACACAGCTGACGCTATGGTTACCTATGGACTCAGTAGTTGACGTACAAAAAGACTGAAACAGCAAAAGCAAAGAGTTAACGCCTAAAACAAAAGCACGGTTTCTTTTACGCCTAACCGTGAAAAAGGCGTAGGACAATTACCGCCACTTGAGATTGCTTGCGGTAACATCCTTAAACAGGACAAAAGCCGAGTACCACGTTACGTCGCCGACTTTGTAGTTAAAGTCCTTGACGAACGCGGCATCGGCTTTAGCCTGATAAGGTTTGCCGACGAACGCGTCCTGCTCAGGATCATAGTCAAGACCACGAGTGAACAAAACAGTGTTGACGCTATCATAGTTAGTCGTCCCGTTATAGGGCGCTACAATGACGTTAGTCTCATCGTCGACGATGACAGTGTTACCGTCCTTGGTCTTGCTGAAGCGCATGTCGCCTGACACGATCTTGTCAAGCGCGTCTTCGATATCTTGCTCGTTTTCGCTTTTGCCAATCCTGACGTACAACATGTCAGGATCTGCCGCCGGAACCGTAACGAGATCCTTGATCGGGCAGTGGGCTGTCACCTCGCCGTCAAGCTCGTCGACGTGGAGAGTGAAGACTCCGTTGAGGCTTTCGTCTGCCATAGCGACTTCTCTCCCTTTGAAGAAGAGAATGCCACGGTCAAACGTCACCTTTTTGCCGTCGAGTTGCACTCTCTTTTCAACAGGCATCGAAGCCAAGGGACCTACCAGTTTGACCCGATCGCAGGTTTCCCTGGTCACGTGTACTTGACTGCCCGTCTTGTCGACAAGCTTAGTTTCGTCAACGTTCAAAACCCAGAGAAGCAATTCCTCAGGTATCGCCGACTTCATGAAGCCGACAGCGTTGACGGTGTGGTCGTCGCGCATTTTGCCGAGCGAGAAGAACACAAGGCGAACTCTGTCGACGGGGTCGTTGACACCAGCCGCCTCAAACAAAAGACGAACCTTGTTCGAGATGCCCTGCTGGAACAGCAGGTTTTTCTCTTCCCGCATTTCGTCCTTTGCGGACTTGGCGATGAGGCGTTGCGTGGGGTCGCTGCTGTTTTCGTCAGCTTCAACCCCAAACAAAGTGTTCACTGCCCACCAGTCACGGGCGCATGACTGCAGTGACGCAATCAGACTGCTGCGTACGCCTTCACCGAGCTTGCCGACAACATCTTTGACTGCCTTGGTTTCTTCCTTGGGCAGTTTGAAGCTACCGGCCATGTCGTTCAACGTGGCAGCGAGTTTGACGCCTCTCTTCGCCAGCATTTTGAACAGCGGCAACCGGATGTTTTGGACAAAGTCTTCTAAGAAGAAACGTCCGCTCTCCTTGCTGATGCAAGAGAATGAAAGGGCGTTGCCACCCCAGCCGTCGTTCTTGCTTTTTGATGCCGTAAACCACGCGTCGGCGGTGCGATCGCCTTGCGGTTCGAGAACGTCGCCGTTGATCTTGGCAACGGCATAACGAGAGCCGTCTTCGCCGTTCTCGTAAGCTAGTTCGACTTTGACGTCACTCTTGCCGCGTTGCTTGATTGCAGACAAGACGTCAAAGCCGAAAATACCTTCGAGCACTTTCGGGTCCGGCTTCTTGTCACCGTCAATGGTGCCTTCGCCGTAAAGCCTCTTGACAGCGCCCATGTCATAGGAACACTGGATTACCTGATCCAGTGGCAAGTTGCGCGGGATCTTGCGCATACGTGCGAAGACCTCTTTTGCGCTTTCGGGCGTGACATACGCAATGTCCTGCCCGGTCGCTGCGTCTTTACGGTAAGCGATAGGTGTGACGTAGGCCTGTTTTTCCATCTCCTCTTTGTCCGTGCCGTGATCGCACGTGTAGGTAAAGTAGTCACGTATAACCCGCGCCAACTTTTGAACCTGCGGGTCAGCCTTGCGGCTGTCTGCCAAACCAGCCACAAAAATCCGTGACGGATCTTTTTCTACAAGTCGTGCGAGTTCGAGACCGTAGATCAGGATCGTGTTCGTGGGGTTATAGCCGGTAATAACCTGACCAACCTCCCACGTAACACTAACTTGGCGACCAATGAAGGCACCGGCGCCGATCCAGGTACGGGCGTAGGCGACCGTCTTGTCGTAGAAGACGTCGTCTTTGTTTTTGACCCTGTACCAGGTCTCCTTGTGCGCTACTTCGCCGTTAGGCAACGGTGTTTCAGTCACTTCACAGTAACTTTTAACACCGTCTTCGGCTTTCTCGCCGTGGAGCCATGCCTTGGCACGACCTTGTAAGCTTTGGCGTTCAGCTTCCCAAGTTTTGTTGGGAAGCTGCGGTTTTTCGCAGAACACTAACTTGCCCAGGTTGCCGACGCGCATAGGGGCGCCGTTAACCTGCAATGCTTCGTTAGCGCCCCAGCTGACAGATGCTAACGCAGGCGAGTCGTCGTCAGCACAAAAGCGCTGCAGGTCGAACACGAAGTCGCCGACGCTTTCGGACCAGCGACGCCAGTCCTGAAAGTCAGCCCAATAAGTGTGAACGGTCTCCATTCTGCTGTCTTCCAGCAGCCGTTTCTTGATTTCGATCGGCAGCGCGTGCAGGGACGGAACCCTTATTGGTTTAACTTCGTGAACGGGGTGGCTGATTGCCGTAACGATGTCGATGCCCCAGAGCGCCATTGAAGTTTCCCACTCGGCAGCCTCGGCAGACTTAGCCGCCTTGACGAACAGGTTGACGATGGGGCGCATAGCCTTGACGAACTTGTGCGCTGCCTTGATAGCGACCTTGTGCAAGGCGCCGACGACGGCGTCAGCGATGTCCGCCGCAATGTTGTTAACTTCGGCTTCTTTCTTTTCTGCTTCGACGGCCGCAAGGAAAGCGTCCTTGCCACCGACGGTTGCGAAAGCTTCCGTGAGTTTTTCTCCGAGATTTGTCATTTTAAATTCCTTCTCATTTTTAATGCTGTTGGTGTTAACGTTGTTAATGTTTTTCATGATAAAGTCCTCCTACGTAAACAAAAAGAAATAAAAAATGAGCAGTTTATACCGTCATGCTCAGGACGGTTTTTGTTAAAATACGACGGTAGACGCCGGCGCGTCGTCAACAGACGGAATGTCCGCTTCGCTGTCGCACATCCATACGCAAAGCGTGTGCTTGTACGGGCAGCTTTCGCCGACGACCGCAAACCCGTCAGAGTGATTCTTGGGGTAGCGGTTAGCGAACATCAGCGTGACACGCTTTTCGCTGGTCGGATCCCAAACATATTGTTTGCGACCGTTGACGTCGCGGACAAGGGTGTAACCCATATCCATCTTGTAGATATAGATTGTGTCACCGTCGAAGTCCCAACCTTCGTTAAGGCGGGCGGTGAGTTCGTCAGCCGGGACAGCGGTCAGACCGACGCCCATGTTTCTGACGAACTCAACAACGACGTTAACTTCCTCGTCCGAGATGTAACGCACTGTTGGCGTTTCGCCTGCTGCGACAGCTGCGTCATAAGCTGCGTTGTTTGTTGCAACGGCAGCGTGAAGACGTTCGATGTACTGCTCAGCCGTAACGTTGCCAGCGTCTTCAGTATTGCTGAAGAACTCCGTAACGCCACCACCGACTTGACGCCCTTTTTCGTCACGGATGACGTTAGTGACGTGCAGTACCGACAGGCCGATCAGCATGGCAGCCGGGTCAGGGACAATGTACGTGTGCGTCCCCTTGACCGGCAGGTTAAGCTTGCCGGCCATCTTCCCCATCTTTTCAAGCAACTGGTCAGCACCTTTTTTGTAGGTGCCTTTATCCCACTGCTTGACGATAGGTGCAATGTTATCAAGCAGCGAGCCGACGTTCATAGGCAGAACGTTTTCCGCCTCTTCGCCGGTTTCGTCGTCGAACGAGACTTCTACTTCCTGACGGATATCACGGTATGACACCGCTTTGCCGTCATAGTTTTCGAAGTTCTCGACTGCTTTGACGAGTTGCATTGAAAACAACACCTGCGCGATCTTCTTAGCCTCGGCAAGGTTGAAGCGTGCAAGCGTGTTAAAGAGTTGCGTCGACAGTACCGCCTCGTGGTGCGGCTTGACGTCCTGGTTAAGGACATTGTAGCCAGTTTGGTACTGCCAAACCTTTGCACCAACCTTCGCAGCGTTGGCGTCTGCAAAAAGGTCTATAACCAACGCTGTGAGATCGTCGTCAGTAGCCGTGCCGTCTTTGACACGCTGCCAAGCCGCCTTGGCTGCTGCTACCTTTTCTGCTGCCGTCTGCTCTTCGTCGTCGTAGAAGCAGACGAAGAGTCTGTCAGTGCAGTCGAAGAGATTGCCGTCGTCGTCGATCCACTGGGCATGCTTCCATTTGTTCATGCCCATGCGGAGCCACAAATCCTTTTGCTGCTCCGTTATGTTGGTCAGGTCGACGAATATGGGGTCTCCGGCATATGCCCAAGTCTTGAGCAGGTGCAACATTGTCTTTGCAGACACTGCGTGCATTAACCCTTTGGTCATATACCAAGGCCTCGCCATGAAGCCCTTGCCGAGGATCGACTCTTCGGTGAACTCGACGACATTGCCGTCATCGTCAGAGGCTTCAAAGGAAAAGGCCTCGGCGAGTCGACTTGCCAAACCGAAGAATGCACCGTCGCACGGTTCTTTGGCCATACGGCTGTCTCCCCAGCAGCAGTGCTTCTTCATTTTGCCACAAAAAATGGCAAAACTACGCAGCGGTGTGTGCTCCAGCTGCGTGTTAAAGGCCTTGTGCAACGTCATGCGAGCGTTGAACTCGCACATCTGCACGTAACTAGGCCCTGTTTTGGCGTCGTAGCCGTAGCCGTTAGCCCAGGCATCTTGAGCGCCTGACACGCAGTAATTTATGACCTCCTTCCAGTTAACGCTATAACGATCCTTGTGCGGGCCGACGTAAGTGCCACACATTAAGAGTGCGTGACCCTTAAGATCGCCGGGGGACGGGTTGTCCCACTTCAGATCGTAAAAGAAGTAACCGTTGGCAACGGTCTTTTGACGCCACGCGGCTTCTGAGACAACAAGGCCATTGATCAAGTTGATCATAACCTTGCCGCCTGCAGTTTCCTTGCAGCACCAGAAGGTGTCACGGCCGTCACCGCTGATAGCCCTGTACAGGGTTCTGTAACCGCTGTCAGGCATAAACAATGTCGACAGCATGTTATAGTCCTGCAGGACTATCTGGATGACGGCACGGGTATACCGCTCGCACCACTTCATGTGGCCCGCCCTAGATATCACCATCTTCGTTGCCTCGATAGTGTTATCTATGCGCGACACCATAGTGCCGTAGTCAAGAACGTGAGGCATCACGTTCACAACTACATCACTGTGCTCTTCGTTATAGCACAGGTAGAGCTGCGTAATCGTGACACCCTTTTGTTTGCGCGTCAGAACCGACTCTTTGAGAATCCGTTCTGCCGCGCTTTTGGTCTTAACGACCTTGACGTACTCACTGTCAACGGTTGCTTCTTCCGGCAGCTCGCCGATTTCGTCGAACGCCGCCAGGAAATCGTCTTGGAACTCGGCGTCACGCAGTTGTTTTGCGCGTTCGTTCCAAGCGTTTACGTCAATGTGGCTGAGCATGCGACCGAGTTTAACCTCAACTTCAGTCGTGTCTTGCGTGTACCGCGTCACGCGATGATACTGGCGGAACATTTTTCTCAACGTCCACACAACATCATCGAACCACTCTTCTTTGAGAAGAGAGAGTGGGTCGTGATCGAACACTGCCTCGGTATCGCCGTACTTCTCAAAGAGAAGCATGACGGGATCCGGCAGTGTAACGCCTTCGGTCTCGGCGATCACAGCCAAGTTATAGTCGCAGACTTCCTTGTCTGCGACTAACTGCCCAATATGTCTCAGTAGTTTTTGGCTGCTTACAACGCCGCCGGTTGCAACATCAAGCTCATGCGCGACTTCGTGGGCCTTTTCCACGATCCCCTTACTCGTAAGCAATGTGAAAGTAGGAACGACTTCTGCAAGCGTGCAGATATCTGCGGCGTCGAGAATGGCTTGAGCCGTTATCGCGGCTTTGTTGCCGTCCTTGACGAGCAAGGCCAACGCCGCTGCGTTGTGCGCCTCGATATCGATCGAGATGCCGCGCAAAGCGTTACGCAGCTGCTTTTTGTCGACCCCGTAAGAGCCGACTTTGCCGACATTGTCGATAATGTCGCGCAGTTGTGCTGCGACCTTGAATGCCGACAACCGGTTGAAACCAGGCAGCACGGTCAAAACGTCGTCAATAGTCTTGACTGTGCTTAACCGACGCAAGAACTCGCAGTACACGTTCTTGATATAGTCGGCTTCTTCGTTGCCGTCAGCACAAAAGCGCTGGAGGTCGAATGTGAAATTTTCGAGGCTTATTTTCCCAGACCTCAACCATTGAAGATTGCGCAAGGTGTCCGGCGACAGTGTGTGTGCCGGTTTAGCCTCGTGAACGGGGAAGTTAACCACAATAGTGGTGACGCCCCAGAGCGCCATTTCGATCTCCCACTCAGCTGTCTCGACCGCTTTCGCCGCCTTAGCCAACATACTTATGAACGGGCGAACCGTCTTGACGAGCTTGCGCGCCGTTTCAACACGGTATGCCGTGATGATGGCATCCGCGATTTCATTCGCGATTTCAACCGTGATTTCAGCCTTGACGCTGTCGAGGAATGCGTCCTTTCCGCCGACTTTCTCGAAAGCGGCGTTAAGTTTCGAACCAAAGTTTGTCATGATAATTACCTCCTTAAGGCAGACCGTGCATGCCTTGTTGCAAGTCACGGTTCGGAAGACATGACGACTTCCTAGATCTCCTGGCTTAGTTTATAGTGAGGTGCGACTCACTCGGTTGTGTTGCAACCAATTCCCACTCGATCCTAAAGCGTGGGTTTATGTCAACACAGCAACACAGTTGACGAGATATCGTCATTGTGTTACTATGTTAAAAAGAAAGGAGCAGTTTAACGTCATGCTCAGGACAGTGATATTATGCCCATCCTAAGAACTTACCGATATCGGGAATTGTTTCCCGCAGTTTCGATAACAGTTCTTCCAAATACGATGAAAGAACGATTGCTTCAGGAACCAACGCTGTCTTGGCTAAGACATTCGGATCCAAGAATCGCTCCTCGTATTCTGTCGGGACTATGTTCACCGGCAGATGTCCCCACTCTGGGTGTAGCTGAAGCATCTTCCCTGCTCGAACAGGATTTGATATCAGCCATTTTATCGGGGAAGGATGAACGATATCGGAAGTTATCAACGCGTGAGTTGGAAGCTGCGTTAAGATTCTTTGCTTTTCAGCGAGGCGAGCTTCTACCTCATAAGGATTTAGAAGGGTATCATGAAAGACACGTCGAAATCCACCGCTACCTGGTATTTGACGTATCTTCATATACTTTTCCGGATCCTCTTCGGCTTGACGTACATGAACGACTTCGTGAACTAGGATGTCTTCATGCGTTTCTAGCCTTAGTTGATAACTTTGACTCAACCCAATTTCCGCCAGGGTGTAGTCCATATACGCCTTTTCATTGGCGCGAAGACTGACTGTCCTGACGTGCCATTGCTTCACAGGTTTATATCCTATGATATCAAAAGCGTTATCGAGTTGAGATTGCCAGTAAAAAGATAAAAGAGCAGTTTAACGTCATGCTCAGGACACAAGAAGCTATCGTGAACAGTGCTGAACGAATAGCGATAGAAACAGAGAGATATCGTCGATACCGTTACTGCGCAATGTTTCCTGCAGTACCGATATCGACGCTTTCAGTGTTTCAAAAAGTTTATCTCTTGTCTGTCCCGACGTCTTGGTGGTCTTGCCTGTCGGGCCGCAGAGTCGCTGACACTCTGCTAACAGACTTTTCTGTCGATTGTTCAGCTCGTAACCGGGATATTGCTGTAGTAGAGCAACAGCTAGAAGAGGATGTGATATTATATCAAATCCTCCTGAAGCCAAGCTTGACATTGAGCAATATACGCGTTATGCTTGTCTTCGTCTAGAAAACGACGAAGACTACGATAAACTTCTTGATTTCCTCTCTGCGTTAGGGACTTGAGACCCTCTGTTTATGACAACAGGTCGCATTAGAAATAAGCCCCTTTTCAGGGGCCCGATGATCGTACTCTTGACAGTATCACTTGTGTATGATACCATGAGAAAAGTATAAACAAAATACGTTAGTACCTTTGTTAATGTCATACTCCCGTTCTTCGTGGGTTGACGGATCGTACGAGCATCTGTCGTTAACAAGATCGTTGAACAAGAATTCGCGATGAGCATCACGAATACGTTGTTCTACACGTTCGTTAAGAGCTTCAAAGAGTTGACGCATTCGTTTATAATCCTCCTTAAGAGGTTAGATCCGTTAAAAACGGTTGTATGATACAAGAAGAACCATGGTATCCTTCGACTTGGTCGGTTCACAGTACCGACAAGATGCCATGGTCCTTTTTGTTAAACAGTGTTAGTGTCCTCCACAGTTTGCAAGGGCTTGGAACCTTCTGTTGACAAACGTAACAGGCCGTGTTACACTATAGCAGAAGTAAGACAATCTGCGAGGTAGTACAGAATGTCAAACCAAACATCGATGGCGTTGATAACTGTAGCAATATCAACTATCAACTTCCACACAACGAACAGCCTCCTTTCATCAAAACTAAGAGGACAATCTCTCTTGTTACGGCAAGAGACCCTGCACAAGGCATTAGTAAACACTCTTCTGAAAGAAGTGCTTAGTAATAACTTGTAGCAAGAAAACACAAAAGCCCTCTGTTTGAGAGGGCTTTTGTGTTTAAAAAGGAGGAAGTCAGTTATGACAACTGACTTTGGTAAAACTCAAGAACGTCATGCCGCTTTTTCGTTATCAGCAGTCTCTGACATTCCTGAAGAAGATCTTCACGACCCTGAATGTTACTGCAGTGTGCAGGATCTTGAAGACTTCTTGCTCCAAACGTTTCCGCATCTTTCTCAAGAGGACATACGTCATATAGCTCATGATATAACGTATTTCCCAGAGAAAGCCACCAAAGAAACACTAAGGGATATCTATGGTATTGCCATAGATGACGCATTTCATGGCAAAATTGATACAGAGTATCTAGATCGTCATGGCATCGTTCTAATGTGACCGTATTTGTAGTACAGTCATATAGACCATGCCAGTCATCAGGTAGAATAGTATGATCTTCGTCAATGACTATCCTAACTTGACTTTTAATCGACCAGTTACGCAGCATTTTTGTGGCAAGCGCTTGGAGCTGTAAAATATGAACCAAAGGCATCCCTTCCTTCACAAGGTTAGAAGTTAGCAATCTGCACAAGGCATTAGCAAACATTCTCTTAAAAAATGCTTGATAATAACTTGTACAAGACAAAAAGCCCCTACAGACCGTTGTAGTCTGCAGGGGCTTTCTATTTGCAATTGCGTTACACGACTGTGATTACCGGGGTTATTGTGTTCCCATAGTAGTCCGGTTCCATTTCTTCAAAGTGCAAGCTGATACCTGCGCTTTGAAGAATGGTTAAAAAACGTTCTTGCGCTTCGATTGCGGTAACGTCGTACCACTCGAAGCGTACGCGGTGTGCCGGGGACAGCTCAGGCTTGCAGTCATGCATGACCTTGAGCGTTTCCGGCGCCACCTTGAACTTGCGGCCCGTCTTGTGCTCCATCTTGCACACCTGACGGGCCGCTCTGAAGGCGGCTAACGGATTGAAGGACGCTACGTTAACGTGACGCACGACGCCTGCCTCCAAGTCCGCCGCGCCGCCGAAGGGATCGACGATAACGCCGTCGCTAACCCGCTTAGCGATAGCGTTCATCGTGGTATCTCGCCTGTACAGGTCGTCTTCGATAGTGCCGGCAGAGAACGACACTTCGACAGAACGACCGTCCTCAAAGTTAAAACGTGCGACAGGATACTCGTTCCCTATGCGCACGTCAAACCTCTCCGCGAATACGCGACGTGCTGCCGGTGCAGCGTGTGGGACTATGACAACGTAGTCATAGTCGTTGGGTTCAACGCCCAACAACTCGTCCCTAACGCTACCGCCGACACGGTATGCGACGCCGCCAACGTAACGTGCAGCCTTGACCAGGTCTGCTTCGTTTTTGATAACGGTGTCGTGGAACCGTACTTCGGGTCCCCCTTCCTTGCTGAAGACAACAGCGTTGCCATTCTCAAGGAATGAGTGGTCCCGCAGTACGGTGCGGTATTCCCGCTTGTTGCGGGCCAAGGTCTTAACCAAGGCCTTTTTAACCGACAGCAAGCCTGCAGGGATAACAACTTCCTGCTTGCTGCGGAGCGTTGCCAACAAACGGTCGATGGCCGTTACGGTCTTTGTCGGCCAGTTATCGTGACCGGCGCAGACCGTCGCTTCGGTCTGGAGCGATGCCTCGTACATTGCCCAGGCCTTTTTCTCGGCCTTGCGGGCGCGGCGGGCAACGCGACGGGCTGCCTTGCCCGCCGCCTTAGCGCGGCGTTCTTCGAGGCGGGCTTTCTTTGCCTCGATGAGTTGGGCCACTTTCGCAGCCTTTTTCTCGGCTTCGACGGAAGCCAAGAATTTGTCGAGGCCGCCGACGGTGGCGAGAGCGGCGTTAATTTTGTTAGCAATTTTCGTCATGATAATCTCCTCCTCGGAGTAGCTGTCCGATATCTTCGGCTCAGTGTCGCAGGTATGACAATCCTGCTGGATTCCTTAACCTTTTATAGTGTGGTTATCTCACTCGCACTACTGGTGACTTACTGCAGGACACTGTTGTGTCTGTTGCACCAGCGCTTTTGTTACCTGGAATCTTAGCTTGTAACTCTTCCCCTCTGCGTTAGTGGCTTGGGAACACTCTGCCTCACGGCAGGCCGCATTAGAAGAAAGACCTTGACAATAAGAGTGTCAAGGTCTATAATGCTACGTAAGTCCTAGCATTTCAGACTCCTGCAACAGTTATGTTTTTGCAGGTAAACAAACATAGTTGCAATCACGTTGGCTATGTTAGAAACAACGCTACTTCCGTACCCTGTAAGGCGGGGCATCCTTATCACTGCTGTCACAAAGACAGTTACCAAGGAAGAAGTAGAAGCCGTAAAGAAGGTTAGAAGTTGTTCATAAAGAAGTTAACAATTTGCCATATCCACCTAATGACGGTTAGGGGATTTTTCTTGACAAAAGCTATAGCTTTATGAAAATACTTTTTAAGCTTCTTCTTCACGGTATGTTCACCTCCTAGAGAGTGTGACAGTGATAATAACGGTTGTACAGCACAAAAAGGCCTTAGCATTCCTCGACTTGATCAGTTCACAGTACTGACAGAATGCTAAGGTTCTTTTTGTTGTACAGGTTCTTTCCTTCCACAGTTTTCAAGGGCTTAGGACCTTTCCTTCTGATATCAGAAGAAGCCGTGTTAAAAGAGAACCCACAAGGACCGAGAAACATCCTTGCGGGTTCTTTGATTATGCGTTAGCAGCGTTATTGTCAGTTGCTTTGTACAGCTTATACAGCTGCCAAGCTATCTTGCCCAGTTTATAGGCCTTATAGCCATACCGGACAACGTTGACGGCTGTAACGACAGTGTCAACAGCGTCGTAAACTCCGTAGATGCCGTCGACAACCTCAACGATTTTGTCGCCAACTTCGCCGCCGATTGCGGCACCGATCTTTTCGCCGACTTTGCAGCCGACGTAAGCGATGGCGTTGGCCTTTAACGAGAACAGGCTTTTGAACGTCATGATAAACACGACCTTTCTTTTGTTTTTCACACGGTTTCCGAAGAACCCCGGGGGCTCTGAAAACTGCGTGCGTTTTCTCACAAGGTTACCTGTTCCCCCTCCGAAATTTTTAGAATTTTGGATTCGTAATAAGATTTTTTAGTTGTAGTTAAAATTTTTGGTAATAAAAAAGAACCTTGGTATTGCGTAACTGCACCAAGGTTCTTTTTTGTACAAGAAACGGTAATATAGTGTAAGAGACAGTAACGCACTTTGTGCGTTGTTGTTTGTCTGAGAAAAAGGAGGGTTTTACTATGGGTATAGGATGTGGCGCCTTTAACCTTAACAAGATAGGGTGTAACAAGGCGTTAAACAGTATTGGACAGATTTTCAAGGATCACGCTATCGGGGACAGCAGATATCACCTTAGTCCGCTTGACGCCTTGACTACAGGCGTTGACAAGCTTAACCCGGTAGGTTTTATAGCTTCAGGAGGACAAGGTGGAGTTATCAGAGGCGGCAATCTTATGTCTGCACTGACGGCAGGAACTGCTGTTCCGGGACAACAAAGTTTTGGAAGAATGTTTAGCAAGATTCCGAAGACGTTTGGTTTCTAAGGGAGGTTGCACTTTGTGGCAACAAAAAGGGGATCAGTTATTTTTGTAGAAGACTTGGCTGTTAACGGTAAGTTTTCTGTTATTGCGAGCGTTGACCGTAGCAAGAATCCTCCTGTTTTGTCGGTTAACGGTGTTATCGAGACGGCGACAAGATTGCCTGACAAGTTTGCGAGATTAGCAGGAGGAAGAGTTGTTGTGTTAGACGTCTTGATAGACAGTGAAAGTGCAGGAAGCGAAGACGACGTTATCGTTTACGCGTTTACCGCAAGAAGTTACGAAATCTTAGAGAGGAGGCAGTCATAGTGTCAGAGTCATTATCGTTATCTGACGAGTTAGCGTTATCTAACCGTGAACGTTTTGAGGCGTCGTTAGCAGACAATCCTTGGGGTTACTCAGCCAAGGGACTTGAGGCTAAGCGTGCAGCTACTACTCTTGTTAAGCTCAAGACAGGAATGTACACGCCTGTACCGATAGTGTGCCGTGGCAGCGGCTGCCCTTACTCTGAGAGTTGTGCACTGTTACCTTACGACTTGGCACCAGAGGGCGAACTTTGTCCTATTGAGATATCTAAGATTGAGGCGTTAGTACAGGGTTACTACTCTGACTTTGAGCTTGACGAAATGAGCTTTACCGACAGAGCGTTAGTGAACGAAGTTGTAAGCCTTGACATAATGCTGGAAAGGTGTAAAGCCTTAATGGCCAAGGAAGGCACACCTGTCGTTGACGTCGTAATCGGTATCTCCGAACACGGTGAAGAAATACGGCAACCCGCAGTGTCAAAAAGTATTGAGGCTTACGAGA
>Ga0310697_10001781_pt1 | contig 24183 bp, 17 predicted proteins | sample 172DNAGHGlowgp2_FD_203883 | JGI IMG/M metagenome (GOLD analysis project Ga0310697, IMG submission 203883) | Sheep rumen microbial communities from Palmerston North, Manawatu-Wanganui, New Zealand - 1728 DNA GHGlow gp2 (v2) (version 2) | ecosystem: Host-associated > Mammals > Digestive system >...
GGGCCGACGTGAACGCTGACGGCCATGTGACCATCGGTGATGTCAGTGCCTTGATCGACATGCTGCTTTCGGGAACTGCCAGCGTGATGAAGTCCCATAACGTGCATTCCGCCTCAGTATCATTTCCTGGCCTCGTTCCCAACGATGAACTGGTCCTCGAGAAGCCTCGCAGGATTAAAAAGTGACATTGATGATAGCTGGGGTGATGATCATGTGTGATTTCATCCCCATCATGCTTTGACTTTAAAAGGTGTTCACGGCCTGATTTAAATGGTTGTGGACACTTTTTTGTGAGAGCGCAGCAAATTCGGTCGTTGGACTTCATAATATAAAAGAAAGAAACAATTAATTTGAGAAAAATGGTTATCTTTGCGATATCTTAACCAATCAACTAATGCAATATGAAAAAAATCTTATTGGCAGTATTGTGTCTGTTCGCTCTGAGCGCTACTGCCGCTGGTGTCAAGACGGGCAGCGTTGAAACGCTGGTGGACAGTTGTGGCTTTTTCCCGCAAATCAGTACCGACGGGCAGTGGCTGCTGTATTCTCCCACCGAAGGCACGAGCCTGATGCTGAAGAACCTCTCGACAGGTATCGAGAAGACGGTATCAAATGTTGGTTATCCGGGTTTTGATGCCATCTTTGGTGGTGACGGCAAAGTATATTATATCACCCAGGAACGCAAGAAAAACGGCCTGGTTTACCGCACGGGGCATTGCTATGACCCCGCCACCGGTAAGGACCTGATCGTGCTCAAGCCGCAGCATGGCCGTGTGCAGGCCATTCGTGCCACATCGGGTGTCGTCATCAACGGTGAGCGGCAAATCTATTACAGCAATGGCCATGTGGGGGCTTATGCCTATACCCGCGGCGAGACGCTATATGTCGTTGACGACAACGGCAACACGAGGGCATTGCAGCCCGTGCGCGACTCTAATGGCTACTTGTGGGCATCATTGTCGCCCGATGGCTCCAAGGTTATGTTCGAGGCTGCCTCTCGCGGTGTAATCGTGTGTGGCCTCAATGGAACGATTATCGCCGAGTTGGGACAGTTCCTGATGCCCGGCTGGTACAATGACGACTACATCATTGCCATGAGTAATTCCTCCAATGATTACTACGGTAAAGACCGCATCTGGCTCATCTCGGTTGACGGCGAAAAATACAAACCCATCTCGCTCAAGGACGAGCGGGCTGTTCAGCCCATGACGGCTGGTGGTAAGGTGGTCTATTCACTCCTCTACAGCGGCTGTGTAAGGGCCCTGGAACTGGATATTAAACCCGCTCAGGCACTTGATGCCGCCAAGGGCAAGGGCAAAACTGTGAAGGTGAAGAATGCCGCGAAGAAAGATGTGCCACGTGTGTTCATCAATCCGGGTCACGGCGGCCATGACAGCGACGACCGTCATGTGCCCACTTGGGTCATCGGAGCTCGCGACACCTTGCACTACTATGAGTCCAACTCCAATCTGACCAAGGGCCTGGCTCTTGACGAGATTCTCACCAACAAGGGATATGAAACAGTGCTCTCGCGCACGACTAACAATACTGAGGATGACCTCGACCTGTTCGAGATTGTCTCGCTGGCAGCCAACAGCGGTGCCGACATCTTCTTTTCCATCCACAGCAATGCCACAGGAACCGAGAACCGTGTGAACTTCCCGCTGGGACTGTATCGGGGCTGGGATGGCAAACCGGTGATGGATGGCAGCCTCAAGTTGAGCGAGGCGGTGATGAAGAGCCTTGAACGCAACGAGTTGGCTGTGTGGACACACAAGCAGCGCAGCAATGGCGATTGGTCTTTCTATGACTGGGGATATAAAGTCGGACTGGGCGTGTTGCGTTTCAACAAGTTGCCGGGAATGTTGAGTGAAGGCTCCTTCCATGACTATTTGCCCGAGCGTGAGCGTCTCCTCTGCGACAACTACTGCTGGCTTGAGGCGTGGAACCAGTCGATTGGTATCGACGAGTACTTCGGCCTCAAGGGCAAGTTCAAGAACGGTGTCATCGCGGGAACCGTGCGTTGGGCCGACCGCGAGCGCATGGACGATGACCAGCGGCTCCACGGCGAGGACCATCTCAAGCCGTTAAACGGCGCGTTGCTGCGCCTCTACAACGGCCGCGGCGTGTTGTCGCGCATCTATACGCTCGACAATCGTGACAACGGCGTGTTTGTCTTTACCGACCTGCCCAAGGACAAGTACAAAGTGGAACTGTACTACGGCAACGAGGAACTGTATGAGACCGTCAAGATCAAGACCAAGAAGAATGATACGGTTTACAAGAACCTGAAACTCAAAACCGACCAAAAGCCCAAGAAAAAGAAAAAAAGACGCTAATCAAGTGCTTCTATAGCATCTACAACCTCTATAGCATCTATCAAGTGGCTTTTCAATAACCAAATAATCACAGTATGTCAATGAAAAGATTAATATTTACCATCGCTGTGGCAGCGCTGCTGTTGCCGGCCATGGCTCAGGAAGTGGAGGTCGCTTCGCTCTCGCGCCTGCTTGAGGGCGTTGAGGGGCCAGCCTTTTTTCCTGTGCTCGATCAGCAGGGCAAACGCCTCTTGTTCCTGGGCGAGAACGGCGCTTTGAAACTCCATGACTTTGTCGATGGGGTGACCGCGACCGTGACGCAAGATTATGTCGCGGGCCATGATGCCTGCTTCGGAGGCGACGGCAAGGTCTATTTCGTCACCCAGGAGGTGGGCGAGGACCATCTGGTTTACCGCACTGGACATGCCTATGACATGGCACAAGGCAAGGTCGCCAATCTCACAGGGCCTGAACATGGACCAATGCGCGCTGTGCCTGCCACCCGTGGCGGAGCATTGAGAGCGCCCGGCCATGACTATAAATCGGGCGGTGACATCGGCAGTGCCGCTTGGGCCGAGGGTAGCACCCTTCATGTCATTGTGGGCGGTGATGAACGCGTCTTCTCACCCGTCAACTCGTGGGCGGGCTATCTGTGGGCCTCGCTCTCGCCCGACGGCAAGCGCGTGGCCTTCTTTGCTGCCGGCAAGGGCATCGTGATAATCGATCTGCGCGGGCAGATGCTGGCCATGCTGGGGAACTATGAGATGCCGTGCTGGTATAACAACGACTATCTGGTGGCACAGAATGCCAAGGACGACGGCCACCAGTTCACCTCGTCACAAATCATGCTGCTCAAGGCCGACGGCACGTTTACTGCCGAATTGACAAAGCCGTCCTCGATGGCGATGCAGCCCACATGTGGCGGCGGCAGGATTGTCTATTCGACTATCGACGGCCTGCTCTATGAGATGAAAATCAACATTCACGAATAAAAACGTTCAAGTGTCATGAAAAAGAATATCATTCAATCAATGATGGTGGCGCTGATGGCGATTTTTGCCGTGAATGTCGCTATGGCTCAAGAACAGCCCCACGTCTATATCAATCCAGGTCACGGTGGATATGACAGCGATGACCGCAACATGGTCATCTATCCGTTTTCTCAAGGAGACTCGGCTGGCTCATGGGAGTCAAAGTCAAATCTGCGAAAAGGCCTGGCCCTGCAGGAAATCCTGCAAAGGAAAGGTTACAAGACCAGCATCTCGCGTGTGACAAACACCACGGCCGACGATTTGGCCCTCTCGACCATCGTCGCCCTGTGCAATCAGAGCGGTGCCGATGTCTTCTACTCGGTGCACAGCAATGCCACCGGTACCAGTGCCCGCAGCAATTTCCCCATGGTGTTCTACCGTGGCTATACGGGTTCGCCGCAGATTGAAAACGCCGATGTGCTGGCGGCCGACCTTGAGCCTTACCTTTATGCCAGCCAGAACACGGTCTGGACCAACAACTATCAGATCTGGGGCGACTGGTCATTCCGTCCCGAGTGGGGCACTCAGGGCTATGGTGTGCTGCGCGGCAACCGTGCTGTCGCCAACTTGAGCGAGGGCTCGTTCCACGACTACATTCCCGAGGCCTACCGCCTGCTCAGCCATTACTACTGCTGGATGGAGGGCTGGAACATCTCGCTGGGTGCCGACAAGTACTTTGGCCGGCTCGACAACTATGCACTGGGCGTGGTCACTGGCAACATCCGCGACGACCGCATCAAGCGCCTGCAGGAATGCGCGCAGCCCTTCCTTGTCTATGGCGATGATAACCTCATGCCCATCCACAATGCCACAGTGCGCCTGCTTGACGATAGCGGCAACGAGGTGCAACGTTGCATGACCGACACCCTGCGCAACGGTATCTACTTGTTCAAGTATGTGACGCCGGGCCTTTTTACAGTTGAGGTGAGCAGTCCGCTGCACTTCACGCAGACCAAGTCTGTCATGGTCAGCGCCAATGAGCCTACCTATCAGAATTTCTTCCTCAAGCGCGTGCGCGACACGCCTCCCGTGGTGGTCGAGTACAGTCCCGAGTGGCACGAGGGTGATCCTGCTGTCAAGTGCAGCACCCCCATTATCCTGTCCTTCAACTGGGACATGGACAGCGTGACGACATGCGATGCGTTCACGCTCGAGCCGCCCCTGGAGGGCAGCTTCAAGTGGGAAGACTCCTACTATAGGCTGGTGTTCACCCCCAAGGATGCCTTTGACGTGAACACGCTCTACACCCTCACGCTCAAGAAGACCGCCGAGCATGGCGGTGGCACCCCGATGGACGAGGACTTCACCATGCAGTTCTATACTCAAAAGCGCAACCACTTGACCGAGCTGGCCGTTTTCCCCTATGAGGACGCGCCTGTGCACTACAAGACACCCACCGTTGAGTTGCGTGTGGACTCGCTGCTCGACACCTACAATCTGTTCCAGCGCATGCGTGTGCTCGACAGCGATGGCAACGAGCTGGCATGGAACAAGCGCAGCATTAAGTATAACAAGAACGGTGACGACTACGGCTATGTCCGCATCCCGCTCACGCGCGACATCGAGCCAGGCAAGAACTATCACCTCATCCTCGACGTTGACATCGCCGACACGGCTGGCATCCACCTGCCCGCTGCCCGCGACATCGTCTTCCATGGTGTGGACGCTGGAGCAGACAAGCCCGGAATGGAAGTCGTGGAAGGATTTGAGGCCGCCGATAACTACTACTGCGAAAGTTCTGTCGACGAAGCCGGGGAGCCTAATAGCTGCGAGTTAACAAACTCGACCGACAGGCTGTTCGGCAGCAAATCCTTGCAGGTGACTTACGAGTTCAACGATAAAACCGGACAATTATTTATCCGTCCCAAGAACACAGCAGACATCAACTTCAGCAGAGGCGACACGTTGGGTATCCACATCTGGGGAGATATGAGCAACAACAGTATAATAGCAGATTTCTCCGACGAAAATGATCAATACTGTGGGGTGGTCATTGGGTGGATGAATTACCATGGCTGGCGGTATGTGGAAGTTGTGCCGAATCAATCTGATCTTTTTGGAGATTATGTCAAGTTCAAAGGCATCCGTATAGTTCCAGTCGGAATTCCCGGCACTGACGTGTGGATAAAGACAGGTACCATCCGCTTCGACAACATGCTCAAGAAGGCGTCCAGCGGCATCGACGAGGTGCCCATCGCAGGCCTGAAATTGAGTTGCGAGGGCGACTATATCGTTGCCAGTGCCGACACCTACATCCAGGGAATGGAGCTGCTCGACATCCAGGGCCGCACCCTCAAGGCCGCTGGCGGCAACGTCATCAATGTTGCAGGCATGGCCCGTGGCGTCTATCTCGTGCGCGTCCACATCAACGGCCGCACCACCACCCAAAAGGTGAAAATCTAGATTTTAGGGGTGTCCGTATTCTAATATTCAGGTGTGCGGATGCCATTATTCTTGCAAAAATATTAAACTTAAAAGCAAAATTATCAGAATGTGTGATTTTTATAGAATTTACGTGATTTCTCATCAACAGAAAGAAAATTATCGATCATTTTAGTCTTACCTGTACTAAAATATTATATATTTGCAGTATATTTGTTTGACCCTTAATATTGTTTTATTATGAATAAATACTGTGCTACTTTTGTATTGCTTTTTCTGTATGTTTTTATTGCGGGCTCGTTCAATGCGAGTGGTGAGAACCGTTTTTATATTGATGACTTTAATATTCCTGAATCTGCAATCGGTAAGACTATTGAGATACCAGTAAAAGCTAAGTTTGACACTTATGTTAGCGCTATTGATATAAGTATTACTTTTCCTAAAGAAATTGGTTTCCAATGCTACAAAGGAAGGGATTCCTATGTCACTTGCTTGATAGAAAGTGGTGAAATTGATGGCTTTGGTAACCCTATTTTAGAAGAAGTAACGCAAGCTCCAGCGATTATCTATGACGAAATATCTGATCAAACTCTGCATTTTACGGCGACAATGTGGGACTTTGGATGGGTGAATTCTAGCTGGTGTTATGGTGGTGTGAAATGGGCACCTGGCACTTATGATGAAATGTTTATTCTGCGTTTACGCGTTGATCCTTATTTTTTCCAATCTGAAAACAAAGATATTGTTATTCATAGTGAAACGGCATGTGCTTTTGATACTCGCTTCAGTCAGCAAGAATTGACTCCAGGAAGTCGTGTGGTTGGTTCATTGCCTTACTACTTCAACGCATGGTCCCCAACATTACTCGGTGATGCTGCCGGTAAGGATATGGTTGGTGTTGAAGGCGTTACTCATATTTTAAATTATATAGTAGGATGTGATTTCTCAGGTGATTATTTCTATTCTGATGCTGCCGATGTAGTATATGATAAACAGATTGACATAGTAGATGCTGTAGCTTTATTGGATTTCATTTACTGGGACTTTGGGAGGACCATTATAGATGATCCAGATGTTTATTATGATCAGGCAGAAAGAACCAAATGGGTCCATGAGCATTCTGGTATTATTCCTTTCCCTTTTAGTGGCGACTTGGTTTTTCCAGATGGATACTATCTCAAAGGTTATCGTAAGTATGTTTCAGACCATACGTCACATATATACCTCGGAGAATCCACAATAGTTGGTGACTTAAATGGAGATTTGGAAGTAAACATTTCCGACCTTAACCTATTAATCAATGCTCTTCTTGATAAATATATGATGAGAAATTATTATGATCTCAATGGAGATGGTGAAGTTAATATTTCAGATATCAACGTTTTAATTGATTTGTTTTTTATTACTGAGCAAAAGACTCCTTCTCCAATTATTAGTTACAGTATTGATGATAAATGTGTCATCATAGAAGCCACAGGAGAAGGAACAGTCCATTTATATAGGAATGACTCAATTGTTGAAAACCCCGTGACAATTAATCGTGAAAATGAAGACGTCGATTACACGTTTACGGCGACAGCACAAAAAGATGGAGAAAAGAGAAGTGATCCCTCTACTCTTCAATTAATTGTTCCACGCTTGATGGAAAGACCCGAAATTACTCCAAGCCCGATAATCTCATATGCGTTGAACGAAGATAACATGACAATATATGCCTTTGGTGAAGGTGATGTTAAATTATTTATTAATAGCGAGGAAGAAACAGAGTATGGATTTGTTAAGAATGTAGAGAATCCCTATCGCATCCCTTTGACTAATGAGCCTCAATTCCTTGATGTGGTGTATGCTACTGCTCAAGAGGAAGGTAAATATATGGGCAAACAGAGTGAATTGTGGTCAATTGAGGTTCCTTCGATAACATACGTTCCTAGTCCCGATGATATTTATAATTTGGGGTATCTATGGCTTGTGGTTAAGAATAAAAATGATGAAGATATTTGGCACATTGTATGGAATACAGGCGATTGGTATAATAATCTTGATAAGTATCGAGTAACAGTCTCATTCCCCAATGTTGAAGGCTCTGAATTTGAGGGGATGCAATATGTACCAATTCATTTCGTATTTACTGGATCGTATCGATTAGGAGCATCAACTGAAATGCAAGAAATACAGTATGGTAATGATGTCCAGAATGATTTAATTGAAGATTCAGAGTTTGATTTCTGCCTGCCAGCTGGTTATACCTATGCCATTGAAATTGATGATGACTATGGCTGGTCTTTTCACTGTATGCAGGTAGGGGCTATTGAATAAGAATAACACTAATTATTTATGCAAAGAAATCAAACAAATGAGATTGAAGTTCAAGATTGAGAAGTCAATTAAAGAATATATTGAGCCGAATCATAAAGGAGGATCTTCTTGATGATAAGTGGAATTGGGTAGAAAAACATAGGGAAATCATACTTAACACCTCCACCTAAGAGGACTTATCTTATAATAAATATATTGATTTAAGCCTAAAACTGACTTTTTGTCAGTTTTAGGCTTAAAATAGTTTAAAAACCTGACACGGTGTCTATCGTTTTTTAACGCTGCTTAAACATTGGCCCTTTGGCACCGGTTTTGCTGAATAGGCAAGTGCAAGCGGGGCGCAAACCCCGCAAGCGTGGACAAGAAAATTAAAGACTCATAAATAACAAATAAAAAACAATTAGGAGGTAATGACTATGTATTTTCCTGTAATTCGTAACAATCGCAACAACTGGTTAGACACCGCATTCAATGACCTGTTTGACATGAACTGGACTCCCCGCCAGATGACCACGGCTCCCGCCGTTAACGTCAAGGAGAGCGATAAGGCCTTTACCATGGAGGTTGCCGCTCCGGGCCTCAAGAAGGAGTTCTGCAAGGTGAACATCAACAACGAGGGCAACCTGGTTGTGAAGATCGAGAACAAGAACGAGCACGTGGACAAGTCCTGCAAGGAGGGAGAAGAGAATTGCCACTATGTACGCCGCGAGTTCGCCTACACTAACTACGAGCAGACCTATATCCTGCCCGATGAGGTGGACAAGGAGGCTATCAGTGCCAAGGTCGAGGACGGTATTTTGACCATCGCCCTGCCCAAGATCGCTCCCGAGCCCGAGAAGAAGATGGACCGTGCCATTGAGATCGGCTAATGTCTGACTTATGCTTGGCCAGGTCCGGTAAGGGCTAAGCATCATGAAATCACCGCTTGTCTGGGATTCAATCCCGGGCGAGCGGTTTTTAGTTAACTTATGTTTAACGGTGTTAAATTATCGTGATTTTTTGAAGATTGATGGTGAAATTGTTCAATTTCAAGCGGGAATTGCATAATTTTGCGGCGTAAAAAATTGGACTAAACCCGATTTAACGATAATTTAACACAAAAGTACATTTGTTAACCGCTATGGCAGCCATCAAAGGTCAAGATATAACCCTAATTGCCGAGAGCAGCACGACTCGCACCGAGTGGTCATTGGTCGGGGGTGGGGAAGTGTTGGAACACGCCTACACTTCGGGACTGAACCCCTTTTTCATGACGCGTCGTGAAATCAGCCACAGCATTCGTCTGGAGTTGCCGCCCGCATTTTTCAAGCGCCGTTGGTGCCATGTCTATTTCTATGGTGCCGGTTGCTCGGGCCCCGAGAAAAATAAGATTATCGAGGGTTCGCTGGTGGCGCAGTTCAAGTCGCCGGTGACGGTGATGAGCGATTTGCTGGGAGCAGCACGCGGACTGCTCGTGCGTGAGCCCGGTCTGGCCTGCATCTTGGGCACCGGTAGCAACTCATGCCTCTATGACGGCAACGAGATCGTGAAGAATGTGCCTGCGCTGGGCTTCATCTTGGGTGACGAGGGCAGTGGCGCTGCTTTGGGACGTGTGTTCCTGGGTGACGCTCTCAAGGGTTTGGCCCCCAAAGAACTGACCGATGCCTTCTTTGATAAATACAAGGTGACTCGTGCCGAGGTGCTTGATGCCGTGCTTAACAACCCCGCCGCAACGCGCAACCTGCGCGCCTACTCATTCTTCCTGAGCGATCATCTCGACAATGACTATGTGCACAATTTGATTGCCCACGAGTTCAGGCGCTTCTTTGAGCGCAACGTTGCCCAGTATGATTACAAGAGCTATCCCGTCAATTTTGTCGGCTCTGTAGCCACAACCTACAGCGAGATCCTGCTCGAGGTCGCCCAAGACTTCGGCGCTACCGTTCGCAAGATCATTCTCAGCTCGATGCCGGGCCTCGTCGCCTATCACAGCGACAAGTAAAGGCTTTCCGTTTCATCTTCCAGCCTTCTCTTTACCGCCAGTCAATCGCCAGGCGGGTGCTTTGTTGTCATTAGGCAGGTATCCTGTTAAACGCCAGGCCTGGTCCCCTGCGCTGCGGCCATTCCCTCGCTGGCAAGAAAAAAAGGAACGGGATGCTTCAAGCGAGAGCATTCCGTTCCTCTATAGTAGCCACACCAAAGGATGTGATGAAACTCCGACTAAATACAGGATTTGAGGGCGCCACTCGCTTTGTAATCCTCCGGCTGTTAAGCACCTTGCGGTCGAGGCCCGCCATTACGGGCAGCGCTTTGCTCGGCATTTCATAAAAAAAATTGAAGAGTATCCCGATCTACTTTGATGTGGACATTATCAATGAGCGTTTTGTCTTAATGACACCGCAAAGGTAAAACATATCCTCATAAAATGCAATATCTTGCAGGTTTTTAACACTCATTTTTAACATCTGGCGCGGCCTATTGCTTTCCTGCAATTTGATTCTGTTTGTTTTTTGTGGACATCGATAAGACGGTATTGGTCTTGTCTATTCATGTGAACCGCTGACTTTTGTGTCGTTCGGACTTGTAATAGACGGTCGTGTTAATAAAAAGATGTGAAAAATAATGTGGGGTTGAGGGAAATTGCTTACCTTTGCACCCAATTAGAGAATAACCATTATCATAAAACAAAACGATAGATTTCCAAGTCATGAAAGGTATTCATGTTACAAGTGAGATAAAACCATTGAAGAAGGTTTTGTTGCACCGTCCGGGACGTGAACTGCTCAACCTGACACCCAACACACTCGAAGAACTGCTGTTTGACGATATTCCCTATCTCAAAGTGGCCGAGGAGGAACATGATGCCTTCTCGCAGCTGTTGCGTGACAATGGGGTAGAAGTGGTTTACTTGGAAGACTTGATGGCTCAGGTGCTCGACATCAGCTCCGAAATCAGGGAGCAGTTCCTGCGCCAGTTCATCGAGGAGGCCGGCATCAGTGCAACCAAATACCACGACATCATTTATAACTACCTGAACGGCATCAAGTCCAGCAAGGAACTGGTGCTGAAAACAATGGAGGGTATCTACTTGCAGGACCTGCCCCGCGATCCCCGCGAGGTGGAGAACTCACTGGTAGATCAGGTGCGTGGCGACAGCCGCTTTGTCGTCAAGCCCATGCCTAACCTTTACTTCACGCGCGATCCGTTTGCTTGCATCGGCAAGGGCGTGAGCATTAACCGCATGTTCTCGGTAACGCGTTGCCGAGAGACCATCTACGGCGACTACATCTTCAGGTATCACCCCGATTTCAAGGAGGTCGCTCACTACTATGACCGCACCCTGCCTTACCGCATCGAGGGTGGTGACATCCTGAACCTCAACGAGCACACGCTCGCCATTGGTATCAGCCAGCGCACCGAGCCCGACGGCATCGAGTTGATCGCCAAGAACATCTTTGCCAACAAAGATTGCGCCATCGACACAGTGCTCGCCATCCACATTCCCGAAACCCGCGCCTTCATGCACCTCGACACCGTGTTCACGCAGATTGACCACGACAAGTTTACCGTGCATCCCGGCATTCTGGGACCCCTGGAAGTGTTCAAACTCACACGTGGTGAGGGCGATGACATCAAGCTCGAGCGCAAGGAAGAAACCCTTGAGGAAATCCTTGCTGAGTCGCTGGGATTGGAACATGTCACTCTCATCAAGTGTGGCGGCGGTGACCTCATCACAGCCGAGCGTGAGCAATGGAACGACGGTTCCAATACCTTGTGCATTGCTCCTGGCAAGGTCATCGTCTATGAGCGCAACAACGTCACCAATGCCATCTTGCGCGACGAGGGCATCACGGTGCTTGAGATTCCCAGCAGTGAGCTCTCACGCGGTCGTGGAGGACCCCGCTGCATGAGCATGCCCCTGTGGCGCGACTAATCCCAAGGTTTAGACTAGCTAAAAACTAAGGACTAAAAACTAAGGACTAAAAACTTAAATACATATTATTATTAATCTTTTAATACAATTTCAATTATGCCAAGAAGTTTATCTGGAAGAAGTTTCCTGAAGTTACTCGATTTCTCCACCGAGGAGATTCAGTATTTACTCGAACTTGCTAAGGATTTCAAGCGCATGAAACGCGCCGGAACTCCCCACAAGTACCTCACCGGCAAGAACATCGTGCTCTTGTTCGAGAAGACCTCCACTCGCACCCGCTGCTCGTTTGAGGTAGCTGGTAATGACCTGGGTATGGGTGTCACTTACCTCGATCCCGGTTCATCACAGATGGGTAAGAAGGAGTCTCTTGAGGACACCGCCAAGGTGCTGGGTCGCATGTTCGACGGTATCGAGTACCGCGGCTTTGACCAGCAGATTGTTGAGGACCTCGCCAAGTATGCCGGCGTTCCCGTGTGGAACGGTCTGACCACCGACTTCCATCCCACCCAGATGCTGGCCGACGTTCTCACTATCGAAGAGCACTTCGGTTACTATAAGGGCCTGACCATGGTCTTCATGGGTGATGCCCGCAACAACGTAGCTAATTCACTGATGGTAGTTTCGGCCAAGTTGGGTATCAACTTCGTCGCTTGCGGTCCCAAGGACAACATGCCCGACAAGAAGCTCGTTGACACCTGCAAGAAGATTGCTAAGGAGAACGACTGCACCATCACCCTCACCGAGGACGTGAAGAAGGGCACCAAGAATGCCGACGTTATCTACACCGACATCTGGGTATCGATGGGTGAGCCCGACGAGATCTGGGAACAGCGCATCAAGCTCCTCAGCCCCTATCAGGTGAACGACGCCGTGATGAAGAACGCCAACCCCGGCGCCATCTTCCTGCACTGCCTGCCTTCGTTCCACGACTTGGAGACCACCATCGGCAAGGACATCCACAAGAAGTTCGGTCTGCCTGAGATGGAGGTTACCGATAAGGTCTTCCGCAGCCCGCAATCCAAGGTGTTTGATGAGGCCGAGAACCGCATGCACACCATCAAGGCTGTGATGTACGCAACCCTGAAGTAAGATTCAATTCAGTTCACCATTGTGAACTGGAACCTAAGGTTAATGGTTAAAGGTTAATGGGTAATTGCTCATAGACTTTAATCATTAACCTTTCTAAAACATCATTCATTAAAAGAAAAATAAGACAACACGATATTATGAGCAAACGTCTTGTTATCGCTCTGGGCGGCAATGCCCTGGGCAAGACTCCCCAAGAGCAGCTGGACCTGGTGAAAGGTACCGCATCGACCATAGTTGACCTCGTCGAGGAGGGTTATGACGTCGTTATCGGTCATGGTAACGGCCCCCAAGTGGGCATGGTAAACCTGGCCTTTGAATACTCGGCCAACAACGGAGGCGGCACCCCCGCCATGCCGTTCCCCGAGTGCGGCGCCATGACACAGGGTTACATCGGTTATCACTTGCAGCAGGCTGTGGAGCGCGAGCTCGCTCGCCGTGGCATCAACAAGCCCTGCGCCGCTGTAGTGACTCAGGTCGTTGTTGACAAGAATGACGATGCTTTCCAGAAACCCACCAAGCCCGTGGGCATGTTCTATAGCAAGGAGGACGCCGACCGCATCGTCGCCGAGACTGGCTACACCTTTGTTGAGGATGCCGGCCGTGGTTACCGCCGTGTCGTTCCTTCGCCCATCCCCGTCAAGATCGTTGAGCTGCCCATCGTTGAACAGCTCGTCGGCCTGCACAGCGTGGTCATCACCGTGGGTGGTGGTGGCATCCCCGTTGTGGAGAATGGCCCCGGCGACTATGAGGGTGTGGCAGCCGTGATCGACAAGGACCGCGCCAGCGCCAAGTTGGCCCTTGACTTGAATGCCGACATGCTGGTCATCCTTACCGCAGTTGAGAAGGTGTCCATCAATTTCAACAAGCCTGATCAGAAAGACCTCGACCGCATGACCATTGCCGAGGCCCGCGAGTACATCCAGCAGGGTCACTTCGCCCCCGGCAGCATGCTGCCCAAGGTAGAGAGCTGCATCAGCTTTGTGGAAAACACTACGGGCGGCACCGCCCTGATCACCTCGCTCGACAAGGCTCGCGAAGCCCTGCAGGGCAAGACTGGCACTCTGCTCGTCAAGTAGTAAACAACATCTCATTTAAATAATGGTAATGGTTGGGCAACAGAAGTCCAACCATTATCTTTTTTATTGTCTATTGGCGGAACTCTCTCGGTGTCATGCCTGTCATGCGCTTGAAAAACTTGGTCAGGAACGAGGGATTGGGGAAATTCATTTCATCGCAGATGCGGGCAACGGACTTGTCGGTGTGCTTGAGTTCGATTTTGATGCGGGTGACCAGGGCATCATCAATCCACTGCTTGGCACTCTTGCCGCTCACTTGCTTGATAATAGTGCTCATGTAACGCTGCGTGATGCAAAGGCGTGAAGCATAGTAGTCGATGGTGTGGTGCTCGGGGGCAAACTCGCTCACCAGTTGGATGAAATCGGTGAACAGCCTCTGCTCTCGCGTCTGGCTCTCACGATAAGTTTGTTCTTGGCGGCTCCACAGGTGGTCAACATACCATAGGAATGCGCTCAACAGGTGCAGTGTTACCTGGCTGCTGCCGTCCTGCTGCCTCAAGTGGCGGTACAGCATCAGGTGCAGCTGGTCAAGGTATTCCAGTTCATCGGGCTGCAACCGCAGCTGGAAATGGCGCAGGTGCCCATCAAATGCCTGCGGGATGCGGTTGCCGATGGCCAGCGAGAACAGTTCGTCGCTGATCGACAGGCCGATGCCCTGCACATCGCTCGATGCGTCCCTGTACTGGAGAATGCCGTTGGCTCCTAGAAACACGAGGTCTCTAGGCTCGAAGTGCCGCTCCATCATGTTGATGACGGGCCTGGCCCAGCCGTTTTTGATAATGAGTATACGCATCTCGGGCATGAGCGTCGGTTGGTCAACGATTTGCTCCTTGATAAGGTTCAGACGCACATTGCGCGCTACTGCCATGTTGCGCGAGATGTAGTTATTGGCCAAATCCTCATCTTTTCCCTCAACGAGTTGCTTGAGTTGAGCCAGATTTAATTGTCTCATTTCTGCCATGTTTTCCCGATTTTTGAACGCAAAGATAATCAAACTGGGTAAAAAAATAAAAATTATTTGATATTTTGTACAAATAGGACATTATTTCCCTGCTTTGGATAAAAGCCGCTTTATGATATCACTGTATCTTTGCCATATCAAACCAATTCACTACGACATGAAACGGCTATTTTTCATCATCAGCGTGTGCATGGCGCTTTCGGCTGCGGCACAAACCCTTGAGGAGTGTCAACAGGCTGCCGAGCGCAACTACCCGCTCATTGCCCAGCATGACCTGATTGCCCGCACCATCGACCTCACCGTTGCCAACATCCAGAAGGGGTGGCTGCCACAGCTTTCGGCGACCGCCCAAGCGACTATCCAGAATGCTGTCCCTGCGTGGCCCGACGAAATGAAGGGAATGATGCAGCAGATGGGTGTGGACATGAAAGGCTTGGCCAAGGACCAGTATCGTGTAGGACTTGACCTGCAGCAGACGGTGTTTGACGGCGGTGCCATCAGCGCCCACAAGCAGGTGGCTCGTGAGCAGGGCGCTGTGCAGCAGGCGCAACTAGACGTCAGCCTGTATCAGGTGCGCCAGCGTGTCAACGAGATGTATTTTGGCTTGTTGCTGCTCGATGACCAGATACGCCTCAACAGTGATTTGCAGGAGCAACTTGCTGCAAGCGAGAAGAAACTCACCTCGATGGTCAAACACGGTACTGCTGCCAAGTGTGACCTGAACAATGTCACCGCCGAGCGCTTGAACGTTGCTCAGCAGATGACCACGCTGGAGTCGCAACGCCGTGTGCTGGCATCGATGCTGGCCGCCTTTTGCGGCATCGAGGTGAATGGTGTAATAAAGCCGGCTGCCGTCGATGCAACCAATGGCAACAATCGTCCCGAACTTCGACTCATCGATAGCCAACTGCGGCTTGCCGATGCCCAGGAACGTGCCCTCAAGGCAGCCCTGTTGCCGCGGTTGGGCGTTTTTGCTCAGGGCTACTATGGCTACCCGGGCTATAACATGTTCAAGGACATGATGAGCCGTGACTGGTCATGGAATGGTATGGTAGGAGCGCGCTTGACATGGAACATCGGTGCTCTCTACACCCATCACAACGACAAGGCCAAATTGCAGCTGCAGCGTGAAACTGCCCGGAATCAGCGCGAGGTTTTCCTGTTCAACAATCGCCTGGAGCAGATGCAGCAAAACGAGGCTATCGACCGCTACCGCCGTCTTATGGCACAGGACGAGGAAATCATCGCCCTGCGTCAGCAAGTGCGCAAGGCGGCCGAGTCCAAGCTCTCACACGGCATTATCGATGTCAATGACCTGATTCGTGACATCAACAGCGAGAATGCCGCCCGTGTGCAGCAGTCTATCCATGAGATAGAGATGCTCAAGCAGATGTATGACCTGAAATATACGACAAACAATTAATCAGCATGACGATGAAAAAGATAACAATCATTGCAAGTGTGGCACTGATGGTGATGACCGCTTGCGGCAAAAAGGAAAAGGCATTTGACGCCACGGGAACGTTCGAGGCCACCGAGGTCACCATCTCGGCTAAGGCGACGGGCGAATTGAAGTCCTTTTACGTCACCGAGGGGCAGACCATCGATGGCGGCACCCAGGTGGGACGCATCGACACCTATCAGCTGGTACTCAAGAAGCAGCAGCTCGAGACGCAACGCGGGCAGCTTGCCGCCAGCAAACGCCAGCTGTCGTCCAACCGGTCGGCAGCCAGCAGCCAGCAGCTGGACTTGAACAAGCAACTATCGTCTATCCAGCAGCAGATTGCTAATGCCCAGCGGGAACGGCAGCGTTATGCCGAACTGGTCAAAGACGGGGCCGTTCCGCGCAAGCAACTCGATGACATCGACAACCAGATCAAGGTCTTGAACCGCCAGTTGGATGCCACCCGTGACCAGATTCGTAGCGCCAACGCGGCACTCGACGATCAGGGGAAAGGCATAGGCGCCCAAATGGACGGCATCGACGCTCAGGTTGCGGGCATAGACGCCCAGCAGAGGCAACTTGATGACCAGATTGCCAATGCCGACATCGTGGCGCCCTACAAGGGCACCGTGCTGGAAAAATATGTCGAACAGGGTGAGTTCGTCTCGACGGGCAAGCCGCTGTTCAAGATGGCCGATGTGGACAATATGTTCATCCGTGCCTATGTCACCTCGGCACAGTTGCAGAATATCAAGGTGGGGCAGGCGTGCAAGGTGTTTGCCGACTATGGCGATGGCCAAAAGAAAGAATACCCTGGCACAATCACTTGGATTTCAAGTCGCTCGGAGTTCACCCCCAAGACCATCTTGACCGACGATGAGCGTGCTGACCTGGTCTATGCCGTCAAGATTGCCATTAAGAACGACGGCTATGTGAAGATTGGCATGTACGGGGAAGTGAAATTCTAGACAATCTGGTAATTCTGGATTATCTGGTAATTCTAGAGAACAAACACTCTCATGAATGCAATAGAGGTCAACAACGTGTCCAAGTCCTATGGGGCGGTTAAGGCGCTCGATGACGTGTCGTTCTCGGTGGGTAAAGGTGAGGTCTTTGGCCTCATTGGCCCTGACGGAGCTGGCAAGACATCGATGTACCGCATCTTGTGTACCCTGTTGTTGCCCGATGCCGGCACGTTAACGGTTGATGGCTATGACACGGTGCGGCAAATGACCGACATCCGCCGTAGGGTGGGGTATATGCCTGGCAAGTTTTCGCTCTATGAGGACTTGACGGTCGAGGAAAACCTGCAGTTCTTTGCCACACTGTTCGGCACAACTGTCGAGGAGGGATATGACAGCATCAAGGCTATCTATGGTCAGATTGAACGCTTCAAGGACCGCCGTGCGGGCGCTCTCTCGGGTGGCATGAAGCAGAAGTTGGCACTCTCGTGTGCACTGGTGCACAGCCCCAGCGTGCTCTTCCTCGATGAGCCCACGACGGGTGTTGACCCTGTGTCTCGCAAGGAGTTTTGGGAGATGCTTGGTAATCTCAAGGAGCGCAACATCACCATCGTTGCCTCAACGCCCTATCTTGACGAAGTGCGCCGTTGCGAGCGCGTGGCCTTCCTTGAACAAGGCAGAATTCGCGGCATTGGCACTCCTGAAGAGATTCTAACTCGTTTTGCCGACATTTTTAATCCGCCGGGCATCGAGCACGCCCAGGGTGGTGAGGTCAAGGACGAGAATGTGATTGAGGTGGAACACCTGGTCAAGGCTTTCGGTTCGTTCCGTGCTGTTGACGATATCAGTTTCACCGTTAAACGCGGCGAGATTTTCGGCTTCCTCGGTGCTAATGGTGCCGGCAAGACCACGGCGATGCACATGCTCACTGGCCTCAATCAGCCCACGAGCGGCACTGGTTGTGTGGTGGGCTATGACATCCGCACCCAACATGAGCAAATCAAGAAGCACATCGGCTACATGAGCCAGCGCTTCTCGCTATATGAGGACTTGACAGTGGCCGAGAACATCCGCCTCTTTGCAGGCATCTACGGCATGGATGACAAGGAGATTGCCCGCAAGACCGACGAATTGCTGGCCCGCCTCAACTTTGCCGACCACAAGGACGCCCTCGTGGCTTCACTTCCCTTGGGGTGGAAGCAGAAGCTTGCCTTCTCGGTGAGCATCTTCCATGAGCCGGGCGTTGTCTTCCTTGACGAACCCACTGGCGGCGTGGATCCCGCCACAAGGCGGCAGTTCTGGGAGCTCATCTATGATGCTGCAGGTCGGGGCATTACCGTCTTTGTTACCACTCACTACATGGACGAGGCCGAGTACTGTGACCGCATCTCCATCATGGTCGATGGCAAGATAAAGGCCATGGGCACTCCCGATGAGTTGAAGCAGAGGTATCACCAGCCCGATATGGACCATGTGTTCACACATCTGGCACGGCAGGCTACACGCAGTAGCGATTAAACCACAGGAGCCATGAAACAGTTCATCTCATTTGTCATCAAGGAAGGTAAGCACATCCTGCGCGACAAGCGCACGATGCTCATTCTCTTCGGCATGCCGCTGGTGCTGATGCTCATCTTCGGCTTTGCCATCACTACCGACGTGAAGAATGTGCGCACCGTGGTGGTAACTAGCTCGATGGACCACCTCACGCAGCAGGCCGTGGACCGTCTGGCGGCATCAGAATATTTTACTATTACACAACTGGTCGCTACACCCCGCGATGCCGAGCGGATTATTCGCAGTCAAAAGGCGGATATGGCCATTGTTTTTGGTCCCGACTTTGCCACCAAGCGCAGTGGCGTGCAGCTGATTGTTGACGGAGCCGACCCGAACATGGCGCAGCAGTGGACCAACTATGCCACTGCCGTGATGCTTAATGCCGATGGAGGCGCCGTCAATACCAGGATGCTCTATAACCCCCAAATGAAGTCGGCCTACAACTTCGTGCCGGCCATCATGGGCATGTTGCTGATGCTTGTGTGCGCGATGATGACTTCTATTTCTATCGTGCGCGAGAAGGAAAAAGGGACGATGGAGGTGTTGCTGGTCTCGCCCGTCAAGCCGTTGATGATTATTGTCGCTAAGGCGATACCCTATTTGGTCCTCGCTTTTGCCATCCTCATCATCATCTTGTTGATGGCTCGCTTTGTGCTTGGCGTGCCGTTGGTGGGTTCTCTGTTCTGGATCATTGCCGTTTCGGTAATCTACATCCTGTTGGCGTTGGCGCTGGGCTTGCTCATCAGCAATGTTGCCAAGACACAGCTGGTGGCACTCCTGCTATCGGCGATGGTGCTGCTCGTGCCCATCGTGATGCTTAGTGGCATGCTCTTCCCTGTGGAGTCGATGCCACGGGTACTGCAGTGGATATCGGCTGTCATCCCGCCTCGCTACTACATCGAGGCGATGCGCAAACTCATGATTATGGGTGTGGGCATCAAGGAAGTCGCCCGTGAGGTATTGATTTTGACGGGTATGCTGGTCTTGTTGATGACGCTCGCCCTGGCCAAGTTTAACAAACGACTCGAATAGCCCCCATTGCCATGACGCTCAAATATCTCATACAAAAAGAATTCACGCAGATTCGCCGCAATGCGTTCCTGCCCAAACTCATCGTCGTGTTCCCCATCATGATCATGTGCGTCATGCCCTGGGTGATGAATATGGAGGTGAAGAATATCAAGGTCACTGTTGTGGATAATGACCGCTCGATCTTGTCACAGCAGCTGGTGCACAGCATCGAGGCCAGCAACTATTTTATCTTTAAGGGGCAGCAGCCAACCTATCGTGCGGCGATGCAGGAAATCGAGAAATCACGTGCCGACGTTGTGATGGTCATTCCCCAGAACTATAGTCGTGACGTGACCTTGGGCAACCAGCCACAGGTGCTCATTGCTGCCAATGCCGTCAACGGCACCAAAGGGGCAATGGGCGGGGCTTACCTGACGCAGATTGTCACGGCCCACGTCAATCCTGACGTCACTGCGCTGCAGTCGCGTGTGTCCACCCTGTTCTTGTATAACAAGAATTTGAATTTCAAGCTGTTTATGATACCCGCGCTGTTTGCCATCGTGATGATGTTGATGACAGGATTCTTGCCAGCACTCAACATCGTGGGCGAGAAAGAGGCAGGCACCATCGAGCAGATCAATGTCACGCCTGTGAGCAAGTGGTCGTTCATCCTCGCCAAACTCATTCCTTACTGGATTATCGCCCTGTTTGTCATCACCGTCTGCCTGCTGCTGGCTTGGGCGGTCTATGGTATTACCAGTGTGGGTCCATTGGCGCTCATTTACCTTCTCGTCTTGCTGTTGGCGTTGTTCTGGAGTTCTTTTGGCCTGATGATCAGCAACTACAGTGACACGATGCAGCAAGCCATCTTTGTGATGTGGTTCTTTGTGGTGATGATGCTGTTGCTGTCGGGCCTGTTCACGCCCACGCGCTCCATGCCTTCGTGGGCCTATGCCACGACCTATGTCAACCCGATGTCCTACTTCATCGAGGCGGTGCGCACCGTCTTCATCCGTGGCGGCGGCATTTCCAGCATCTGGCACCAGTTGCTTGCCCTGTTGGGCATCGGCTCGATTATGGCTACTTGGGCAGTCATCAGTTACAAGAAAAATTCTTAATGACATCATTTATATAATTAAAGTCATGGTTGGGCAATCCCCAACCATGACTTTTTACTTACCCTAAGATAGGGCTCTTAAATGGTGAATGTGTTAGTTTTGGGAAACACGCACAGGGCGCACGCTCCTGCCTGCAACACGGTAACTGAGATAATTTTCATAGCTTACGCCCCACTGATCGATGTTCATGCACAAAGCGGCGTTTGGATCGAATGGGCCGCCGGCATATAGCGTGCGTGACCAATAGTTGCAGATGAGTCCATCATTATAAGGCTCTTCCCAGTAGATGCCTGCGGCGGGAAGGAATAGTTTGTTCCCGTTTGGACCAGTCGCCAAATAGCCGAAAACGCCGTTGCGCTCCTCTGGCTCCCAGGTGCACTGGTCACCGAGTTCTTTCATCTGTTCATAAGTCGGCATGCACCACTCGTTGCCCCAGTTAGCGGTAGCGGCATCGTCTTCAGGTTCCAATTCATCGTAGCGGTTATTGTACTTTGTAATCGTTCCATATTCGCCGTTGCACCACTTATAGTTGATGAAATCGTAGAACTCCTTGGGCTCGGTTTCGCCCCAGGCATAATAGTTGCCGTAGTCCTCGGGGGAGTTGGCTCCAACATTGCAGGTCGCCCACAACGTGCCGCTGGGCAAGGCCAGATCTACGTAATCGTGATTCTGGTCTTCTGATGGCCAATTACCCGTGAGCAGGCGGTCGATCAGGGCCGTTACATCGGCAATGCCTACACTGCAGTCCTTGTTGCTGTCGGCATTCTCGGGGTTGATGGCACTGGCGTTACCTGTGAGCAAGTAGTCGATCAGGGCAGTCACATCAGCAATGGTTACACTACCATCTTGGTTCACATCACCACGCAGGCTTGCTGAGCTGGCCGTGAACGAGGCCAGCGTCAACATTAACACAGTCAAAAATGTACAGGTTCTTTTCATGTCACTTTTTTAGGGTTTATAACAAAATTCTCTATCAGATTCAATATTTATATACAAAGTTACAATATTGTTTCCGGTTTCTTGCCTCAAACCAGTTTTTTTTACAAAAAATAATTACTTTTGCAGTTGAAGTGAGATTGATAAAACGAGATACAATTATGAAACGATTATTGACTGTTATCACATTGATGCTGGCTTTTACCGCCAGTTGGGCCGACTCCCCGTTGACTTCGACACATTTCTGTGACGCCTACTCCGACCATCCCATGGTGCAGATGGCTTGTGAGGAAATGCAGAGCAACATCTCAGTCACGCTGCTCAATTTCCTGGCCGACAAGCATCAACCGGTTGATGTCAGGCTTGCCGTGGTCAACAAGCTCGGGTGGAACTTTGACGGCACAGCGGTGGGAGCACAATTGGGCGAGTACATGATGGGCCGTTACAAGGCCAAGACCGAGAAGAAGCTGGCCAAGAAACTTGATGCCGGCACGCTGGCCGTGTATGCCTATGCCAAGGCGATGAGCAATTACTTTGACGTTAACGAGGCAAGCGAGTTGGGCCATCTGGCCGTGAAGAAGAACAAGGACAAAAGCTTCAGTGTGGCACTGATTTCGGCCCTCATCGATGCCCAAGTCTATCTCGACAGCGACTGGTCTAAGATTTATCCGGTAGTATCCAAAGTCCTGCACGACGGTTCGCTGCGGCTCGACATGCGCCAAGAGGCCATCAACAGCATCATGGAGTACATCAACCTTTACAAGGAGTACGAGTAACATCCGACCAAACTCCTTGTCAGGACTAAAAATTCAGGCTCCTTGAGGTTTCCCTCTTGGAGCCTGATAGCATTTTGCGGAATTAATTCTTGGAAAGAACCTGTGTTGATTAGGCGTGCTTCTTAGCCTCGTCAACGATTGCCTTGAAAGCGGCGGGATTGTTCATAGCCAGGTCGGCGAGCACCTTGCGGTTGATCTCGATACCGGCTTTGTGAATCAGGCCCATCAGCTTGCTGTAGGAGAGGTCCTCCATGCGTGCGGCAGCGTTGATACGCTGAATCCACAGGGCGCGGAAGTTGCGTTTTTTCTTCTTACGGTCAGCGTAAGCGTAGGTCAAACCCTTCTCCCAGGTGTTCTTAGCAACGGTCCAAACGTTCTTGCGAGCGCCATAGTAACCCCTTGTAAGTTTTAAGATTTTCTTGCGTTTGGCTCTTGAAGCCACGTGATTAACTGATCTTGGCATTTTTTTGAATTGTTTTGATTGCTAGCGTCCGTTTCCGGCACTTTGAGCTAGACATTCGGTTAATAATAAAAGATAAAAATCTTGTGATTAAAAGAAAGTTTAGAGTTGTTTACTTCACCAGGAGCTGACGAACAATCTTCATGTTGGCTTTCTCAACGATGCTCATCTTACCCAGGTTGCGTTTACGCTTCTTGCTCTTCTTGGTCAGGATGTGACTCTTGTAAGCATGTCTTCTTTTAATCTTTCCGGTGCCGGTAAAGGTGAACCTTTTCTTCGCAGCGGAATTCGTCTTAACTTTTGGCATTTTGTTTTAGTTTAAAAAATGTTATTAATAATTCGAGACCAGGCACTTACCAAGCCTGATGCTCTTCTCTCTCACGTGTCGTTTACTCCTCAACGGGAGTGTTGTTCTCCTGCTGATCATCGACGGCATTGCCGGTGGCTTCCTTCGCCTCCTTCTTCTTGCCGCCGGGCTTCTTGGGAGAAAGCATGATGGTCATGCGTTTTCCCTCGAGCACGGGCATCTGATCCAGCTTGCCATATTCTTCCAGGTCGTTAGCGAACCTGAGCAGCAGCACCTCGCCCTGTTCCTTGAACAGGATGGAGCGGCCCTTGAAGAAGACATAACTCTTCACCTTGGCACCTTCCTTGAGGAACCCGATGGCATGCTTCAGCTTGAAGTTGTAGTCATGCTCGTCGGTCTGTGGTCCGAAACGAATTTCCTTGACCACGAGTTTGGTGGACTTGGCCTTCTGTTCCTTGGCGTGTTTGCGCTGTTGGAACTTGAACTTCTGGTAGTCCATCACGCGGCACACGGGGGGCTCGGCTTG
>Ga0310697_10001783_pt1 | contig 24159 bp, 18 predicted proteins | sample 172DNAGHGlowgp2_FD_203883 | JGI IMG/M metagenome (GOLD analysis project Ga0310697, IMG submission 203883) | Sheep rumen microbial communities from Palmerston North, Manawatu-Wanganui, New Zealand - 1728 DNA GHGlow gp2 (v2) (version 2) | ecosystem: Host-associated > Mammals > Digestive system >...
CGAAGGCCACAACTGGACGTTGGGAACCGACGACATGAGCGTCATGGCCAATGCCTGCTATCCCCAGGTCATCTCGGTGGGCTCCTACGTCACCCGCACACGCGAGGACAGCAACGAGGTGGGCGACATCTCGGACTTCTCATGCTACGCTCTCGAGGGCATGGGGCCCCTGGGCACCATGCACCCCTGGATCACGGCTCCCGGCGAGGACATCATCAGCGCCTTCAACCACAACGTGAACCACGGTGACGACTACGACGAGATGGTCATCAACCACCCGACCTTCCCCTATGGCAGGATGTCGGGCACCTCGATGTGCACCCCTGCCGTTGCCGGCATCGTCGCCTTGTGGATGCAGGCAGCTGCCGAGTGCGGCAAGACTTTCACGCTGAGCGAGGTCAAGGACATCATGAAGCAGACCGCCATCCGCGACACGTGGGTCACCGACGGCGCCAATGCCAGCCACTTCGGCAACGGCAAGATTGATGCGCTTGCGGGCATCGAATACATCCTGGAGAATTACCATAACGCCCTCAATGGCGATGTGAACCACGACGGCAGGTTGAGTATTGACGATATCACTGCGCTCATCTACCACCTGCTCACCCCTGGCAGTTTGATCTGCCCCACCTGCGCCGACGTGGACAATGACGGCATGATCAACATCAGCGACATCACCGAACTGATCAACTTGCTCCTCAACGGCGAGCACTAAACCTCAAGCATCGAACTGACGTTACTTTAAGCCGATAAGGCTGTGTCATCATTCAATTGCTAGTAATATAACCGCCCTGCGGGCGGGAAATTAAGCAAATTAATAATAAAATTTTAATTTAAAAATTTGTTTAATTTCCCGTGCGGTAGCACGGTTATATTACCGTGTCGTAATGATGACACAGCCTTATCGGCTTAATACTCAGAATTATGGTACGGAGTTATTTCTCCAGTTCGGCGATGACGTTGAGCAGGGTCTGGCCCACCTCGGCTAGCGTGGCTGCGTTAATGCCATCCATGGTGTCGTTCACGGTGTGCCACACGGGGCAGAATCCTGAATCGCCGTCGGTACGCATGTCGATGATATCGACACATGGGATACCGGCCTGGTTGACAAAGACATGGTCATCGGTCACAGCACCGCCTTGCACGTTCCTGAAGTGACCACCAGCGGCACATTTCCACACGAGGTCCACAAAGCCGGATGCATACTGCACCGAGTAGTATTCACGCGAGAAGGTCGCATCACTGGCGCCCACCATATCGAGCAGGATACCGAACAAGGGTTTATAGCCTGCCACATGAGGATGCTGTGCCCAATACTGCGTGCCCAGTCCCCACGATTCCTCGTTGTCGGTCTCGCCCATATCCTCGGCATCGACGAGCACAATATCCACGCCCAGCGTGGTGCCCGTCTCATGGAGCTGGCGCGCGAGCTGCAACAGGACACCCACGCCGCTGGCACCGTCGTTGGCACCCATCACGGGCTTGTTATGGTTGGCGGGATCAGGGTCATTATCTGCCCATGGGCGAGTGTCCCAATGGGCAAGCAACAGCAGGCGCTGGTCAGCATCAGGATTGATGACACCGATGATGTTCTTGATACCCAATGTACCGGACTTGGCAGTAGTAACGTTGCCGGTCTGCACCATGACGGTATCACATGAAGCCTCCAACGTGTTCACGAGCCAATCGGCACACTTGGCGTGGGCAGCAGTGGCAGGAACGCGTGGCCCGAACTCACACTGCTGGCTCGTCAAGGCATAGGCCGCTTCACCGTCAAACGGGGCACGGTTCACCGTACTCGTCGCTGCAGTGTCAACAACGTTCTCACCCGACGTGCTACTATTACCCGTATTACCACACGCGGTAATCAGCGTAGCCAACATGATATATAATAATGTCATTTTCATGATTCAGTTGTCAATTCTTGATACCTGGCACCTAAAAAAGGATGCGGTATGTCTTGTTCCGCTGCAATGCGGACACGACACACCGCATCCCTTAATCAGTTGTACAGATGCGTTACTAAATTACTTACCCTCCTCCTTCTTGGCAGGAACAGTAGTCGTCTTCTGAGCGGCAGGAGCAGCAGCTTCCTTAGCGGGAGCAGCAGCGGCAGGAGCCTGCTCGGTCTGAGTGCCGAAGTTGGGAGCCTGAGTCTCGCTGGTGGGCAACTTCTTGATTTGGGGAGCGCCATCAACGATGCTGGGAGCGTCGGTAACAAATGCTGAAGCAATGCTCAGCACGCAGATAAATGCGGCAAGACCCCAAGTAGCCTTCTCAACGAAGTCGGTGGTCTTACGAACACCCATGAACTGGTTGTAATTGTTCACGTTGGCAGCGAGACCGCCACCTTTGGATTTTTGAATGAGGATGACACCGATCAACAGGATCGATGCAATCATGATCAGAATTGCAAAAATAATGTACATTTTTTCTTATTTTTTGAAGTTTAGTGTCTCATTTAAGACCAATTTGGTCAAAAACCGAATTTGGTCTGCAAAGTAAATACTTTTTTCTGGATAATTCAAACTTAATCGCTTAATAATTTCAAGAGCCTGTGAATATTTGTGTTGGGCGATATACATCTTGGCCAGACTTTCACTCAACATCGAGTCATCAATATGGGTAGGATCATTGATGTCAGCATCGGCGATTTCGGCCTTTTCCTGTTCGCCCACGGGCTTTGTAATCGGGGTCTGGGCTGCCTGTTCGCCCAGCTGCATCTGCTCGGCGATGAACTTGTTGATCAGCTCGTCCTGAATGTCACCGTCGGCCGACTGGGTACCACCCTCTTCCAGCTCCTGGGCTGCCAGCACATCGGCATAATCGGGCTGTGGGTTGAAGATGGCACGGCTGATGGCCTCGACCTCGCCTGGAGCGGTCTTGCCATACTGGTCCAGAAAGCGGTCAATGGTGGTGACGGTGTCGGGCGTTTCGCTCTGAGCCTCTGGCGGATAGAAGTGTGAGAGGTTTTCAGCATCCTCGCCCAGCAGGAGCGACAGCGAGCGTCGGTCAGGGAAGCGGATGGCGAGCTGCGACAGCACGTCTTCATTTCCCGCCACACCGTTATGCTCAAGGAACAGCAATGCGGGCAGCACACTGTAGGGGGCGGCTTGTTCAGCCTCCTCCAGCCACTGCCTGGTCACCTCGACGCCTCCGTCGCCAACCGTCCGCTTGATATCATCAATCCAAGCCATCCCTCTCTAATCACAAACCTCTAATCTCTAATCACAATTACCAGTCTCCAAGAGTGGCATTGAAGATGAGGTCACTCAGGTCTTTGCAGATCTGGTTGCACAACTCATCCTGCACATCCACCAGCAGTTCGGTGCTCGAGAAATCACGATAGGCGCTGAAGGACAGGTCCTTGCTCAACGCCTGGTTCTTGTTGTTGACATACTTCACCTTGACGGTAATCGTCAACCGCGTCTGGCTGGCATAGGCATCCTCACCGACGGCCTGAGGCGACAGCTGGTAGTTGGTAATCTCACCCTCCATGTGCAGGTCGGCGTTGCGGCCGTCAACGACGCGCAAGCGCGTCTGCTGGGCAATCATGTCGGTCATGCGGTTCTCAAACAATGACTGCAACGGCGGATAAACCAGCGCAGCACGGATGGGGAACTCACCGAACGAAATCGTCTTGTACACGTTATAGTCAATAGACGCTCCATTGAGCGTATAACGCGGGATGCAGGACTGCCAGCCGCCCACAACAAGGGCAAGAAGCAATATGACGAACAGACGTTTCACTATCGTTCCAGATTATATTGCTTGATCTTGCGATAGAGCGTGCGCTCCGAGATATTCAACTCTTGGGCGGTCACCTTGCGGCGGCCATTGTTGCGGCGCAGTGCACTCTCGATCGTCTCACGCTCGGTCTCGTCAAGCGTTTTCACCGTCTCGCCCTCAACGTCCATTGGTGCCACCTCGTCTACATGGCCCAGGTCCTGGGGCTGGTGCTGCAGGTTATGGTAGGGCGAGGTCATGCTCATCTCGGAGTTGCTGCCGCTCATGTCAAGCAGCGGATTGGAATCACGCTTGAGCTCATGCACGCTCGACGACACATGCGAGGAAGTGCCCGAGGCCGAGTCCAGGTGTTGCTTGATTGACTCAATCTCGGCACGCATCGTCAAGATCAAGGTGAACAGATGGTCACGCTCGGCGTTATAGTCATAATTGGGCTGGGACTGCACGGTCAGTGCGGTCTCGCGGCTGCTGGGCATATACTGGCTCAGCGTGGCAGAATCCACCGTGTTGCCCGACTCGAATAGGGCAACCTGCTCGATGACGCTCTTCAACTGGCGCACGTTGCCGGGCCAGTGGAATGACTTGAGCAGGCTCTTGGCATCGTCGGTGAAGACGACCTCGGCTGTACGGTTCTGTTCAACAAAGTTGTGCAGGAACAGCCGGGCAAGGGCGATGACATCATCGCCGCGGTCGCGCAGGGGCGGCACATTGATCTGCACCGTCGAGAGACGATAATAGAGGTCCTCGCGGAACTTACCGTCCTTGACTGCCTGGAGCATATCCTTGTTGGTCGCTGCCACGACGCGGATGTTGGTCTTGCGCACGGTGCTGTCGCCCACGCGCAGGTATTCTCCATTCTCGAGCACACGCAGCAGGCGCGCCTGGGTGCTCATGGGCATCTCGGCGACCTCGTCCAGGAAGATGACACCGCCGTCAGCTTCCTCAAAGTAACCCTTATGGTCGGCAATGGCACCGGTAAAGGAGCCCTTGACGTGGCCAAAGAGTTCGCTGTCGATGGTACCCTCGGGGATGGCGCCGCAGTTCACGGCAATATACTTCTTGTGCTTACGGGGGCTGCTGTCATGGATGATCTTGGGAAAGGATTCCTTACCCGATCCGCTCTCACCGATGATGAGCACGCTCAGGTCGATGGGAGCAACAAGCAACGCACGGCGAATGGCGGCAAGCAACGCAGGTGAGCTGCCGACGATGCCGTAGCGCTGCATGGTGGCGCGGATTGTGTTTTCGTTTATTGTTGCCATTTTTTCATCTTATAGGTTTCATTCTTCAGGAACACGCCCAGTTCCTCGGGCGTCTTGTATTGTGCATATTCCTCAGGCATGATGGGGTCATGCACGCTCACGCGGAAGTCGTAGCTCTTGCGACGGAACATCTCGGAGGGAAGCCTCAGCGTCCTCAGTTTCCAACTGATGGCACCCAGCACAAGCGATATCCAGCTGTTGTGGCCGTGGATATAGATGGGGATGACGGGCACCTTGAGTTTCTGGATCAGACGCATGATGACGGGTTGCCACTCACGGTCCTCGACACGCAGTTTCCACGTCAGCTTGCTCACGGCACCGGCGGGGAAGAAGCCCATCGGGTGACCGGCCTTGACGTGCTTGAGCGTGTCACTGATACCCTGCATCGACACGGCGCGCTTGGCGGGGTCGTCGCTGGCAAGCGCATCGACGGTAATGAAGTTGGGCATCATGCCGCCGATCTTGCTCAGCAGCATGTTGACCATGAACTTGTAGTCGGGCCTGTGGGTGCCGATGATATGAATCATCATCACGCCATCAACGGCGCCAAAGGGGTGGTTGGTCACCGTGATAAAAGGCCCCTCGGGGAGATTGTCGAGCACCTGGCCGTTATTATAGGTAATGGTGGCCTTCAGGTCCTTGAGCACTCCGGTGCAGAAGGGCACGCCAGGCGTGTGGCAGTTGTGGCCGTGGATCCAGTTGGCATCGTCCATGTCCAGCAGGTGGAACAGCCACTTGACCAGCTTGGGCTTGCCGTCAAAGAAGGGAACCGCCTTCCTCACGTCGTCATAGTCCAGAATATCGGGCTTGATGGGAGCGGCCTGCTCAGTTTGCGGGTGCTGGGCCTGTACCTCTTGTGCTTGTTCTTCTGTCTTATTTTGTTCTATCTTGTTCTCTTCCATGATGTTATATACTCATCTGATTATTTTTCGAGGTGCAAAGATACAACATTCTTTGCGGAACTGACACACCGAGAATGTTAAAATATGACATTTTGGCAGAAAAATGTTTCGACAACCATCGGCGGTCGCCCGGCACGATGCCTCTAATAACAAATATGATCCGGCCTCATCGAGCCGAATCATATTCTGTAGTCAGCATGCTACCCGTTACTACTTCTCCTTCTCTTCGGTAGGGGCTTGCATGTTCTTGTAGGGGTTGTACTTGACCCGGTCACTGTCGGGTTCAATCTTGGTGACCACGTGCTTGGTATCGCCACGCCACAGGACGGTCCCCTTGTATTCGTTATAAGTAAGTATCACTCGCTTGCCATTGCCGGCAAAACGCATGGCATCACGCACAAGGCTGTCATCGGCGATCGAGAAGTGGAAGTCGCTGTGCATCGCGAGCAAGGTGTCCTCGATGTACTTGTCGCTGATCATCTCGCCCTCATTGGTCTTGAACACGGTGCCCTCGTTGCTGACCTTCATGATCCAACCCTTCTCCTGGCTGATGCGGTAAGGATGGAAATAGTATTGCCATACCCACCAACCCAGGAAGACGATCATGGCGATCACGAGAAGCGAGAGCAAGATGCGGAGCGCACTGCCGCGACGTTCAATCGTGGCTTCCCTGATCTCACGTTCCTCGCGCTCCTGCGCTGTTTCCTGATGGGGTTGCTGTTCTTCTTCGGGCTCGTGCGGCTCGATGAAATAATCATCAAAATTGTCATCCATATATTTATTTGTGTTTTAGTTTCTATTCCCCGTTTTTGGGTTGTTAGAGTTAGATCAGACTTTAGATTCAATATTTCTTCAGAAAACTTTCTTAAGTCGTTGTTAGACAACGGTTGCTATTGCTGGAAGTCACTTTACATAATCAATTAGGGTCGCTTATAGAGAGTGAGGGAACTATCAGCCTCAACATGTTCTCTTGATTTGCGGCGTGGTAATAATGAAAAGATAAACCCTTTAACGTTCCACCATCTACGCTATCACTTCAATTAATCTCGTTAAGATATGTCACTTCGATGGAATCACTCCAAAACCGACCACGTAATTAATAATTCAAAGAGCTAAACGTAAACCTAAATATCCATTTTTAACAGTTGGATTTTGACCAATACGTCTTGTCACTCTTATATAGAAAGCATCAGCGCCGCAAGAACCGTTTCTGCTTACTTTATTTGTACCTGTATCTGGACCAGTAGGATCGACTTGCGCAGTCCCAGAGTATTTGGCATACCAATCTTGGCACCATTCAGCTACATTTCCGCTCATGTCGTAGATGCCTAATTCATTTGGAGCCTTGGTTGCAACGGCTTTTGTTCCATACTCAAATGAATTATAAGCTCCATTATTTCCGCTATACCAAGCCACATCATTAGCTGTATTGCTGCCTGAATAAGTAAAACCCATACTCTTTGTACCACCAAGAGCTGCAAATTCCCATTCTGCATCGGTTGGAAGTCTAAAGTTCAAACCTGTCATCTCATTTAATTTAGCAATAAACTCCTGACAGTCATCCCAAGAGATATTTTCGACCGGTCGCGTTAGGTTGTCATAATATCCATTAGCTGCTGTAAACTTACTTGGATTTTCTCCCATAACCGCCAACCACAACTCCTGAGTCACCTCAGTCTCTCCAATGTAAAAACTTGAAACCTGGACTTGATGAGCTGGTTGTTCATAGAGTCTTATCTCAGAAGCAGCAGGCGTAGACGAGTTGCTATAATCTGTTGCATTTCCCATAACAAATCTTCCACCTTCAACATATATCATCTTGAATGGAATGTTATTGACAACAAATGGCTTGATTTCAGCAGGGGGAGTTGTGTTCTGACCATCAGGCCATTGACCAGAAAGGAGAAAACCGATCAGGGTGGTCACGTCTGTAATTGAGACAATACTGTCCCCATTTGTATCACCTCTTTTGAAATAGTCATCGGCATAAACTTGAGAAGGAATCACAAACAGAAATAACAGTGTCAAAACGTAAAGAAACAGGTTCTTCTTCATTGCTACATAGATTAAGTGGATTCTATAATTAAAAAAAACTTTTTCAGATATAGCCGTAAGTGATCGAAATTCATAAGCTCTCAAACGTAGCTTCATCATATAATTAATTTCGCAAAGATATATCTATAAATCTATATTTCGTTTCACCTCTCTGGTTTTAACTTTTATTAATGCATTTACGCACCCTTATCTTATGATTGTGAGTGGCTTTTTCATTCTTATGAGCTTAAGACGAAAATTTTGTTTAGTGTTTTTGTTCGCATGAGGAGGCGACTATCACAATTTGATTTCGTCATTAGTGGTTTCGACCACGGTTTTGCCGCTCTCAATGCGACGGCGGTCAATGGTCATGCTGATGAAGGCATAGATGCCCAGGGCAATAATCAGCACCTGCTGGAAGCCCCACACGAGCATGGCGAAGGCCGAGGCGCGCGGGTCAAAGTGCTCAGGATTGAACACGCCCACGCCATAGAGTGACAGGCCGAAGATTGTCGCCACATGCCATGCACCCAGGCCGCCATTGGTAGGAACGCCCATACCGATGCTGCTGAGAACGAACACGACAAGCACAGCCAGAACACTCAGGTCGCTGGTGAAGGTAAAGGCCTGACAGGCAAGATACAACTGCAGGTAATAGCAACCCCAGATGAGGATTGTCAGCAACAGGAACCACCACTTGCCTTCCATACGGCCGATGGCGGCAAAGCCTTCCCACAGGTTGCGTGCCATGAGTTGGATCTTCTTGATAATCGCGTTCTCGGTCTTCATGATGAGCAGCCATCCGACCACGGCAAGGAAGATGATGGTGCCGATCCACACGCGGGCATCGCCGGCGATGCTCATGAAGTGCTGCTTCATCTCGGGATAGGCGTCAAAGAACTGTCCGAAGGCGTTCTGCGCCAGCAGGAAGGTGATGAATGTCAAGGCCAACACGGTGACCGTATCGGTCAGGCGGTCGGCAACCATCGAGCCCATGACCTGGGTGACAGAGGCCTTCTGGCGGTTAGCGATATAGCCACAGCGCCACACCTCGCCCAAGCGCGGAAACACGAGATTGACGGCATAGGTGCCGAAGATGCTGTTCAGCACGGCGCTGAACGAGGGCTTCACATCGATCGCCTTGAGCTGAATGCGCCAGCGCAGCGCCCTGAAGATATGGCTCAGGATGCTCACTACCGCCACCGCGGCAAACCACCAGTAGTTGACATCGGTCTTGAGCGTGTCCATCATGCTGGTCACGTCCACGTTCTTGTACAGGAACCACATCAACCCCACACCGATAACCAGTGGGATACCGTATTTCACGAGATAGGAAATTGCCTTTTTCACGCTTTTTCTTGTAATGATAAATAAAATTTCTCTCCCTGTGCCAAAAACGCCAAAAAATGGCTACCTTTGCAGATTAATTGCATCGCTTGGCATAAGAGCGTGCAAAGGTAACAATAAAAGACCAAATATGCGGAAAGTTAGAGCAAAAAAGTCACTAGGGCAGCATTTCCTGACTGATCTGTCTATTGCCGAGCGTATTGCCCACACGCTGGAGGACTTCAAGCACTTGCCGGTACTCGAGGTCGGACCGGGCATGGGTGTGCTCACACAGTTCTTGCTGGAGATGGGCCTTGACTTGACCGTCGTGGAACTCGACAGCGAGAGCGTGGACTACCTGAATGTCGCCTACCCGCAGCTGCACGGACGCATCATCGGCGAGGACTTCCTGAAGATGGACCTCCACCGCCTCTATGGCGACGCCCCCTTCTGCATCATTGGCAATTATCCCTACAACATATCGACTCAAATTTTCTTCAAGGTGCTGGACTACCGCGACCAGGTCGTCTGCTGCAGCGGCATGCTGCAACGCGAGGTGGCGCAGCGCATCGCCGAGCCACCGGGCACCAAGGCCTATGGCATCTTGTCGGTGTTGCTCCAGGCGTGGTATGACATCGAGTACCTGTTCACCGTCGATGAGCATGTGTTCAACCCGCCCCCAAAGGTCAAGAGTGGCGTGATTCGCCTGACGCGTAACGACGTGACCGACCTGGGCGTGGACGAGCGCATGTTCAAGCGCATCGTCAAGGCGGCATTCGGGCAGCGGCGCAAGATGCTGCGCAGCTCATTGAAGCCGATATTCGCTGCCGACCCGACGGTGATGGAGCGCGACGTGTTCCGACAACGTCCCGAGCAACTGGGCGTGGATGATTTCATCGCCCTGACGCAACTCGCCACATCAATGAGTTAGGAATGCTCTCTGAAATCTAAAAACTGAAAACTGAAAACTAAACAATGAAAGAATTTACCGAAGAATATCTGTCAAACCTCAAACGACTCATCGACAACAAAAACGAGGAGCTGGTACGGACCCAAATCCGTAATCTGCACCCTGCCGACATCGCTGAGCTGGTGGGCAACCTCAATGATGAGCAAGCGCTGTTCATCATGCTCATGCTCGACGATGAGACGGCAGCCGATGTCCTGATCGAACTCGACGAGGATCAGCGACACGACCTGATGGAACTGATGCCCAACGAGGAGATCGCCAAGCAGGTGGAGCTGATGGATGCCGACGATGCCGTAGACGTGATCCAGGAGTTGGACGAGGAGGACCGCGAGGACGTGATCAGCCACATCGACGATGTGGAGCAGGCCGGGGACATCGTGGACCTGTTGCAATATGATGAGGACACCGCCGGTGGCTACATGTCCACCGAGATGATTGTCGTCAACGAGAACATGTCCATGCCCGACTGCATCAAGGCGATGCGCCAGCAAGCCGAGGACCTGGACGAGATCTACAATATCTATGTCGTGGACGATGACGGCCGCCTGAAGGGTATCTTCCCGTTGAAGATGACCATCACCAACCCCTCGGCGTCCAAGATCAAGTATGTCATGGAGCCTGACCCCTTGAGCGTCCGCCCCGACACCCACATTGAGGATGTAGCCCTCGACTTCGAGAAATATGACCTTGTGGCGATGCCCGTTGTGGACAGCATCGGCCGCCTGATTGGCCGCATCACCGTCGATGACATCATTGATCGTGTGCGCGAGCAGGGAGAGGACGACTACCAGTTGGCATCTGGTATCTGGGGCGACATCGAGACCAACGACAGTGTCTTCCGTCAGGTGTGTGCCCGACTGCCGTGGCTGCTCATCGGCTTGGTGGGCGGTATCATCAACGCCTTGATCCTGGGCGGCGGCGAGGGCGATGCCGACCTGTTGCGCATCCTGCCTGGCCTGGCGCTGTTCATCCCCTTGATCGGCGGTACGGGCGGTAACGTGGGCACCCAGTCTAGCGCTATTGTCGTGCAAGGTCTTGCCAACGGCAGTCTGGATGTCAAGCACGTGGGCAAACATTTGCTCAAGGAATTCAGCACAGCGCTGATCAATGCGCTGGTCATGGGATTGCTCATCTTCATGTATGCCCACTTCTTCCCCGTGGACGATGATCCCACCAAGTCCTATATCGCCGCCTGGGCGGTGACCACCTCGCTGTTCCTGGTGGTGATGTTTGCCTCGCTATTCGGTACGGTAGTGCCCCTGGTGCTGGAGAGAATGAAGATTGACCCCGCCATTGCGACAGGCCCCTTCGTCACGGTGACCAATGATATCGTGGGCATCACCATCTACATGGCCATCAGCGGCTGGCTCATCGACGTCTTCACCAACCTGGTAGGGTAAATTTTAGGGATATCGGATATATTGAGGTTACAAAATTCGGGGTAATCGGATATTTTAGAGCAAAAAAATTTGGGGGAATCAAAAGATTCCCCTAATTTTGCGCTGTAAATCATCGAGTTATCAATTCATTATTTACCAAAGGCAATGAAGAGGATTTTTAAGCGTAAGATATATGACCAAATGCTCCAATGGAAGGAAACCCGTTCAGGTAAAACCGCCTTGCTCATTGAGGGAGCTCGTCGAGTCGGCAAATCCACTATCGTAGAGCAATTTGCAAAAAAGGAGTATGAGACATATATCCTAATTGACTTCAATAAAGCCTCCAGTGATGTCATCAGCCTGTTTGATGACTTGATGGACATGAATCGTATCTTCTTGCAATTGCAAGTTCTATATCATGTTACACTCCACGAGAGGAAATCAGTCATCATCTTTGATGAAGTGCAACAATGTCCCAAAGCACGTCAGGCTATCAAATACCTGGTGGCTGATGGCCGATATGATTACATTGAAACTGGCTCTCTCATCAGCATTAAGAAAAACACCAGCTCTATCACAATTCCGAGCGAAGAGCAACGATTGACGATGCACCCCATGGACTACGAAGAATTTCGTTGGGCTATGGGTGATGAATCGACAATTCCATTATTAAGGAGTTTCTACAATAAAAAGATGCCTCTGGGTCCAGCACATCGCCAGACAATGCGCGACGTGAGACTTTATATGTTGGTGGGTGGTATGCCACAAGCCGTAGATGAGTACTTGAAGACCAACAATCTAAGTTGTGTAGATCAAATAAAAAGAGACATTATCCGTCTTTATCAAGATGATTTCCAAAAACTTGACACATCTAAGCGAGTAGAACGTCTGTTTATGGCAATTCCTGCCCAATTGAGTAAAAATGTAAATCGTTATACTCCCTATCAAGTATTAGGCGACGTGCAAGATCAGAAAATGCTTGAGTTGTTGCACAACCTAGAGGACAGCAAGACCGTACAATTCTGTTATCACACATCAGATCCAAATGTGGGAATGCCACTCAGTGTTGATTATTCTCGCTACAAGATTTATTGTGCTGATACAGGGTTGTTTGTAACACTTGCTTTCTGGGACAAGGAGTTTACTGAGAATACCATCTACCAGAAATTGCTAAGTGACAAGCTTAATGCCAATTTAGGCTACGTTTATGAAAACCTAGTAGCCCAGATGCTCTCGGCATCGGGTAACAAGCTGTTTTACCATACGTGGGCCAAAGACGAGAAGCATAATTATGAGATTGATTTCCTGCTTTCCCGTGGCTCTAAGATTTGTCCTATTGAGGTAAAATCTTCGGGATATAACACGCATTCCTCACTGGATGCATTCTGTAAGAAGTATTCCAAAAACACTGACAAGCCTTTCTTAATCTATACCAAGGAGTTAAGAAGAGACGAGAATACAATCCTCTTGCCCGTTTACATGACACCGCTGCTGTGACCTCTTGCGTCAAGACACCCAAGTTGATTGTAACAGATTAACAACACGACTAATGATGGGGATTGATTCAGAGCAACTCGGCTTTTGACTTTTTGACCCTATGGATATCGTAGACCGAAGAAATCTTCTTACATTTGCAGTATGAACGACGACAAGATTATTATCAAGGGGGCGCGGGAGAACAACCTCAAGGAGGTCTCCCTCGAGATTCCCAAGCATCAGATCACGGTTTTCACGGGCGTGTCAGGGTCAGGCAAGAGTTCGCTGGTGCTTGACACCATCGCTGCCAAGTCACGTCGGGAACTCAACGACACCTTCCCTTCGTTCGTGCAACAGTACCTGCCCAAGTACGGCCGTCCCCACGTCGATGCGATAGAAAATCTGCCCATCGCCATTGTCATTGACCAGAAAAAGCCCGCCCAGAACTCACGCTCGACGGTGGCTACCTATACCGACATCGCCGCCCTGCTGCGTCTGCTGTTCTCGCGCGTGGGACAGCCCTTTGTGGGCTATGCCGAGTCGTTCAGCTTCAACCACCCCGAGGGCAGCTGCCCCCGGTGCTCGGGCCTGGGCGAAATCCGCGAGCTGGACATCCACAAGCTGGTAGACTTCGACAAGAGCCTCAACGACGAGGACACGATCCACTACATCGCCTTCGGCAAGGGCGGCTGGCGCTGGATACGCTACGCCCACAGCGGCCTGTTCGACCTGGACAAGAAAATCAAGGACTACAGCCCCGAGGAGCTGGACCTGTTCCTCAACAGCCCGCAGATACGCCTCAAGAACCCGCCCAGCAACTGGCCCAAGTCGGCAAAATATGAGGGCATCATCCCGCGCATGTACCGCAGCATCATCAACAGCGAGGAGGGCCTGCTGCATGCCGCCGTCCTCAACCCGATGCTCAACATGGGCACTTGCCCCGACTGCCACGGCACCCGCCTGAGCCCCCGCGTGCTCTCGTGCAAGATCGAGGGCATCAACATCGCCGACGCCTGTGCCATGTCCATCACGCGCCTCAACAAGTGGGTCAAGGCTCTCACCTCTCCCCTCGCCGTGGATATCAAGCAGGCCATCAGCGCCCGTCTCACGGCACTCGAGGAAATCGGCCTGGGCTACCTCAGCCTGGAACGCGGCGTGGGCACCCTCTCGGGCGGCGAGGCGCAGCGTTGCAAAATCGCCAAGTACATCAACTCGTCGCTCGCCGATGTGCTCTATATCCTGGACGAGCCCAGCACGGGCCTGCACGACCACGACATCGAGAAGATGAAGCACTCGGTGCGCCGCCTGCGTGACGCGGGCAACACGGTCCTGCTGGTCGAACACCACCGCGAGATGATCGGCATTGCCGACCACATCGTCGACCTGGGTCCCGGCCCGGGCAGCGAGGGCGGACGCATCATCTTCGAGGGCAACTACCAGCAGCTGCTGCACAGCGGCACGAGCACGGGTCAGATGCTGAGTCAGCACGGCGAGTTCAAGGCACAGCCGCGCCCGGTGAAGGAGACCTTCGCCCTGCGCCATGCCACGCTGCACAACCTCAAGGACATCTCCATCGACCTGCCGATGGGCGTTCTCGCCGTCGTCGCCGGTGTGGCGGGTTCGGGCAAGAGCTCGCTGATGGAATGCTTCCGCCGCGAACATGGCAACGTGGTCTATATCAGCCAGAAGAACATCGGCGTGAGCCTGCGCTCCACGCCTGCAACCTATATGGATGTCGCCCCCGACATCCGCAAGCGCTTTGCCAAGGCGCACAAGATCAAGGAGCAGTATTTCACCTTCAACGGCAAGGGCGGCTGCCCCGTGTGCGGCGGCAAGGGCGTGGTCATCGCCGAGATGGCATTCATGGACAACATCGAGACGACCTGCGAGGCGTGTCAAGGACTGCGCTACAGCCGTGAAGCCCTGCAATATACCCTCGACGGCAAGAACATTGCCCAGGTGATGGACCTGTCGGTGCGCCGTGCCAGCGAGTTCTTCAAGGGCTCTGTCATCGAGGAGAAACTCAAACCCATGATGGACGTCGGCCTGCACTACCTCCACCTCAACCAGGCCCTGAGCACCCTCTCGGGCGGCGAGCTGCAGCGTCTGAAGATGGCGTCCTGCCTCAAGCAATACACCATGCCCCTCGAGTCGGGCGGCCAGCGAGGCGTGTTCGTCATCGACGAGCCCACCGACGGCCTCCACCTCAAGGACGTGCGCCACCTCATCGACCTGTTCGAGCAGATGGTCGACATGGGCAACACGGTCTATGTCATCGAGCACAACACCGACGTCATCAAGGCCGCCGACTATGTCATCGAGCTCGGCCCCGGCGCCGGCGACCTGGGCGGCACCATCATCTACCAGGGCACCCCCCACTCCATCCTCGCCTCCCCCACCTCCGTCACCGCCCCCTACCTGTAATTCTCAACAACAAACACAACGCCTTCTACACCGCCAGTCGGTGTATTGCGAGCCTGTGGCTCGCACGTTCAGATAGTAGACCACGAGGCATTATATCAAATCGCAATTTTAGGCATTTTCTTCTTGAGTAGAAACTTTTGTTGTATCTTTGCATTCAGTATGAACGAGGATTTTGATATTAGACGGGAGTCGTTGAAGACCGATCAGGATTTTGAGCGGGCGTTGAGGCCCGTGCGGTTTGAGGACTTTGCCGGGCAGGACAAGATTATCGAGAACCTGCGCGTGTTTGTCGCTGCGGCCAAGCTGCGCGGCGAGTCGCTGGACCATGTGCTGTTCCACGGCCCGCCGGGTCTGGGTAAGACGACGCTGAGCAACATCATCGCCAACGAGCTGGGCGTGGGCTTCAAGGTGACATCGGGCCCCGTGCTGGACAAGCCGGGCGACCTGGCTGGCCTACTGACCTCGCTCGACGAGAACGATGTGCTGTTCATCGACGAGATCCACCGCCTGAGCCCCATCGTCGAGGAGTACCTCTACAGTGCAATGGAGGACTACCGCATCGACATCATGATTGACAAGGGTCCTGGTGCCCGCTCGGTGCAGCTGACGCTCGCCCCGTTCACCCTCATCGGCGCCACCACCCGCAGTGGCCTGCTGACGTCGCCGCTGCGTGCCCGCTTCGGCATCAACTGCCATCTGGAATACTATGACCACAAGGTGCTGGAGGGCATCATCAAGCGCTCGGCTCGTCTGCTGGCAGTGCCCATCGACGACAAGGCTGCCATCGAGATTGCCCTGCGCAGCCGTGGCACGCCCCGTATCGCCAACTCGCTGCTGCGCCGCGTGCGCGACTTCGCCCAGGTGAAGGGCAGCGGCCGCATCGACCTGGAGATTGCGCGCTATGCCCTCGAGGCGCTGAATATCGACAAATATGGCCTCGACGAGATCGACAACAAGATCCTGCTGACCATCATCGACAAGTTCGGTGGCGGACCCGTCGGCCTGAACACCATCGCCACGGCGATGAACGAGGACGCCGGCACCATCGAGGAAGTCTATGAGCCCTACCTCATCAAGGAAGGCTTCATCAACCGCACACCCCGCGGCCGCGAGGCGACCACGCTGGCCTACAACCACCTGAAACGCGAGCGCCCCGGCGAAGTGGGATCAATTTTTTAATCTTTATAAGGACCTTAAAGACCCTAAAGTCCTTAAAGACCTTAAGGTCATTACAAACTCATTGAAATGGCTAACCTGAAATCACTGGCAAAAGACACCGCAATCTACGGCCTGAGCAGCATCATCGGACGTTTCCTCAACTACCTGCTCGTGCCGCTATATACCGCCAAGATGAGTGCCGCCTCGGGCGGCTACGGCGTGATCACCAACGTGTATGCCTACGTCGCACTGCTGCTGGTCATCTTGACCTACGGCATGGAAACGACCTTCTTCCGCTTCGCCAACAAGAGCGAGGAGAACCCCAACACCGTCTATAGCACAACGCTCATCAGCGTGGGCTCCACCTCGCTGCTGTTTGTCCTGTTAGTGCTGGCGTTCCTGCCGGGCATCTCGGGGTGGATGGGCTACAGCGCCCACCCCGAATATATCTGGACGATGGCTATAGTGGTTGCCCTCGATGCGTTCCAGTGCATCCCGTTTGCCTACCTGCGCTACCAGCGCAAGCCATGGAAATTTGCCGCCCTCAAGCTGCTGTTCATCTTCCTGAACATCGGGCTTAACCTGCTCTACTATGTCGCCCTGCCAGCGTTGTACAAGAGTTATCCTGATGTGATTGGCAAGATATATGACCCCACGGTGGGCGTGGGCTATGCCTTCTTCATCAACCTGTTCTGTACCAGCCTGATTACGTTCTTCTTCTGGAAGGAACTGACGGGCATCAAATACAAGTTTGACTGGTCGCTGTTGAAGCGCATGCTGGGCTACAGCTGGCCCATCCTGGTGCTGGGCATCGCCGGCATCCTGAACCAGACCTTCGACAAGATGATGTTCCCCAAGATTTATGGCGACCATCCCGATACCGAGTCGCAGCTGGGCATCTATGGCGCGGCAGTGAAGATTGCCATGATCATGGCGCTGATTACCCAGGCCTTCCGCTACGCCTACGAGCCGTTTGTGTTCGGCAAGAGTAAGGACAAGGACAGCCGCGAGACCTATGCCCAGGCAATGCGCTATTTCATCATCTTCACCCTGCTCGCTTTCCTGGCCGTGATGGCTTGGATTGACGTGTTCAAGTACATCATCGCGCCTGACTACTGGTCGGGCCTCAAGGTGGTGCCCATCGTCATGGCAGCCGAGATCATGATGGGCATCTACTTCAACCTGTCCTTCTGGTACAAACTCATCGACAAGACCATCTGGGGCGCATGGTTCTCGGGCATCGGCTGTGCCGTGCTGATATTGGTCAATGTCCTGTTCGTGCCCAAGTTTGGCTACATGGCGTGCGCCTGGGGTGGATTTGCGGGCTACGGCACTGCGATGCTGCTGTCCTACTTCATCGGGCAGAAGTATTATCCCATCAACTACCCGTTGCGCGACATCGCCCTGTACACCGTCGTGGCAGGCATCCTGTTCGCCGCCATGATGTTGCCAATCGATAACATGTGGCTCGCCGTGGCCTACCGCACGGTGCTGCTGTTGCTGTTCGTGGGGCTCATCTACCGCAAGGAGCACCTCGGCAAGATGCTCGCCAAGGTGCCCGTCGTCGGTCGCTTCTTCAAGTAAAAAAGTAAAGTTAACAACAGAATAGTCTGGAATATCTGATGGTATCCGCCTCTCAGGGTATTTCAGACTATTCCGTCGTTGATTTACCTGGCTAGAATGAGTTCAATAAGATAGTTAAGGTCAGCGATATTGGCCTCGTTATCACCATTGATGTCAAGAGACTCTCCACGAGAGAATGCTGTGGGGAACAGGACCACTTGTCCCGTTGGTCCATGGCCCAGAAACCCTTTGACATAGTAGGTCCCGTCCCAGACAAACGGATTATGGTCTTTATTCACGATAGCGTCTAACAAGAAGTTGAAATCTGCAATATTGATCTCACCATCACTATTAATCCAATGATTTGTCGCTTTGGGAGGGAACTCCACGTTGAAGTAATTGTATATCATCATTTCCCCTGTGCTGTCGGTCATTCTGAAAGTCTTGTCACCCTCCTGTACAACCTTGGCGTTGCAGAAGGCCACATAGCGATGAATCATACTCTCATCAACATCATCAACCGTCAACTCATCGGGATAAACGGTGTCACTAAATCCAGCCTTGACAAAGGAACCGTCTTCAGCAGGGTATATGCGCCATTCTCCCCCAGTATAGCGGGCCCTGGCGACTGCCCCCTCAATGATATCTCCATTCCTGAACCAGTCGAAAACGTCACCGATAACAAGGCCGTAACGGCCATCAACATCCTTCACATAGAGATAATGATCTTTCTGATAGACAGCAGTGAGCGGTGTCGTGAAATGACCCACCAGGTTAAAATATTCCTCCCACTGAACATTGTTGAGGTTGTACAGCGACTTGATGTTCTTGACCATTGCACCATTATCGTAGTTCAAGCCGATGCCTGTGATAAAGACACGGTATCGTGTCTCACCACCGCCATAAGGCCACGCGTTATCGTAGTGCCGATAGGACTCCACAATGCCATAGGCGTCATAACTCCAACACAGGACTTGGGGCAGTATCGGGCTGTAGGTGAGCAGGCATTCACAGGTCTCCTCATTGAGGTCGGTGATTGTTCCACTCGGGAAAGACACTTGTCTCAACACGACATATTTGTCCAATGTTTCGGGACCCACCTGTGAAGGAGAAATCTCCAATGGGGGGCCACTGGGGATGACCCGCTCAAACTTGACCGGCAGCAACAAGTAAACGATGCCATCTTCGGTCTCGTGAGAGCCGACCACCGCCTCGATGTCATAGCAGGCGGACTCGTTCTCGGGCGCACCGACACCCATTGTGCCGAACAATATCGGGCAACTGTTGCCTAACTTATCCGTCAGCGTCCCCAGATAGCCATAACCATATGCATAATAGTCCTTTTCAAGCCTAAAGTGCACCGAATCCAGAGACACGAGGTGGGCAAACTTGTCGTGGCCAACTTCATCGGCTGTAATGTAATCGGCGTCCACATGGACGTTTCCCAACTGATACTCAAACTTTCTCGGCTCGGTCAACATGGGCTCGCCATCACGCGTGACCTTGATGCCCTGAAAACCAGCAGGAATGATTTTACCTTGCCAGTAGGTATGACCTGTATCGCCACAGAACAGAGCATACCCGCTCCCGTCATACACATACAGGTTCTCGCCACTATGCGCCAGCACGGTCACACTGTTGTCAAACTCGACAAGCGTCTCGTCGGGCACCTGCTCGTAGGCAGCAATGTCCTCGACATGAACCACGGTGGTGAACCGGTAGGTCACACTCTCCACACGACTCACCGCCGTACCATTCACCGCGATAGCATTGATGGTCATATCCTCGTCCACGGTGAACGGCTCGGTGTATTGAATAGATGCTTGTGTAGGCTCTGAACCATCGGTAGTATAGTATATTGTAGCCCCACTGTTATAACACCTCATCGAGACTTGTATGGGCTCTCCATAGGTGCCGCCATCAGGCGAAATCCTGGGCGCAGACAATGTTGCCGCCAGTGCTTGCATGGTGGCACATCCGGCTACTGCCAGCACCAATAGAACAGAAAAAACAAATAACCTTTTCATTGCTAAAACTAATCGTTTGCTATAATCTTGTCAATCAGGTCGTTCACATCGGCAATATTGAGCTCACCGTCAAAGTTCAAGTCACCGATGATGTGGGTTGCTCCTGCTGACGTGATTTCAATAGGATATAATTCAAGCAGATTGTTGAATATGCTCAGGAAGCCCGACACATTCCACCTCATCTCGCCATCATCCTGTTGCGTCCAGGTCCAATCATAGTCAATCTTGCCTGACAGAATGGAGTCAATAAGGCAGTTGAGGTCGGCAATGTTCACCTCGCCGTCATTGTTCAGATCATAGGGATTGCGTGGCGGAGCAATGGGGAGTTCGGGTCCCGGTATCTCTACCTTGAACTTATTGAACAGCAGCAATCGGTCACATTCGTCCTCGATGTAAGTATTGCCGTCTTCGGTAACAATCTCCACATTATCGAAGCGGACATACCAGTGGCACATCTCCTGGTTGGCTTCCTCGGTGCAACCGATGTCCTCAGGCTCTACCGGGAGGCCGTGACCGACCAGCGCCCAGTCGCCTTCGGGCACAAGCTGCTTACTCGATTGATAGACACCCCAATGGGCAACACCCTCGATAGTGTCACCGTTGACAAACGGTCCTCCGATATTTCCATACAGCAGCATGTAATCGCCACACAGGTCCTGCGCATACAGGTTTGCTCCATTCTGATAGATGACAACGAGCTTGATGAGGAATGACGCATTGGGATTCTCAAGATTATAAGTATCCTGCAGACAATGGACAGGAGCAGGATCCTTTTCATCAATATCCCAAACCAGCAGTTGAGGCTGATTATTATGATAGTCCACGATACCACGGACGCTCGTCCACTGTGACAAGTCATCAGGATAAGTGAATGTAAGTCCCGACCTGATGTAGATGGGAAGCTCGTTACCGTACTGATCACGGATAACACCTCTCTCCTTATCGATAATCACGCCATTGATGATGACATAATGTGCCCAATATTCAGGGCAAATCTGCGGGATGGTCACTTCTTCGGGTATCACCACCACATGGTCTTTTGGCGGTTGGAAGCCGGATAATGGTTTCATCAGTTCGGGGAAGCCGTCATAAAAGGTCGGCTTGCCACTAAAGCCCGCGGGAATCACGTCGCCATGCTTGTAAGTCTGCCCCACCTGACCATAGATGAGGCCGTAGCCCGACGCGTCCTTGGCGTAAAGATAGGAGCCCGTCTGCAGGATAACTGTGGCATCATAGTTGAAGGTGATAGATTCGGGCGGATTCACGGGGTCAATATATTTCCAGTAGTTACCCAAGCCGATGAGCATTTCACCATGAATAGGCGTGATTTTTATCGGCAATATCTCATAAATGACATTCTCCTTGCTATAGGAGCCTATGATACCGAAGACACAATAGGTATCGTCCAAGTTAATCGATGGGTGGTAGTCCAATGTACCGAAGTATAAGGGAACCTTATTGCCCAAGGAATCAACAGCAGAGTAAACACCATTCTCCTCAACGAAGGTCACTCCCTCGATAACCACATAGTGGGCAAACAGGTCATGGCCCACCTGGTCAAGAGTGATTGGCTCAGGTTCGATAGGGATATTGCCTGACGCAGGCTGGAAATTGGCTGGCTCTTTCAATTCCATCTCTCCAGAGTAGAACGACTTGGTCACCACGAAGTCAGCAGGTATCACATCACCCAGAGTGTAGGTCTGGCCAACGCCACCCCAGATCAGAGCACAACCGCCACAACCGTCCTTGACAAACAGGGAATTGCGATGCTGCGCCAGGGCATAGACGGGAGACTTGAAGCGCACCACAGTGCCCTCGGCGAGCGGCTCCAAATCTTCAAAGCACCCGCCAGTGGTCGACGGAATACGGATCACATAGTCGGCACTCACGACTTGACTCATCTCGCCGTCAAGAATCGAGACAGCATTTACCGTCATGTCTTGATCCACAACAAAGGGGGCGGCATAGACAGGAGACTGCTCATCGGGGGTGCTGCCGTCGGTCGTGTAGTGAATGGTGGCATCGGGGGTGGCACATGAGATGGACACCTCGATCGGTGAATAGTAGGAGCCCGAGGCTGGCTTGATGACTGGCGCCCTCAAGCCTCCATCACTGATGGTAACGATAACCTTGGTGATGCGCACCTGATTGGTGGCTGCCATGAAGGTAACACACCGGGAACGGCCCTCCCAGTTGCCGATTTTATCTATGTAGGTATAGGTGCCAACGTTTGTCACGAAGCATCCTGGACCATACTGGGCATCACCAACACCCGCACACTGGAATTCAATCTTGATGACTTCTCCCTCGACGGCACAAATAGTGATAGTCTCATTCTTGTAAACACGGTAATGGGCTCCAGTGACCATGCCATTGCTGATCTCCATCGTCACCCCATCTTTTTCAATGATATAAGTGCCAGGCATGGTAGAGATATCTCCGTCCTGGGTGGGGTCAAAGATGACGATCCGCTCTCCTGACCAAGCCACGACGGCAATCAGGCATAACAGGAATAATGTAGTAATTCTTTTCATACAGTAAAGTGACTTGTTGATTCGTGTGCAAATATATGAAATTTAGCGGAATCTCCCATCTCCTTGACCAGTGCGATTGCACTTTTTTTCACTCCATGCAATCGCACAGTCAAGGGGAGAAGAGTCTATAGGCAATTATTCACCGGTCTCCCAGGTGAGGTTCCAGATCGAGACCCTGTTCTTGTTGGTCGTCGCATTAGACGGACACAGGTTGGTGATCTCGATGGTGAAGTCGCCGTCGATCGAGCAGATTTCATCAAAGGGGTAGACCTCCCATTTGGTGACATTCTCATTGGTGATAGTCCACGTCTTGACGACCTCGCCAGCCTGCTTCACATCAACGCGGAAAGAGAGGACATTGTCGGTGAAGGGCGCGCCATAGTTGAAGCACAGCCTCGTCATGCCACCATGCAGTACAGGCGACACGAGCGTGCCCACAGCAGTGGTCTTGCCGTTCAGGGTCGGCGCCATGGCATATTGGGTCGAGGAACCGTTCACATAGCCGATGAAGGTAAAGACGGGATTGGCATCGGCATCTCCGCCACTCAGCAGAGCGCTATTCTCTGCCACCCAGCCGGCAGTCGACGTGTGGGTGCCATAGCTCCCGGAGGGAATACCCATCGTCTCAAAATCGGCGCGGTTGCCAATGGTTTGTTCGGTGCCGAGTTTCACATCGTCAAGACACCAGGTCGCATAGTTCACATCTTCGGTAGCATAGTAGCGGAAACCGATGTAGTAAACCCCGTCGGACCACTGGCTCAGGTCAATGTCGCCGCTCTCGGTCCAATCGCTATACCCCACTTGGGTTAGAGGTGTGGCAAGAACCGGATCCAGTTTAACCTTGACCGACGCCGTCTCGGGGTTACATGAATCAAGCAGATAGACTTCAAGCATGCTTGTCGTGCTAAGGTAGTAATTGACCTGGGTGCGGAAACTCAGCGTCTTCCAGTCAGCATTCTCAAGGTCGATTGCGGGGCTAATCAACCAGGCGTCAAACGGCGGTTGTGAACCTTTATAACCCGTCATCGCGGCATAACCGTTGTCCATTAATCTCGCATAGTACCATTGCTTGTCGCCACTGACGATGACATTCGTCCATTCGCCGGGAATGCAATAGTCGAACCCCTCATTCAAACTAATAACAGGCTCGGGCTCTTCGACAGGTTCAACAACCGTCACATCAGCATCACTGCGCATGGTCAGCTGCCATGTCGTGCCATAGGTTGACAGGATTCCCACAATGTCAAGCTTGCCTTGAGGCAAGATCTCGTCGCCGAAGTCGGAATAATTGGAGATACGCACCGGCAGCGTGTTGCCATCTTGGTCTTGAAGAGTGCGATTGGTAGAAGAGCCAGGC
>Ga0310697_10001785_pt1 | contig 24145 bp, 21 predicted proteins | sample 172DNAGHGlowgp2_FD_203883 | JGI IMG/M metagenome (GOLD analysis project Ga0310697, IMG submission 203883) | Sheep rumen microbial communities from Palmerston North, Manawatu-Wanganui, New Zealand - 1728 DNA GHGlow gp2 (v2) (version 2) | ecosystem: Host-associated > Mammals > Digestive system >...
TTCTTTGGTTTTTTTAGTAAAGGTATTCTCTCTTAATAATCCTTTTGGTAATGATGATTCAATTAAATCGAAATCAACATTGTTATCAAATTTAATATTTAATGAGTTATGATCTTTAGTTTCAAAGGTATCAATATTTGGTGAAGATTTATAAGTCAAATCGATTGGTTTTGATATATCTTCATATTCTTTTAAGTCTAGTTTTGGTGCTCGAAACTCTAAGATCAAGTTTTCATATTCGGTTTTACCAATATTATTGTATAAAGTAACATTAAATATTGGAGATGCAAAGAATTCTTTTGGTGTTAGTGGTGAATATAATTCATAAACATATGAATTTATTTCTCCTTCTTTGTAATATGTTTTTAATAAACCTACTCCTTCAAGAGATTCTCTAGCTATTCTAATAATATCAATACTACTTTTCATCATTGTCATTAAATGATGATGCGTATAATCATTAGAAATGTAATCAGAAAGACGAATATCTCTTAATAAAGTAAAGTACAAACTAACAGCGATGGGACCAATAATTGGTTCATACAAGGAGATAATGTTTTTGCGATCATCTTCTGTAATGATTGACTTATTAACAACTGTATAAGTATCAGCAGGTAATAAGGAAATCAACTTCATGGTACCACCCTCTCTCATTTAATATTATAGACTATTATACATTTTTTTTAAAGAAAAAGCATGATATTTAATCATGCTGTTTCGGCTTCTGTAACTGTTTCTGGTTCAACCTTTTCTTGTACTTCTTCAACTACTGGTTTTTCTTCAGTAGTTGGTTTTTCTTCTACAACTGGTGTTTCATCTTTTGGTGGTTCTGGTTTTGGTTGATCAGGTTGGTCATCTTGTTCTGGTTTTTCTTCTTTTTCATCGTCTTCATTACTGATTACTTCTTTATTAGGATCTGTAGTTGGTTCTTCTTTTGTTTCTTCTTCTGGTTTTACATTTTCAATACTAATATTGAAGTTGAATAAGTATTCTACACCATCGATTGTTAAGAATACTTTATTTTCTTTAGTTAAAGAAATACTATTTAAATCTAATAGAATAATAAATTCATTATCTTTTAAATCAGTAATAGTTTGGTCATTACTTACAGTAAATCCATTTGTAGTAGATTCTATTTTTTTATAAGATTTTTCTAATTCTACTTTTAATGGAACTATATTGTAATTATTTTGACGTTTAACTTTTAAGTTATAGTTATTTTTTTCACCAGTTATTGAACTTTCTTTAACAATAAATGCTATATCTTCATTATAAACATTTGATGCTTCTTTAACGCTTGCAATTGTAATCTTAACATTGTCTAATCTATTATAAACAATCAATGAGATTTCTTTTGTTTTATTATTACATGTATAGAAATAAGTGTATTCACCAGCAGGTAGTTTTACTTCGTTGTTTTCGAATGATATTTCTTTACCATCTTTATCCTTAATAACTACTTCTGCTTCTTTATCTTTTCCATTTGTTAATGTTACTTTATTATTGATTTTAATTGTTTCATCTGAATATGCTTCTTTTACAATACCCTTATTAAATGTCCAATCCATTTGTTCTGGATCTTCATATATAGCTGCTTCATCATCTACTTTACCTTGTTCAGTAGATCCTGTTCCTTTATTTGTATCCTTAGAAACATTATTGGTTGTTTTCTTGGTAACTACTGCCTTTTTAACTACTTTCTTAGGAGCAGATTCGCTATAAACTTTAATATTGTTTCTTACTTCTTCTAAAGTAATTACTTTGTTATTACTATTATTATTTTCTTCTTTGTTCTCCGGCTTTTTTTCTTCTACTACTGGTTCACTGTTTTCTGTTTCTGTTGTGTTAGGTCCTTCAGCTTTTCTTTCGTGATTAGTAATACTATTAAATGCTAGAACTCCTAATGCAACTAATAGAATGATTCCTAAAACAACAAACATTATTCTTTCTTCTAATGTAAGGCCTTGTTCTTTTTCGTTCATAATATAATCTCCTTTTCATACATTTGGTAATTGATTGGTTATTTATTATAAAGGCCTTAGATTATTTAAGCAAGAAAAAAAGATAAGTTTTTCACTTATCTTTAGCAATTTTCTTCGTTGCAGTTATCATCTTGGTATTTAGCAATCATTTTTGTGTAAACACTTAATAAATCTTTTTCTTGATCTTTTGTTAAATCTGGAAGATTACCATTTTTATCCATATCGTGTTCAGCATATGTTCCTTCGTGGAAACCAATTACTACACCTTTTTTAACAACTACTACTGTAGGAGCATATAATCTCTTTTCGCCGGTATTTACTTTTTTACCGCTATCTGTTTTTAAAACGTAGTCATTTAAGTTGTTAGCTAAGGCTAATAATACTTGATAATAACTCTCTTTAGCATCTTTTGTTTTCTTAGCTTTATTACGACTGTCTAATGTATATTCGTCACGAATATCATTTTCTTTTTTACTATCTGGTCTAACGTTAACATAGTAGATTGTATCTAATTCAGTAGATTTTGCAGCATTTAGTAATACTGGAACAGCATTACGGCACCATGGGCATCCTGCAAAGCCAAAGTAAATAACTCCACTACCGCTGTCTAACATTTTAGCTGCTTCATCCATGCTGATGTATTTAACATTATTATCTTCCATAATGTCAATCTTACGATTTTTTTCAGCACCATTTAAACTTTCATATTCGTTTTTAAACTTCTTTTCGTCTGCTGTAATTACTACATTATCTCCATGATTTTTCTTATATTGAACAGCTAAGTATCCACCAATTAATACTACAATTATTAACAATGCAGCTATAATGGTTCTTCCATAACTATTTTCAGTTTGAACTATTCTTGTTGCTGTTGTTTTTTTTGCAACCGGTTTCTTTGCAGCTACAGGTTTAGAACTTGCTTTCTTTGCAACTGTTTTTTTCTTTGTTTCTTTTGCCATTTTTATCATCCTCACTAAGGTCATTACCTTGTTTTAATTATATCAATTAATTGTTTTAATGTAAAACAATTATTGTTCTTCGACTCGTTTAGTACATTCTACATCATTAAATTTTAGTTTATCTCTTCCTATGATTATATCCTTACTATAAGAGGAGTTACAAACTAAAACGCTATAATTATTCATTCGATAGATACGATTACCATTATCGTCTTTTTCGACTTTTTCTGAATCCTTATATAAATCTTTTTCTGTTATTTTGTTTGATGAAAACATATCAACCAACTCATTTGTTGTACCATTAGCTGATACAAATATTTCGGAAAGACAATAACTATAAACGTCAGTTTTTTCGTTAGATATCAACAACTTTTTGTTACTACATTTCTTCTCGGTAGTTACTGATATTGAAAAATCGTTTAAGTCGGCAGTACCAAGGATTTTTGCTTCGTCCATATATACTATATAGTTTCCAGAACTTCCTTCCATGTTTTTAACAAGACCTAAAACGGTTATATCATCATATACGTCATATTCATCTAAGATGTTTTCATTTTTTTCAAAGAATATTTTTAGTACTACGCTATTAGAGAACTCGACATAACCATTAACCTTGACTTCTGATTCTATGTATGGTCTCATTTCAATAGATTTTTGACTGTTCTTTTTACTGATTTTTCCATAGACTTTTACATATTTATTATGATACTCGTCAAAATTCTCAATTACAGAATTTAAGAAAGAATTGGATTCGATAGTAGAGATATCATTAGCACTACACATGTATCCATTATTATAAAATTGATCAACTAATAAATCTTTGTAACTTTCTTTATTACATTGCCATACTCTTAGGCCTGGCGAATAATAAATATTAACTTTGTCACTAGATACTACATTATATGTATAAGCAGGTATTCTTTTAAATACTGTAACTATAATTCCATCTAATACAATGGATACAAAAAATAAGATAAATAATGCATATAAAGTTTCCATTGCTGTTAGCTTTGAATATTTCTTAATAAAGATAGAGATGAATATTAAGGCAACAAACCATAGAATTGGTCTAATAAAGTTTAGCCTATTAAAAATGTATATTGCTAAAATTATTATTAAACTAATAACTAGGAGTGTAATATTAATCTCTTTTTTTTGTTTTCTTCTTGCCATTCAAATCATCCTCTACTCTATAAGTATATAAAAAAAGCAAAAAAAAAGCCATAAATTTTTGATAATTTATGTCTCTTTTTTATTTAACTTTTTATTAGTTAATAGCTGCTTTTAATTTGCTTCCAGCTTTGAAAGATGCAACATTCTTAGCAGGAATTTTGATAGCTGCTTTAGTTAATGGGTTGATTCCTTCTCTTGCAGCACGTTTTTTAGCTGTAAAAGTTCCGAATCCAACTAGTGCAACTTTTCCTTCTTTTTTAAGTCCAGTTGTTACACCTTCAAGTGCAGCGTCTAATGCACGAGTAGCATCAGCTTTTGTTAATCCAGCTTTAGCTGCGATGAATTCAACTAATTCTTGTTTTCCCATAAATTTTACCTCCCAATAAAATATTATTTCTAGCAAGGTTTTACCCTTACATACTAAAAATAGCATTAAATTCATTCTAAATCAAGATATTTTCGATACTTTTGGTAAAAATCTAACATTTTTTTGACGATTATTAAAAGAAAAACACCAGTTTTTTTACTAGTGTTTATTTACTCTACAGGATTAGTATTATCCTCTGAATTATCAGGGGTTTCTGGCTCCTCTGTATTTTCCGGGTTGTTTTCCTCTTCTTGTTGATTGTCTTCAACTGGACTTTGTGGTTCAGTTGGTTCTTGTTCTGTCTCTTTAGGAGCAGATGTAATGTTGTTAGCTACATTGCCATAAACATTAAATATTGTTGTATATTCTGACATTGTTTCGATTGCTCTAGCACTATATTCTACTGAATATGATAATGTTCCAACCATCTCAGTTACTTCAGCTTCATACTTCGTTTTTGTATCTCCGCTTTGATAAATAACTGTTGCTCCTACCATTAGATTACTTCCACCATTTATGAAGTAAACTTGAACAGGTAATTCATTAATATTAGTATTAACTAAGAATGAGTTTCTTCCACTCATATTAATTTCTGATACTTCCACTTCTTTATAATATTCATTATTCTTCATAACTGTTTCAATACCAGATTTGTCAACATTTTCTAAACTTGTTGTCGAATGATCTAATTTAATAATAACAGTTTCCTCTTTATTATTGATTAAGACATTAACTCCGTCTTCTCTAATCATCCATCCTTCAGCTAGACGAATATTATAACCATTAGAAGCCATTTCATACTTGGCTACTTCATCATAGTTTGTAGCATTATTATTCTTCTTAGTTGCTTTTTTGCCTGGCATCATTGTCATACCAACAACAATACCTATTATTACAACACTAGCTAGTACAATAACTAATGGATTGAACTTTTTCTTTTTTGGTTTTAAATTAGGATTTTCTACAAGTGGTTGTTCTACATTTATTCCTGAACCTTGATCACTTGATGGAATTCCAGGAACAGGTGTTGGAGATTCTACTCTTTCAACTGTAGGAGCTATAGCTGCTGTAGTTACTTCTTCAGGAGCAGGTGCTGCAGGAGTTGCTGCGGCTTCTGGAGTCGCTGCTGGTGCAGGTGCTTCTGTTGGAGCTGCTGCCGGCTCTACTGCAGGTTGAGCTGGAGCTGGTGCTGCTGGTTCTACTGGTTTTGACTCCGGTTGAACTGCAGGTGCAGGTTCAGCTACTGGTGCTACCGGTTGAGCTTGATTTTCTAAAACATTAGTACCACATATTGGGCAACTTGTTGCTCCTTCTTGTAGAGGATTACCACATTTTGGACAATTATTCATAATCATTCCTCCTAGTTTACTAATATAATTATAGTATATATTTAGAGAAAAAGCCACCCTAAATAATTAATACTTTTTTCTTTATATTTCTTTATAATATGGTATAATTATAAATAGTAAAGAGGTGTTTTAATATGGCCGAAAAACAATTTGATCATGATGATAGCCAAGTTAATATTGAACAAGTAGATCCTCGTACTGAACTTAATGATTTAGAAAAAACTGCTATTATGCAGTTTAAAATAGAACAACAAGAGGAAGAGCTTTCAAAGACTCAACAGTTTAGATTAATGAATAAAAAGAAAAGAAATACTGAAGTTGAATTACCTTCTCTTAAGCCTTCTCTATTTGATACCATCAAATTAAAGATTAGTGATTTAAGGGAAGCTGTTGAAAAGAAATATGAAGAACAAACTCTTCAAGTAGAAGAACAAAAACCTCAAGTTGAAGAACAACAAGTTGAAGAAATAAAACAACAAGACGAACAAACAACTAGACCAGCAATGATTCAGGCTGAGACAGAACCACTTCAGCAACAAAAGATTAGAATTACTAATCCTGAATTATATCAAGTTGGAGATTTAGATGAACCGATTATTAAGGATGAAAATGCTACTATATCTATTCATTTAGATGCTTTAAGAAAAGAACAAGAAAGATTAGAAAGTATTGAAAGAAAAAAACGTCGTATGTCTTTATACGATACCGTTATTATTAAGTTAGATGATCTAATTAATAAAAAGTCTGCTTTGAAATCTTATGATTCTAAAAAGGTAACTAAGATTGAAAAGACAAAAACACCTAAACAAAAATTCCATTTGTTTAAACCAAAAGACATTACTAAAATGAAAAAAATTAAGATTAATGTTGAAAGTGAAGAATTTGGAAGACAATTATATAATTTGAATCGTATTGCTTTAACTAATCTTGGATTAGATCGTCCAAAAACTGTTAGAAAATATTCAACAATTAATAAACTTAATAAGATTGAAAAAGTTCATATTAGTAAACATAATTATTTAAAATATCAACAAAAGTTAAATAGATTTGCTATTAATAAACTTTATTATAAACTTGCTCCTAAAGAAAGTAAGAAATATAAGATTTATAAAACTAGTGTTATTTTATCAAGTATTGTATTCTTTATTACTAGTGCAATTATTATTAACTGGTTTATACAAGGAATTACTATAAATGATTTAAGTAATGCATTAGTTGAAGATACTCCTATTCAAGAAGTAGTTGATGCTGGTGAAGTTGTTAACGTTGATGTTCCACCTGAACCAGAGAAAAAAGATGAATACAGTAATAAGAAGTCATTATATTGGAAGTATTTAAATACTCCTTTATCATCTGTTGATTTTAAAGATCTTAAAAAGCAAAACAGTGATACTGTTGCTTGGATAATTGTTAAGAATACTAATGTTAACTATCCAGTAGTTCAAACAACTAATAATGATTATTATTTACACCACTCTTTCAATAGAAAAGTAAATGGTGCTGGTTGGGTATTTGCAGATTTTAGAGATAACTTTAGTAATTTTAATCAAAATCTTGTTATTTATGCTCATGGTCGTAAAGATAAAGTAATGTTTGGTTCTTTAACTAATACATTAAAACCTAATTGGTATAAAAATACTGATAATCAAATAATTCAATTATCTACTTTGAAATATAATACTATGTGGCAAATATTTAGTATTTATAAAGTAAAAGCTGAATCATATTACATAACTACTGATTTTGGTAGTACTAAATCTTTTGAAAACTTTATAAAGAAGATGAAAGAAAGAAGTATTTATGATTTCAATGTTGATGTAACAACTAATGATAAATTATTAACTTTATCTACTTGTTATAATGATAATGGTATTAGGTTGGTTGTTCAAGCTAAGTTAGTTAAAATCCAAGAAAGATAATAAAAAAGATATTCAAATGAATATCTTTTTTTATGATAAACCAACTATTCTATCGTCTTCGATATAAATGTGTTCATAATTAGGTATTTTAGGTAATCCTGGCATTGTAATTATATTACCAAGGTATACTGTTATGAAACCAGCACCATTATATAGTTTTATATCTTTGATAGTACAGTCATAATCTTTTGGATAACCCAATTTTTTAGGGTCATCAGAAATTGAATATTGAGTTTTAGCAACAACTATTGGTTGTTTATCTAAACCATTATTTTTTATATCTTCAATCTTTTTTAAAGCTTTTTCAGAATATGTAATATTACCTGCTTTATAGATATCTTTAACTACCCTATTTATTTTATCTTCAATAGAATCTGTTTCTTTATATAGTTCTTTTTTCTCATATGGTCTGTCAGTAAGCTCTATTACTTTGTCAGCAAGTTCTATTGCTCCTTTGCCACCATCTAGGAATGCAGTTGAAGTAGCAAATTCTATGCCTTCTTTTTTAACAAATTCTTTTACTTCGTTTATTTCTTCTTCTGTATCGGTTGCAAATTTATTTAATGCTACGACAATATTAGAATGAAGATTTTTTAAAATAATAATATGAGCTTTTAAGTTTTCTAAACCATTTGTTAAATTATCTTCTCCATTATATTTTAATCCTCTAATAGTAGTAACTAATACTACAGCATCTGGATAAATATTGTTTTGACGACATTTAATATCAAAGAATTTTAAGGCTCCTAGGTCGGAACCAAAGCCAGCTTCTGTTACTGTGTAATCAGCGATTTTACGGGCAGTATTAGTAGCAATAATACTATTACAGCCATGAGCAATATTAGCAAATGGTCCTCCATGAATTATTACTGGATTGTGTTCTAGTGTTTGAACTAAATTTGGTTTTATAGCTTCCTTAAGTAAAACTAGCATTGAACCTGTAACTTTTAATTCTTTAGCAAATACTGGTTTGTTGTCTTTTGTGTAACCTATTAAGATATTGTCTAATCTATCTTTTAAGTCATTAATGTCTTTGGCTAAACAGAAGATTGCCATTATTTCTGAAGCTGCTGTTATATCAAATTTTTCTTTTCTTGTATAATCTTTGGAATTAATTGTTATATCTTTTAAGGCACGATCATTAACATCTTGGCATCTATTGAAAACGATATTGTTTTCATCTAAATTCAAAGCATTACCTTGATAAATATGATTATCTATAGCAGCACATAATAAATTGTTAGCTGCTGTTATAGCATGGAAGTCACCAGTAAAGTGAAGGTTTATTTCTTCCATTGGTAATACTTGTGAGTAACCGCCGCCAGTTGCTCCACCTTTGATACCAAATACTGGTCCTAGGGATGGTTCACGTAAGGCTGCTATAGCATTTAAACCTTTATAACATAAAGCATCTAATAAACCAATTGATACGGTAGTTTTTCCTTCGCCATAAGGTGTTGGAGATGTTGCAGTAACTAGAATTAGTTTACCTGGTTTTCCTTCTACTTTATCAACGTTTATTTTTCCTTTATAATCACCATAGTATTCTACAGCATCATTGATACCTAAATTAGTAGCTATCTTTGATATTTTTTCCATTTTTGTTTTTTGTGCTATTTCGATATCTGATAACATTTTCATCACCACGGGTATAGTATAACATAATTTTACACTTCTATTATATAAATAATATATGTAGTTATTCGGTTTTTACTAATAAAAGTGCTATAATGAGTTTGAGAGTGATGCTTATGAATGAAATTTTGAAAAGAAGATGGGCAATAATATTTTTATTATTAGGAATTGTTTGTTTTATGATAATGAGTTTCTATTACTTATTGTTTGATACGACTAAGCCTTTAGAGTTTTCGAATAAAAACATTGATGATGTCGTAGTTGAACATCAACAAAAAGTAAATGGACAGATTCCTTTATTTAATAGTGCAAAGATTAATAAAGGTATTGATTTATTAGTTGATAGTAAAATAGATAAATGGAAAGATAACAATAATACTGATTTATTAATTGATTACTCTTATACGCTTCATGACAATTTATATTCTTTTAGTTTTAAAACTTTATATTTAGATGAAAATGAAAAAATCAGTACGAGAGATGATGATTTTAAGTATTATGATAAAGAGAAAAGAACTGAATTAAAAATAGATGATTTAGTAACTAGAAATGAAGAATACTATAATAAATTAAAGTATGTTATTGAAACATATTTAAAAGATACAAGAATAGAAAAAACTGATTGGTTTGATAACATAATATTTAGTCAAGACAAAATATATGTAATTATGCCAAATGGAAAAAAAGATATTAATATTCCAATTAATTATATTGAATTAAAGAAATTCTTAAATAAAGATTATTTTGATATAAAAGGAGAATATGAACCTCTTGCAGAAAAAACTGTAGAACCTAAGAAGGAAGAACCTAAGAAGGAAGAACCTAAGAAGGAAGAACCTAAAAAAGAAACTACTAAAAAGGAAACACAACCAAAAAAACAAACTAAAAAGGTTACTCCTAAAGAAGAGTTAAAGAGTTCCAACGACGGAAGTTCTAATAAGATAGTTCCTGTTGTTAGAGATGCTAAGTATTTCCAAGGTAAGAAGTTAATTTGTTTTACTTTTGATGATGGACCAGCTGGTAAGTATACTACTAAGTTACTAGATGCTTTGAAAGCTAGGAATTATAAAGTATCATTCTTTATGGTTGGTAATAGAGTTAAGAATAATGCCAATTTAGTAAGAAGAATGAAAGCTGAAGGACATAGTATTGGTCAACATTCATATAGTCATGCTAACTTAAAGAAATTAAGTCAAAGCGACCCTAATAAGGCAAAGAATGAAATTTATTTAGCAAACGATGCAATTAAAGCTGTTATTGGTGAAAATCCTAGATATATTAGACCTCCATATGGAGCATATAATGCCCAAGTATTAACTTATGCTGATATGGTATTTGTTAACTGGAGTATTGATCCATTGGATTGGAAATATCGTAATGCTAATACTGTTTATAATAATATTATTAAGAAAGCCTATGATGGTGCGATTGTATTAGTTCATGATATTCACCCTACTTCAGTTGATGGTGCGATTATGGCAATGGATTATTTAGCTAGTAAAGGTTATGCTATTGTATCGATAGATGAGATGGCAAGTTTACGAGGTATTAATTTACAAACTCATCATTTGTATAATCATTTTAAAAAATAAAAAAGGAATTAATATTCCTTTTTTTATTGTTTTAAATATTGAATTCTGTAACCAGTATAATCTTTATGACAGTCTCTACCAGAGGTAACAAATCTTGAATTAGATTGATCCATTCTTTCTAGTTGAGCGTCCCAACTGTCCATTATTAATAAATCTGTAGCTTTTAGAGAACTAGCACTTTTTACATTGCTATTGTAGCCAACTACTGTTACGAAGTGTCTACTTGTACCTTTTTTGTTACCATTTACTTGTAATACTACTGGTCGTCCTTTATTTATTTCACTATAAACTACACTAAGAACATCTTGTAAATTATCATTCATATATGTGGAGAAATGAGATGCTCCAACGTAATTTAAGCCACTATCCCCATTATAATTAGTAGTGCCACTATATAATCCCCAAGCATGAGTATAAGCAAAGCCTAAACATTTGTCTCCATATTTTTCAGAATTTGATCCTTGCCATACACCGTTACGTTTCATTTGAGAAGCAAAGCTTTGAACATTAATGCTTGTATTAACAACAACAAAGTTACCGCCGAGAATGTTTAGAGTTGTTGCACCATTGCCAGTTCCACCACCCTCATATTCTGTACTTCCCGGATTGTTACTTGTTCCTCCGTTACTAGTTCCATTGTTGTTTATAGGTTTTTCATATTTTGTATATTTTAAGCAATAACCATTTTGATAATGTCCTCCGTGTTGTAAGCAATCTGCAGATTTTTTAATTTTATCTACTTCGACTTCAGCATCAGATATTGCTGTTAAATATTTAATCATATGGTCTTCTTTTAGGTATCCTTTAGCACCTTCTAAGGCTTTTTTTGCTGCTTCAATAGTTTCTTCACTAGGATTATGAACCATTGTGTCTATTACAGATACAACGTCTTGTATTTTTGTATAATAATCAATTTCTTCTAATGTTACTCTTGCCGTACATTCTTTGAATTCATACATTACATCTTCACCAGTTAAGGATATTGCATAAGGAATTATAACTGGTAAAAATCCAATTACTAGACCAGCGATAACTCTTCTTACAAATACTTTAAAAGACATTTTAGCATCGTCTTCATTTCCACTTATTATTGGTTTAAAAAGTGAAATAATGGTTGTAATTATAATAATTATAGGTACAATAATACATACTATTTTAAATGCATATTTTAATATAAGCATCACTCTTAAAAAAGCAGGTATTTCACAAAAATTTCCTAGTGATTCCATTTTAATATCCCCTTTATTATATATGTCAATATTATAGCATATTATACGCTTAATGGATTATTATCTATTTCGATGTTTGCTTTGTTATTTAAAGCATATAGTTTATCTAATTCTTTTAGTACTGTGAATAATTTATCATCCTTTTTGTATTTCAAAATTATTTGAAAGCGATAGATATTATTCATTTTGAAAACATTAGCTGTTGTAGGTCCTAAAATAATAGTACTATTAGAAAGATTCTTTAATAAGTAGTTTTTTACTTTAGTTATTTCTTTAGATGCTATTTCATAATCTTTTGATGCTATTTTAATGCTTGTTAAATAGTAATATGGTGGATAATCTAATTTATGACGATTCTCCATTTCATATTTATAGAATTTAAGATAATCATTTTCTTTAACACAAGATAAAGTAAAATTATCAGGGTTGAATGTTTGAATTATTACTTCCCCAGGAATCTCGCTTCTGCCTGCTCTACCCGCCACTTGATTAAGTAAAGAAAAAGTTCTTTCCCCACTTCTGAAGTCTGGGATGTTTAAGGTTGCATCGGCATTAATTACTCCTACAAGTGTTACCAAAGGAAAGTCTAAACCTTTAGAGATCATTTGAGTTCCTAAAAGAATATCATATTCATGGTTTTTGAAACGATTAATAATATCTTCGTGAGAACCCTTTTTTCTAGTTGTATCAGCATCCATTCTGATAATTCTTGCTTCAGGATACTCTTTTGCTAATTCTTGCTCTAGTTTTTCTGTTCCAGTTCCATAATCTGATAAAGCTTTTTCATGACACTCAGGACATAATTCATCTTTAAATACTGTATATCCACAATAATGGCATCTTAAATTATTAGATGTTTTATGATAAGTAAGTGCTATATCACAATTTGGACATTTGTAAGTATATCCGCATGATTTACAAGATATTACAGTTGAATAACCTCTTCTATTTAATAAAAGAATTGTTTGCTCTTTTTTAATTAAACGATCTGCTATTTTTAGTTTTAGTTTCTCAGAAAGAATCACATTTCTTTTTTTCATTTCTTCTGCCATATCAACAATTTCTACTGTTGGTAGAATTGATTTACCTACACGGTTAGGCATAGAAATATAGGTATATACACCTTTTTGAGCTCTAGCCATTGTTTCCAAAGAAGGTGTTGCACTTCCTAATACTAATGGACATTTATTATAGTGTGAACGATATTTGGCCATATCAATTGCATGATATCTTGGATTTGTATCCTGTTTAAAGGTATCTGAATGTTCTTCGTCAATGATAATTATTCCCAAATTATTTAAAGGAGTAAAAATCGCACTTCTTGTACCTACTACAATACTTACTTCATCTCTTAATATTTTTAAATATTCATCATATTTTTCACCATCTGATAAAGCGCTATGAAATACTGCAACATCGTTGCCAAAATGATAATAGAATTTATTAACAACTTGGGCAGTTAATGATATTTCGGGTACTAGCATTATTGCTTTTTTACCAGAATCAACTACTCTTTTAATCAATTCAATATAAACTTCTGTTTTACCAGAACCTGTAACACCATGTAATAAGTATGTTTTTTCTTCGTTTAGTTTTACTTCTGATAAGGCTTTCTTTTGATCTTCGGTAAATTCTATTTTTAAATCTGCTACTTTTTCATTTTGTAAGCGATAGATTTGTTCCTTTGTTTCTTTTATATAGCCTTTTTCAGTTAAAGTTTTCAAAGAAGATTTGGATTCAATATTATTCTTTAAAACTTTTTCTTCATTTATTAATAATTGTAGTATCTCGTTTTGTTTTGGAGATCTTTTGTTGTTTTCAATATATTCTTTTATTTCTTCTATTGATTTATTTAATTCAACATATGTTAAATATTTTGAATAATTACTTTTTTGATCTTTTACTTTTAGTGAGCTAGGTAGCATAGTTTGATAAGCAGCAATTTTTGTACAAAGAGTTTCTCTTTGTAAATAAGATCCCATTTCCATTAGTTCTTTATTCAAGCAAAAGTATTCATCGACAATTGATGTAATTTCTTTTAGTTCATATTCGTCTTGATATTGATCTTTAATATTAGTTACAAAACCATTTATTGTTCTATTAGCAAATGGTACTAATACTTTCATACCAACTTTTATTTTTTCTTCTAAAGATTTAGGGATTATATAAGTAAATGTTTGATCTATAGCTTTGGCATTATATTCTATTAATACATCAGCATACATATAATCACCCTCTTAGAGATTAGTATATCAGTTTTTTAGCCAAATAAAAAGGACTAGCGAAGTCCTTTTTATTTAGTGAAGCAAATTGATGCCGTACCACTAAAACCCTTTTTATCATCTATCTAAAACATTAGAGTAGCGAATCTAATGCTAGAGAGATCAAAAATACTAGAGAAGTGAAATTACTTAATCAATGATAATAAGAAATAGATGAAAATGCATTCGCGTATACATTCACAACTATTAGAGATTACCAAATAATGAAATAATCATTATTCACCATTGGGACTTCAAACATTTTAGTTGATGATTCCGGGGCAACAACGAAGTATTGATTAATAAAAGTAAAAGTACAACAGTCAACTTAAACAATTATTAAAGCTTCATCTAAATCTGGAATCAATATTCTAATCCATACAATCTGAGGGCCATAAATTCTCAGATATAACAGTATGGAACAGGTAAAATGAATAAATACCCATTGGTGGCATACTAATACAAGAATAAATACATTAAGACTATCATTGTTAGTTCCTGATAAGTTCTATGAATACCAATTAATTCTTCGACGTCTGCATGAACTAATCAGCAGTCATAACCATAAAGAAATTATCAGGCATTAAGACAATATCCGCAACATCATCTTTGTTGATAGATTAAGATATAAATTCTTTGTACTTTTATAGTACGCCTCCTCTATGATTACATTATACATCATTTACACTTATATGTTGTCAATAAAAAACGTCCATTTACAAATTAATTGTAAATAGACGATTGCGTCTGTGTAAATATTATTTACTTCTTGTTGCGATAGGTTCCCCACCAATCCGGCAATAAATCGATGGCTCTTTTTGTTTCTTGAGTATCATAATCTAAAAGAATTTCTGTTTCACCAAAGTTAACTCCTAACTCTAGCAAATACTCTAAGCAATCTATTGATGGTGGCATTAGTTCTTCTAATTCGTTTAAGATGACCATTTTACTGATCTTTGTTTCGGAATTGTTAAACATATTTGTAATAGCACTCTTCTCTGCACTACTACTTATTCCAGAATTAGATTTAATACTGACACCTGTGTATATATTATTGCTATCAGTTAATAAAGCACAAGAGTTATTTCCATATTCAATGAATGGAGATATTTCGTGTGTATTTATTTTCTTTTTGGCCTCTTTGATAAGGCTATACCAGACTCTTTCCATAGGACACCTTCTTATTAGTTATTTATAATAGCATATAAGTGCTTAGATTGCTATACTTTTATGATTTATAATCATATTCAGTTGTGATGTAAAAACTGTCCTTACCTTCTTTAGTTTTAATAATATTAAAGAACGAAATAGTAAATTTATTTACCGTTGGTATTTTTTTCTTTGGTAGTTCAATAAATACTAATGATTTTGTATTAGCAAATACTTCTTCTTCAAAATCTGCTGTATCAATTATAAGATCATTTACTAATAGTTTCTTTACTTTTATTTTTGTATCTAGTAGTTCATTTTTATTTTCAATTATAAAATAAATATAATTATTGTCTTTATCAGCTATAGTTTTATAGTAATAAAACTTAATATTATAGCTTTCTGCTATTAAGACTCCTTTGGGTATATCTTTAACAGCTTGAGAATTAGTAAAGGATAAATCTATCGCGTATTTTTTTGACTTGTCCTCTTCAACGTTTTTTATTGAATAGAAGAGTTTCATACTTCTAATTCCATAGACTTCATTAGCTTCTAATTCAGCTTTTTTCAGTACTATTTTGCCTTCTTTAACTTCTTTTTCTTCTCCAAAAGTTAGTTTAGATTCTCCAGGGATTAAGAAACCATTGACTGCATATTTATAAAAGTGTATTTCACATGGAACTATTTTTGTTGTTGCCGTAGTTACTTTCTCGTTTGTTGTTGTATAGTAAATTATAAATTCTTTGGACTTATCTTCATATTTAGTAATAGTAGTTTTACATATTTCTTTATCTATTGTTGCTTCTTTCATTCTTATTGGCGTAATAAAGAAATCGTTTGAACTACTACTTTTGTTTTTGCTTTTAGAATTTGCTTTTTCTTCTTCTGTTTCCTTTTGCCATGGCAATTTAATGTTTAAGTCAATATTACCTTTATGTTTGACAAAGTAATAAGCTCCGCCTGCTATTAAGGCAATAACGGCAAGTGCTAATAAGAAAAGGCCAAATTTGTTAGTTGCTCTTTTTTCTACGTGCATAGCATCACACCCTTATTTTTTTATATTTGATAGAAATTAATTCTTAGATTACGATTAAACTCTGATAGAACAATATCGTTAAAATCATATAATGATATTTCTAAACTAAATGTTCGATGATAATCTTTCTTACTATAGACGTTGAAAGTTATTAGCGAAGTATCACTGTCATAGTAATAATTTCCAGAAACAATAGCTTCTTTGATGTATTTCAATTTTGTTTTATTGATATTACTATCTTTATGGTTTTCATCTTTTTCTTCATCTAGTTCCGCTCTTAGTTGTTTAATCTCATTTATTATTTTTTCTAACTCGTGACAATTACGGTTTAGTGAAGAACTGCTTTCGCTTTTCTTTTCCTTGTTTAATGGATTAATTTTTCGAGCTTCACTTAATTGTTGATTAATTCTTCTATTGATTAGAACTGATTTTTTATTTAATGAAGATAACTTTTTGATGATGTCTTTGTATTCAGCTGTCTCATAATCAATTACATCTGGTTTTAATGAATCTAAATCAAGAATTGAATAATTGAAATACTTGTTTAGATTTTCTTCATCATAGATAAAGTTAATATAGAAATTTGCTATAGCAAATGCACATTCTATATCTTCTTCATAGTTTTTTAAGTTAAATAGTTTTCGACATTCATCTAAAGTATAATTACATTTATATGCTCTTGATAGATCTAGTAATAATTCGTATGTATTAATCAATTCACGTTTTTTAGTACTAGATGAACTATCGTAGCATTTAAGTGTACTCTTTATATATTCTTGTAAGACATTTTCATAATCGTCTTCATTATATAGTCTTTCAATTTGTTTTTTCTCTTCTCTATTGAAAAGTGGTTTTCTCTTATTAATTGATAAAGTAAAACCATCATTTGCAAGTTTGCTATTTATGTCTTGTAGTTTTTTAAAATCATATTCTTTGATTGATGAAAGAACATTGATAATATATTTAACATTGTCATATGATAGCTTTTTATTGTCTTTTCTTTTAACACTATATTCATATAATTTTAGTTCTTTCATATATGTCTTTTCGTCAGCATTTTTCTTTCTTTCTGGGAATTCTACAGTTGTTAAAGTATAACGAATTGAGTCATTAGAAAGATTAGTATTATTATTAAATGATGTTACTAAGAAACGAGAGAATTCAACAATCCAATCTGAATCAACTATTAAACCATTATCAAATTTAACTGTACTATTGTTGTTACAAATATAAGATCCATTTGCTAACGATTTAATTAGGTAAGAAATTAAGGCGTTTGTATCTTTAATAGAATGTACTTGGTTCTTAAAATAATTAATTCCTTTTGTTTTATCTAGATAGTATTTTAGTTCTCTTTTGTCTAGTTTTTCGTAATCTTCAACTTTAATAGTATCAGTACTATTCATTATTTGAAGAGATGTATACAATAAATCTAGTGAAATATAGTCGAAATCATTAACGAATTTTAGATTCTTACTTCGATTATTTGATATTTTTTCGATGTAGATTTTTAGTAATTCATTAGATTTCAACATATGAACAAAAGTATTTAGTTTTGATATGTTTTCAAATAATTTGTTGTCCCTCATCTTATTCTCACCTATTATTAATTATAACATAGTTTTACCTTCTTAAAAATCTTTTTCTGTTAGAATTTCGAAACCGTTCTTTTTTAGTAATTCTGCTGTGATTCCATTTCCTTCAATTAAAGTATCACTAAATGTTCCGTCGTAAATATTTCCATAACCACATGATGGACTTTTAGCTTTTAATAAAGCTTTTTTGACACCTAGTTTTTTTGCTAATTCCAAAGTTTCTTCGGCACCTTTTTGATAATTAGAAGTTACATCTTGGCCTTCTTTATTAACTACTCTATCGCCGATAATCTCAGATGCTATTCTAGGAGTTGGTAAGCCTCCCATTATTTCAGGGCAGATAGGTATTATTTCTTTATCTTTTAAGTATTCCATTACTTTTTCATTGTAGTTATTTCCACCATTGTATTTGCAGTTTACTCCTAATAAACATGCACTAACTAAGATTTTTTCCATACTATCACCATAAACATTATATCAAAAAAAGTAACTATTATAGTTACTTTTGATTTGGCCTATTGAAACGTCCTATTAATAAGACATCATTTGTTTCATTATTAATTATTAAGAAAACAAATGGTTTATTTAGTACTACCCGTTTAGAATCTTTTTCTGACGTTTTGGTAGAAAGAGGAGAATTCTTAACTTTGTTTTCTGCTGTTCCATACTCACCAATAGTTAATGATTCTTGTTGAAGCATTACTCCTACTTTTAATTCTTTATCGCTAATCAAATGAAGGTTAGCACTATCAGCAAAGATTCCATTAATGTTTTCTTTTTTAAATAAATCAATTAAATTGTTGGTAGACTCGATTTTGAATTTTGGAATACCAACACTTACTTTTGTTGTTTTCTTTGTTTCTAAAAACGATTCTAGATTTAATGTACTTACTCTGAATTCTTTATTTTCTTTTGGAAGAATTCCAACAAATGAATATTTTTCATCTTCAAAATCTTTAGCAAAGCCATATGCTTCATCATTTTCATAATAGTATTTTTCTTCGCTATACATTACATCAACTAAATAGTGGTTTTCTTCGTAGTCAGTAAATTCTTCAGCGACATTATATTCTCCTTGGAAAATATTTTTCCATTTACTATTAAAAGTTAAGCTATTAATACTAATGATATCTTTGGATGTTAAATTATTACTGTTGAATATTTTAAATATGCTGTTGTTGGTAGACGTTAACAAGTGATTATTGATTGTTTCATCTGCTGTTTTATCATTATAGTTAATTGTCGTTATTTTAGTATTATATTTTTGAGTTATATCTAGATAGTTCTTTTCTATTTTAGTTCTTTTATTATTATCTATATATAATTCGTTATAGTTAGTAATATTATTGTTAATTATATAGTTTTCATATTGAACTAAAATACTATCTATTTTTTCTTTAATTACATAACTATTATATGCTCTTTCTTTATCAGATAAACTATATTTTTCAATATCTTTATCCTTCATTTTGTTTGTTGATTGATTAAAGAATAATTCTATTTTACGAATAATAAGTACCAATTCTTCTTTATCTTTTTGACTTAAACGACTAATATCTTGATTCTTTAAATTGTTGTAATTTCTTGAAAATAAAACACCTATATATTTTTCATATTTTTCTTTCTTCTTGTTATTGTTTTTAATTTTCAAGTTTTGAAGTTTATTTAAAAGATTGTTGTTTGTAGCTGTTTTATCATTGTTAAAATATTTACTAATCTCTTTTTCGCTTTTATTATCAGAACCATTATAAAAGTTTGCTAAAGCTATGTTTGCATTTAGCGGTGAAATAAGAATGTTTTCGCCATTATATAAACTGTCTAACAAGTTTGCAGCAGCGTTTGGAGAATAAATTGATCCCTTAAAATAGTTTTTATTTCTTGAATAAATAACAGGAACGTTATTATTATGAATTAAGATTTGAGTAAGCAAGGATACAATTAATAAAGATACAATTGTAGAAATTGTAATTATTAACCGCTTCCGATTTTTCTTCTTTCTTTTAGTCATACAAACCACTCTCTTTTTTGGTCGTATAACTATTATAACATAATAAAAAAATTAGGATTGTTTTTTTTCGCTCCTAATTAGTTCAATTATGTTTTTAAATAATAATGTGTGTAAGAGAATCCATACCACTATTGATATAGAAACTAAAACATATTTTTCTTTGTTTATACAAAGAATTATATCTAGGATCATTATTGACGTTAGAAAAGTTAAGAACAATCCTATTAAAGAATACTTAGTAATCTTATTTATTAGTAATAAAATTCTATCTGCTTTTTCATTTACTTCATCATTACCATTGCGACCAAATACTGCTGAGAACAGTATTAGTAATAATTTAGAAAAGCTTGATAAGAATAAGAATGAAAATAGTAATAAAGAAGGTATTAAAACGAATAAAAAATATGGTTGAACAGCTACTAATAGTTTGCCACAAAGGCAAGCAACCAATAAATAAATTAAGATACTAACTACATAAAACGTTGCTAGCAAAGTTTTATTTCTCTTCATTCCAATCACCTATTTTATTCTTACTCTATTCTATTATAACATAATTTTTATAAATGTTTAATTAAAGATTCATATAGTATATCAACTATGTAATTTGTTGGTTCTAAATTATATTTTTTTATTAGATTTTCTATTAGTTGATCGTTGAATTCATTGTAATCTTCTTCTAGGTATTTGGTTATAGCTTCCTTCTTGTTAGGTATGTTTTCTAAAAAATTATTAGTATATCGGTTATCAATTATTAGTAATGGAAGATTTTCTGACCAATTAGTAAATTCATTTAGTATAGCTTCAGTTGAATCTAAGTATGTGAATGAATCTTTATCAAAGTCTATTATTTTTTTAAACTCATCCACTTCTATTTTTTGTTCATTCAAACGATAATCAAAACGATCTAAAAGATTTAATCCATCAAGTTTTATAGCACTAAATTGGATAATATCACCACGAGAAGGATGAAGTGCTGTAGGTATGATTTCTAATATAATATATTTCTCTTTTTTTAAATTCATAAATTTACAAACCTTTCAAAAAAATATTTAATTTTAACTTATTATATTATATAATTGTTTTGAAAGAAAGGTGTGAATATTATGGCTAAATATTGTCAAAATTGCGGAAAAGAAATCGAGGATAATGCTGTATTCTGTGGAAATTGTGGTGCTAGTCAAACTGCTGGAGCAACTGCTCAACCAGCTGTTCAAGCCGCTCCTGCTGGAGTAGTTCCAAACAGAAACATTGTAACTTCAATTATTCTTACTTTAGTTACATGTGGTATTTATGGTATTTATTGGATGATTACATTACAAGATGATTCTAATCTTATTTGTGATGAGAATACAACATCTGGTGTTACTGTATTCTTATTATCATTAGTTACTTGCGGTATTTATACTTGGTTCTGGTACTACAAGATGGGTCAAAGATTATTCCAAGCTGGACAAAAATATGGAAAACCAATTTCTGATAATAGTTTGATTTATATTTTATTAGGGCTATTTGGTTTAGGAATTGTCAACTATTGTTTAATCCAATCTGACCTAAATAAATTTAGTAATCAATAATGAAAAAAAGAATATTTAAAACAATATTCTTTTTAATTATGGGAATTGTTTTATTATATGGTTATAGCATTCTTTATAAGAAAACTGGTTGGGGCGTTCCTTGTATGATTCATGAGTTAACCGGATACCATTGTCCTGGTTGTGGTTTAACAAGAATGATATTTGCTCTTTTACATTTTCATTTTAAAGAAGCATTTGGATATAACCAGTTTATGTTCATATTTCTACCCTTCTTATTATTCTATTTCGGATATCAAATTTACTGTTATATAGTTGATGAGAAAGATAAAATATTCACAAAGATTCCTAATATTGTTTATATTGTTTTGGTAATTATAATATTAGCTTGGGGAATCATAAGAAACTTAAGTTGTTTCCCTTTTCTAAGACCATAAAAAAGATACTCTTTACTGGAGTATCTTTTTCTTACCATGTTCCATTCCATGTTGTTTCTGCACATGAAATACCATCATAATATGACAAGATTGTTGAATCTAAACTTATACCACCAATGCTTACTGTAAATTTTTTAGCATTATTATAAGAAATGGTTTGAGTTGCGTGTGAATAATCTGCTGTTGCTTTTTGGCTAATTATAGTTGAATTTGGATTTGTTTTTGTAACAATTACTTGAAATGTTTGATCTAACGATGATAGATTTCCACTTGGTAAATGAAACATCGCTCCTAATCCAGTTGATGATGTTTTTAAATAATGAGTATGTGACTCATAGCAATTTCCATCAACATTGCAATATTCTTGTATAAATTCTGGATCAACAGCTGGAGTGACACTCGCATAATAACCGATACTCATAATGTCATAACTTCTTACTGCTGGAATTAATTTCCAGTGAAGTTTTGCTTTATATTTGTAAGCGTTAGTCAAATGCGTTATGGTAACAGTAAGCTTTTTGTATGTTGTTTCTATTATTATATTATTGCGTTCTGGTTCTTCTGCGTTCTCGTATTCCTCTTCAGTTATTTCATATGTAGTTGATTGTATTTCATTTGAATTATAAGGGAGCGTAGAAATTGTCTTATAATACTTGGTGACTGTTGACACATCTTCTGCATATACTAAGAATGGCATCAATAGAAAGAATATAAAAATAGCCTTCTTCATAATTCGCCTCCTTTCTATCCTGATAGTAGCATTAAGAAGAAATAATTATTCTTTCTCTTTTGGAAAGTTTATGGAAAAAAATGCAATTTTTAACGCAAAAAATAAGCAACATTTTGTAATATAAATGTTGCTTATTTTTTGTTATTATTGTGGCTTGTATTATGGTTTTAACATTGTTGTTATTTCATATTGTTTATTATTCATATGATATTTAATTATCAATGACAAATCTTTTATTTTGTTTTTACTTTGATAGGAAATATTTGTTTTCTTTAGAAGTTCATAGATACTCTCTTTATCTGTATTTTCAATATTTTTATTAATTATTGTGTCTTTATTAGCTTTGATAATAATTGAAACAAACTCTGGGATTGTTTCTAAGGCTGTACCAGTGTTTTTATCTACATACTCTATATTGTTTATTTCTAATAGAGAAACGCTCTTATTGGCTATTAAAATACCTTTTAAACTTATATCATTGTTTGTGGACGATAGGTTCTGAATGGTTATTTTATTGTTGTTAATAGCAATAGCACTTATTACTATTATGATTATTAACTCTATCACTGCAATTCCTGCTATTATCTTTGTTTTATCTGTATTACGTTTATCTATGTTGTTATTCATTAAATCATCGATTGTTATTTTAAATATTTTACTTATATTTTTTAAATAATATATATCTGGGGTGGTGATGTTGTTTTCCCATTTGCTAATGGTAAAATTTGTTGTGTTTAATTTATCTGCTAGCTCTTGTTGACTCATTCCACTTCTTTTTCTTAATTCTTTTATAGTTGCACCAATATTATTTTTCATAGTTACCTCATATAAAAAGTACTCTTTTGAGTACTTAGTATATTCTTTCTATTTCTATTATTTCTTTTTCGATGTCATAGTAACCTATTTTTATTGTATCGCCATTGCTAATGAATGGTAGTTTATCACTTAAACTGATAGATACTTTGTATTTTTGATTACCAGATGAAATGTAATAGAATGTATAACCATTAATTGTTGCAGATTTGATACTATCTACTCTGATTTCTTTGATTGTTAATTCTTCATCTTTAGCTTCTTTTTTCATTGCTTTTAAATAATTATCTTTAGCAGCAATTATACCCTTAGAAGCATCGGTTACTGTTACTTTTTGATAGTCTTTTACATCAATGAATCCATACATCTTAACTAATCC
>Ga0310697_10001786_pt1 | contig 24145 bp, 19 predicted proteins | sample 172DNAGHGlowgp2_FD_203883 | JGI IMG/M metagenome (GOLD analysis project Ga0310697, IMG submission 203883) | Sheep rumen microbial communities from Palmerston North, Manawatu-Wanganui, New Zealand - 1728 DNA GHGlow gp2 (v2) (version 2) | ecosystem: Host-associated > Mammals > Digestive system >...
TGCCTCATTAAGATCATAATCCAAAACTATTTTAGTGACACATCCATATGAAATCAAAACAGGTTCATTTTCACTTATTAAAATATTCTGAGGTGTTATATTTCGATGAATAAAACCTTTCTTGTGAAATTCATTAATACATTCTGCAATTTTTCTTATGATTTCAAAAACTTCGGATTCTTTTAAAGGAGCCGTTTCTGCCAAAGTTTTTGCGGACTCATAATAAGTGAGAATCTCATAGCTTTTTTTGATGTTGGAATCAGAATCAAATAAAAACCCCTGCTTTACCACAGTTACAGCATTTGGATGTTTTATTGTTGTCAATAATGGGGAAGTACATTTTTTCTCTTTCTTATAAATCTTGAGTAAGAACTTTTCATCTAAATCATTACAGCAAAGATAAAAATAAGCCTTATCTGTTTCCTTCAAAAAATTGAGAATTGTATATCCGTCAAGAAAATCTGGCAGTTTCATCATATTAAATTACTCCGTTATAGTTACAGAAAAATCAATATTTGCAAGAGTGAGAATATCTCCATTTCTTATTTCATATTGCTTGTCTGGTTCCAGCCAATTCTGATTAATAAAAGTGGAGTTAGTAGAATGTAAATCTGTAACAAACCATTTGTTATCAGATAATTTTATTTGCGCATGGCGAGAACTTATAACTTTAAATATCCCCAGCTCATTCGCAAATGGACCTATAGTCCTGCCTAAAATATCACCATCATTCATTGATAGAGTTAATTTTTCATGCTTTAGTTTTAATAGAGGAACAGACTTAGTAATCGTTACCAGTTCAGTTGGTTGAGAATCAATTGATTGATTCCCAGAAACATCTACTGGTACTTCAACAACGTCTTTTTTTTCAGGAACGGGTTTTCCACACTGATCACAGTAAACACTATCATCTGGGATTTCTTTTAAACAATAAGGACAAATAATCATTAGGCAACCTCCGGTATATCTTCTGCTTCGATTGTTTTCATAACATTTATAGTTCTTTCTTCTTCGGGCAAATTACTGCTACGTGAAGAAAAATTCTTGAATGTTGCTTTCCACAGATTTCTCATTTCACGAGCATTTGCAAAATTCTTCTTTTTAAAAATATATTTTTTATTGATTACAATTGAAACTTTCTTTTGTGCAGCATCAGTAAGAACAAAATTTTCTTTTGAGGCGAAATTTTGGTAAACCTCTAAAAGAGTATCTGGCTCATAATCCTTAAAATCAACATAATTGTATTCATTAAATCTTGAACTTAATCCAGGATTTGAATTTAAAAATTTATTCATTTCTTCTGGATACCCTGCAACTATTACAATTAACTTACCGCGATTGTCCTCCATTATTTTCAATAAGGTATCAATAGCTTCCTGTCCGTAGCTATCTCCATTTGACAGCGTGTATGCTTCATCTATAAACAGGATTCCTCCCATTGCCTTTTCACATACTTTTTTTACAAGAGGTGCCGTCTGCCCTACAAATTGCCCACAGAGATCTTTTCTACTAACTTCAACAATATCTTTTTTATAAGTGAGCCCTATTGAGTTAAAGAGTTCTCCCAGGAGCCTTGCCACTGTTGTTTTACCAGTACCCGGCCCACCACGGAACACCAAATGGTCATCAGGCATCTCTGCAGTAAGTCCAAGATTTCTTCTTTCCATTGTGGTTTTTACTGTTGCCCATATATCTCGTATCTTTGTCTTTACTTCTTCAAGTCCTGATAAAGAATTCAATTCCGCAAAAATCTCTTCTTCGGTACGATTATGTTTTTTTACAACAATATCCTCTGGTAACAGTTTATTTAATCCTCCATTTTTATTTGTTCTTGCAGAATGAGCATTATTTATACGAGGCCAGACAGCTCTTTGTATCATCCATCCATTTTTTTGATATGTTTCTGGATTTGCTTTGCATTCATTAATTAATTGTTTTAATTCTGCATCTATGTTATCTGGTAATTCATAACCTCTTTGTTTGATTTCAAGTTTTAGAATATCTTTTAATTCATCAAGACTGTAAGGTTCGAATTTAAATGGTTCTCCATATATTTTTTGTTTAAGATCAGGATTATTGTCTAAAAATTCTTCTACAGGTTTCTTTTCACCACAGCAAATACAAATAATACCCAGTTTTGTAGATGTGATAGCCCTAAAAATTTCTGCTGCATATTCTAATTGAAGATGAATATCATCAATTATGATAGTTTTATTCATATTCTGATATAAATAATCTGACAGCGCAAATTCATCAGCATATTGTTTTTGTATTTCATTTATAGAGATTGGTTTGGGGCCTGGTGTCATAAGTTTTTTTTGTTCTAAGGATTTTTGGAACCAATCTGCTACATGCGATTTCCCTGTTCCCTCTTCTCCTATAAAGAGGAGAAGCTTATTATCCATATCCGACTGAAAACCTTCTTCTTCTCTCTGTTTATCATTTACCTTGATACCAATAATTCCATTTAATCTTTTGAGTATTTCCCCACGACCAACAATCATATTCTCTGTTATTGTGGTTTGAGGTTGAATCAACGGTGTATTACAAAATCGACAATACTTTGCATCTATTCCGTCTGTTTCTTTTGTTCTATTTTCTTTTCCACACTTAATGCATGTCATATCGGCCTCCTTTCATTTCCAATTTTATCATTCGTTTGGCGAGTATCTGGTCCAAGACAGGGGGGGGCTGTAAAAAAATCATGTAAAAAAACAATGCCCCCCCTTCTTGCCAACCAGGATTTGAGCTTTGGAATGATATCATATGAATAGAAATCATCAGGAGGTTTCTAATGAAAGAAGTTCAGGGAAAATATTCGTATGCAAAAGTATTTACAGATGTTGTTGATGAAAAATCATTACAACAGATTCAGAGTTTATGTGATCAGGACTTTGCTCGTGATTGCAGAATCCGTCTTATGCCAGATGTTCATGCCGGAGCCGGTTGCACAATCGGAACTACTATGACAATTAATGACAAAATTGTCCCAAACCTTGTTGGTGTAGATATTGGTTGTGGAATGGAAGTTTTATGCATCAAAGCAGATTCTGAAGTAAGCCAAAAATTTAAAGGCGAAGAGTTTGATAAAGTTATCCGTATGAATATTCCTTCTGGCTTTAATATTCGAACATCACCGCATAAATTTGCTGATCAGGTTGAATGGGATAAGATTCTTGGTTGTCTTGATAAAGATCGAGCAAAACTTAGTCTTGGAACTCTTGGTGGTGGAAATCATTTTATCGAGGCAGATCGTGATGACGAGGGAAACCTTTATATTGTAGTTCATTCTGGCAGTCGCCATGCAGGTCTTGAAATTGCAAACTACTATCAGGAGCAGGCATGGCTTACTCTTGAAAATGAACGCAAAGAAAAATCGAATGTCAAAGACTATGCAAAAAAACTAAAAGCAGAAGGTATTGAAGAAAAAAACATTCCAGAACTGCTTAAAAAATTCAAACTGAATATTCCAAAAAAGATTCCAAGAGATTTGGCATATGTCTCTGGAGCACTATTTGATGCATATATCAATGATATGAAAATTATGCAGCATTTTGCAATGTTGAATCGAAAAGCCATGATTGAAGCTATTTGCGAAGGACTTCATGTAAAAGAAGGAGATGTTATGGAACAGTTCACTACAATTCATAATTACATTGATATTCAAAACATGATTCTTCGAAAAGGTGCTGTAAGCGCACAAAAAGGAGAAAAGCTTATTATCCCTATTAATATGCGTGATGGCTCTTTGATTTGTGTTGGTAAAGGAAATGAGGACTGGAATTATTCTGCACCTCATGGAGCAGGTCGTCTTTTGAGCCGTATGGAAGCAAAAGAACAGCTTAAACTTGAAGAGTTCCAGGCCGAGATGTCCGGAGTGTGGTCTTCTTCTGTTAATCTGGAAACTATTGATGAAGCACCTATGGCTTATAAAAAGATGGAAGACATTGTTAACAACATTGCTCCTACTGCTGAAATTGTAAAGGTTATTAAACCAATCTACAACTTTAAAGCAGGAGAACCTGTTGTAGATGCAAAGTAATTCAATATGAATTTAACAGGAGGAATCTATGGATATTTTCTTAGAACCAGATTTGGACGGATGGGATATAAAACAAATCAAACACGATAATGACAAGTTCTTCGAAACTGTTGGAATTCGTAATAAAAACAAAAAAAACTTTTGGATAACTTGTATCAGAATTGCTGTTCTTATACCTCTAATCATCTTTTGTATTATGGTGGTAAAAAACAAACCAGTAGAACCTCTTGTTGAAAAAACTATTGTTGAGCAGGCTGTTGCTGAAGCTCCTGCTGTTAAGACTTCTGTCGCAAAAAAAGAAGTTGACAATGCCGTTGAAAAAAAATCAGCTCCTGTACAGGAACGAGCTCCTGGTTCAACTCAAGTAAAAGAAATACCAAAACCTGTAGTTGTTCTCAGAGACTATTCATCATGCAAACCCTGGGAAGCATTTGTTGTTATTAAAAAAGAAAATTTTCTTTCAGATGATAAAGCAGTTGTTGATTATTTGTTCAATTACTTTTGTACATTCGAAGTAAAAGAGTCACCAAATAATTTTGCAACAACCTGGAAATCAAAAACAGGAAATCAAAAAACAATTTGTGAACTCTTTTCGTATGTGATTAATTCCTCCAGATCAGGACTAAAATGTTACACTTCCCAAAAAGGTGATTCCGTCTGGAATGTAATAAAAATCAATAACACAGAATACGTTTATGATATTTCCAATAAAAAATCCACAAGTGATTCGGGAAATTACAAAGATGCTTACAAGTATTAGGAGGATAATATGTTAGCACAGCAACAATTACAACAAAAAGAAACAAAAAATCAAGCTAGGAAAACTGTACCGTTTACAGCCACTGCACAGCCTGCGACATTGCCTCAGGTTGAAGCTCTTAAGATCTTTGAACAAACAAAGACAGAGATTAAAACAACGATAAAAGTTGAAACTCCTGTAGAACAAGCATATGAAGAACATGATGATAATTCTGACTTAATAAATGAAATGCTACAAAATAGGAAAATCACACAGAATACGTCTGCTCGGATTATGAGTCATTGTAATACAATCAAAGATAAAACTTTTGCTGAAGACGAATCAGCGACTTTTTCAAAAACAATTCAATCAAAATGGTCTACGTATAAAAACAATGATTTTGAAAATGCCTCTTTATATATTCAAACAATTGACAGCAAAATTGAGAAATATTATAAGCAGATTGAAGCTGAGACTGAAAAACTTCTAAACCTCCAGAAAAATGCAATTGAATCTAAACTCGCTGAAATAAAAGCAGAAAAACAAAAGCGAATTATCGAAGAACAAAAACGCGAGATGGAAAGAATTCAACAGCTTAAAAAAATTGAAGAAGAAAATCGAAAAAAAGCCTTTGCAGGAACATATACTAATATGCATGACTGTCCGTGTTTAGGAAAATTTCATGAGCACAGAATTATAAATATCCAATATTCAAACGGCAGATATGATGCTACCGAAACTTATGAATGGGATGCGAACTGTGGATATCTAAATGGTAAATATGCAGGCACCGTATATACGGCTCAATTAAAAGTCGACATCACAGGTAATCAAATCTACTTAACAGAAACATCTTTTGGTTTTCTTTCTGGAAAAAATCCAAACAATCTTTCTCCTTCAGATTTTAAACATTTTTTTGAAGGGATAATTAACTCAGACGGAAGTATAACAGGCCACTGGTTTGACACCAATGTTACAGAAAATTCGTATGTTTACAAAAAGATAAATTAAAAAGGAGGTCCCCTATGCCATCAAAAACAAATCAAATAAAACCAAAGAAAATCAGATGGGATATAGCTGCTGCAATCACATTGATTTATGACCACTTGAAAGATAGTAAATTCGCTCTGCCAAAAGACACGAAGACTATTATGGCGCTAAATAGGCTTAAAGAATATTTTGGAGGAACAGATGATATTCAAACGTACATAGTTGTTTTTGCGATCTGGAATCATTTTGACGGGAATAGATTTTTCACATTCAGAGAGTTGGCAGAATACGTAGATGTTACTGTTTTCAAGATAAGTGTACTTAACCCAAAACTGGAACAACTTCAGGATAAATTACACCTGATGGATTATTCAAAAAAAGATTCTGTCCTGAGAATAAAAGAAGATGTTATAAATGCCATAATGAATAATACAGAATTAGAAAAGAAGGCGAGCCCCGTAATCGATTATTCTTCATTTGTCGAACATATTTACTTCAAATTCAAAATGCGGGGCGAGCTTGATATTTTACTTGAAGATTTTTTAGACGATTTAAAAGAATTTGAAGGCATGCATAAAACAATTCCCTTTATAAATCGCTGCAGATATCGTATAAAAGATGACAAAACTCGTTTTTTTTATTACGACGTCTGTGCTGACAAAATTCTTGACGATGAAACATGCCTTCAGTCAACAATAAATGCTCTGTATGAAGGATCAGAAAGGATATCGGTTGCACGTCAATTTATGGAAGAAAAACACTTCTTGATCAAAAATGGATTCCTTGAATTTTCCACAAAAGGAAGCATTACAGATGCTATGCTTTCATTAACTCAGAAGGGTCTTGAACTTTTTCTTGCAGAAGATGCTTCTTTGTTTGAAAAAAAAGATGAAGAAAAAATGATAAAGCCTGAATCAATTCAAAAAAAAGAATTGTTCCATAGCCTAGAAGTTCAGAGTCAATTAGAAAACCTAACAACTTTTTTGTCACAAACACATTTCCAAAAAATCCAAAAACGTCTTTGTAAAAAAGGGCAATGTTCTGGTGTTGCAGCAATTCTTTACGGCGAGTCAGGGTGCGGTAAAACGGAAAGTGTTCTTCAGCTTGCAAAGATTACGGGACGCAGTATTCTTAAAATTGACATCTCTTCTGCCAGGAGTTGCTGGTATGGTGATACCGAGAAAAATATTAAAAAGATTTTTACTTCATATCGTACTGCCTGTTCCAGAATGCCAGTCACACCTATTTTATTCTTTAATGAAGCAGATGCCATTTTTAGCGTTCGAAGAGATGCCTCTTTAAATAATACTCATCAAGTCGATAATACCATTCAAAACATTCTTCTTGAAGAAATGGAAAATTTTTCTGGTATTCTCATTGCCACAACAAATCTGATTCGAAACTTAGACTCTGCCTTTTCGAGGCGTTTCCTCTTCAAAATAAGTTTTGATAAACCCTCATTTGAGGCAAAGAAATCAATCTGGCTCAATAAACTCCCATGGCTTTCTCAAAAAAATGCAGCAATTCTTGCAGAATACAATTTATCTGGTGGTGACATAGACAATATAGATCGCTTGATTGAAATGCATACATTAACATACGGTCATCGGCCTAATTTCAAAGAAATTGATGAACTGTGTCGTAACGCAAAAATAAACGAAGAAAAAGAAACAAGGATAGGGTTTACCAATGATTAGAAAAATTCAGAATTACCTTAATATAATTTTAGCTGCTCTTTTAATTACTATACTTACACAACGATTAGTTAACAATATCAAAAGATATAAGCGGATTCGAGAAGAAAAGAAATTGCTTGAAGAACTTTTCGATTTTACTGAACAGAACGAGGCAAATGATATTTTTATCATCAAGGAGTGGTACCGTGTGGATGTTTAAGTTTAAAAATAAAATCAAAGCAAAATTTATTTTTTACTTTTCTAAAGGAGATCTCTTATGAATTTGTTTAAAATATTAAAAGAATGCTACATAGCAAAAAAACAACCTATCAATCGCTACTGGGAGGATAGTGCCAGATTACTTGCCTCAGTAAAATTAGATTATAGAGCAACAGACGATGCCATTATGCTTCGAATCCTTGATAAAGGGATAATTCAACTGTCTTGTCGGGATGACGAAACTTGGCAAAAGAAAAGATTTTCTTTTACACCTGAAAAAACTGTCCAGGTTCTAAACTTACTTCAATCTTTTTTTCCACTTAAAAAACCAAGGAAAATTAAATCTTTGTGTGATCCAGAATGGACACCAATGTTGGAATTCTATTATGAAAAATTTCCAGTATATCGTAAGCTGGATCCACTCACCAAGGATTTGTTAAAAACGCTTTGCAAATATTTTAAAATTTCCTTTCCAGTAAATCTTTTGCTCAACGGATTTTCAATTCACATTGTTATTCGTGAACTTGCAGAAAGTTTTATGTGGCTTTTGATTCAGCAGGAATATTGGATCAAACAGAATAGTATTACATTATCTGGATATTACTGGCAATTTGTTGAACTGGAAAAAATGCTTTCAAAGATATCATCCTTTGTTATATCTTTTTCCTTGAGAAATTCGATTTTTGGCTTTAATATAGAAGAATGCAGGACTTTAAGGATAAAGAGTTTATATCATCACTTTTACAAGAGGCAAAATTTGGACTTTGGAAGATGGAAGTCGAAAAAAACAAAGGTCCAAAAATCTATTTTGACAAAACCGCACTGGATATTCTTGGTTTTAAAAACAAGAAGGCCACTCCCGACGAAGTTTATGTCGACTGGCTGAATCGGGTTGCAGATGACTCCAGAGACACAACAAAACACGCAATAAAGAAAATGCAGGAAGGTCTTTATTCCGAAGCTCAAATTTATTGGCAGCATCCGATATTGGGCGAAATCAACTTGTGGTTTGTTGGAATAAAAGAATACGAAAAACAGGGTGTCAAAGTTTATAAAGGCATGGTTCGGGGAGACCCTGACACAAAAACAGTTTCAAATGGTTTTACTTTCTTTGGAATTGCCCAGGCCCTTTGCCGCGATTTTGAAAGTGTTTATTATGTAAATATCAAAACCGGTAAATATAAAGAATACATCAGTCAGGGAAAATTCAAAGAATTCCGTTTACAAAACAAAGGTTCCGATTTTTTCAAAGAGTCCATCGAAAATATTCCAAAAATCGTTTATGTAGCCGACAGAAAACGTCTTTTAGATTTTATGTCCGAAGACAATCTGCGGCCGGCACTTAAGGCCCTGAAAACCCTTTCTATACGCTACAGGCTTGAAGTTAATGGAACCCCACAGTTCTACCGACTTACAGCTACGCCTTCTGTATCCGTTGACGAAAATCACTATGTATTTGGTGTTCAGAATATCGAAGAAAACGTAAAAATCGAAAAGGAATATTCCGAAAGAATTCGTCTTGCTACAGAAATGGCAAATACCGATGCTCTTACCGGTATAAAAAACAGGCTTGCCTACGAAGGTGCCGAAGAACATCTTAATGAGGAAATTCAGGCTGGAACAATCAGTCCTTTCTCTGTTGCTGTATTTGATGTAAACAATCTTAAGAAAACTAACGACAAGTATGGCCACGAAACAGGAGACACTCTGATTTGTGATGCAGCAAGACTCATCTGTACAACCTTTACACACAGTCCTGTTTACAGAATTGGTGGAGATGAATTTGCAGTTATACTTCTTGGTGCCGATTACTTTGACCGCGAAAAGATTTTTTCAAAATTCAAAAAGGCAGTTTCGCGTAACCGCAAGGATGGTAATGTAGTTGTGGCTGGTGGCTATGCCGATTTTATATTTGCAAGTGATAAATGTGTTGCCGATGCCTTTTCCCGTGCAGACGTAAAAATGTACGAAAACAAAAAGAAGCTTAAGAAAAAATAAGGACAGCGGCTCTCTGCAAAAAATCTATGGAACTTCTTTCTAAAAATCAAATTATACAGGTAATGGAACGTCTCAAAGCTCAAAATCCAAATCCTAAGTCGGAGCTGGATTATGTGAACCCTTACACTCTTCTTGTAGCCGTTGTTCTTTCTGCACAGGCTACAGACAAAAGCGTGAATCTGGCAACAAAGGAGCTTTTTAAAATTGCCGACACTCCGCAAAAAATGCTGGAGCTTGGACTGGACGGGCTCATTCCATATATAAAATCTATAGGCCTTTATAAAAACAAAGGCGCAAACATCATAAAACTTTCACAGCAGCTCATTGAAGATTTTAACAGCACAGTACCCGATACACGAGAAGAGCTCATGACTTTGCGTGGAGTTGGACGAAAAACTGCAAATGTTGTTTTGAATGTAATTTTTCATAAACCAACCATGCCGGTAGACACTCACCTTTTAAGAATCTGCCCAAAAATTGGACTTGCCCAAGGAAGTACCCCGGAAGAGGTTGAGCAGTCGCTGCTCGAAAGAATCCCGCCGGAATACCTTGAACATGCCCACCACTGGCTTTTACTTCATGGAAGATATGTGTGTACCGCTAGAAATCCAAAGTGCAAAGAGTGTATAATAAGGGATATATGTAATTCGTGGTCCCTGAGCTTGTCGAAGGGTCCTCAGAAGGAGTAGTTATGGACGAAGTATCAGAAGGTCTTAAGAGTGCCGGTTCTTCTTTTATGGAACAGACCTCATCATTTATTACCTGGATAAAGAGCTTTCTCACCTGGGAAAATCTTTTTAAGTTAGTTGGAACTCTTATAATAATCTTTATTTTCTGGATTATTTTTAAAATCCTTGTAAGAGGAATCAAAAAGGTTCCTGAGAAAAAGCTGCCAAAGGCACGCTCTCTGATTCTTATAAAGTTTTTAAGATATGTCTTTTATGTAATTGTTGTAATGTATGTATTAAGCCTGTTTGGAGTAAAACTTGGTGCTATATGGGGTGCTGCAGGAATTGCCGGAGTTGCAATTGGTTTTGCTGCTCAAACAAGCGTAAGCAATTTGATAAGCGGACTTTTTGTAATTACAGAAGGTGCTATTAAAATTGGAGATACAATCATCGTTGACGGAATTACCGGAGTTGTAGATTCTATCAACCTGATTTCTGTTACAGTCCACACCCTCGATAACGAAATGGTTCGTATTCCAAACTCAACAATCATTAATGCAAACCTTATGAACAAGTCTTTTCATTCAAAACGTCGTCTTACCGTAACATGTCCTGTTGCTTATGGAAATGATTTACAGCTTGCACTTGATACATATCTTAAAGCCGCAAATGATTGTGAAACAGTTTTGAAAGATCCTGCTCCTGCTGTATGGATAAATGAATTTGCCGCTTCCGGAATTGATATTACTGTTGCAGTATGGTTTGATCCAAAAGATTTCTTAAAGACAAAAAGCGATCTTCATATTGCCATTATGAAAGAAAAAGAACTTGCAGGGCTTGAAACTCCATACGACCGACTTGACGTTTCAATGGTAAAATAAATGGAGCCTAAAAATACAAATTATTTTGCCCCCTTTGACTGGACAAGTATGATGTCATTAAATCCCTGGCCGGAAAACCCTGCTCGGGCCTATGACATCAAAAAATATCACAAAATCCTTTCGCCGGATTATCCTGGTTTTTTAGACAAATACATTGAACTTCCAATTCTCAAAAGACTTTCCGGCATTGGATTATTGTGTGGTACAGACTGGACTCTCCTTTATAAAAACCGTTTTTATTATTCACGCCTCGACCATTCAATTGGAGTTGCGCTTATTATCTGGCATTTTACACATGATAAAAAGCAGACTCTTGCAGGTCTTTTTCATGACGCCTCAACTCCTGTTTTTTCCCACGTTTCTGATTTTAGAAAAGGAGACGCACTAACTCAAACAGCAACCGAAGCACCTAATGAAAGCATTCTTAAAAATGATGAGGCCTTACGTGAGCTTTTACAGGAGGATGGTCTTACTGTTCAAGAGATTTCCGACTATCACATCTACCCTGTTGCCGATAACGAGATTCCACAGCTAAGTGCCGACCGTCTGGAATATATGTTTCCTTCGGGCATGGCTTTGGACGGCACATGGGATTTACCTTCGATTGAAAAGGCTTACAAGGATATTACAATTCTTAAAAATGAAGACGGCCTTGACGAGCTTGGGTTTAAAACATTAGAAATTGCAGAAGATTATTGCAGACGATTTTGTATGATTGGTCACATTCTTCAGCTTAATGAAAACAAACTGACCCTTCACATGCTTGGCCAGATTATGAACATGGCAGTTGAAGAGGGGCTTTTGCAGGAAGAAGATTTCATGAATAAAAGCGAAAGTGAAATTATGCAAGTGCTGGACCAAATGGCCCTTAGACAGGCTCAGGGACCACATGCCAATCTTGCCCGCCTATACAAAACCTTCCGCACAATGACAAAAATCGAACATAGAGATTCTGCCTTACCTGCAGAAGAATATTTTTCAATTTCGCTGGATGTTAAACAAAGATATATTGATCCGCTGGTAGACATGGGGTCCCTGAGCTTGTCGAAGGGCAACACTGTGACTCGCCTTTCCCAGGTCTCTCCATTTGCAAAAAAAATAATTAATGATTTTAAAATATACGAAGATACAAAATACGGCTGCGTTAAGCTGATTTCTTTTTGTTAGCCCACCATAAGGCAAGTGTAATTCCCCAGGTAACAAGCAGCATTAGAGGAACAGCTATAATAGCATTTGAAAGCTTATCTCCCAGAAATCCATACCAGTCGTAAGTTTTTAGCGGCATTCCGTTTCCAAGGTGCACTATAATATTGATTGTATAGAAAAGCGCATAAACGAGCATTGGAATTATGCCGTAAAGTGTCTGTGCAAAAGTAATAATCTTTGCCCCAGGTTCAAGAAAGATATATGCAATAATACAAAGAAGTGGAATTATCAGGTGAAAAAAGAGGTTATTATCCATAAAAAGAATGAACCAGTTTTTACCAAATTGCGGAATCAAAAAGAAAATTGTAACAAGCATTGTCAAAGCTACAGCAGAAGTTGCAGCAAGTTTTAAACAATGAATGAATAAAGAGGCGCGCTTCGAAAGCTCCTTTCCCCTGGCCTCAATTATGATATAGACAAGAGCGGTAAGCCCCGCAAGAATATTTGAATCAACAGTAAAATATTTAAGAGCCGCCAGATATGAAGCAGTAAAAGCTCTGACTTCTTCTGTGCGGCTCATAAAATTGACTCCCAGTATCATACAGGTTGTTGCAAAAGAAACTAATGCGAAAATAACCGTATTTATGATAATGGAAGCCTTTTTCATATGCTGATTATCCTAATGTAATTTCTACATTAACTTCTTTCTTTCCTTCAACGTATGGAACTACACAGCCTTCTACAGCAGCGCCGTCTACTACCATGCTCTTTACGCCCTTGCAAACGTGGCTTGGGTTTTTAATTGTAATGTTGTATTTAGCTCCGCGGAAAAGACGAGTTGCAGTAAAGCCATCCCAGTTAGCAGGGATAGAAGGATCTACCTTAAGTCCGTCAAAGTCTGGCTGAATACCAAGGATGTACTGGCTGATTGCAACCATGTTCCAGGCAGCAGTTCCTGTAAGCCAAGAGTTTTTACCCTGACCAAAGTTCTTGCCTGTCTGACCGATGTCTGAACCGGCGTCCTTACCACCAATCATCTGGCCGTATACATAAGGCTCTGTCTTGTGGAGATCAGAAGTTTCTTCTGTATAAGCTGGGGCAATTTCTGAGTAGTACTTGAAGGCCTGGTCACCTTCTCCGGCATAAGCAGCAGCACAGATAATCCATGCGTTGTTATGGGTAAAGATACCGGCGTTCTCTTTGTATCCGCCAGGATATGTAGAGATTTCACCATATTCAATATAGTATTTGCTGAATGCAGGATTGTTGAGAACAAGTCCGTGCTTTGTGTTCAAACGCTCGTCGATTGCGGCAAGAGTTTTCTTTGTTGCATCCTTGTCGATATCAGACATGATTGCAAAGCCCTGTGGCTCAATAAAAATCTGTCCTTCTTCGCATTCTTTAGAACCCATCTTTTTGCCGTAAGCGTCGTATGCACGCATGAACCAGTTTCCGTCCCATGCAGATTCCATCATAACTTTCTTCATCTTGTCAATCTGTTCTTGAGCTTTTGCTGCTTCGTCGACCTTGCCCAGATGATTGAGGATTCCTACAAAGTTTGGTCCAACATAAGTAAAGAGGGCTGCAACAAATACAGATTCTGCAACTTTAGAGTAGCCGCCTTCTGCCTTGAACTTAGGATTTGTATAAGTCTGGAAGCTTTCTCCCGGTGTGTCAGAGAAGCATGAAAGGTTGATACAGTCGTTCCAGTCTGCGCGCATTGCAAGAGGAAGTCCATGTGGGCCAAGATTATTTACAATGTGGTAGAAGCTTACGGTAAGGTGGTCAAGCATAGACTTAGCCTTTGATTCATCGTTGTCATAAGGAACTTTTGCATCCAGGATTGACCAGTCGCCGGTTTCTTTGATGTAGGCAGAAACAGAAAGAATCATCCAGAGTGGGTCATCCGAGAAGTCGCCGCCAATGTCTGCATTACCCTTCTTTGTAAGAGGCTGGTACTGGTGGTAACATCCTCCATCCGGCAGCTGAGTTGATGCAATATCAATAAGGCGTTCGCGGGCACGGTCCGGAATCTGGTGAACAAATCCAAGAATATCCTGGTTAGAATCGCGGAAGCCCATACCTCGGCCGATTCCTGATTCAAAGTAGCTGGCAGAACGAGACAAGTTAAAGGTAACCATACACTGGTACTGGTTCCAGATGTTTACCATGCGGTTTACCTTGTCTTCTGGAGTATTTACGTTAAGGATACCAAGGAGCTTGTCCCAGTAAGCGCGGAGTTCTTTCATGCCGGCTGCAAACTTTTCCGGAGTATTATATTTTTCAATCATGGCAAGGGCTTTTTCCTTGTTGATTGTTTTTCCGTCTGCTTCAAACTTCTGCTCTACAGGCATTTCTACATAACCAAGAACAAAAACCAGAGTCTTTGATTCGCCGGCTGCCAGTGTGATTTCCTTATAGTGTGAAGCAATTGGAGACCATCCGTCGGCAAGAGAGTTTCCGCAAGTTCCGTCCAGAACTTTCTGAGGATTGTGGAAGCCGTTGTAAAGACCAATAAAGGTATCGCGGTCTGTATCATAGCCGTCAATCTTGTCGTTTACAGAATAGAAAGCAAAGTGATTGCGGCGGTCGCGGTATTCGGTTTTGTGGTAGATTGTAGAATCTTTAATTTCTACGCGGCCTGTAGAAAAGTTGCGCTGGAAGTTTGTGCAGTCATCCTGAGCATCCCAGAGACACCATTCTGCAAAAGACCAGAACTTAAAGGTCTTAGGAGCGCTGCCTTCGTTAGTCAAAACTACCTGCTGAACTTCGCCGTCGTAATCCTGTGGGACAAAGAAAGTAACCTGAGCCTTGAGGTCATTCTTTTTACCTGTGATGATTGTATAGCCCATACCGTGGCGGCATTCGTAGCTATCGAGTTCAGTTTTTACAGGAGACCATCCAGGATTCCAGATTGTACCATTGTCGTTGATGTAAAAATAACGTCCGCCCATATCGATAGGTACATTGTTATAGCGGTAACGTGTAATACGGCGAAGGCGCGCATCTTTATAAAAGCTGTATCCTCCGGCTGTGTTAGAAATTAATGAGAAAAATCCCTGTGTTCCAAGATAGTTGATCCAAGGGTAAGGTGTGCGAGGAGTTTCAATAACATACTCGCGGTTGGCGTCATCAAAGTGTCCGAACTTCATGAACGGTTCTCCTATTATAATTGATATTGGTTTATCAATTATAATGGAGAAAAAATAGTTTTTCAATAAAAATAGGTGAAATCCCCTACTCTATGCAAACTGGGCTTGGCGCAATTTGTAGTAGGCACCTTTTTTTGCCATAAGCTCTGCCGGCGTGCCGGACTCTACAATGCCACCCTTGTCAATTACAAAAATGCGGTCGGCATTCTGAATTGTCGAAAGGCGGTGGGCAATTACAAAGCTTGTGCGGCCCTTGAGCATAGAGGCAATTCCGGCTTGTACTAGGAGCTCGGTTTTTGTGTCTATGCTGGAGGTTGCCTCGTCCAAAATAAGGATGCGTGGGGCACTTAGCATTGTACGGGCAAAGGCAACAAGCTGGCGCTGGCCGTTTGAAAGTTCGCCTCCTCTTGCAGTGAGCGGGGTGTCGTAGCCTTTTTCCAGTTTTGATATAAAGTCGTCGGCATGGACTGCGCGGGCTGCTGCAAGCATTTCTTCTTCGGTAGCATCTAGCTTACCGTACATAATGTTTTCGCGAATTGTACCGCTAAAGATATAATTATCCTGAGTCATTATGCCCATCTGGGTGCGCAGACTTTCAAGCGTAACGTCGCGGATATCCTTACCGTCAATCAAAAGTGCACCGTCCTTTACATCATAAAATCGGCTCACAAGGTTTACGATAGTAGATTTTCCGGCACCGGTCGGGCCAACCAAGGCAATTGTTTCTCCCGCATGAACATCAAAGTTTACGTGCTGCAAAACATCAACTTCTTCGTCGTAGCCAAAGGTAACGTCCTTAAACTGCACGTCTCCCTGAATTGGAGGCATTGGAGCGGCGTCTTCCTTGTCCACAATCTTTGCATCTGTGTCTATAATTTCAAAAATACGTTCGGCCCCGGTTGCGGCATTTACAAACTGATTGTAAAAGTTACTCAGGTTCATAATTGGCTGCCAGAACATTCCAACGTAAGCACCAAAGGCAACGTAAGTTCCAATAGAAACATTGTCGATTCCAAGGAACTTTATACCAACAAGATACAGGCTCATTGTACCAACGCTCCAACAGATATCAATCCAGGAAAAATATCCGTCACACCAGGTAACCGCCTTCATAAATTCCTTGCGGTCTGCCCAGATGAGCTCGCGGAAGATTTTATCAGTTTCCTGTTCGGCGCGGAAGCTCTGGATAATTTTTATGCCGGAAAGGTCCTCGTTTATAAAGGCGTTCAGGTTGCTGGACTTTTGCCTCTTAGCCTTCCAGTGCTTTTCCGACATTACAGAAATTACAAAAACGCCCACAATGAGGAAAGGCAGAGTGCACAGGGCAGCCAGGGCCAGCTTCCAGTTTTTAATGAACATAATCACCATTACGGAAACTACAGTAACCATATTCGGAATAAGTGTAGTTACTGCGTTTTCGATAATATCCTTGAGGGAGTTTGTGTCACCGATTATACGTGCCAGAATCTTTCCCGAAGGACGGCTGTCAAAAAAGGCAAGGTCCAGCTTCTGGATATGCTCATAAAGCTGCTGGCGCAAATCCTGAATAACCTTGTTGCTCAATTTTGCCATGATGAGCATACGCATTTTAATTGCAAGCACGGCAAGAACATTTATTACCACGCTAACTGCAATTATGCGCAGCAGCCCCGGCACATTTTTGAGCATAATATATTTATCAATCGCAATTTCGTTGAGCAGAGGATTCACCAGGTCCACCGCCGTTCCCACCGCCATGAGCGCAAACACAAAAGCAATGCGCCCCTTATATTTGAGCAGGTACTTAAAAAGCCGCGGCATTGTCTCAAATTGCGACTTCTGAACCAGCTTCTCGTCTATTTTATAACTGTTCATATAAACTCCATTCTAATTGCCCTTCGACAAGCTCAGGGACCCCAAACGACCCGTGATCCCTGAGCCTGTCGAAGGGCTCCATATGATTCCATTAATACTGAGAATCATACGTCTCCTTATACAATCCTCCACGCGCAAGCAGCTGGTCGTGAGTGCCTTCTTCAGCAACCCTACCCTTCTCCAGCACAATAATCTTATCTGCCTTGCGAACTGCAGAAATACGATGGGCAATTATAAGCTTTGTCATGCCGTGCAGGTCTGCAAGCACCTTCTGAATGTCCTGTTCGGTTTCTGTATCCAGGGCACTTGTAGAATCATCCAGAACAAGCACCGGAGTTTTTCGGGCAAGGGCTCGTGCAATTGTAATTCGCTGCTTCTGGCCGCCGCTAAGACCTACACCACGTTCACCGATTACTGTGTTTTCTTTTTCTTCCATCTTGTCTACAAACTCTGCAGAGTGGGATTTTTCCAGAGCGCCGCGAACCTGTGGTATGGTCATGGAATCGCGCTCGCCAAGACGAATGTTTCCATCAATTGTGTCGCTGAACAAAAAGATGTCCTGCATTACACAGGCAACCGCACGGCGCAAAACAGAAAGCGGAAGCTCGCGGATATCAACACCATCAATTTTTATGCAGCCGCTTGTAACATCGTACATGCGCTTAAGCAGATTGATGATTGTTGTTTTTCCCGAGCCTGTTGCTCCCATAATTCCAAGAGTCTGGCCGGCACCAATTTTGAAAGAAACATCATCCAGAATTGTTCGCTCTCCAATCTTGTAAGTTACATGGTCAAACTCAATTTCGCCGCTCAGGTCATAGGTTGTAAAAAGGGCATCGGCAATTCCGTCTTCGTTTCCGGCAGCAAGCGGAGACTGGTCTTCAATCTGTGGCAGCTGCTCGTAAATATTGTTTATACGCTTAATAGAAGCCTTGGCCCTGGAAATACCGTTTGCAAGCCAGCCAATCATTTCGATAGGCCAGACAAGTCCTCCAACATATCCCAGCAGAGCCATAAGCTCACCAATTGTAAGAGGTGCACCACCATTAAAAGGGTTGCCCTTAATTACCATAAGTCCGCCAAGCAGACAGGTAATCGACGCAAGCAGTCTTGTAATAACCTGAATCTTTGGGTTGTACTTTACAAAGACACGGCTAAGGTCAATGTTCAGGTCATAGTACTTCTGGTTGTGCTTATGGAACTTTTCAATTTCAAAGCCTTCGCGGGCAAAGGCCTTTACGGTACGAACACCGGCTAAGTTTTCTGCGGCAGTATTATTGAGTTCAGAGTTTTCCTGCTCAAGGTCGCCAAAGAGGACGTCCAGCTTGTTTTCCATCTTTACGGCAATAATACCGGTTATCAGCATTCCCAGAATCGGGATTATTGAAAGCAGCCAGTTTATGCGGATCATAAAGAACATTGCAATAATGGTACGCAGAGCAACTTCGGCCGAGAGGATTGCCATAAAGCAGGCTACATCCCAGATATGGTCTACGTCATCCTTTACGCGGGACATAAGCTCGCCCGAGTTTATTCCGTCAAAAAAGTTTGCAGAAAGGCTCTGGATTTTACCAAAGAGATCTATTCGTACCTCGCTGGCAATTTTACTTCCACTGTAGTCGCAGATCCATTCCCTTGCATAGCAGAAGAAAAAGCGGCCCACACCAATTCCAAGGATGGCCAGGAGCAGCATATTTATAAGCTCCATCTTTCTTGCTATGAGGACATCATCAACTATGTGCTGCACGACAATAGGAAAAACCATGTCGAGCGTTACACCAACCAGCATACAGATTGTAGCCAGAAAATATAAAAAGGCGTATTTTTTAAAATACGACGCAAGATTAAATTTGTTTTGTTTCATAATAATTGTAAAAGCAAAAACTAAAACTTCTGACAAAGAAGCAGAAGTCCTTCCAAAAGTGCTTCGTGCTCGTGGGGAGCGATGCGGGCGTATAAAGAATCGGGAGTGTCATCAGGCAAAACAGGAACCTTTTTCTGCAAAAGAATCTGGCCGCCGTCGCACACCTCGTTTACAAGATGCACGGTACAGCCGCTTTCTTTTTCATGGTTTGCAAGCACCGCTTCGTGAACATGGTGTCCCCACATCCCAACTCCACCATATTTTGGCAAAAGAGCCGGATGTAAATTTATAATTTTGTCTGAATATTCACTAAGAATCTTTCCTGCCAGAACTGTAAGGCATCCCGCTTCTACAATCACTTGAGCACCAAAGCTTTTGCAGTCGGCAAGCATTGCATCACTGACTGCAGTACGCTTTGTGTCTCTGTCTGCGGCCTGAGCTGCTTCCTTACCCATTACGGCATAAGGACTGCGCACCGTGGTAGGAATGCCCGCTTTTGCAGCACGCTCGAGCGCAAAGGCATCCTTGTGGTCGCTGATTACCAAGACAATTTTATAAGGGCACGAGTCTCCCTTTTGCTGCTCGTAATCAATCAGAGCCTGTAGATTTGTTCCGCCACCGCTAACAAGAACGGCAGTATTTATTCTCATTGTTTTTCCTTAATCTTCAAATAAAACCGCATCCTTCTGCGATTTCACCTCTCCCTGAGCATATTCAACACGTCCAATAACGTAGGCTTTCATGTCAGGACAGTAATCCTTGTGGTACTTACTTGCATTGGCATTGAACATATCAACAATGTCCTGAGCCTGCTTTGCATTTACCGCAAGAACAAAGCCAATACCCATATTAAAGGTATTATAAATTGTAGCCAGGTCTGCACCACGCTTAATAAGCTCGCCGAATACCGGAGGAATGCTCCAGCTGTCTTTTTTGATAATAGAAATCAGCTGCTTGCGGGGATCCTTTGTCTTTGGATACATGCGCGGAATGTTTTCGTAAAAGCCGCCGCCGGTAATGTGAACCATTCCGTGAACAGCCTTGCGATATTTTCCAAGCACTTCCATAACAGGCTTTACATAAATGCGGGTTGGAGTAAGCAGCATATCGCCGATTGTCTTTCCGGTTTCTTTTCCGTCAAGAATAAAAGGATCATCAAAATTTGTAACAAGCTTGCGTACAAGACTAAAGCCGTTTGAGTGAACTCCGGTTGAACTAAGTCCAATGAGCACATCTCCAGCCTTAATATCCTGGCCTGTAATCATATCCTTTTTTTCACCAACACCAACACCAAAGCCGGCAAGGTCATATTTTCCATCATCATAAAAATCAGGCATTTCTGCAGTTTCACCGCCAAGCAGAGCACAACCGGTATCAACACAACCGTCTGCAACACCTTTTACCAGGTCTGCCGCAACATCTGCATCAAGCTTTCCGCAGGCAACATAATCCAGGAAGAAGGATGTCTGAACGCCCGAACAAAGAATATCATTTACGCTCATTGCAACACAGTCAATTCCTACTGTATCGTACTTCTTCATCTTAAAGGCAATGTCCAGCTTGGTTCCAACGCCATCAGTTCCACTTACAATTACAGGATTTTTATATCCCTTAGGAACTTCAAACATTCCATTAAAACTTCCAAGTCCAGTAAGCAGCCCCGGAATTGCAGTCCTAGCCGCATGCTCTTTATATTTATTTACCGCGCGGTAACCTTCTTCTACATCTACACCACTTTCTTTGTAACTTGCCATTGATATCTCCTTAACTCAAAGAGGGGAAAGCCTTCCCCTCGCTCGCACTGCGTTGCTCACTACCCCTTCCAGCGGGGACACCCCGCAACGCCCCGAAAACTAAAACTTAATGTCTATGCCGTCTTTTGCAGCAGCATCAGCCAATCCTTTTCTAAAATCCTTTAATTTACATGCCAGCTCTTTATCCTGCAAAGCGAGGATCTGAAGCGCAAGATAAGCCGCATTTTTGGCACTGTTAATTCCTACTGTAGCAACCGGAATCTGTGGCGGCATCTGTACGATGGATAAAAGGGCGTCCATTCCGCCAAGGCCGTTGGATTTGTCACTAATACATTCAAGCGGCACTCCAATTACAGGCAAGGTTGTAATTCCTGCAATAACTCCTGGCAGAGCTGCAGCAAGACCGGCACCGGCAATAATTACCTGAGCGCCTTCTTTTTCTACCTGCTCTACGGTTTGTTTGAGCAAAGCGCCTGCTCTGTGGGCAGAAATAATATAAGCCTTGTAGTCCACACCAAATTCGGCAAGAACATCGGCTGCCTTTTTCATTGTGTCTTTGTCAGACTTTGAACCAAAAAAAATTGCTACCTTCATGGCATGAGTATAATACAAAATCCTTTTTATAACAACATACCATCTTATGGAAAAATCTTTGCCGGCGGGCCCCAGCGACGGAAAAAAAAGCAAGGTATCCCCCGGCATCCGTGCGACAGCCGGCGTAAACGCTGCTGCCCCACTGCCGGTTCCCCCTTACTTTCTTTTTCCTGCGTCCCACCGCCAAAGATTTTTCAGATAGTATTATGTTATATATTTATTTTGTATTATCCTCTGACATTTCGACCGTGGGATGTGTGTTTTGAAGTGGAAAAAGGAGTATTTTTATATTTTTTTCAGAATTTTTCGTGAAAAACTTCCTATTTTTGCAAATTTTTTTGTTAACTATATGTAGGGAGAATTTATCAGTGGGGAATTGTGCGAGTTTACGTGCATTCTGGCAATGTTCTTTGAGATGCACGTAAACTTGATGGACTTTGGTTTATGGGACATCTGGAATTACGTGAACTCTGATGACTTTATCAAAAACACACGTAAGCTCAGGGAGCAAGAGTCTCGGGGAGTCGAGATAGTTACGTGTCTTTTGAGGACTTCCTGCAGAATGCACGTAACCAAAAGAAACTGCGGATTCAGGCGCTCCAGAGGTTACGTGTATGCTGGAAAGTATCTTCAAAACACACGTAAACACAAGGAGATATAAACCCGGGAGCTTGGGGAATTACGTATGTTTTCAGAACATTGTCCTGGATACACGTAAACTAAAAGAACTTTGCACCTGGAAACACAGAGGGTTACGTGTATTCTGGTAAGTTTTCTCAAGATGCACGTAACCAAGAAGAACTTTGTGTCAGGTGCAACAGATGTTTACGTGCATTTTAGATAAGTTCTCAAAGATACACGTAAACACAAAGAGTTTTGCTTCTGGAAACATAGAGGGTTACGTGTGTTTTGAGGACTTTCTGCAAAATGCACGTAACCATGAAGGACTTTGCTCCTGGAAGCACAGAGGGTTACGTGTCTTTTGGGGGGCATTCTGCAAAATGCACGTAACCAGGAAGAACTTTGTGTCAGGGGCCACAGATGTTTACGTGCATTTTAGATAAGTTCTCAAACATACACGTAACCATGAAGGACTTTGCTCCTGGAAGCACAGAGGGTTACGTGTCTTTTGGGGACATTCTGCAAAACGCACGTAACCAAGAAGAACCTTGTGTCAGGGGCCACAGGTGTTTACGTGTATATTGGAAAGTTTCTTCTATGCACACGTAACCTCGAGAGGGCTTGGGCTACAGAACCCATGGGATTTACGTGTGTTTCTAGGACCTTGGCTTGAATGCACGTAACCACTAGTAACAGGAGGCTTGTTGAATCAAAAAATTACGTGTCATTTAAGGACTTTGCCCAAAATGCCCGTAACCACCAGAAACTACACCATAAAAAAGGAGATATCTATGGAATTATTAGAAAAAGCAAAAAGACAGCTGGTTTTATTAACCCAGATTGAGCAATCAATCAGGCTCCAGACAAAAGATGCACCAAAAGGCATCTTAAGACTTTCAAAAAGTAATGGAACTTTCCAGTATTACTCAATTAAAAATGGCAAACGACATTACATCCGTAAAAAAGACCTGACAATCGCACAGGCTCTGGCCCAAAGAGATTACAACAAAAAACTTCAGACTTTCCTCAAAAGCAATATCTACGCCCTTAAAATTTTTACAAAACACTACGCCCCGCAAAAATGCACAGACCTCTTTCAAAAACTTCCCCCGGCAAGAAAAATGCTTGTAAAGCCTGCATTCGTAGACAATTTAACTTTCGCAAAGCAGTGGCAGGCACAAAAATATGAACCCAACAAAGACTTTCCCCAGGGAAACTTTTTTACAACCAAAGGCGAACATGTCCGTTCAAAATCGGAGGTTATTATTGCAAACCTCTTAAACACCCATGGCATCCCTTATCATTATGAAGCCCCGGTCAAGTTAAACAACAGCTACACCTTTCACCCCGACTTTTTATGCCTTAATAAACGCACTCGCCAGGAATTCTACTGGGAACACTGCGGCAAAATGGATGATTCAGAATACTCCGCTAATCTTGTAAAGCGCCTGGCCCTCTATGCTCAAAAAAACATAATCCCCGGCAAAAATCTCATTTTATCCATGGAAACTCTGGAGCAGCCCTTAAGCACAAAAGATATTGAAAACCTGATCAAAACTTTTCTTTTATAAAAAGTCCTGATCAGGCGGGTTTTATTATTGTTTAAACTTAAACTTACCAAAAAGTCCTTTTATATTTTCCCAGACGCCGCTTATGCCGTCAGGGTTGCGCATAATTACTACCAGAGCCAGCACAATAAGGGCAATCAGGACCAGAGCAAAAATCACGCGCTTCCATGGGAACTTTTTGCCGGCAAAAGGGTCTTTGCCACTTAAAAAGGCTCTTGGCGGATGATTTGGCAGATGGGTCAGAGACCTTCCCAAAATTGTGGAAATCTTGGTGTTGCCGTTGATAGCCCAGCCGCTTGCATCAAGAATTGGAGCAATGTTTCTCTGGCGCAGCTTTAAGTATGCCAGAATCATAGAAGGCAGAGAAATCAAAAGCAGA
>Ga0310697_10001788_pt1 | contig 24140 bp, 20 predicted proteins | sample 172DNAGHGlowgp2_FD_203883 | JGI IMG/M metagenome (GOLD analysis project Ga0310697, IMG submission 203883) | Sheep rumen microbial communities from Palmerston North, Manawatu-Wanganui, New Zealand - 1728 DNA GHGlow gp2 (v2) (version 2) | ecosystem: Host-associated > Mammals > Digestive system >...
GAAAAACCGGAAACTCCTTAAAAAGTTTCCGGTTTTGCATATATCAAACGCGAGAGGGAATAACCAATCCCCTCTCGCGCTCTCCCCATGCGAGTCCAGCTTTTACCGAACGGGGTGGTATGTTCAGAGACTTATCGCTGTCTCAGATCTGTTTTATCTGGCTTCCCAGAGCACGGTGCCGTCCAGGGTGATGCGCTGCACCGCGTGGATATCGACGGCTGTGCCCCAGTGGCAGCTGTTGTTGACCGTTCCGTCGGCATAGGTACTGGTCATGGAGCCGCCGGTGGAAAAGCGCTCGCCGTTTTCCAGTTCGATTTGAGCACCGATGGTGACATACTCCTCGGGCGCCGCCCACTCGACGAGACGGCTCTGATCCCGGTCGGCATGAATCTCTTCGTCGTCTTCAAAGCTGAACTTCCAGACCGCGCTGATCGGCGTGAGCTCCAGGCCCACGATGTGAAGCACATGACCCTTCTCATCCGTATAGGAGGCGTTTTCAAAGGCAAAGTACCGCGTCTCTTTTTCGGTTCTCGGAATCGTCACGCTGCCGAATTCCTTGATTTCCTCATCCCCCTGCCAGAGGCCGACGTGAAGCACCGCGTCCGCGCCATTTAGCTCCTTGAGTTGGTAGTCGTTGCTGACGTCGCAGCAGATCGTGTAGGTCTGGGTCTCCGGGTCATAGCAATACTCTTCCAATGCCTCGCGGATCTCCTCGGGATTGGTGAGTGATAGGCTGTCCGGAACCTGTGCGTGGCAAATGCCTCTGCCCTTCACACCGTCGATCCGCCACAGAAGTTCAAGCTCACCGAAACGAGCGAGTTCATCTTCCGTGAGCGGGGAGATGTCCAGGTAGACCTTCTGGAATACTCCGTCGTTAATGGTTGAGAGCAGGACGACGCCGGGCGCGTCCTCCCCGGGAACCTCATATTCCACATAGCTGTCCGTATTGTCCGCCTGCAATGAATCGTGCAGCTCCTGCTGCCGCTGGGCGTGGATGCTGCCCACGGCGTAGGCCACGACGCCGAGACTCAGCAGCAGGGCCGCCGCCAGCGCCAGGGTTATGATCCGTTTCTTTTTCATGGGTCGAATCCTTTCCGAGGGGCCGGATGCGCCCACGGGGGCCGGGGCCATTGCCTCGGCCAGGAAGCGGCCGTCAATGCCGCCGATCGCCTCAGACAGTGTTTCCCGTTTCATACAAGCAGGCCCTCCTTTTGCAAGAATGATTTCAATCTGTCACGGAGACGGAGAAGACGGACGGAAGCGGACACGCGGCTGATCTTCAGGGCCTTTGCCAGTTCTGTGACCGGCTCGGCGAAGAAATAGCGGCGCACGAAGATCCAGCGGTCCTCCCGGGACTGGGACGCCAGAAAGCGGTTGATGGCCTCTGTCAGTTCTTTGGCGTCATATGCTTTTTCCACGTCCATGTCCGAAGGGATCGCCTCGGCCAGCTCGTCCAGCACCAGATCATAGCGGCCGTCCCGCTTCTCGGCAGAGAGCTGCCGCAGGCGGGACACGGCGGTGTTGCGCGCCACGCGGCAGATATAGCCGCCCAGCGGATCGGGCCGCAGCGGCGGGATGCTGTTCCATAGCGCGAGCCAGGTATCGTTTACGCACTCCGCCACGTCTTCCCGATCCCGCAGGATATTGGAAGCCGTGCGGCGCACCGCCTGTCCATAGCTGCGTTCCAGCTCCCCGATGGCCTGCTCCGAGCGCTCAAAGAGCAGGTCCAGGATCTTGCTGTCGTCCAAATGCCTCACGTCCTTTCTGTCTCACCCTCTCTATCGCAAAAGGATGGACAGATGTTACAGGAAAAAGAGATTTAACAGGCACATTTCATAAGGCCTGTGCTATCTTTTTTCTTCTCCAAAAGAAAGTCAGGCGAATCCGCAGCATGGTACGAATTCGCCTGACTTGCTTCAGAATACAGTCTGTGCCGCCGGGCGGCTGATAGCCGCCACTACGATCTCAGACCGGGTTGTGCATAAACTTACTTGCCGAAGTAAGTGATGATGTGCCGCGGGCAGATATCCGCGCAGTGACCGCACTGGATGCACTTGGAGGTATCCACCTGGGCCAGGTTGTTGACCACGGTGATCGCGTCCGCCGGGCACTCGCGCTGGCACTTCATGCAGCCGATGCAGCCGACCTTGCAGATCTTCATGACCTGCGCGCCCTTGTCGTTGTTGCGGCAGGCGGGCATGATCTTCTGGCTTTCGGGGATCAGCTTCACGATGCTCTTGGGGCAGGCGTCCACACAGGCGCCGCAGCCCACGCAGTTGTAGCGGTCCACCTTGGCGACACCGTTTTCGATGTGCATGGCGTCGAACTTGCAGGCCTTGGCGCAGTTGCCGAGACCGATGCAGGCGAAGGTGCACATCTTGCTGCTCTTGCCGCCGAAAAGCATGGCGGCGCGACAGTCCTCGGGGCCGGTGTAGTTGAAGCGCAGCTCCGCAGCTTCATTGCTGCCGGAGCAGGGCACGAAGGCGACCATCTTCTCGGCGCCGTCATTGGAGACGCCCATGATCTCGGCCACCTTGGCCGCCGTGGCGGCGCCGCCGGCAACGCACTTGTTGCAGGGCGCTTCGCCCGCGGCAACGGCCTTGGCGTAGCCGTCGCAGCCGGGGTAGCCGCAGCCGCCGCAGTTGGCGCCGGCCAGGGCCTCACGCACCGCGGCCTCTCTCGGGTCCACTTCCACGTGGAAGATTCTGGCCGCGAAGGCCAGCACCGCGCCGAACACAGCGCCCAGAATGCCCAGGACGAGAATGGATTTCAGAATGGTGATCATAATTCCCTTCCCTCCTCAAAAGATCTTCATGCCGCTGAAGCCCATGAAGGCCAGAGCGACCAGGCCGGCGGAGATCAGGCAGATGGAGAAGCCCTCAAAGCACTCGGGATAGTCGGCAAACTCGATGCGCTCACGCACGGAGGCGAAGAGCACGATGGCCAGCATGAAGCCCAGGCCGCCGGTGACGCCGTAAACCACGGACTCGATGAAGTTGTAGTTGTTCTGCACGTTCAGCAGCACCACGCCCAGCACCGCGCAGTTGGTGGTGATCAGGGGCAGGTAGATGCCCAGTGCGGAGTACAGGGAGGGGACGGACTTTTTCAGGAACATCTCCACGAACTGTACCAGAGAGGCGATGACCAGGATGAAGGCCAGGGTCTCCAGGAAGGCCAGGCCCAGCGGGATCAGGATGTAGGTGTCGATGACCCAGCAGATGGCGGAGGCCAGACCCATGACGAACACGACGGCGAGGCCCATGCCGGCCGCGGTGTCCACCTTGCTGGAGCAGCCCAGGAAGGGGCAGCAGCCCAAAAACTGGGAGAAGATGAAGTTGTTTGTCAGAATGGCGCCCAGAGAGATGGCGAGAATATTGGTAAGCATTATTCGTCCTCCTCCTTATCGGCAGCAGCCTCCGCAGCGGCACGCTCCGCCAGGGCTTTCTTCTTCGCGCTCTTCTTGAGAGCGTACTGCATGACAGCGATCAGGAGACCCAGCGTGATGAAGCCGCCGAAGGGCAGGTTCATGATGCCGGCGCCGTACTCAGACGGGAAGATCTGGATGCCGCTGCCGGTGCCGTCCAGCGTAAAGCGGAAGCCGTTGGTGATGTCGATCAGGCCGCCGCCGAAGCGCCCGGAGCCCACGAACTCACGGAACACACACATCAGGATCAGCACGCAGGTGTAGCCCAGGCCCTGGAAAATACCGTCAAAGAAGCTGGCGGAGACGGTGTTCTTCTGGCAGAAGGCTTCCGCGCGGCCGATGATGATGCAGTTGACGACGATCAGCGGAATAAAGACGCCCAGCGCCGCGCTCAATGCGGGGATATAGGCCTGCAGCAGCAGGTCCACGATGGTGACGAAGCCCGCAATGACGACCACGAAGATGGCCAGGCGGATCTCGTCGGGAATGATCTTGCGGATGGCGGAGACCACCACGTTGCAGCAGGTGAGGATAATGAGCACCGACAGGCCCATGCCCACGCCATTGAAGAGCGTGGTGGTGATGGCCATGGTGGCGCACATGCCGATCTGCTGAACCAGAACGGGGTTATTGGTGATCAGGCCTTCTTGAAACTGTTTCTTGATATTCATCTAAGCCTTCCTCCTTAACCCAGAGATTTGACGACGGCGATGCTGGTCGCGGTCGCCTCGGTGACGGCGTTGGACGTGATGGTCGCGCCGGTCAGGGCCTCGATGCTGCCGCCGGCCTTGGAGAGGGCGATGTCCTCACCCTGGCCAACGAACTGCTCGCGGAACTTCACGCCGACCTCGGCGGAGCTGGCCGCGTTCGCGCCCAGGCCGGAGGTCTCGGAATGCTCAATGATGGAGATGCCGGTGCACTTGTAGTCGTTGTCCACACCAACGACCATGGTGATGCTGCCCTGTGCGCCGGAGAAGGTGGACTGGACAACATAACCCGCGCCGTTGTCCGCCTTGCTGACCACGTCCACCGTGGGGAAGGCGGCCTTGTCGAACTCGACCTCGTCATAGCGGTCGGAGGCGAGGACGACGGAGTAGGCCTCGATGGTCTTGGCGTTCTTCTGCATGTAGATGCGGTCCTTGGTGACTTCGTTGACGACGCCCAGGATGCCCGCGGTGATGGCGCAGATCAGGAACAGAATGAAGGTGAGCTTCAGGATCTTTTTCGTATCGCTGTTCATTTCGCAGCCTCCTTTGCAGCCTTCTTCGCGGCCTTCTGGGCCTCGATGTCCTCCTTGGTGACGCCGAACTGATGACGGTGGAAGGCCTTGTCAATGGCCCAGGAGCAGAGGTTCATGATCAGGATGGCGTAGGTCGCGCCCTCGGGGTATGCGCCGAACTTGCGGATCAGCACGGTGAGGACGCCGCAGCCGAAGCCGTAGAGGAGCTGGCCCTTGAGGGTGACGGGGCTGGTGGCATAGTCAGTCGCCATGAAGGTGGCGGAGAGCATCAGGCCGCCGGAGAGCAGCGTGTAGATCGCGTACTCGCCCTTGCCCAGATGACCGCCGCCGCCGAAGATCAGGCTCAGCAGGAAGACGGTGCCGAGGAAGGAGACGGGAATGTGCCAGGTGATGACCTTGCGGCAAAGGAGATACACGCCGCCGATCAGCAGCGCCAGTGTGCTGATCTCGCCCAGGGCGCCGGGCATGTTGCCCAGGAACATGGACTTGATGGAGTAAATGGCGGGCATGGAGCCCTCGCCGTACAGCACGCTCAGCGGGGTGGCCATGGTCACGGCGTCCACCGCGTTCTTCAGGCCGCGGGGCACCAGATAGCTGCCGCTCAGCGCGGTGGAGTAGGAGGCCAGCAGGAAGGCGCGGCCTGCCAGGGCGGGGTTTAAGAAGTTCTTGCCGATGCCGCCGTAGAGCTGCTTGACCACGACGATGGCGAAGAAGGTGCCGACGACCGGGATCCAGGCGGGGCAGTTGGCCGGCATGGTCAGCGCCAGCAGAAGGCCGGTGACCACGGCGGAGAGATCGTCAATACTGGCGGTCTTCTTCGTGAACTTACGGTAGAGCCACTCGAAGAACACGGCCGAGGCCACGGAGGTCGCCATGACCAGAAGCGCATGGCTTCCGAACTGGTAGACGGCCACGCACACGGCAGGCAGCAGGGCGATCAGCACGTCCAGCATGATGCGCTGGGTATTGACCGCAGTGCGCACCTGGGGCTGATACGCAACGTCCAGAATGATTCTTTCTTTCTTCTCGTTCATTTCTTGGCCTCCTTTGCTGCTGCGGCCTCGGCGGCTGCCTTTTCCTTGGCGGCCTTGGCCTGGAACATCAGCTTCGCGGTCTTGAAGGCGTGGGTCAGCGGCATGCGGGCCGGGCAGTTGAAGGCGCAGCTGCCGCACTCAAAGCAGTCGTTCACATGGTACTTCTCCATGTTCTCGAAATCGCCCTTGCTGTAGTACATGTACATGAATACGGGCTCAAGCCGCATGGGACATACCTGGATGCACTTGCCGCAGCGGATGCAGTGGGGCTCCTCCTCGTGCTTGTCCTCGTCCTCGGTGAAGAACAGGACGCCGGCGGTGCCCTTGATGTTCGGCGCGTCAAAGCTGGTGGCGCAGATGCCCATCATCGGGCCGCCCAGCACGATCTTGCGCGGGGTCTTGACGAAGCCGCCGCACTGCTCGGCCAGATAGCCGAAGGGGGTGCCCACTCTTGTCAGGGCGTTCACCGGGGCGGCCAGCGCGCTGCCGCCGACGGAGACGATGCGCTCGATCACGGGCTTGCCCTCATAGCAGGCCTGATAGATCGCATAGCAGGTGCGGGTGGAGACCACATTCGCGCCAACGCCGGAGGGAAGTCCGCCGGGCTTGACGGAGCGGCCGGTGACGGCGTAAACCTGCATCTTTTCAGCGCCCTGGGGATACTTGACCTTCTCGGGCACGATCTCGATGCCGTACTTGGCGGGATCCAGGGAATTGAGGAGGTCGATGGCGTCCTGCTTGTTCTCCTCGATGCCGTAGTAAGCCTTTTCCACACCGCTGGCGATGCGCACCAGCTCGATGCCCTTGAGAAGCTGCTCGGGGAAGTTCAGCATGGTCAGATGGTCGCCGTTCAGGTAGGGCTCGCACTCAGCGCCGTTGATGACCAGCTTGTCCACCTTGCCGATGCCGCCGCGGATCTTGAAGGCAGTGGGGAACATGGCGCCGCCCATGCCGACAACGCCGGCTTCCCGGATGCGGCGGAGGATCGCGTCGGGATCCCTGCGCTCACTCTCGGTCAGCGGTTCCATGAATTCAGGCTCATCCTTGTAGTCGTTCTCGATGACGACGGACATGATCATATCACCCAGAGGATGGGGCCGGGGCTCCACCGCCACCACCGTACCGGAGACGGAGGCGTGGACCGGGGCGGAGACCGGCGCCGGGTTTTCGCCGATCTTCTGGCCCATTTTCACATGGTCACCCTTCTTCACCAACGGCTGGCAGGGTGCGCCTATATGCTGGGCCATGGGGATGACCACTTGCGCGGGCGGTGTGATGACGGTCACCGGAATCTGCGGTGCCTTCATGTAATCGGGGTGCACGCCGCCAATAAACGTTTGGGACATAAGCTTCACCTCATACTTGTATTGACGTTATCGCGGGGACAAAATTACCTACCGTAGAGTTTAACACAATTTGTCGTTTCGTGTCTACCCGAATTTCCTGTTTTTTGGGCATTTTATATAGACAAGTTTGTAACAATCTGTTCATGGATGGGATCGGGCCGGCTTTTCTCCGGCACAGTCCCTCCCCCGCCACTCTATGCGCGGCATGAGATGTCCAGAAGCAGGAAAACGGACCTGCCCGAACAGGCAGGTCCGTGATGACGGAGCATGGTTTACGATTGATACAGCTTCGGATAGTTCTTTTTGTCCAGCGCCTTCAGGGCAATCGCCGCGCCGGCGGAGAGCAGCGTCACGCCGAGGATCACCGCCCAGGTCCAGAAAGAGCCGGCCCGGTCATAGAGCTGACCGATCAGCAGATTGATGCTGCCCGTCACCGCCGCGTAGGCCACGCTCATGAGTCCGTTGATCCTTCCTCTGTGGCTGGCCGGGATGCGGGTCGAGACGTAGGGCCCGGAGGAGAGCACGTCGAAGATTTCGCCCCAGGTGAAGATCAGCATGGCGAGATAATAGCCGGGGATGAAGCCCAGCAGCAGGAGGAAAGCCAGATAGCCCGTGAAGACCAGAAGCCTGCCCGTGAGCAGCTTGCCGGTATCGCGCATGCCGGAGAAGAGCTTCGTGATCAGCGGGGTGAAAATGACCACCGTGATGCAGTTGAGGCTTGAGACCGTACCGAAGATGACGGCGCCGGCGTCGCCGTGGACGGCGGCCATGTCCAGCGGCATGATGAAGTTATACTGCCCATAGGCTGCGGAGTACAGCGTACCGCAGAGAAGATAGAGGATCAGCAGCGGATTCTTTCGGAAAACCGCAAAGACGCCGGTATTCTCCTGCTTCACCTGATAGGCGGCCTCCTCGCTGTGATCCTCCACCGGCGTCACGTCCTTGACGAGGAGAGCGATCAAAACCGTGGAGAGGGCGATGGAGACGCCGCTGATGAGAAAGCTGAGCCAGAGGTAGTCCTTGAAGAGGAGACCCGCAATGGTCGGCGAGAGGACGAGGCCCAGGTTGCCGCCCAGATAGCTGAGGGAAAAGGCCCGTTCCCGATCCTTCGTCGTGGAGAGGTCGGCAAACAGCGCGTCGTAGGAGGGGTATTCCACGCTCTGGAAAATGCCGGCGAAGACGAAGAGGAGGATCGTGCCCATCCCCAGCGGGATGGCAGCGCTGATGAAATAGCAGACGATGCTGACGCAGTCGCAGATCACGATCATCCACTTTTTGTTGAAGCGGTCGGCCAGCCTGCCGCCGATGAGATTGGCGGGCAGCATGATGAGTCCGGAGAGGACGAAATAAAATGAGATCTCCGAGGCAGATAGCCCCAGTTTCTGGCTCAGGATCATGGTCATGACCGGCCAGACCATGCTGCCCAGATTGGTGACCATCCTGCCGAAGGACAGGATATAAATTTCCCGCCGCAGGCCGCGGTATTGTTGAAAGAGCGACATAGCGAACCTCACTTGTAAGGTGTTTGATGTTCCGAAATCTTGATCGAATTTGACCTATGCCTTGGGCTCAACATAGCAGTTGAACGACGCAAAGGCAATCACCGCTCCGTTGAGTCTTCAGATTCAACCGCTCGTTGAGATGCGGCAGAGGCAAAAAGATAGCCGCGGCGGACAGCCACGGCTTCGTCGAAAGGCGCAAAAAAGCCGTGACCAACGGCCACGGTTCCGTCACGAAGGAATGCCTGTCAGAACGACAGCGCAGAAACCGAGGTCATCACGCCATATTCCGTTTTCGCTGTAAATCGGGCAAAGCGCATGGGTGACAGTCTCCTTTCTTTTCCTTGCAAAAAGACTATAGCAGATAAACATAAACTCGTCAACAACCGATTTCCCGGGAAGACGCGAAAATGGTCCCGATCGGATCCGATCGGGACCATTTTTGTTTTGTTTTTGTCTCAGCCGAGCAGATTCTCGCCGGTCATGGCGGCGGGTTGCTCCAGGCCCATCACGTGCAGGATGGTGGGCGCGATGTCGGCAAGCTTGCCGGGCTTGAGTGCGGCGCCCTTCACGGTGACGCAGAAGGGCACGGGGTTCGTGGTGTGGGCGGTGTTGACCTTGCCGGTCTCGTCGAACATGCAGTCGGCATTGCCGTGGTCGGCGGTCACGAGCAGCACCACGTCGTCGTGCTTCTCGATCTCGGCCACGATGCGGCCCATGCAGGCATCCACGGTCTCGACGGCCTTGACGGCGGCGTCCATGACGCCGGTGTGGCCGACCATGTCGCAGTTGGCAAAGTTGCAGACGATCAGGGCGTACTGCTCGGAGGCGATGGCCTCCACCACCTTGTCGCAGACCTTCTCGGCGCTCATCTGGGGCACCAGGTCATAGGTGGCGTACTCCTTGGGAGAGGGCACCAGGCAGCGCTCCTCGCCGTCGCACTGCTTCTCCACGCCGCCGTTGAAGAAGAAGGTCACATGGGCGTACTTCTCGGTCTCGGCCACGCGGAACTGCTTGAGGCCATGCTCGGAGATCAGGTCGCCCAGGGTGTTCTCGATCACCTCGGGGGGATAAGCGATGGGCAGCGTCAGCGCCTCGTCGTACTGGGCGGTGCAGACGTAGCTCAGGGGATAGACGGTCTTCTTGCGCTCAAAGCCTGCAAAATCGGGCAGGTTCAGCGCCCAGGTCATCTCACGGGCGCGGTCGGGGCGGAAGTTCATGAAGATGACGCTGTCGCCCTCATTGATCTGGCCCTCCGGGCAGACGACGACGGGCTTGACAAACTCGTCGGTCACGTTCTCGGCATAGCTGGCCTCAACGGCGTGTACGGGATCGGGATCCAGCACGCCCTCGCCGCAGACGATGGCGTTGTAGCCGGCTTCCACGCGGTCCCAGCGCTTGTCGCGGTCCATGCCCCAGAAACGGCCCTGGATCGTGGCGATCTGCGCGTTGCCCAGCGCATCGCACTTCTCCTTCAGCTGGCGCACGAAGCCCGCGCCGCTGGTGGGTGCCACGTCGCGCCCGTCCAGGAAGCAGTGGACATAGACCTTCTCCACACCTCTCTGCTTGGCCATATCCAGGATGCCGAAGATGTGATTCAGGTGGCTGTGTACGCCGCCGGTGGAGAGCAGGCCCATGATGTGCAGGGGCTTGCCGTTAGCTTTGGCGTCTTCCATGGCCTTGATGTAGACCTTGTTCTCAAAGAACTTGCCGGTCTCGATCTCCTGGCTGATCTTGGGCAGGATCTGGAAAACAACGCGGCCGGCGCCGATATTGGTGTGGCCAACCTCGGAGTTGCCCATCTGGCCGTCGGGCAGGCCGACGAAGAGGCCGGAGGCCTGCAGCTGGGTCGTGGGATACTCGGCAAAGAGCTTATCCAGATTGGGCTTCTTGGCCTGGGCAATGGCGTTGCCCGCGGTAGGCGCGGCCAGACCATAGCCGTCCATGATGATAAATACTGCTTTTTTCATAAAAGAAAACCTTTCCTTATAGTATTCTCGCGGGAAAGCCGGAGGCTTTTCCGCGAAAAAGGAAGAACAAAGCAAACGGTCAATAGAGCGGCACAAGGGCCGCTCTATGACCTTATTGCTTTATTCAGACGTCCTGGTTGGTGGCCGCGACGATGGCCGCGAAGTCCACGGGCTTGAGGGACGCGCCGCCGATAAGGCCGCCGTCGATGTCGGGCTGGGCCAGCAGCTCAGCCGCGTTCTTGGCGTTCATGCTGCCGCCGTAGAGGATGCTGACGGCACGGGCGGGACGGGCGCCGTAGATCTTGCGGATAACGGCACGGATGCCCTCGCAGACTTCCTGCGCCTGCTCGGCAGTGGCGGTCTTGCCGGTGCCGATGGCCCAGATGGGCTCGTAGGCGATGATGCAGCGGCGCAGCTGGGTGGCGTCGATGCCGCTGAGAGCGGCCTTGACCTGGTAGGCGACGTACTCCATGGTCAGGTCCATCTCACGCTGCTCCAGGCTCTCGCCCACGCAGATGATGGGGATGATGCCCTTGTTGAGCAGGGCCTTGGCCTTGGCGTTGACGAGCATATCGTCCTCACCGTGGTACTGGCGGCGCTCGGAGTGGCCGACGATGCAGTACTTGGCGCCGATGTCCGCCAGCTGATCGGCGGAGATCTCACCGGTGTAGGCACCCTTCTCGTACTTGGAAACGTCCTGGGCGCCGGCGGCGACCTTGGCTTCCTTGCCGGCCTTGATCATGGTGGAGACCATGACAGCGGGGGTGCAGAGCACGATGTCACAGCTCTTCTGCTTGGGCAGGTTCTCTTTCAGCTCTTCGATGAAGGGCTTGATGCCGGAGGCCAGCTGGTTCATCTTCCAGTTGCCGGCGATAACGGTTTTACGGTACTTTCTGTTCATATATATTTATCTCCAATCTATAGATGCGACGGCGGTCGGAGAGGAAGGACCTCTCCGACTGCCGACCGATAGCTTTATTACGCGTCGAGCAGGCAGGCCACGCCGGGCAGCTCCTTGCCTTCCAGGAACTCCAGGGAAGCGCCGCCGCCGGTGGAGATGTGGGTGATCTTGTCGGCAAAGCCGAGCTTCTCAACGGCAGAAGCGGAGTCGCCGCCGCCGACGATGGTCACAGCGCCGCTCTCAGCCAGGGCCTTGGCCATGGCCTTGGTGCCGCCGGCGAACTTCTCGAACTCGAACACGCCCATGGGTCCGTTCCAGACGATGGTGCCGGCGCCCTTGACGGCCGCGGCAAACAGCTCCTGGGTCTTGGGGCCGATGTCCATGCCCATCAGGTTCTCGGGGATGTTGCCCTCGACCAGAACAGGCTCGGCGTCGGCGGAGAACTCGGCAGCGCAGTAGTTGTCAACAGGCAGCAGGAACTTGACGCCCTTGGCCTCGGCCTTGGCGATCATGTCCTTGGCGTAGTCGATGCGGTCGGCTTCCAGCAGGGACTGGCCGATCTCAAAGCCCTGGGCCTTCTTGAAGGTGTAGGCCATGCCGCCGCCGATGATGATGGTGTCGGCCTTCTCGAGGAGGTTGTTGATGACGTTGATCTTGTCGGAGACCTTGGCGCCGCCCAGAACGGCGACGAAGGGACGGGCGGGGTTATCGAGCGCCTTGCCCATGATGCTCAGTTCCTTCTGGACGAGCAGGCCGGAGTAGGCGGGCAGGTAGGCCGCGACACCGGCGGTGGAGGCGTGGGCGCGGTGCACGGTGCCGAAAGCATCGGACACATAGACCTCGGCCATGTCGGCCAGGGCCTTGGCGAAAGCGGGATCGTTCTTGGTCTCGCCCTTGGCAAAGCGGAGGTTCTCGAGCAGGAGGATCTGGCCGGGCTGCAGCGCGGCGGCCTTGGCCTGGGCGTCCTCGCCGATGGTGTCGGTGGCAAAGATCACGTCCTGGCCCAGCAGCTCGCTCAGGCGCTTGGCGACGGGGGCCAGGGTCAGCTTCTTGAGGGACTTCTCCCACTCTTCCTTGGTAATATCGGCCTCGTTCTTGCCCTTCTCGACCTGCTTTTTCACATAGCTGTCGAAGGTGGCAACGGGCTTGCCCAGGTGAGAGCAGGCAATGACGGCGGCGCCATGCTCGAGCAGGTACTTGAGCGTGGGCAGTGCGGCGACGATGCGCTTGTCGCTGGTGATCTCGCCGGTCTTTTTGTCCTGAGGAACGTTGAAGTCGCAGCGGACAAGGACCTTCTTGCCCTTAACGTCTACATCGTAGATGGTCTTCTTGTTGTAGTTCATGCTGTATCCTCCTTAAAAATTTATATCAGTTTCCTATTTGGCTCCCCTGTGTAAGGGGAGCATCCCGACGCGCGAGGAACGCGCGACGTTCAGAGCTTGCTGTCAGCGAAGCTGACTGAGGGGTTGCTTACGATTTTCGCCCAGTTGGCTCCCCTGTGTAAGGGGAGTGTCCCGACACGCGGGAACGGGAGCGCACAGGTCTGCGGGGATTACTCGGTTTTCATGCTGCCTGTCTCCATCAGGCCCGGAAAGCCCTGCTGTCGCAGCGCCTCATAAGCCAGAATGGCGACGGAATTGGAGAGGTTGAGGCTCCTCGCCTCGGAGATCATGGGGATGCGGATGCAGCGGTCGCGGTACTTCTCCCGCAGCCATTCGGGCAGACCCGCCGTCTCCTTGCCGAACATCAGCGTAACATTGCCGCTGAAATCCGCCTCGTGATAGGCGCGGGGTGCTTTCGTGGTGGCGAGAAAAAGGTTCCGGTCGCCATGCTTTGCGAAAAACTCGTCCAGGTTCTCGTACACGGAGATATCCACCAGATACCAGTAGTCCAGCCCGCAGCGCTTGACCGCCTTGTCCGAGATGTCAAATCCCAGGGGCTTTATCAGGTGCAGACGGGCACCGGTGGCAGCGCAGGTGCGGGCGATGGCGCCAGTGTTGTGCGGGATCTCCGGTTCCACCAGAACGATATCCAGCACAGCCCTCGCCTCCGCTCGCATTCAAGCATTACTTTCTCCGCTTCGGCAACATTTTAGCACAAGATTTCTAAATTTCATGCATTTTTTTGCCCATTTTGCAAGTTCTTGCAGAATAGACAAAATCAGGGTATAATCATTGGTACAAACGCTGATATTTATGTCAAAATGAACAGGGAACGACTATGGACACTATCTGCTATGACTGCCCGCGCCGATGCGGGGCGCGCCGCACCGATGAGACGGGCGGAGGCGTGTGCCTCTCCCCTGCCCTGCCTAAAGTTACCAGGGCCGCGCCGCACTATGGGGAGGAGCCCTGCATCAGCGGCACACGCGGCTCCGGGGCCGTGTTCTTCTCCGGCTGCAATCTGCGCTGCGTCTTCTGCCAGAACCGGGAAATCAGCCGCAGGAGCGCCGGGCGTACATTGACCGTGCCCGAACTGCGCGAGACGCTCCTGCGCCTGCGGGATACGGGCGTACACAACATCAATCTCGTCACCGGAACCCACTTTGTCCGCCCCATCGCCGAGGCGCTTTCGGGACTCGATCTGGGCATTCCTGTTGTCTGGAACAGTTCCGGCTATGAGAGCGTGGAGGCTCTTCGCCTCCTCGACGGACTGGTGCAGGTGTATATGCCGGACTTCAAATACTGGAAGGCTGATCCCGCGAAACGCTACAGCGCGGCGGCGGACTATCCAGAGGTCGCCCGGGCAGCCATCCGGGAGATGTTCCGCCAGCGGGGCCCGATTGCGCTCAATGACGATGGTATGCTGCAGTCCGGCGTCCTGATCCGGCATCTGATCCTGCCGGGGCAGGAGCTCGCCGCCATGGACGTGATGGACTTTGCCGCGGAGGAATTTCCCGCAGGGAGCATACTTTTCTCCCTCATGAGCCAGTATACGCCCATGCCGGGGCTGGAACGCTTTCCCGAGCTGCAGGGCCGTGTCTCCCCGGAGACCAACAGCAACCTGATCACCTACATGCAGAAGCTGGGCCTGGAGGGCTATTGCCAGGAGCCGGAGGCCGCCACGGACGAGATGATCCCGGCCTTCGACGGTACGGGCGTTTCTACGTGAGTTTTGAGTTTTGAGCTTGGCCCCCCTTCGGGGGAGCTGTCACCGCCGCTTGCGGCGGTGACTGAAGGGGCGTCTCTCCCCCTATCGGCCTTCGGCCACTTCCCCCTGTGGGGGAAGCATACGGCCAGGCTCTCACTTTGCGACTATGCACTTTTCAAAGTACCGGTTTTGAGTCGTGTGCTTTGCGTTTCTTCTTACCCATGTTTGTCCTGATGATAAAGCGCATTCTCTTGACTTTCTCTCTCCTGTGCGCAATAATGGAGCTACCATCTTCTTGAAATTTTTCACACGAGGAGCGATACTTATGAATTATAATGAAGTTCTGGCCGCGGCCCGCGACCAGATCGGCCCCTTCTGCAAGGCCTGCCCCGTCTGCAACGGGCGCGCCTGCGGCAACGCCATGCCCGGCCCCGGCTGCAAGTACCCCGGCCCCACCGCCCAGCGCAATTTCGACAAGTGGCAGGAGATCTGCGTGAACATGGACACGCTGTGTCCCAACGTGGAGCCCGACATCTCCTTTGAGATGTTCGGCCACAAGTTCTCCGTGCCCATCTTCGCCGCCCCGCTGGGTGCGCTGAAGCTGCACTATGGCGACAAGTTTACCGATCAGGAGTATAATGCCATCCTCGTCAAGGCCGCCGCGGAATACGGCAGCATGGCCCTGACCGGCGACGGCGTGGACCCCGAGATCATGAAGGCAAGCGTCGTGGATATGGGCAAGGCCGGCGGCATGGGCTGCCCCACCATCAAGCCCTGGAACAAGGAGTTCGTGTTTGAGAAGCTGGACGTGGTCAAGGCTTCCGGCATCTTCTGCGCCGCCATGGACGTGGACGGCGCGGGTCTCCCCTTCCTCAAGGCTATGAATCCCAACGCGGGCAGCAAGTCCGTCGCGGAGATGAAGGAGATCATCGACTACGCCGGCATTCCCTTTATCATCAAGGGCATTATGACCCCGGACGGTGCGCGCAAGGCCGTGGAGGCCGGGGCCGCCGGCATCGTGGTCTCCAACCACGGCGGCCGTGTTCAGGGCGGCGTTCCCTCCACCGCGGAGGTCCTGCCCGCCATCGCAGAGGCCGTCAAGGGCCAGACCGTCATCCTGGTGGACGGCGGCATCCGCTCCGGTGTGGACGTGTTCCGCGCCCTGGCGCTGGGGGCTGACGGCGTGCTGATCGGCCGCCCGGTGCTGACCGCCATCTACGGCGCGGGCGCCGAGGGCTACAAGGTCTTCATGGACAAGATCGTGGGCGAGCTCAAGTCCACCATGACCATGTGCGGCGCGGCCAGCCTCAAGGACATCGACCGCAGCAAGATCTGGCAGGGCTGATTCTTCCGAAAACCATAAAAGAACACCCGCACAAGTGTGCGGGTGTTCTTTTATGTAAACTTATTTATTGTTTACTTCTTTACGTTTATCTTTTTATTGTTTACTATTTTATGTCGCTTAAATTATTGTAAATTATTTTATGTTTACATGTTTTGTTTTTTCTTCCTGATCAGCCCTGTTCTGCCACATAGATGCTCAGGCGGCTCTGGATCTGGCGGGTGGCCTCCTCGGCGCTCTTCTGCCCGGCAAAAAAGGCATTGGCCTCGCTGCGGATGACCTGCAGCAGCCCTTCGTCGGCATGCACCAGCTTCGTGGTGCCGTACACCTGCTCCCGGAGTCGGGCAGCATCGTCGTCGTTGAAGTTGTCGATATCAAAGCGCACATCGCGGGTATTGGTGACAGCCGCGTCGACCTCCCGCTCAAACTCATCGCGGAAAACGGAAATCCCGTCGCTGATGCTCCCCTGCGGGTTCAGCATCAGGGTCTTCACAAAGCGCCAGGCGCCATCCTGATTTTGCCCGGAGGCCAGGATGCCGACGCGGGTATTGCTGCCCATGGTGCGGCGCATGGCGGAGGGACTGAGACCCAGTTTCAAAAAGTAGCTGCCGGTTCCCGCCGTCTCGGGAAAGCCGGTGATCACATAGTCGTCCTTCAGCTCGTAGCGCGCGTCGAAGCCCGCGTTGAACGCGTAGTCGTAATCCACATTTAAAAGCTTCGGCTCTTCGCTGTACTGCCCGCCGTCGGGCAGCGCCTTCAGCAGCTCCAGCCAGTGGACAAAGGCAGGGCTGTCAAAGCGGCAGCTGCCGCTCTCCCAGTCGATGAACTCCGCCGTGGCGGCCCAGGCGAACAGTGTCAGCAGCAGATCCCGGTCATAGCTGTGCCAGAGCGGATCCATCTCCGGATGGGCGGCGATCAGGCTCTCGATCGCATCGACCGTCCAGCCCTCCCGGCCTGGAAACAGCGCGGGGTGGGTGCTCATGGTGAGCAGGGTGAAGCGGGAGGTATATTCATAGAGTCCCCCGTTTCGCAGCATGGCGGCAAGAAGGGGCTGGATGAAATCCTCCCGGCTCAGTTCGGGATCCGCGTCGATCAGCGGCAGCAGGTCGGTCAGCACGCCGCCGTCCAGTGCGTTATCCGGCAGGAAGCTGGTATCCAGCAGATCTATGTCATTCCCGGTGGCAAGCCGGATCAGCATACGCTCCCGCTCCTGCTCCCCGGCATACAGCATGGGCCGGATCTCCACCCGGTATTCCGGATCTGTATGGTTAAAGCGGATGATCGCATCCATCAGCTCCATGGTGCAGCTGTAGGTGGGGTCGCCGCCGAAGGTCTCCTCACCGCTGTCACCGAAGCAGGCCAGGCTCAGGGTTTTGCGAAGCGGGACCAGGCCCGGCGAAACCTTCACGAAACCGCAGCGCGCCGGGTAAAACACATCTCCGGCAGCGTTTTCGAAGCTGCCGCGGCCGCCCATCTCCCAGACGCTGAGGGCCACGTCCATCCAGGCAAAGCGCTCTGAAAGCTGCTGCGCCGCGGGATCGTATTCGCAGAGCGCCCGGTTTTCCGAGCAGAGCAAATGCCCGGCGTTGCTGGAAACGGGGCTGTCCGTGCGCAGGGAGATCGGCGCGCCCAGCGTGAGCGAAGAGACGTCAAAGGGCGCATAGCCGTTCTGGGTCCAGAGGTAGAGCGTCTCATTGACCCGAAAGCGCAGCAGGCCCATGCCCAGTTCCGGAAGCTCCGGTCGTGAGAGGATGTTCGCGTCCCTGTCCACCACATAGCAGTGCTCGAAGCTGGTCAGCAGGGCGCGCCCGTCGTCCAGCGCAAGCAGGCTTTCAAAGACGGGATCGCTCCCCTCGGTGCCCGCGTCCCCGTCGATCCGGATGGGCACACAGCGGCTCTCTCCGCTCTCCAGGTCGAGGGTGAGCAGATAATATCCCAGTTCCTGCGGCATATTCCCGCTCTGGTACTCCTCCCAGCTGATGCCCTCCCGCAGCAGGGCCCAGGCGCTGTGACCGGCGATGGACAGCACATCCACGTTGGGATGGCGGGCGTCTCCGCAGTCCAGATCATAGCGCTGCCAGGAATCCGCCGCCGTGTCATAGCAGGCGAGCAGCATCCGGCCTTCCCGGTCATGATCGGCCACATAGATGCGGTCGCCCACAGTGTCCATGGCCTGGTAGTTCCCGGTGTCGGAGAGCCAGTCCGGCTTCTGGATCTCCTCGGTCACATAGCCCGGGATCGTCTCCCCGACCGGTGCGGCTTCACCGCCCGTCTCCGCCTTGCCGCAGGCGCAGAGCGGCAGCAGCAGGAAAAGGGCCAGCAGCATGCAAAGCAATCGTCTCATTGGTTCCTCCATGCGTTTATGTTATCTATCTATATAAACGCATTTTCACAGGGTTTCGTCACAGTCTTTTGAAAATATTTTCAGCCGCGTCTTTTGACGCGGCTGTTTTCTGTTCAAATGATTCTGTTAAAACAGCAGTGTATCCACCCGGGGCAGGAGCTCTTCCAGATGGCGGCGGCAGTTTTCGATCTCCGCGCGGCCCTCTTCGCTCTCAAAGCCCTTGCGGCGGATGCGGCGGCGCATGATGCGGGTATAGCCGATGATCTTGGCCTTGTCCTCCACCGCCTTCACGGTCTCCTCGTCCGCGCCGTCCAGATACAGGCGCAGAGACTTGTCCCAGAACTCCACGGCCGTCTCATGGGGAATGCCCAGGAAGGACTGGGAGATGGAGTTGTCCAGCTCGCTGTAACCGCAGTAGGCGTTGAACATGCTGCCGAGCTCAAAGACCGGGTGCCCGTGGCAGAGCGTGTCCATGTCGATGAGCAGGACTTCCCCGTTCTGGAGCATCACGTTCTTGATATGGTAGTCGCCGTGCATCATATGGTTATCGGCCGGGACGGCCTCCACCAGCGCATGCAGCTTCTGATAGAGCTCTGCGTCCAGATAATCCTTCAGGAACTCCGCCCAGTCCAGCGCGACGGCCTTCATATCCGGCATGGAATCGGGCTTGACCACGGTGGAGTGGATGATCTTCAGCAGCTCGACGCTCAGCTTTGCCGCCTCGTCCACGCTCATTTCGCCGCCGTTGAGGAGCTGGGCAAAGCTCTGGGCGTTGAGCAGCTCGAACACGGAGCCGTAGCCACCCCCCTCGATCCGGACCACGTCGTAGGGGATCGCGGTGGGCACGCCCAGCACGAAAGCCGTGCGGGCCAGCTCCCGCTCCCGGTGGATCTCCGGCAGAGAGTCCGGGTTCAGATAGACCTTCACGATGGTGTCACGGTCGATGCGGTAGACAGCGCCGTTTGCGCCCTTGCCGATCACCTCGCAGCCCTCGACGGAGAGGATGCGATAGGCCTTCTGCACCTCCATCATCTCGGTAAAGCCGGTCATATCCAGGACTTCATAGACGTCAGGGTTGACGTTTACAATCCGGGTATCGGCTACCGCCTTCTTACAGCGGAGAATGACGCGCAGTCCGGCGCTGGAAATATAGCTCAGCTCGCCGAAGTCCAGCAGCAGCGTTTTGCACGGGTTCGCGGAACGAATCTCCGTAATCTCCTTTTCCGCGTCCGCTGCGTTCGCGGAATCGATGCGGCCGGAGAGGAAGATCGTCAGCACACCGTCGGAACAGTTAAACTTATATGTTTCGCTCATCGTCATCCTGCTTTCTGTTTTCTATACAAAATGATCTGTTAATAATCTTAACACAAAGCGTCGAAAAAGAAAAGGAGTATTCCTGTGTCATTGGCGGACAGATCGGTTTTGATAGAAAGTAAACTAATTATGTAAACTTTTTTATCGTAAACTGATTATCGTTTTGCCCGCTCTTCTTCCACAATGGCGCACATCTCGTCCCAATGCTCCTCCATATCCCGGACGAGCTTGAACTGGGTGCGGCAGCGGACCTTGTTATGCTCGGGGTAGTCGATGGAGAAATAGGGGTCACCGTTCAGGTAATCGGCCAGGAAACGCAGGCCGACCTCCAGCGTCATCGTAAAGGCGCCGAGGGGCAGGGCTTTGACCTCCTCCTCGGTCAGGCTGGGGCAGGCCTCCAGAAAGCCCCGGGTGAAGGTACGATAGAGATCCAGATCCAGGTGGACCTTGCTGAGGTCCGGCTCGTCCTCCGCGGCGGTGGAGGCACCGAAGCGGATCGCGTCGCCGAAATCAAAGGCGGAGAGGCCGGGCATCACGGTGTCCAGGTCGATGACGCAGATGGCTCTGCGGCTGTCCTTGTCCAGTAGGACGTTGTTGATCTTGGTGTCGTTGTGGGTGGCGCGCACGGGCAGGGTACCCGCCTCGCGCATGTGGTGGAGCCGGCAGGCCTTTTCCTCCCGGTCCAGCACGAAGCGCACTTCCTCCTCCACTTCCTGCAGCCGCCCGGCCTTGTTGTTGGCCACGGCCTCACGCAGTTGGCGGTAGCGGTCCACGGTGTTGTGGAAGTTCACGATGGTCTCTTCCAGTTTTTCGGCCTTGAAGCCATTCAGGGAGTACTGGAACTGGCCGAAGGCGCGGGCGCACTCATAAAAGTCCGCCGGGCACTCGGGCCGCTGCAGGCAGATGCTGTTGGGCACAAAGCGATAGATGCGCCAGGCACCGCCCTCGCCGTCGTCATAGTAGCTCTTGCCGTCCAGGGTGTCGATGTAGCTGATCATGCTGCTCTTGCCCGCTTCATGTTCCCGCAGATAGGAGCTGATGGCGGACATGTTGCTCATGATCGCGTTGACGTTGGGGAAGACATACTGGTTGATCCATTGGAGGATATACAGTGCGCCGGTGTCGGTGGTGATCAGGTAGGTCTCGTTGATGTGCCCGCTCTTGATCTGTTCGCAGGAGACGGGCTTACCATCGGTGGGAAAATGGAAAATGGCCTCTTTCATGTCTTTCTGTCTGCCTTTTTAGTAGAATTACTTCGCCTTATGCCTCGACGATGTGCAGGAGGATGTTCACCATGGTGTCCATATCCTCCGCGGTGATATGCTCATAGGGCCCGTGGCAGGCATAGCCGCCGGTACCCAGGTTGGGGCACAGGAGCCCCCGGAAGGAGAGCTGCGCACCGTCGGTGCCGCCGCGAATGGGGACGCGCTCCGGCGTGAGGCCCTCTTTCTCAATGGCCCGCTCGGCCAGCTCCACGACTTCCATATGCTCCCGCAGCTTTTCCGCCATGTTGCGGTACTGCTCCCGGATCGTGAGCCTGGCCGTGCCTGCGCCGTACTTCTCGTTGATGAACTTCTCGATCTGGCGCATGGTCTGCTCCCGCGCGGCGAAGGAGGCGGCGTCGTGGTCGCGGATGATGTAAGAGAGGCTGGCCTTCTCCACAGAGCCCTGCATGTCAGTCAGGTGGTAGAAGCCCTCGTGGTCCTCGGTGTGCTCCGGACGCTCGGCCGCGGGCAGCATGGCGTTGATTTCCATGGCAACCAGGCTCGCGTTGATCATGGTATCCTTGGCGCTGCCGGGGTGCACGTTGAAGCCGTGGATCTCCCAGAAAGCTCCGGCCGCGTTGAAGGTCTCGCAGTTGATGGTGTGTGGCTCGCCGCCGTCCACGGTGTAGCCGAAGGCTGCGCCCAGACGCTCCAGATCCATCAGCGCCGCGCCGTGGCCCACTTCCTCGTCAGGGCTGAAGCAGACTGCCACGCGCCCGTGGGGGCGCTGATCACTGATCAGGCGCTCGCACATGGTCATGATCTCGGCGATGCCGGCCTTGTCGTCCGCGCCGAGGACGGTGGTCCCGTCGGTGGTGATGAGAGTTCTGCCCTTCAGCGAGGGCAGATGGGGAAAGGCGCTGACCGTGAGGACGCGCCCGCTCTCGCCCAGCTTCACGTCGCCGCCGTCGTAGGCTTCATGGATCACGGGGCGGACGTTCATGCCCGGGAAATCGTTGTCGGGGATCGTGTCCAGGTGGGCGTTGAAGGCGATGCAGGGCAGTTTTTCACAGCCGGGTGTCGCAGGCAGGAAGCCATAGGTGTAGGCGTGCTCGTCGACGAACACGTCCTCCAGGCCGAGGGCCTTCATCTCGTCGGCCAGCATCCGGCTCAGATCAAACTGCCGCTCGGTGGTGGGCGTTCTGCTCAGATCCTCCGAGCTGGAGGTGTGCACCTGCACGTATTTTATCAGTCTCTCATATGCTCTCATTTCAATCTCCTTGCCTGCGGAAGCAGACCGCGCTATCGCGCGGGATTATTCATTGTCCGCATTGCGGACACCGCAATTATTCATTCTTCATTTTTCATTATTCATTAACGATAGATCTCCGCATACACGAACAGCCGGCCCTTGCGGGAGGTGCCGCCTGTGCCGGTGACGCAGCCCTTGCCTGCGCCGCGGAGTGAAATAATATCGCCGTCTTTTACAGCAAAGTCCGTTTTAAGGGACTCCTGATAGTTTATACTGACATTGCCGGCGGAGATCTGGCGGGCCGCCTCCGTACGGGAGAGGTTGAACATGCCGCCCACCACCGCGTCCAGCCGCAGGGACTGGACCGAGAAGCTCTTCTGCTGCACCTTCCGTTCCGGCGCCGGAACGGAGTCCAGCGCCACGTCTTCCGCCGTGACGCCGCAGCGGCCCACCTTTTCGATGCTCAGCAGATGGCGCTGCACGCTGGGCAGGCAGAAGATGTATGCGACATTTTCTGTCACCCAGATGTCCCCCAGCCACTCGCGGCCGATGCCCATGCCGAGCAGGGCGCCCATGTAGTCCCGATGGCCGGGGTTGCCGAAATGGGCGGTCAGGCGGATGGCGCGGAGGTACTCGGCGGCCTCAAAGTATTCAGTCTCCAGATACTCCGGCAGGAAGAAGCAGACCGTGCGCTCACACTCCGGCCGCCCGCCGTCAAAGATGACGCTGCAGTCCGGGGCGTGGGCCGCCCAATGTTCGATTTCGTATCGCTCGGCGGGCGTCAGATAACCCGTGTGGGTCACGGTGCCGCTGCGCTCACAGCGCTCCCGCAGGTCCTCAGCCCTTTTGATCAGTTCCGTCTTTTCCATTTGTCAGTCCGCTTTTCAGTTTGGTGGTGTGGGCGTTCCGGTTGCTCTGCTGCAGTACTTCGTCAATCTGCCGCAGCACCCATTCCAGTTCCAGAGAAAACTCCCTGGAGCTTGTGCGCAGCACGCCGGAGCGCAGAGCGGAAAGGCGGATCAGATTGTCGCTCGTCACCACACGCACATCGTAGTTCTTGCCGATCTCGTCCGCGAAGCGCTCGATGAAAGCGTCCGCGGTCTCGCCGTCGGCGGTGAAGGCCACGTGGATGTTGTGGTACTCACTGCGCTCGCCGGGGTTTCCCGGCTTGCGGAAGCCGTCGAAGACCAGCACCAGCTCCGCCTTGGTGAAGCCGCAGTAGTTGGACAGGGCATCCATTAGTTTCCCGCGGGCCAGGTCCAGCCGCTCCTCCGCCAGCTTCTTCGTCTCGTTCCAGGCGAAGATCAGGTTGTAGCCGTCGACGATCAGGTATTCCTTTTTGCGCCGCACGGGGATGGGGGCAGGCGTCTCATTGCGCTGGGCCGCGCGGTATTCCGGCCGCCGGATGGGGCCGAATTCCCGCTCCATGATTGCCTCCAGCTCCCGCTCGTCGATGCTCATGCTGCGGCGGAGAAGCTGCACCGGTTCCGGCGCCGCCTCTTTTTTGAGGCAGCTCTCCAGGTGCATGTACTCCGGCACTTCCGACCAGCGGACGTTAAAGCCGCCGCCGTGGGCACAGAAGACCGAGTCGGCCGGGTTTTCCGTGTCGCTCTCCGGATCGTAGCCGATCGCGGCGACCACTTTTTCCTGCTCATGGCAGGGCCGGTAACCCTCCAGCCGCAGGCTCATGCGCCCGCGGCCCCGGCTGAAGGAGACAAGCTCCTCCATATAGCCCTGCATGGCCGAGACCGGCGCGCTGCCCTGCAGGCTCAGCATGTCCCCGGCGTCCTCCGGGGAATCGAACACGCCGTTCATGGCGCGCACATCGCTGATCACCCGGCCGATCTGCTCGGCGGGCACCTCGATGCGGAAGGCGTACCATGGCTCCAGCAGGATGTTCTTTGCCTGCATCAGGCCCTGCCGCACCGCGCGGTAGGTGGCCTGCCGGAAGTCGCCGCCCTCGGTGTGTTTGAGATGGGCGCGGCCGGCGGCCAGTGTGATTTTCATGTCGGTAATGGGGCTTCCCGTCAAAACGCCGGGATGCTGCCTCTCGGCAAGATGGGTCAGGATCAGGCGCTGCCAGTTGCGGTCGAGATCGTCCTCGCTGACCGTGGAATCCAGCACCAGGCCGCTTCCCTGCGGCAGCGGCTCCATCAGCAGATGGACCTCCGCATAGTGG
>Ga0310697_10001789_pt1 | contig 24118 bp, 22 predicted proteins | sample 172DNAGHGlowgp2_FD_203883 | JGI IMG/M metagenome (GOLD analysis project Ga0310697, IMG submission 203883) | Sheep rumen microbial communities from Palmerston North, Manawatu-Wanganui, New Zealand - 1728 DNA GHGlow gp2 (v2) (version 2) | ecosystem: Host-associated > Mammals > Digestive system >...
GGCTACACCGAGCATACCTGCTCCGTCTGCGGCGATTCCTACCGTGACAACTTCGTGCCCAAGCTGGAGCATGTGCACAGCTACACCGAGGCCGTCACCAAAGAAGCCACCTGCACCGAGGCCGGCGTCAAGACCTTTACCTGCGAGTGCGGCGACAGCTACACCGAGGAGATCCCCGCCATCGGCCACAACTATTCTGAGACCGTCACCAAGGAAGCCACCTGCACCGAGCCGGGCGTCAAGACCTTCACCTGCGCAAACTGCGGCGATACCTATACCGAAGAGATCGCGATGAAGGATCACAACTATGACGTGACCGTCATCGAGCCCAGCGTCCAGGCCGAGGGCTACACCCTCCACAAGTGCAAAGACTGCGGCTATGAGTATCGCGACAACTACACCCCGAAGAAGGAAATGCAGGTCCTCCCCGCCCCCGTCTTCAGCGCCAATTCCTGGACCCGCGGCAGCAGCACCGGCGTCACCGCAACCGTGAACTATGACTACAGCAAGTTTGTGGACGTGCTGCTGGACGGCGCCCGCCTGACCCGCGACACGGACTACACCGTGCGTGAGGGCAGCACCATTGTGGAGCTGAAGGCCGGCACCCTTGAGAAGTTCGCCGCCGGCGAGCGCGAGATCAAGGTCGTCTTCACCGACGCCGAGAGCACCGGCAGGCTGACCATCGCCGAAGCGCCCGCCCCCGAGAAGGTGAGCCTGACCATCAAGGCCAAGGACCGCACCGCCGAGTATACCGGTGAGAACATCACCGTCAACGACTATGAGATCCTCTCCGGCCGGCTCAACGACGGCGACACCATGAAGGTCGAGTACAGCGGCGGCTCCGTGAACGTCACCACCGGCGCCACCGGCAGCATCTCCCGCGTCGTCATCACCGACCGCAGCGGCAAGGATGTGACCGCCTCCAACTACAACATCTCCGTGCAGAACGGCACCGTGGTCGTGAACCGCCGCACGCTGAACATCAATGGCCAGAACGTGGTCAAGACCTACGACGGCAGCGCCTACAGCCTGGCCAACGACTACGCCAGCAAGATCAGCTCCGACAAAATCAGCGGTCACACCATGTCCGTCAATCTGGACATCTACCAGAACGGCAGCCGTGTGAGCGAGGCCCGCAATGGCGGCAGTTACGACATCATGCTCAGCGCCTACACCGTGCGGGACGCCAGCGGCAACGACGTGAGCGGCAACTACATTCTCAACGGCAGCCTGCCCTACAAGCTGGGCACCCTGACCATCCAGGGCAACCCCGCCGCCATGACCCCGGTCACCGTCACCGCCAAGTCCCAGACCTGGACCTACGACGGCGCGGCCCACAGCTGCAACGAGTACAGCCTGTCCATGAACCTGCTGGACGGCGACACGATCTCCGTCAGCTTTGATTCCTCCAGCAACATCACGAACGTCGGCACCGTGGCCAACAAGATCAGCACCGTCACCATCAAGGACGCAAGCGGCAACGCCGTGGCCTTCGCCCTCAACGGCCAGGGCTCCGGCAAGTACAACGTCACGCTGGCGGACGGCACGCTGAAGATCGATCCCTTCAAGCTGACCCTGACCGCCGTCTCCGCCGAGAAGTACTATGACGGCACCGCCCTCAAGAACGACAACGTCAAGGCCACTGCGCTGGTCAGCGGCCACAAGTTCTCCGTCGTCCGCTTCGCGGTCACCGACAGCCAGGGGAACCTGATCAAGAACGGCCCTGTCTCCGTCGGCACCTACACCAAGAAGGTCACCGACGTGACCATCGTGGACGCCAAGGGCAACGACGTGACCCGCAACTACGACATCTCCAAGGTGGACGGCACGCTGAAGGTTCTGCAGGGCAACGGCAACAACAACTCCAAGAGCCCGAAGACCGGCGACGAGAACAATCTCGGCCTCTGGATCGGACTGCTGGCCGCCTCCGCTCTGATCGTGCTCGGCATTGTCGGCTACTTCTACTACCGCAACAAGAAGGGCGCCGCCAAAGCCCGTGCCAAGACCGGCAGCAACACCCAGGGCAAGCATTAAGGAAAAGCACAAACCATACGGCAAGGAGCCGGGATCATATCCCGGCTCCTTTTGTTTGCGCCTAGCGCCGAAAACGTAGCGCCGAGCATTGCTCGGCGTTTTCTCTTCGCCGACCAGTGGTCGGCGCTACGATTGTATCCCCCAGTCAGCCTTACGGCTGACAGCCCCCTTTAGGCAAGGGGGCCTTTTCTGTGTCCGACGTTGTACCGTGCTACGGGAGGGGTAAGCCCCTCCCCTACTGAGCACTAAGCACTGGCCACTGACCGTTGTATTGTAATTTCCTTCGCTCTGTGGTATCCTGTCAGCAGTATGAAACGCGGAGGGATGGCATGAGAATCGCAGTCATCACCGGCGCGTCCTCCGGCATGGGCCGGGAGTTCGTGTACGCGCTGGATCGGGAAGAAGCATTTGACGAGATCTGGGTCATCGCCCGGCGGGAAGAGCGGCTGGAGGAACTGAAGGCCAAATGCCGCAATCCGATCCGCCCACTGGTCTGGGATCTGCAGAAGCGGGAGAGCCTGTACGCCTACCGGGAGCTGCTGGAGAAGGAGCGTCCGGAGATCACCGTGCTGGTCAACGCCGCGGGCTTCGGCCTCTTCGGCGTCTTTGCAGAGATGGACATGGACCGGCAGCTGGACATCATCGACCTCAATGCCCGGGCCCTCACCGGGATGTGCCATCTGAGCCTGCCGTACATGAGGGCGGGCAGCCGGATCTGGAACATGGGCTCCATGTCCTCCTGGCAGCCGGTACCCTATATCAACGTCTACGGCGCCTCCAAGGCCTATGTGCTCAGTTTCTCCCGGGCACTGGGCAAGGAGGTGGAGAAGCGCGGCATCCGCGTGATGGCGGTCTGCCCCGGCTGGATCACCACCGAGTTTTTCGAGCACGCCGTGCACGACGACACGATTCAGTATTATAACCGCTTCTACCCGCCCGAGCAGGTGATCGCCAAGGCCCTGAAGGATATGAAGAAGGGAAAGGCGGTCTCCGTTCTGGGCTTTCCGGAGCGGCTGCAGGTGCAGCTGGTCAAGCACCTGCCCACGAGCTTTATTATGAACACCTGGTGCAAACAGCAGGGAAAGTGAGGATACAGTATGTTTCAGCCCAATGACGTCAACAATGTTCCCGAGGAAGAATGGGAAGAATTCAAGAAGAAAGCCGCCCAGGACGAGCTGTACTACAGCGGCCCGGGCGACCTGCTGGACACGGCGGAGGGCCGCGCCAAATTCTGCCGCCTGAATGAGTCCGGCGCCTTCCGCAAGCCCGACCCGGCCTATCGCGGCTACTACATCTGGGTCTTCAACAACCAGGGCGAGGGCATGGTGGTCAAGCGCCGCAGCCGCGTGGACCCCGCGCTGATGGAGGACGTGGAGTTCAACGCCGAGGGCGTGGAGATCAGCCGGTCCTACGAACCCGCATAACGAGCGGCCAGTGGCCTGTGGCCCGTAGGGGCGGGGCTTGCCCCGCCCGCGGACATGGTACCGCGTCGAACGAGGCGGGAGGGGACAAGCCCCTCCCCTACACTGTCTTTCCAAGGAAAAGCAGCATTCTCCCCGCAACGCAGCAGCCCCGCTCCCAAATCCGGGAGCGGGGCTGCTGCTGTTGTCTTTCCTGTTTACCGGAAGAAGAGGCGGCGTTTCTTTTCCTGTACAGGCGGGGCGTCCAGCTCCAGCACGTATTTGCCGCAGGCGTTGATGATCGTCGTCTCCCCGTACTGCAGGACCCGGGGCTGACGGCTGCCGTAATTGAGATGCACATGCCCGTGCACGAGATACTTGGGCTTCCACTTGTCCAGCAGCGGCTGAAAGGCCTCGAAGCCCCGGTGGGTCACATCGTCCAGATCGCCGTAGCCGCGTATGGGCGCGTGGGTCAGCACGATATCCACCCCGCCGGCCCAGCGGATCTTCCAGTTCAGCTTCCGGATCCGCTTTCGCATCTGGCGCTCGGTGTACTGGTAGGGCCCCTTGTTGTACATCGGGCAGCCGCCCAGGCCCAGGATGCGCAGACCGTTGACCCGCATCAGCCGGTCGTCCACGCACTCGCAGCCCTCGGGCGGGTGCTTTTCATAGCGGGCGTCGTGATTGCCGTGCACGTACAGCAGGGGGCGGTTGGCCATGGTTACGAGAAAGCTCAGATAGTCCGGCTTCAGATCCCCGGCGGAGAGGATCATGTCATAGCCGGCGAGCCGCCCGGGCCGGTAGTAGTCCCAGAGGAACTTGTCCTCCTCGTCGGAGATCAGCAGGAGCTTCACAGCTGCGGCGCCTCCTTTTCAGGCGGCAGGCTCTCCCGGTAGACGCCGAGGAGCCGCACTGTGTCGCGGGACATGGGCAGGAGCTTCTCAAAGGCCGGGATCTCCCCTTCCACATTGTCGCAGAGCCAGTCCATCTTCATGATCTGCTCCGGGCTCATCGCCTCGCTGCCGTCGGAGCGGAGGTTCCCCGCCTGGTCGCGCATCTCCATCCGGAAGGGCCGGATGCTGCCGGCGGCGAAGCCCCGGCGCAGGATCTCTCCCAGACCGCGCACGCCCGCGGGCAGTGCCGCCCCGTAGCTGAGGTCGATCACGCCGCTGTCCATGCCCCACCAGTAGTGGATGGACTGGCTGCGGGCGATGTCGGCCCAGGCGCCGGAGAAGATGCTGTTTACGATCTGCTCGTAGAGCCGGCCCCAGTTCCACAGCGGCGTCACCAGCGGCACGGAGCCGCCGTCCTCCGTCACCATGTAGGTGCCGAGCTCCATGGCCGTTTTGGTCTGGCCGGGGCGGATCACGTCCCGGTTGGAGAGGACGTGCACCCCCTGCGCCAGCAGCTCCTGCACGGGATCACCGCCGGTGCAGGTCCAGCGCAGCAGGATGCGGGCCTCGGGATTGGCGCAGCGGGCGCCGAGGGCGAAGGCGTTGATCTCCGCCGGGACGCCCTGGATGGGGTAATTGGCCACATAACCGATGGGCTCCTTGCCCGCCATAATGCCCGCGATCACGCCGGCCAGGAACTTGATCTCGTAATTTCGGGTGTAGTAGGTGCGCACGCCGGAATAGGGCTGCGACAGGGCACAGCAGAGGATCTTCAGCTCCGGATGGAGCGTGGCGGCCTTGCGGCAGTCGGCGGCCATGGAGGGCGTGGTGGCGAAGATGAGCTTGGCCCCGTCCGCCGCGGCCCGCTCGATGGCGGCCAGATAGTCGTGGTTATAGGCCCGCTGGATCTGGATGTGCACATGCTCGCCCATGGCCTGCTCCAGATACTGCCTCCCCTCGTCGTGGGCGCGGGTCCATGCGCTGGTCTCCGGGTCGAAGGCGTAGAGGAAGGCGATCTCGATCCGGTCCGCGTGGGCGACGCGGCGCAGGCGCTGCAGCACGCTCTGCCCCTTGGCCTCGGGCAGGGTGCTGACGGGGATGGCCGCGCTCTCTGCGCGGGCGGCGATGTCCGGCCAGATCTTGTCCAGCTGCTGATAGAGCTGGGGCGCGGTCAGATCCCGCAGGCTGGAGAAGGGATAGAGATCCAGCCAGCCCAGCAGGGCCTCGGCCGCGGTGATCTCGGGGTTCCGGTCGCTGCAGCGCTCATAGACGCCCTTGAAGAAGGAAAAGCCGGAGGAGAAGCGCCGCCGCTCGTCCTCGCTCCAGACATGGTCGGGCTCAAAGCCCAGGGCGGCCTGGAGCCGCGCATAGTCCCCCGTGCGGCGAAACTCCACGCCGTAGAAGCGGGCGAGGGCGTAGAAGGCCATGAACTCGTAGTAGAGCCGCACATGCTCCTCCTCGCTGTAGGGCGGGATGATGCGGGTGACGATGGCGGGGATGGTGGGCGCGTCGTAGCTTTTCAGCACGCTCACGCGCTTGTTGCCCTCCTGCACGTAGAAGCGGCCGAAGTACTCGTAGCACTTGATGGGGTCGCGGATGCCCTCCTCGCTCAGATGGGCGTCGCAGAGGGCGGTCCACTTCATGCCGAACTCGCTGGTCACCGGCAGCAGGGGCATGAAATTGCCCGCCAGGGCGAAGGTGCGCCCGGCGCTCTTGGTGCCGACAATCAGCTCCGTCGGAATGTTGACGTTGCCCAGGTCCGCCATGCCGTTGGCGACGGAGCCCTGGGTCAACTCGTCCAGGACGGTGGGATAGGGGCTGCTGCCGCGGGCGACCGCGGCCTTATAGTAGCGCTGGCCCGCCTTCAGGGCGGCGCCGTACTGCTCCAGTGCTTCGTTATGCATAGTAACTCCTTTTTGCTATGTGCCGCTCTGCTGTGCCCGGCGGTACTGCCGGCGCAGCAGGATGGCATAGATGAGGATCGATAGGCCGGTGGTGACGGCGATGGCCCCCGCCCCCGCGAGAAAGGCGGGAGACGTCGGATCGTCCGCCGCGGCGCCCATGACGGCGTAGCTGATCATGACGGGAATGAGCCCCGTCAGCGAGCCCGCAAGATAGGGCCCGAAGGCCATGCCGGTGGCGCCCATATAGACGCTGGCGATGGTGAGCGGGGTGCTGGCCACGCGCAGGAACATGGCGGTGAGAAAGCCGTTTCCCAGGCGCAGCTTTTCGATGTTCGCGAGCTTGGGGTATTTCTCCCGCAGGCGGCGGGCGACGGGCGTTCCCAGGCTGCGGCCCAGGAAGTAAGGCGCCGTGACGATGATGGCGGCGCCGATCAGGTTGAGCAGCAGCGCAACCGGCAGCGGGAACATGACGCCGCAGGCGGCGTAGAGGACGCCGGAGTGCATCACGAAGTCCAGGCTTTTCAGGCAGAAGAGCCCCAGCATGGCGAAGGCCGCCTTGACCGGCTCCTTCGGCGTATAGTCCAGCAGCTGCTGCACCGTGAGGCTGCCGTGGTTTGCGAGGAAGATCGCGATCACCGCCGCCCAGACGCACAGCAGCAGCGCGCTCCAGAGCCATTTTCCCTTGCCTTCTACGATCGACATGTCCGTCCCCTTTCTTTCCGCGGCCAGTATATCGCATCCGGCCCGGAATCGCAAGAGGGAACGAGAAATTAGCGTTTAGCGCTTAGTGCTTAGTTCTTTGCGCTCAGGAGATGCGGTGCGGGGAACGGACACTCTCCGTAGCGCCGACCATCGGTCGGCGGCAGACATGGTACAGCGCCGGACATAACGGGAGGGGCAAGCCCCTCCCCTACGGTTAGGGTCGGACATTTCATCGTAGGGGCGGCTATCAGCCGCCCGCGGGCATAGTACAACGCCGGACACGGCGGGCGCGTAATACGCGCCCCTACAGTGCGGGACGGAAATTCTCCGTAGCGCCGACCATCGGTCGGCGGCGGACATGGTACAGCGCCGGACACGGAGGGCGCGTAATACGCGCCCCTACGGCGCGAGACGGACGCTCTCCGTAGCGCCGACCATCGGTCGGCGGCGGACATGGTACAGCGCCGGTTATAACGGGAGGGGCAAGGGCCTCCCCTACGGCGAAAGACGGACATTTCATCGTAGGGGCGGCTATCAGCCGCCCGCGGACATGGTACAGCGCCGGTTATAACGGGAGGGGCAAGCCCCTCCCCTACGGTTAGGGTCGGACATTTCATCGTAGGGGCGGCTATCAGCCGCCCGCGGACATGGTACAGGGTCGGACATAACGGGAGGGGCAAGCCCCTCCCCTACGGCGAAAGACGGACATTTCATCGTAGGGGTGGCTCGCAGCAAAATCTGTGATTTCAACAAAAACTTGAAGGGTTTTTGTTGCTTCTCCACAAAAACAGTTCCGAAAAGTCATACGAAACGCCGGGGTTGTTGACAAAATGCCAAAAGCGTTCTAAAATGTCCACAGTTGCTGCGGCAATATTTTTTATGTAAGGAGAAGAACAGTATGAAAAAGTTTCTCGCACTGCTGCTTGCGCTCGTCATGGTCGTGAGCCTCGGAAGCTTCGGCACCGTCGCCTACGCTGATGACGAAATCACCCTGGACGTCATCATATGCCAGTACGGCCCCAACACCAACGACTGGTTCCTGGGCAAGGGCATGGACGGCTCCAACTTCGTTGAGAAGTTTGAGGCCGAGAACCCCGGCATCAAGCTGAATCTGGAAGTCGTCTCCTGGAACGATGTGCACCAGGTCGTGGATACCCGCATTGCCAACAACAATGCGCCCGACATTCTGAACATCGACACCTTCTCTGAGTTCGTTCCCGACGGGCTGCTGATGCCTGTGAAGGACTACTGCCCTGAAGAGCTGTATGAAGACTTCTTCCCCGCCTTCATCGATGAGTCCGTCATTGACGACACCGTGTGGGCCGTGCCCGATCTGGCTTCCGCCCGCGCCCTGTTTTACAATGTCGACCTGCTGGAACAGGCCGGCGTGGAAGTGCCCACCACCTGGGCTGAGCTGGAAGACGCCTGCCAGGCCATCGTCGACTACTATGACGGCGAAGTGTATCCCTGGGGCATCGACATGACCACCGACGAAGGCCAGGCCTGCTTTGCCTACTACGCCTGGGGCAACGGCGGCGGCTTCGTGGATGAGGAAGGCAACTGGGCCCTGAACAGCCCCGAGAACGTGGAAGCTGTCCAGTTCGCCGTCAGCCTCGTGGAGAACGGCTACACCAACCCCAACCCCGCCACTGAGACCCGCTACGATCTGCAGGATATGTTTGCCGCCGGCAAGCTCGCCATGCTGCTGACCACCAACCAGCTGCCCACCTACGTGGCTGACAAGGGCGGCGAGATCAACATGGCTACCGCCGGCATCCCCGCCAACGAGGGCAAGACCGGCTCCTCCGTCGGCGTCATGGACCGCGTGATGGCCTTCAAAGATGAGTCCGCTCCCGATCAGGAGGCCCGCAACGAGGCCATCGGTAAGTTCCTGGAGTTCTTCTACCGTCCCGAGAACTATGTGGGCTGGGTCAGCATGGAAGGCTTCCTGCCCGCTGTGAACTCCGCTGTCGAAGCGCTGGTCGAGGCCGATCCCTCCTTCGGCGCCTGGCTGGACGTTCTGGGCTCTTGCCAGTTCTACCCCGCCGCCAAGGCCGAGTGGGCGCAAGTCCGTCAGGGTGTCACCACCGTTGAGCAGGAGGCTCTGATCGGCGGCGATATCCAGGCCGGTCTGGATGCGCTGCAGGCCGAAGTCGCCGGCTGACGCACAGAATCGCACGGACTCGGCTGCAACATGCCGGGTCCGTTTTTTTGACACCTGTGGGGAAGCGCGAACCGCTTCCCCGGATCAAATCCCTAAGGGGGGCAGCGGAGTGAATACCCGTCTCAACCGAAACAAATGGGAGCCCTATCTCTGGCTCCTGCCCAGCATGCTGCTGATCGCCGTGTTTGTGGTCTTCCCGATCCTGATCGTCTTCAAGCTCTCCTTCAGCTATATCTCTCAGGGCGGCGTGATCGGCGGCTTCATCGGCTTTCAGAACTACGTGGACGCGGTGAAGCTCCCCGCGTTCAAAACCGTCATGCTCAACACCATGTGGTGGGTGATCTCCGTCGTGGGGCTCTCCACGCTGCTGGGCTTCATCATCGCCATGGTGCTCAACCAGAAGTTCCGCGGGCGCAAGATCGCCCGCTCCATCCTGGTCTTCCCCTGGGCCACCTCGCTGGTCATCCAGGCCTCCGTCTGGAATTACATCATCAAGTATGAATACGGCAACCTGAATAACGTCCTGCTGAATCTGGGCATCATCCAGCAGGCGATCAACTGGCGCTCCAGCTACCAGATCGAATTCATCTGGGAGTGCGCCGTCGGCATTTTCGTCACCGTTCCCTTCGTCACCTTCTGCGTGCTCTCCGGTCTGCAGTCCATCGACGGCTCGCTGTATGAGGCCGCCACCATGGACGGCGCGGGCTTCTGGGGCAAGCTGCGCCACGTCACGCTGCCCATGGTGCGCCCCTCCCTGACCGTCAGCACCGTTTTGAATATCATCTACGTCTTCAACTCCTTCCCCATCGTCTACACCATGACCAAGGGCGCCCCCGCCCACAAGACGGACACCATGATCACCTATCTCTACATGCTGTCCTTCTACGAGCGGAAAAAGGGCCCGGCCACGGCCCTGTCCGTGATCGGCTTTCTGATCCTCTGCGTCTGCGCGGGCGTGTACATGATCGGCGTGATGCGAAAGGAGGATGAGCAGTGAGATCTCCCGAGATGAAGAGCCAGAACCGCCGCGCGCTGCTGTTTCTGCTGCTGGGTCTGGCTCTGGCCCTGATTTTGATGAGCCTGCCGCTTTTCAGCTTTGAGGCGCAGGTCTACACGAAAAAATCCGCCAACACCTTTGTGGGCGATGAAAAGTACGTCGCCGCCAAAGCGGAGGCCGAAGCCGTGGCCGAGGAGTACCGGGCGCAGGGCTTCTCCGTGAGCCTGTCGGAGGACGTGCTGGAGCGCGTCAACTCCAAGGGCAAGACCACCTCCCTCGTCACCTTCACCCTGAGCCAGAGCTATGGCAATAATCTGTTTTCCCTGCTGGGGCATGGCTTTGCCGCCTCAAAGCTGACGGCGGCGCTGCTGCTGTGCCTGGGGCTGAGTGCGGCTCTCGCCGCGGCGGGGCTCGCCGGATCCGGGGATCTCCTGCCCCGCTATCTGGACGGGCGCAGCCGTGCCCTGCGGGGTGCCGCCTGTGTGACGGCGCTGATCGCCCTGCTGCTGGTGCCGGTCATCCTGATGATGAACACCTATGCCTTCTCCCGGCAGATGGGCCTGTACAACGCGGGGCTCCTGGAAGAAGGCCGGGCGCTCTTCTTTTCCCGAATGGACCGCCTCCTCTTTGACGGGCAGATGGGCGAGAACATCGAGCAGGTGCTCTCCGGCCTGAAATACCATTGCTCGGGCCTCGCGTGGCTGCTGCTGCCGGCGATCTGCATCATGCTCCTCTCGGCGATCCAGATCCGCTTCGGCGCCATCAAGGGGACGCTGCTGCGGGGCCTGCTGTACTTCTTCGTGGTCATCGTCTGCCTCATCACGCTCTACCCCTACTATGTCATGCTCATCACCGCCTTCCGCTCCAACGCGGAGACCCTGGACATGTACTTCCTGCACCTCTTCCCCACCCGATGGATCTGGAGCAACCTGACCGATATCGTCCGCCGCGGCGTGCCCCGTTATCTGCTCAACTCGCTCTTTGTGGCGGGCGGGGCCACGGCCATCGCCATGCTCTGCGGCATCCCGGCGGCCTACGCCATGGCCCGGATGCAGTTCAAGGGCAAGAAGGCCTTCCTGGGCTTTGTGATCATGAGCCAGATGTTCTCCCCCGTGGTGCTGCTGATCGGCATCTCCCAGCTCATGAACACCCTGCACTTAAACGATTCCATCGTGGGATTGATGCTCATCAACGCGGCCTTCAACCAGGCCTTTGCGGTATGGCTCCTGCGCGGAACCTTCGTGTCCATCTCACCGGAGATGGAGCAGGCGGCCCTCATCGACGGCTGCGGCACCGTGGGGGCGCTGACCCGGGTGCTGATCCCCATGGCCGCCCCGGGCATTGTGACGGCGCTGATTTTCGTGTTCATCAACGCCTGGAACGAGTACACGATCTCCACGGTGCTCATTTCCACGGCCTCCAACCGGCCGATCACCGTGGGTATTACCCAGTTCTCGTCCTTCAACATGATCGAGTGGCAGTACCTCTTCGCGGCTTCATTGCTCGCCACGATCCCGGTCGTGATCCTCTTCATGTCCATCGAAAAGCACCTGACCGCGGGCCTCACCTCCGGCGGCGTCAAGGGCTGAGCGAGGGGAGCGCGCTGCGCTCAGCGTTTAGCGCTTAGGAGAAACGGTGCAGCGTCGGACATGACCCGGCCATGCGGACAGGGTGCGCCGGCAACAATGACAAGAATGACAGCATGACAGCAGAAAGGCCGGGCCCCCTCTGCTGTCATTGCTGTCATTACTGTTATAGAAGTTCCGCCGGACATGGTGCAGGGTCGGACATGACGGGTGGGGCAAGCCCCTCCCCTACGGCGCGGGACGGACACTCTCCGTAGCGCCGACCATTGGTCGGCGGCAGACATGGTAAAGCGCCGGACATAACGGGAGGGGCAAGCCCCTCCCCTACGGCGCGAGACGGACGCTCTCCGTAGCGCCGACCATCGGTCGGCGGCAGACATGGGAAAGCGCCGGACATAACGGGAGGGGCAAGCCCCTCCCCTAAGGTTAGGGTCGGACATTTCATCGTAGGGGCGGCTATCAGCCGCCCGCGGGCATAGTACAGCGCCGGACACGGCTGGCGCGTAATACGCGCCCCTACGGGGAAGGACAGACGTGATGCGCAAAACGGAACAACAGAAAAAAAGATGGATGTGATTGCTCACATCCATCTCAAGTTGTCGACAAAGAGTCGACAACTTGAGCAGCAAAAAAGAGAACCTCTTTGGAAGTTCTCTTTTTTGAGTATATGAAGCGCGAGAGGGAATAACCAATCTCCTCCCCCTTTTGTCCGCTCCGCGGACATTTCCCCCGCTGGGGGAATCTTCCTCTCGCGCTCTCCCCATGCGTATCCAACTTCTGTCGCATGAGTTTGTTTGCAATCTGAGTTTGTTTATCGAAACTGATTGTGTTCCCCGTCGTAGATAAAGCCCGCGGCGCGGAGCTTCTCTTCCAGCGCACCGCGGTCCTCGTCCATATCCTCGCAGAGCGCGTCCAGCGAGTCATAGGCATCCCGCAGCTTCATGTTCAGAACGCTCAACAGCAGCATCGGGTCTTTCGGCAGCATACTCTCACTCCGTTTCGTTGCGCAGGGCGTCCAGCAGCTCCCGCTGCGTCTCCAGCGCGTCGTAGATCCCGTCCTCCGAGAGGACGCCGCGGGGCAGATCCGCCGGCAGCGCTCCCCTCTCGTCGGCCTCGAAATCGGCCTGCCAATCCGGGCTCTCCAGATACTCCGCCAGGATTTTCTCGTCCTCCCGCGCCTGCGGCAGCTCGTCCAGCAGCGCCGTAAGCGCCGCCTGCCACTGCAGCAGCCGGTTCAGCCGCGCTTCCATGGCGCGGATGCGCTCCACGCGCTCCATGGCTCAGAAGCCCAGGCTGTCGTTCACCAGGATCACGTGGATTCTGCCGGTGTGGCGGGAGAAGCGCGTGATCAGGAACTGGCAGCAGATCGTGTCCGGCGACTTGCAGTCCATACAGGAACCGGTCTTGGCGCAGGGGGTGGAGATGCCGAAGCGCTGGGCATTAATGGGCGCCGCCACATTGCGGGCGCGCTTCATCGCCCCGTCCACGTCCTTGCAGACTTTGTTCATGCCCACGATCATGACGACCTTCTTCGGCCCCTGGGCGATGGCGGAGACACGGTTGGCGTTGCCGTCGATGTTCAGCAGCACGCCGTCCTCGGTGACGGCGTTGGAGCTCGCGAGGAAGACGTCCGCGTCGTAGGCCATGAGCATGGCCGCGCGCTTGTCGGGATACTCGTCCCGGTCGATGAAGTTCCAGTTGCCGTCCTTCAGGGCCTTGACCAGCCCGATCTCGTGCACGCTCATGCCGCCGCCCATGGTGACCGTGGCCCCCTCCGGGATCAGCGTCAGGGCAAGCTGCAGGGCTTCCTCCCGGCTCGCGGCGTAGTAGCCGGACATGTTGCGGCTCTCCAGGCCCTTGATGACCTTCTGGGCCAGCAGCTCATTGCGGTGAAAAATGTTTTTGTCCATTTGAATTCCTCCTTTTACACGTGAATATTCTTCTCCTCAAAACTCAGAACTCAAAACGCAAAACTGTTACATAGACTCCGGTGCGGAGACGCCGATCAGGTGCAGGGCGTTGCGCAGGGTGATCTTCAGCGCGACGATGAGGCCCAGGCGCTCGTTGGTGAGCTCCGGATCCTCGGGGTTATAGACCTTGGTGCTGTTATAGTAGCTGTGGAAAACCTTGACCAGGGAGAGGATGTAGTCGGCCAGCTTGTTGGGCTTGCGCAGCAGTGCGTCGTTTGCCACCTCGGCCGGGAACTCGCCGATCATCTTCAGAAGCTGCAGCTCCTTCTCGTCCGTCAGGCGCTCATAGCTCTCCGCCTGCGCAAAGCGCGGCATCTTGGGGTTGGAGAGGATGGAGCACATGCGGCTGTGGGCGTACTGGGCATAGTAGACCGGGTTGTTGTTGTCCTGAGATCTCGCCAGCTTCAGATCCAGATCCATGTGGGTGGACACGTCCTTCGAGGCGAAGAACCAGCGGGCGGCGTCCACGCCGATGTCCTCACACAGCTCGCGGATCGTGATGGCGTTGCCGGTGCGCTTGGACATCTTGACCTCCACGCCGTCCTCCACCATGCGGACCATCTGGATCAGGTCCACGGCCAGCGTGCCCTCGGGATAGCCCAGGGCCTTGAGCGCGGCCTGCATGCGGGTCACGTAGCTGTGGTGATCCGCGCCCCAGAGATCCACCAGGAAGGGATAACCGCGCTCCACCTTGTGGACGTGGTTGGCGATGTCCGGCGTCATGTAGGAGAGGGTGCCGTCGCTCTTGCGCAGGACGCGGTCCTTCTCGTCGCCGTAATTGGTGCTCCTGAACCACAGGGCGCCGTCCTGCTCGTAGGTCAGGCCCAGCTCGCCCATGCGCTTAAGGCAGTCCTCGATGCGCGCGCGGTTGTTCTCATAGAAGAAGGTCTCGTGCATCCAGGAGTCGATGCGCACGCCGTAGAGCTTCAGGTCCCGGTCGATTTTCTCCAGCTCCCGGGTCTTGCCCTCCGTCATGAAGTACTCCAGGCGCTCCTTCGGGTCGGCGGTGAGCCACTTGTCCCCGTCCTTCTCGGCGATCTCCTCGGCGATCTGCTTGACATCCTCGGCGTGGTAGCCGTTCTCGGGCAGGGGGTATTCCTTCCCAAAGTGCTCAAAGTAGCGGGCGATCAGGCTCTCGCCCAGCATGACGATCTGGTTGCCCGCGTCGTTGACGTAGTACTCGCGTAGCACGTCCCAGCCGCTTGCCTCCATCAGGCGGCAGATGCTGTCGCCCCAGGCGGCGTTGCGGGCGTGGCCGCAGTGCAGATCGCCCGTGGGATTGGCGGAGACCCACTCCACCAGCACCTTTTTGCCCTTGCCGCTCTCGTTCTCACCGTAGTGCTCCCCGGCCTCGATGACCTGGTTGATGAGGGCGGAGAGGGCGGTATTTTTCAGCTTGAAGTTGATAAAGCCCGGCCGCGCCACGGTGATGGACTCCGCCTCCGGCAGCAGCTCCGTGAGCTTCGCCGCGATCTCCTCGGCGATGGCGAGGGGATTTTTGCGCAGCGTGCGCGCCAGCTTCATGGCAGCGCTGCTGGCGTAATCGCCCAGCTTGGGGTCCTTCGGCGTCTCCACCACCAGGACCGACTCGTCCATATCCAGCTCGTAGAGGGCCAGAACAGCCTCGTGCAGGGCCTTGAAAATCTTCACTTCAAAATCACTCATGCCTGTTTCCTCCTGTATGGGCAGCCCTCCGCACAGGATGCGGAAAGGCTCTGTATTTGAAAGGCTCGGATTATTGATTTTATCATAAAGTACGCGCATATACAAGGATTTTCCCCGAATTTCCGGAATTGCGCGAAAGGGATTGCCGCCCGGCGGCAGCTGATGTATACTGTTATCAAACAGCAAAAGGAGGTTTCTTCCATGATCAGACGCAGCAGCGAAAAAACCGTGGAAACCAAAAAGCTCTTCAACGGCGACGGGCAGGTCACCCTGCAGAGCATTTTAAACGGCGCGCCGGAGATGTACGGCAAGGGCCGCGTGTTCTCCCACTCCATCCTCAAGCCCGGCTGTGAGATTGGCTGGCACATCCACCACGGCGACGGCGAGACGTATTACATTCTCAAGGGCCGCGGGCTCTACAACGACAACGGCACCCAGGTCGAGGTCGGCCCCGGGGATGTGACCTTCTGCGACACCGAGGAGGGCCACGCCCTCAAGAATAACGGCGACGAGGATCTGGAAGTCATCGCGCTGATCCTGTATAAGTAGGGGAGCGCATTGCGCTCCCGCCGACATCGTACCGCGTCGGACATGACGGGAGGGGCAAGCCCCTCCCCTACGCCGTCATTCTGAGGAGGCGCAGCCGACGAAGATTCTCATTGTCCTTTTGAGATCCTTCGCTGCGCTTCCTAAAGGACTAGCTTCGCGTCGCAGGATGACAAAACCAACGCAAGATAAGGTCGGACGCAGCGGGAGCGGCAAGCCCCTCCCCTACGGTGAGGGACGAACCTTATTCGCCGGGCCAGCACATAGAAAAAGCAGAGGCAAACGCCTCTGCTTTTTTGCTGCGATCAGTCCATGATCTCAACAGAAACTTTCTTGCCCTTTCGCTGGGCAACGGCCCGCATAAGGATACGGATCTGCTTGACGATCCTGCCCTGCCGGCCGATGACCTTGCCCATATCGCCGTCGGCCACGCGGACCTCAAAAATGGTCTCGCCGTCGGCTTTGCGCTCGGTCACAGAGACCTCGTCGGGGTGATCGACCAGGCTCTGCACGATGTAGGTCAAAAGTTCTTTCATGCCGGTAGAAACTCCTTTTTTCAGGCCTCGACCTTCTTGAGCAGTCCGCGAACGGTGTCGGTGGGCTGAGCGCCGTTGGCGATCCAGTACTCCACGCGGTCCATCTTGACCATCAGCTTGTTGCCGTCGGCCATGGGATCGTACATGCCGACTTCCTCGATGAAGCGGCCGTCACGGGGGCTGCGGGAATCCGCAACAACGATACGGTAGTAAGGAGCCTTCTTGGCGCCCATTCTGCGAAGTCTGATTTTAACCATTGTATTTTCTCCTCCAAATGTATTGTCATATCTATTACAAACGGCTCTACGCCGATTGTATGCTGTTATCATAGGCCTCTCGGTGGACAGGCTGTATATCCTGCGGGCGATTCATGAATCGCCCCTACGGCATCGGTTTCTTTAAAACCCAAATCCGGGGAAGCCGCCGCCTCCTAAACCGGGGAAACCGCCGCCGCCCATCTTGCCCATCTTCTTCTGGAGCTTGCGCATGTTCTTGCCGGACAGCTGCTTCATCATCTGCTGCATGGCCTCGAACTGCTTGATGAGACGGTTCACGTCCACCACCTGGGTGCCGGAACCAGCGGCGATGCGCTTTTTGCGGCTGGAGTTCAGGATGGACGGATTGTCCCGCTCGGCCTGGGTCATGGAGAGGATGATGGCCTCCTGTCTTGCCAGGGCCTTCTCATCCATCTTCGCACCCTTGAGCGCCTTGGCGTCCATGCCAGGGATCATCCCGGCCAGATCGCCCAGATCGCCCATGTTCTTGAGCTGCGCCATCTGATCCAGATAGTCGCTCAGGGTGAAGCGGTTGGCCCGCAGCTTCTCGGCCGCCTCCAGCGCCTTCTTCTCGTCAAAGCTCTGCTCCGCCTTTTCGATCAGCGTCAGCACATCGCCCATGCCGAGGATGCGGCTGGCCATGCGGTCTGGGTGGAAGGGCTCGATCATATCCAGCTTCTCGCCCACGCCCATGAACTTGATGGGCTTGCCGGTGGCCGCGCGGATCGAGAGCGCCGCGCCGCCTCTGGCGTCGCCGTCCAGCTTGGAGAGCATCACGCCCGTGACGCCCAGGGCCTCGTCAAAGGCCGTGGCGGCGTTCACCGCGTCCTGACCGGTCATGGCGTCCACCACCAGCAGGATTTCAGCCGGCTCCACCGCGTCGCGGATGTCCTTGAGCTCCTGCATCAGCTGCTCATCGATGTGCAGGCGGCCGGCGGTATCCAGGAAGACCAGGTCGTTGCCGTGCTTTTTCGCGTGCTCGATGGCGGCCTTCGCGATGTCCACCGGGTTCTGCTGCCCCATCTGGAAGACGGGGATATTCAGCTGCGCGCCCACGGTCTCCAGCTGCTTGATGGCGGCGGGACGGTAGATGTCGCAGGCGACCAGCAGCGGGCGCTTGCCCTGCTTGCGCATGTAGCCGGCGAGCTTGGCGCCGTTGGTGGTTTTGCCCGCGCCCTGCAGGCCCACCAGCATCACCACGCTGGGTGATTTCGAGCCGATGTTCAGCTTCTGGTTCTCGCCGCCCATGAGCTTTACCAGCTCTTCGTTGACGATCTTGATGACCATCTGGGCGGGATTGAGCGCTTCCAGCACGTCCGTGCCCACAGCGCGCTCGGTGACGGCCTTGGTAAAGTCCTTGACCACCTTATAGCTGACGTCCGCCTCCAGCAGGGCCATGCGCACTTCGCGCATCGCTTCCTTCACGTCGCCGGAAGTCAGTCTCCCCTTGCCGCGCAGCCTCTTGAAGGCCGCGGTCAGTTTATCGGATAAGCTTTCAAACGCCATCTATACAATCCTCACGAAAGCCCTTTACACGAAGCTGTCCAGCAGCTCCATGGCCTCGTCGGCCAGGGCCCGGTTCTCCCCCTCGCTGCGGCTTTGCAGGAGAGTGAGCTTTTCCTTCAGGCGCTCCCGCGCCTCCTGGTTCTGCGTAAAGCGGCGGATCAGCCCGGTCTTCTCCTCGATCTGCTGCAGGGCCGCCTCCGCCCGGCGGATGTTGTCCCACACGCCCTGGCGGGAGATGCCGCACTGCTCCGCGATCTCGGAGAGGGACAGGTCCTCGTTATAGTGCAGATCGTAGCACTCGCGCTGCTTGTCGGTCAGGAGCTCGCCATAGAAATCCAGCAGCATCGACTGCATCAGCCGGCTGTCGTTCACATGGCATCCCCCCCTGTCAAGCTCTCAAGCCTTACAGAGTATACACGCCTTCTCCCCGCCTGTCAAGTATTTTTTCTTAACAGTCTCTCACTCGTCGACGGAGCTGCCGTCGTTGGCGGTGGCGTCCACGATCTGCTCGAAGTCCGCGATCTCGGCGCTGTCATAGGCCTCGGCCTGGGCGGTCTTCTCGGCACGGGCCGCGTCGATCTCGTCCTTGAGGGCGCGCACCTCGTCCTCCTTGGAGAGGATGCTCTGGGTCAGCTCGCCCGCCTGGGCGAAGAGGGGCGCGAAATAGCCCTCGGGCGCGTCCTTTGCCTGCTCGTAGTAGAGCTTGCCGATCTCAGCGTAGACACGGCTGAGTTCCTCATGGGCGCCGTTGACCTCCAGGGTCAGCTTTGCGATCTTCGCATAGGCCTTGGTGCGGTTCGCGCCGTCCTCGTAGACCTTTGCCACGCCGCTCTCCTCGGCGGCGGATTTCACCTTGTCCACCAGACCCGCGACGGCGTCGCTCGACGCGATCTCCTTCGCCTTGCCCACCAGGGTGCTGATGGTGCCGTTGATGATATCCTTGTAATCACTCATGTTCATTTTCCTCCTTATCGCTTTGTGCGTTCACGCGATTGACGTACAGCTTCTCCGGGTCATGCTGTTTCCGGCTCTGCAGCAGCAGGGCGATCCCCGCGGCGACGGCCAGGATCAGGCTCAGCAGCTGGGAGACCCGGATGCCGGTATTGCCGATGTATAAACTGTCTGTGCGCAGGCCCTCGATCCAGGCCCGGCCCAGGCCGTACCAGAAGAAATAGATGAGGGCCACCTGCCCGTCGTACTGCCGCCTGCCCGTTTTGGTAAACCACACGAGAAACAGGAAGCAGCAGAGGTTCCACAGGCTCTCATACAAAAACGTGGGGTGGACGTAAATGGTCGTGCCGTCCGGCGCGGTCAGCCCCATGCGGCAGAAGATCGTCGTCTCCGCGCCGAAGGCCTCCCGGTTCATGAAGTTGCCCCAGCGGCCGATGATCTGGCCGATCAGAAGGCCCAGCATCATCAGATCCAGCATGGCGGGCAGCGGGATCTTCTTGTGCCGGCAGACGAAGACCGCCACCAGCATGCCCGCGATCACGCCGCCGTAGATGGCAAGGCCCCCCTCGTGCACATAGAGCACGGAGATGGGATTCGCCAGATAGTCCTCCAGCCGGAAGAGCACGAAGTAGAGCCGCGCGCCCACGATGGACAGCGGGATCAGCCAGAGCATCAGGTCGTAAAAATCGTCGGCCTGGATGCCGAACTCCCTGCTGCGTTTTCCGCAGTAGAGGATCGCCAGCAGAAAGCCCAGGGCGATCAGCACGCCGTAGAAATAGATGTTCCTGCCGAAGAGCGTGAAATAGGACGGCGGGTTGATCGAAAAGTCCCCCAGCATGGGAAAGCTGATGGCGGAATCCCGCTGGATGGTCTGTATGCCTGTGAGTATCGGAAACATGTTCAGTCCTTCTTCGGTTCGATGATGGAGATGGCGAGACGCCCGGGGGAGAATACGTCGCGCACAAAGGCCTCGCACTCGCTCTTTGTCACCTGGTCGAGCATGGCAAAGGCGTCGAGGCTGCCGTAGTTCTCAAACACACCGGAGGCCAGTGAGATGCAGACATTCCCGAAATCCTCCAGTCCGCGCAGCCGCGCACCCAGAGAGGCCCGCTTGGCCCGCTCGAAGCGCTCGGCCGGGAAGCCCTCGGCCGCAACGCGGGCGGCTTCCTGCTGCAGCGCCTCAAAGACCTTTTCGGGTTCTTCGCTCTCGCCGCCGATGAAGAGGCTGGCCGTGCCGGAAATGAAATCGGACTCGTAGTCAAAATCCCGGTTCAAAAGCCCCTCGGCATAGAGACGGGTATAGAAGGGGGAGGAAGCACCCACCAGCAGCCGCAGAGCCAGCTGGCTCACGAGCCGCTGGCGCAGCAGCGCCTCACCCTCTTTTTCACTTTCAAATTTCGCGCCGATCAGAAACTGCGGCGCTGAGACGGCCATCGCCTCCCGGCGCATGGCCTCAGCCGGCAGAAGGCCGACCTCCGGCTCGCCGAAATCCGGCTGCGGTACGGAGGCCCTCTCACTGCCGAGGATTTCCCGGGCAATCCGGGAAACCTGCTCCGGGTCCACGTCGCCTTCCACGCAGAGACACATGTTTGCCGGCGTATAGAAGGCGCGGTAACAGGAATGCAGCACCTCGGGCGTGATCTCCCGGATACTCTCCACGGTACCGGCAATGCGCTCACGGAGAGGGTGATGGGCGTAGAGCTGCTCAAGCAGGTTGTAGAAGATCCGGTTGCCCGGGTCATCCTCGCCCATCAGGATTTCCTGCGTGATGATGCCCTGCTCCTTCTGCACGGTCTCCTCCGTGAAATAGGGCGTGGACACAAAGTGCAGCAGCAGGCGCAGATTCTCCTCAAAGCGCTCGGTGCACTGGAAGTAGTAGCAGGTCATGTCGTTGCCGGTGAAGGCGTTGGGGTCAGCGCCGTTGGCGTTCAGGAGGTTCAGGGCATTGTCGCCGTCCGGCATGTCGAACATCTTGTGCTCCAGATAGTGGGCCACGCCAGCCGGGGTATGCCAGGGCTGCCCGTCCAGCGTAAAGGAGCGGCAGTCCCCGCCGTAATCCACGGCAAAGGCCGCAAAAAAGCTGCGAAAGCCCTTCTTCGGCACCACGCAGAGGCGCAGGCCGTTGGGGAGCGTATCGGTATACAGGGTTTCCCCGATATTCGGATACTCAGTCTTCCGCATCGTCTTCCTCCTCATCCGAAGAGCCGTCGCCCTTCAGGAAATAGATCATATCGCACTCGGCGTTGGCGGCGATGGCCGCCACCTGCTCCCGCGTCACGTCGCCCGCGAGCTCCGCCAGCTCCAGCGGGCCGTACTCCAGCCCGTCCAGCGCCTGAGCCAGGTAGAAGCCCTCCAGCTCGCCCTGGCTGTCCATCATGGCGCGCAGGTCGGAGGCAACGCCCATCTTCGCACTCTCAAGCTCCTCATCGGTGATCTCGCCCCGGGCCATCGCGGCCAGTTGGGCAAGCACCTCGTCCCGCACAGCCTCGAACTTGTCAAACTCGATGCCGGAGGACACCAGCAGCAGGCCCTTGTGCGTATCCACCAGCGAGCCCGCATAGTAGCAAAGCTGCAACCGCTCGCGCACGTTTGCGAAGAGCTTGGAGGCGGTGCCGCCGCCGAAGCAGGCGTTGAAGACCAGGAGCGCCGCCACGTCCGGCTCCTCCATGCTCTCGCCCAAACGGAAGCCCATCACCAGCTTGCCCTGGCTCACGTCCATGCTCTCCTCCACGGTGCGGGGCTGCTCCTCCAGCGCGTTCATGCGCACGTCGGTGCCGATCTCATAGTCGATCTCGCCCCGGGGCAGGGTCATCAGCGCGTCGCGCAGATAGGCGGCGAGCTGCTTTTCCCCGGCCTGGCCGCAGTAGAAGATCTCGATGGGGCAGCTCTGCAGCAGGCTCTTGTAGTGTTTGGAGAGCTTCTGATAGTGGATGGCCTCGCACTCCTCCTCGCCGCCGAGACGGCCCACGGCGAAGTCCTCGCAGCAGCACATCTCCTCCACGCAGCGGAAGAGGGCGTAGCTGCGCTTGTCGTTGACGCGGCTACGGATGGTCTCCAGCATTTTCTCTTTCTCGCTGTCCACATATTTGGGCAGGAGCAGGCCGCCCCGGGTGGCCGGGGAGAGCAGCAGCTCGCCCAGCAGAGCTGTCGCCTTCTGCAGAACGCCTTTGCCGCCGGGGAGATAATCCTCCTCCGGGATGCTGGCGTAGAAGCCGATGCCCTGGATCTCGCCGATGCGGCGCACCACCGGCTCGATGGCGGTGCCGTAGAGATCCTCCAGCCGCGCCGAGAGCGCCTCCATATCCGGGGAGCGGGTGGTGCCGCGGCGCAGCACATAGGGGATCAGCGCGTTCATAGCCGCCGTATCGCGCTGCAGCTGGGTCAGCAGCGTCAGGCTCATACAGGCGGTCTTGAATTTGTCCGTGCGCAGATGGCTCAGCCATACGCCGGGCAGGATCTCGGTTCTTGTCAGCTCCATGGGGCACCTCCGTGAAGAATCCATACTTTACTAAATTCTGATTATATCACATCCCGTCAGAATTTGGTAGAGGAGGAAAATCTTTTCGCGCAGCTCTAAGATACCAGCCCGCGGAGCCGGTGTACCAGGTCCAGCCCGCTCGCTCCTCCCGCCCGGGCGCGGCGGAGACGTCCGCCGGCAGTACAAAGACTTCCGCCTCGTAGCGAAGGGCCTCGTGGCTCTCCGGCAGCAGCAGGCGCAGAATGCGCTTTGCCTCGTCCCTTCTCCCCCGCTCTGCCAGCGCCATGGCCAGCCACACGGCCCCGTGCGTATACTGCCCGCCGTTTTCGCGCAGGCCAGGACCGTAGCTTGTGAGATAGCCGGGGCTGCGCTCCGCCTCCGTGAAGGGCGGCGTGAAGAGCTTCACGAGATGCAGTTCCTCATCCGCGAGCGCCGCCAGCGCCGCGTCCAGGGCCTCGTCCGCGTGTTTGGCGCCGCAGAAGGCCGCCCAGGCCTGGGGCAGCAGGTCGATGCGCTCTTCCCCGCCGAGCACGCCGCCGTCCGCCCAGTAGCCCCGGCGGTAGAAGCGGCCGTTAAAGCTTCCCTCCGCCGCCGTGAGCATTTGGGCGGACAGGCTGCGGTATTGCTCCGCGTCCGGCTCTTTGAGGCGTGTCAGCAATTCGGCAAAGCGGCCGGCAACAAACGAGAGGAAAAAGGCAAGCCACACGCTCTCTCCCTCCACGGCGTCCATGCCGTCGTTCCAGTCGCCGCTGCCCATCCGGGGCAGGCCGTGGGGGCCGAAGCCGCGCTGTACGCAGCAGTCCAGCGCCGCTCTCGCGTGGCGCAGCACGCTCTGCGCCTTGCCCGAGGGCGAGACCGTCTCGTAGCGGTCCCGCTCCCCCTCGCCCAGCGGCTCGGAGTGGAGCCAGGGCTCCTTGCGGTAGGCAAAGCCCCGGTCATGGCTTGCCTCCATATATTCACAGAGCGCCCAGGGCAGCCAGAGCAGATCGTCGCTGCAGCGGCTTCTGAGCCCCCGGTCCCCCGCCGGGTGCGGGTGCCACCAATGCATCACGTCCCCTTCGGCGTACTGATGGCGGCAGGCGTCCAGGATGCGCTCCCGCGCCCACTGCGCACTCACCGGCAGGAGATTCACCGCGTCCTGCAGCTGATCGCGGAAGCCGTAGGCGCCGCCGCGCTGATAGAGGCTGCTGCGCCCAAGAAGGCGGCAGCACAGCGTCTGATAGACGCACCAGCCGTTCAGATAGTCGTCCATCGCCGTGTCGCCGGTTTCAAAGCGGAGTCTGCCGCAGAGCTTTTCCCAGCGCGCCATCGTATCGGCCAGCGTCTGGCTGGCTTGCTCCGGGTCGCATAGCATCCGCAGCTTCTCCGGCTCCCCGCAGCCGAGAACCAGCAGCGCGTCCCCCTCGCCTTTCCACAGCAGCGCTGGCGGGACAAAGCCGGTCTCAGCCGCGCCGCCGCTCCACAGCGCATGAAAGCGCAGCGCCGGCAGAAAACTCTCCGCGTTCTGCGCG